>ENA-UERW01000185-UERW01000185.1-human-gut-metagenome-genome-assembly--contig:-NODE-185-length-59392-cov-7.450358_pt1 | contig 59392 bp, 48 predicted proteins | sample MGYA00242994_ERZ507995 | MGnify/ENA primary metagenome ERZ507995 (study PRJEB26167, sample SAMN06115492) | human gut metagenome | host: Homo sapiens | place: China:Chongqing | collected 2015-04-26...
ACAATTTAAAATTTCCTGGACTGATAAACGTTTATTCAAAAGAATTTTTCCATGACTGTAAATACTGTTCTGATTCCAGATTTTTTTGGCGTGATAACCCATATGAGTTAATTACCAGCCAAAAATATGACCGCCTTCAGATTTTAACGCATGCGTTCTGTTGGGCTGAATCAGACAGATGTCCAGCTCATGTTTATAAATCTTTCATCTCGCAGGCAAGTTGGGAACGTTACAAATATTTAACTGAAAATATCAGAAATCCTGAAGAATTTATTTCAGAAGAAGAAGCCAGAAAACTTTGGCTTAACAAATAGGAGTCAATAATGCAGAACTTTAAAAATCTTATTGAAAAAAGAACCTCTCTTGCTGTAATAGGATTGGGTTATGTTGGTATGCCTTTGGCTATTGCATTTGCAGACCATATAAACGTAACCGGTTTTGATTTGAACAAAGAAAAAATTTCCTTATATAAATCCGGTATAGATCCAACCAACGAAGTAGGAAATGAAAAAATACAAAAAACTACTATAAATTTCACAACAGACGAACAGCAGTTGCAATATGCAAGCTTTCATATCATTGCTGTTCCAACGCCTATAAATCAGGATAAAACTCCCGATTTTGGTCCTATTATCGGAGCCAGCACTATTTTAGGCCGCAATCTTGCGCCTGGTTCTATCATCGTTTACGAATCAACTGTTTATCCGGGGGTTACAGAAGATATCTGTATTCCAATCTTGGAAAAAGAGTCTGGTTTAACGTGCGGTATTGATTTCAAAGTCGGATATTCTCCTGAAAGAATAAACCCTGGTGATAAAATCCATCGTTTAGAAAATATAAAAAAAATAGTATCCGGCATGGATCAGGAAACACTAAACGAAATAGCATCAGTTTATGAACTTATAATAAAAGCAGGAGTATATCGTGCTTCCAGCATTAAAGTTGCTGAAGCAGCCAAAGTTGCTGAAAACAGCCAGCGTGATATCAACATAGCTTTTATGAACGAATTGGCAATGGCTTTCGATAAAATGAACATAGATACAAACGAAGTTGTTGATGCTATGAACACGAAATGGAATGCTCTCGGTTTCCGTCCAGGCTTAGTTGGTGGCCACTGTATTGGCGTAGATCCATATTATTTTGTTTATGAAGCGGAAAAACTTGGTTACCACAGTCAGATAATACTTTCTGGCCGACAAATAAATGACGGCATGGGCACTTTTATTGCAGATGCCATTATTAAACAGCTGGTACTGGCAGGTAAAAAAGTTATTGATGCAAAAGTAGCAATTTTGGGAATCACCTTTAAAGAAAATTGCCCTGACGTTCGAAACTCAAAAGTTATTGACATTGTCAAAAGGCTCAAAGAATATGGAATTTCCCCAGACATTACAGATCCCTGGGCAGATATCATAGAAGTAAAAAATGAATATAATATTGACCTAAAGCAGCTAAACGATATAAAAAATATTGACTGTCTTGTTTTAGCTGTGGCACATGATGAATTTAAAATTATGAATTTACTTGATATGGATAATCTATTTAAGCCATTGCCAAATTCAGAAAAAGTTTTTATTGATCTAAAAAATATCTGTTCTCTATCTGAGCTTACATCTTCTGGTTATAATTTTTGGAGATTATAAAATAAAGCCGTAAACACAAGTGTTTACGGCTTTATTTTTATGATTTTATTTTCAGCCTGACTTTTAAAATAGCATACCATAAATAACATTTTAAAGCATTCTGCCAATTATGATGTTTTCTAAAAAATTTCCCGGCTTGTTTAAAATTGTGATAATTTTCCGGCTTTCGTTCTGGCAGTGGATCATCAACACTATCCCAAAAAGATATATCTAAATATCGTCTCCACATTTTATCATATTCTGTTAATGCTAAATTCCAAGGCTTTTCTCTGCCAAAAAAATGATAAATTATACATCTTTCAGGTACTTTGCTACCATCACACCCCAAATGATTAAATTTTTCGTCAATAAACTTTATATCACCATCCATAACCAGATTCAATACATCCTGATCATGGCACGTAAAGCTTTTGGGATCGCGTCCTTGATAACTGAATGCTTTTTCAGTTATGGAATTCTCTTCCCATTTTTCAGTATCAATCCATAGAACACCCGAATTAAAATATTCACCACTTTTGAGCCCTAAAAAATCACTTCTAGTCTTTACCGCCTCAGGCAAATCTGAAACAGCTGCTAATACTTTCCCTTCTAAATCTATTTTTTTAAATGCTTCCATACTGTTGATACATATCAAATCAGCATCAATATATAAAAAATATCTTGTTATTTTTTTCAATACCTTGGGCATGTATAGTCTAAAATAACTAACTTTTTTGAATCGTGGATGTTTAATATGAAAATTAGCAAATGGAGCCATATCCATTAAATAAACATAGCAACTTTGTTTATATTTAACGGTAGTTTTTTCTAAAGCTTCCAAATCTTTTTTATTTACAGCATCAGTAAAAATATGAAATGCAAATTTCATATTTGAGTTATTCTCTAATATAGATGTAATTGTGACTCCTGTAGGTCTGAAAAAATTAATATCTATATTAAAACAAATATGCATTACATCATTTTGATCTTCTATACATTGCAAGTTTTCAAAACTATATATTTTCTTTACAAATTCATTCTTTTCAAAATACTCCCGATCAAACATTAGCATCCCTCAATAGTCTCATATTTTCTAACATTTCGTAAAATCAACAACAATATATTTTACTACTGGTTGATTTTATTTTTCTAACATTTTCTCCGCTGCTGCCACAACCTGTTCTACCGTCATCCTGGACATACACTGCAAATCATCGCAGCTGTGTTTCATTCCGTCTGCACATCCCTGACAAGGCGGTTGTGCCGTAACTATTACAGCATCCTTTGTATAAGGACCATAAAGCTTCGGATTTGACGGTCCATACATAGCAACGATAGGCACCTTCTGGCTGATAGCCACATGCATAGGACCGCTGTCATTAGTAATAATCAAACAACAACGGCGCATTGCAGCGGCCAGCCCGCCAATAGCAAAATGTCCTGTTGCAATAATCGGCCGCGTTTGCATATAACCTGTTGCTTCCGCAACCATCTCTTCATCCATTGGCCCGCCAAAAAATACTGTTTTATACCCCTTGGCCGCAAAAATATCTGCAACCTCAGCAAAACGTTCCGGCGGCCAGCGTTTAGTCGGTACGGCGCTGCCAATATTAAAGCCAATCAGTTTATCCTGATCAGTAATATTTTGTTCCTGCCAGAAAAGCTCTGCTTCTAAAAAATGTTCTTCCCCCGGAAAAATTTCCAGACCGTTACTACTCAGATCCTGCACACCTAACTGCTGCAATACATCAAGATACATATCAGCAGCATGCATAGACCTATCCAGCGGCGTAAAAACATCCCAAAACCACTTAAATATTTTATGCGTCGTACCTGTACGCAGTTTAACACTTGTCATCGCATCAATAAAAGAACAGCGCTCGTTAGGATGCAAATTAATGAGCACATCAAAATCAAGTTTGCTTAAATGCCTGGAACAGGCCCATAGAGACAAAATACTGTTGTCACGTCCTTTTTTATCTATCGTGACAACTTCATCAAGGTACGGATTAAAAAGCACCACATCTTTTAGTTTTTCATCTACCAGCATAGTAATATGTGCATCAGGTGCAGCTTTACGCAGAGCATGGATAAAAGGCGTCGTTAAAGTCAAATCACCCAAGTGCATTAAAAACGTTACCAGTATCTTCTTGCCATTGAGTTCAACCATTACAGCCTCCTGCTTTTCTCGATATAAACCGCATATACCATCTCAGGTGTGATGTCATACATACAATGCCAGTCGTCACATTCTTTTTTTAAACAATCGGCACATGCCGCCGTACTCAAAATAACCGTCGCGTCATCAGAGCCATACGGGCCGGTCCGATCAGCTTTAGTCGGTCCATACATAGCAATCAAAGGTTTCTTCAACGCTGCTGCAAAATGCAGCGGCCCTGTATCCGCGCTGATAAAAAGCTTACAGCCTTTAATAAGCGCTGCTAATTCGCGCAGACTGGTCTGTCCGATCAAATTTATAAGCTGCATAGGTTTTCCAGCCAACTCCGTAATTTTTTCTCCTTTAGCAGTATCATCAGGTCCACCTGCCAAAACAACACTGCAGCCATCAGCAATGATCATTTTGATCAAACTGGCATAATGCTCTGCCGGCCACTCTTTTGTTTTCCACCTTGCCCCGGGAACAACAACTATATATTCACCCTGCAGCTCATTTTTCTGTAATTTTTCCTGCACAGAAACAGTCTCTTTGGACAAATCAGGCAACGGGAAAACAATTTGCTCTGCCGAAGCGCCTAAATAACGTGCCACATCAAGATAACGCTCAATAACATGGTCATTACTGTGACTGCCGCAAATCGCTTTACTGACCAACCCGCTGCCTTCACGCATTTCACAATATCCAATGCGATCAGAACAGCCGCTGATAGCTGCAAGCACCGCACTTTTAAACAACCCCTGCATATCTATTACCAGATCAAATTTTTTAGAATGCAATAATCGGCGCATTTCCTGGAAATACGCCAATTTAGCCAGTAAATTCATTTTATTGAACTTTACCTTATCAAAATAAATTATCTCATCAATAACAGGCGGATCAGGTACAAAACCGGCAAACTGCGGATGCACCAGCCATGTTATTTTCGCTTTGGGAAAACGCTGCCGCAAAGCTGCCGCAAAAGGCAGCGTGTGCAAAATATCACCCAATGAACTCATTTTGATCAGTAAAATATTTTTATATTCCATGTATGCCTCTAATAACACTTATTTAAGGAATTATCAGCTTGATAAAGTCCAATAAATTTCCCTTTTCAAACAAATACCCTTTGATCCCGGCGGCCTCTGCCGCTTCTACATCACGTCTCTTATCACCAATCAGAAAAGATTTATCATGATCGATATCATATTCTGCCATAGCCTGTAAAATAAGTCCCGGTTTTGGTTTGCGGCACTCGCAGTCAACAGCATACTCAGCAACGCTGCCAGATGGTAGATGCGGACAATAATAAAACTTTTCTATCTTCCCGCCGCTGTTAAAAACAATATCTGACATATACTGATGTAGTTTTTCCATTTCAGCGACCGTATAATAACCTCGTGCTATCCCGCTTTGATTAGTCACGACAAAAACAAGGTACCCGGACTGTGTTAAATAGGTTATTGCCTCCAGCGCGCCTTCTATCCACTCCAGTTCATCGATCTTATATAAATAAGCTTTATCGATATTCAGCACACCGTCGCGGTCAAAAAAGACTGCCTTATGCGCCATGAGTATAATAACCGCCGCTCTTGTCCAGGATAGCGCAGTATTCAGCAACAGCTTCATTCACGTCAGTAAAACCACCATCATACCCAGCCGCCAAAAGATTCTTCGCGTCTGCCTGAGTATAGCTCTGATATTTACCTTTTAATACTTCTGGGAACGGCACATATTCCAATTCGCCGCTGCCAAAATGTTTCAGTACACCTTGGGCCAAAGTATTAAAAGTATGGGCATGCCCTGTTCCGCAGTTAAAGACCCCGCTGATTTCAGGATGATCCCAGAAGAAGAAATTAACTTTAACAACGTCTTTTACATAAATAAAATCTCTTGTCTGTTCACCGGCACCATAATCTCCGTAAGCATCAAATAATTTAACCTTTTTCTCTGCCAGCCATTGATTATACATCTGGAACACCATAGATGCCATTTTACCCTTATGATTTTCCTGCGGACCATAAACATTGAAATAGCGCAGGCCGACTAACTGACTGTTGGTCTTGCCAAAATAACGACGGGCATAATTATCAAAAAACAATTTGGAAAACGCATAAACATTTAAAGCTTCCTCACAGGCAGGCTCTTCACGAAATCCGTTTGTACCGCTGCCGTAAGTGGAAGCCGACGACGCATAAATCATTTGTATCTTACGGTCAACTGCAAAATGCATCAGATTTTTCGTATATTCAAAGTTATTCTGCATCATATATTTGCCATTATATTCCATCGTATCAGAGCAGGCGCCTTCGTGGAAAATAACATCAACATTCTCATGCACAAATTTACCAGCCTTTAAAGCCTCAGAAAAATCCATTTTATCCATATAATCCATGACCTTCAGTCCCTGGATGTTTTTAAATTTGACCATATTAGTCAGATTATCCACAACTAAAATATCATCGCGTCCGCGATCATTTAAGCCTTTAACGATGTTACTGCCGATAAAACCTGCACCGCCGGTTACAATAATCATAGTTTGCCCTCCTTCACAAATTGAGCTATCTGCTCCACAATACCAGTCGTCGAATAGCCATCTTCAAAATCAATGATCCTGACTTCGCCTGCATATTCCCTTCCGGCAACTTCCTCAGGTTTATAATCACCGCCCTTGACTAAAATATCAGGACGTATTTTTTCAATCAATTCCGTCGGTGTGTCCTGTTCAAACAATACCACTGCGTCAACACAAGCCAGTGCCGCTAAAACGCGCGCACGGTCAAGCTCATGTACTAAAGGTCTGACATCACCTTTCAGTTTCCGTACCGAAGTATCAGAATTCAACCCAACGACTAAATGCCTGCCGAGCCTGGCCGCTTTTTCCAAATAGCTGACATGCCCTACATGCAGAATGTCAAAACACCCATTAGTAAAAACTATTTTTTCCCCGCAGGATCTCCAGGTTTTAGCCAAAGATTCTATCTCGGACCAGCTCAAAGTTCTATAACCGCGGCCCTGTTTACGCTCTTCCGTCAGCAGATCCTTTAACAGTTCCTCCCGATGCACAGGATACGTACCAACTTTTGCTACAACTATACCTGCAGCACGATTAGCCATAAATACTGCATCCTGTAAGGCAAGCTTCCCGGCAGCACCTGTCAAAAGCGTTGCCGCTACGGTGTCACCGGCACCTGAAACATCGAATACCTCTTGTGCCGTAGCCGGGTCATTAATCACCAGTCCATCCAAACCGGCTAAAGTCATCCCCCGTTCACTTCTGGTGACCACAACATTTTTAATCGCATATTTTTCCCGGGCATTTTGGGCCAGACGCAGAACATCTTCATCCTCATTAGGAACGAGTTCTCCAGCCGCCTCGCACATCTCCTTTAAATTTGGAGTAATGAAATCACAGCCCCGATATTTATTCCAGTCAGCCCCCTTCGGGTCAATAAGCACCGGCACATGATACTGATGCGCAGCCGCGATCACCCACTGCACAAAATTATCCGAGCAGACACCTTTGGCATAATCAGAAACAATCACACCGTCCAATCCGGCTTCCAGTAAATTCTGGAGCCATAATGATAAGGCCTCTGTTTCTTCCGGAAACAAATCTCCTGTTTCTTCAAAATCCAGGCGCAGCATCTGCTGCTGCGCTCCCAAGATACGCATCTTCGTGATCGTTTCACGCTGCTGCGACTTGATCAAACCACTGTAATCGATACCTTTTTCGGCCATCATAGCTTCCAGTACTTCTCTGTTGTTATCGGCCCCGGTAACGCCACCCATAAAAACCCTGCATTCTAAATGTGCCAGGTTTGCAGCTACATTTGCGGCACCGCCCAAAACAGACTTTATGCGTTTGACCTTATTAACAGGCACAGGAGCCTCCGGAGAAATACGCTTGACCTCTCCATAAAAATAACGGTCGAGCATAACGTCCCCAATCACAGCAATTTTTAAATTTTGGATATGTTCAGCTAAAAAAGCAGTACATGACAAATTCGTCACTTTATTCACCATCCACCAATTCGCACAGAATATGGCCAATCAAAATATGTATTTCCTGCGCCCGAGCCGTAACCGGGCAGGGAACAGCCATGCAGATATCACAGACCTCTGCCATCTTGCCACCCCCCTGAGCCGTCATTCCGATGCACTGTATCCCTTTAGTTTTGGCAACATCAATAGCTGCCAATACATTTTTACTGTTACCCGAAGTTGATAATCCGACCAAGACATCACCGGCACTTCCTAATGCCTGCACCTGCCTTGCAAAAATAGTATCGTAACCATAGTCGTTAGCTACCGCGGTCAAAATAGAAGTATCTACGGTCAAAGCTATAGCCGGCAGACCGTTGCGCTCCTTTTGAAAGCGTCCTACGAATTCAGCCGCCAAATGCTGACTGTCGGCAGCACTGCCGCCGTTGCCGCAAAACAAAACCTTCTTGCCGTTTTGCAAGGCACGTCGAATAATTTCCGCACTTTCTGCAACCTGCTCTAAAATTCTGCTTTCTGCAACCTGCTGTGCCAAAGTAATATGTTCAGCAAAACGCTGTTTAATGATTTCCATAGTTCACCTGCTTCACCAATTAAGTAAATTATAACGTACCCTAAAGGTATTATTTTTATTAGACTCATGATTCTGCTCATATTCAAATTCAATCGCCCAGCAGCAGAACCGGTGCGTCCATCTGTAATTTGTTTCATAATTACTGTGTTTGCCCAAATCATAACGGTTGACAATCGTAAAAGTGTTTTTATCATCCAGTTTAAAGCTCAGTCCGTTGCGCAACTCCCTGCCCATGTCAGGCTGTCCATAATCATAAAGATTACTGGTAATATCTTCACGATAATAACCGACCCAGGTATCCCATTTCGGAGCCAGTTTTTGCCCTAATGTCGCATAATACATCATTGTAGATTTTGTTTCATCTGTATAGCTTTCTGTTACCCACTTTTTACCTACAGTCAGATCAAGGAAGGTATTTTTACTGTTGAACAGATAAATACGGTCATGATTCAAGTAAGCAGCATACTCTGTATGCCAGCTTTTGATACTGCTCTTTTCGTTACGCCATAAACCATGAGTAATATACGCACTGTATGTCAACGGCAAATTATCGATCAAACGATGGTTTTTATAATATAAGCCGATATCTCTTTCTTTGCGGATCCATTCGTCATCTTCTTCATCCCAGCCGTCCTGAAACTTTATATTAAAGTTACGCTCATCGTGATTGATGCCGTACATGGGCTTATAACCGGCCTTAGAATAATAAGCCAGATCGGCATAAAAATCTGTTTTCGGGCCTAAATTATAATCGACCTGCAGCTTAGCATACATTCCGTTATCGCTGCCGTCATACCCGATACGCGGCATGATTCTATTTTCACTCTCACCATCTAATCTATTGACCCATAAATCACGCGAGTAGATATGCTTGCCTTTGGCATAAACCTTAACATCTCTGGCGACCATTTTTTCTTTGGGATAAATCTCAAAAGTTTTTGCCGTTATCAGCAGACAAGGATCATGCTCCACCGCAGGACAGCGTGTTGTCTGTCCACCCTCGTCCACAACTATTTTATCCGGATAAATCGTTGCATGAGGTGCTTTAAAATAGTCTTTGGCACCTTTGCCGTCAATTTGCTTGATCTCACCGGTCTTAGAATTAAAATTATAATGGACCCATTCCCCATTCATGGTAGTATCCGGCTCCTGCAGTGTTCCGCCCTGCTTGAGCCAGACATCCCCGGTCTTCATATTGCCTTCAGCCCTGGTAGTCAGAATAGTTTCATCCCCCTGCACTATCTTGACATTACCTTCAGCAAAAAAGTCTCCGCTGCCCTGGTCATATGTAGCACTGTCACTCCATAAGGTTATCGGCATCGGCTCAGCAGACTCCGCCTGTTTCTTCTTCTTGCTCTTATCTTTAATTACACCAGCTTCCCGCTCCTGCTTCTGTTCCTGAAAATCAGGCGCAGCATAACGCGAATCACCGGTAACATAGTCGTCGGCAAAAGCTGCCTGTGATACTGCTAAACTCATTAAGCAAGCAGTTGCTAAGACTTTCTTCTTCATGCTTTCTCTCCTCAGTCAAATTTATCATTTATAAAAAAGCATACAAATATCCACTACATATTATATCACAATTTTAAATAAAAAACCCGCCACTAAGGCGGGTTTTACTGATAATTCAAATTTTATTTTCCCTGATAAACCATACCCTGGATAGTAGTATCTTCCATAGTCTGTACATAAGTAGTAGAACCAACGGGAATGACAACTGCTTTACCGGTAACAAAGGCACCTCCTAAAGCACCGATAGGCCCTAAAACGATCATGCCGCCGATTGCCGCGCCTGCTGCACCGGCTGCAGTCTTAGCCTCCTGTTTAGCCAAATCGCCGATATAGACCGGAACCTTAGTTCCGTCAAGAGCATAAACATGAGTAAAATCTACGTCAATACGGGCATCACGGCCAAAGCTGCGCGGCTGTACAACCTTTTTGATAGTACCTTCTCCTAAAGCACCTTTAGGAAGTACCAGCACATCATTCACATAAACATTGTCAGCAATTTTAAAATGCACAGGTTCACCTGCTTTGTCTTCTCTGCTGCTCAGTTCCTCAGTAAATTCTACTTTAATCACAGAATCCTTCGGCAAAGTAACGCTTTCAACAGAAATCACACCATCGGTAAAAGCGATATTCGCCAAAGCTTCCAATCTGGAAGAAAGAGAGCCTTCATCAATTTTGCCGTTAAGCATCATTTCTACTGCCTCGATACGGGTCTTGGCAGGACCACCGGACATACTTTCATTAAACTGCCATTCAATAGCGTTGAGTTTAGTTAAAAACCCGGCTTCATTACTGGCAGGGCTGCCTTTAAGATAATCATACAGGTTATCAATACGATCTAAAATAGCGTCGCTGGTAACAGTACCATAAACATCATCTTCCAAACTATCCATACGGCCGACCAATGCGCCTGCCTGCTCAGTACCATATAACATCTTTTCCATCGCGGAAATTTTATCAGTAGCAGACATTTGTGTCACTGCTGACGCAGCCGGCACAGCACCGCCCAAATCATCAGCATTCATGGCAAAACCAGGCGCAACTGATGTTACACAGAAAACCAAAGTCAAAAGCAAAGTAAGGAGTCGTCTTTTCATTACAATACCTCCGTTATTTATTATTTTTATGAAGCTATTATACCATATAAAGTGCGTAAAAAAAATAGGCGACCACAAGATAATGTGGTCACGCCTTTATTTTTTATAATTATTTAACACTTCTGTCACAGATTCAGTTATTTCATCCATTTTCGCAAACCTTCTTCTATGCTGAGCACGCTTAGACGGCTTCAGCTCTTCCATAGACTTGCGGTATTCTTCTATCGGCATTTCAAAAAAACGCTGATCTTTACATGCCTGCCCTTCGCATTCCTGCCAGAAATCATCCAGCGAGGTTTTTAATTTACGGTCAATGCGCACATGGTTCATTGCATAATATCCGGCATTAGAAACCGCATATAAATGCTTACAGCCCAATCCTGCCGCTACATTCCTGATACCATAGAAAATCAGATTTTTAGTACGGTAACCAAAAAAAGCTTTGGTCAGACCTTTTATGATCTCACTGCCGTTAGGCGTTCCCTGTAACGCGCCTATCCACAGCGACATTTCATTATCTTCCGGTGACGGCGCCAGCCAAAACATAATTTGGTACAGCTCGTCTGCACCCAACGAAAGCACCAGCGAAAGGCACCCTTCCTTACGCTGTCCTCCATGAAACCACAGCTCCATTACCAACGGCTGCTCTTCATATGTATCTTCCCACAACCTGATACGTTCGCCATTAACATATAATTTTGCTATAGCTTCATCGTTAAATATATTTTCCATATATTCAATATGATTCTTTACAATGGCAATACGCTCATCCCAGGTAGAACCCTTATAAAAAAACGCACGGGTAGTTTGTTCCACAAAGGAAGTTGTATGTTTGAGCATCTCTCTACGCAAAGGAGTCGTTTGAAAAAAATCCAATAAAGCTCCAATCTGACTTTTATGTAAACCACATCTTATTCTAAAAACAATATATCTTTTTCTTTCTTTAAGCTTTTTTACATTGTATAGATCATGCCCAATATATTTTAAAAATTTTTTATCCATTACTACCTCTCCAGTTATATCGTTGAACATATTATATCACAGTTTTCAGTAAATCAGAAAAAGCATTCTGCAATATTTCTATTACAATGCCATTATCAAATTACTATTATTACAGTCAATCATAAAAAAACGACCGCCAAAGCGGTCGTTTTTAGAGCTCTTAAATTTAGAAAGTAAAGGTCACGTCAGTCCACAGCCTTTTATCTTTCAAGCTGCTGCCTTCACTGGTAACAGTTTTGGCTTTGGTATCATAATAGGCCAAAGTAGCAACGATGTTTTTAGCAACAGCGTAGTTTGCGCCTACTGCATAACCTTTAAAGCCTGTATTCCAGAAAGTATTGGCATCGGTAGTATGTTCCCAATAAGTACCTTCGCCCTGATCATAGTAACGGGCAAAAATACCATAAGACCCGGCATCAGATGCCTGAGCGCCTTTATAATTCAAACCAACAGTCCAGCCGTCGTCGTCAGAATTTCTTTCACCGTCCCAGTTAGAATTGAGGTACATACCAGAAAGTGTCAGATCATTATTAAAGTTATATGCTGCACCAACATGCCAGATCCCGTCATCTTTACCAGAATCTCTGCCCATAACATCCTGGAACTTCACATAACCGGCAGCCAGGTTCAGCGAATCGCCAAGATTACCGGAAACCTCACCGCCGTAATATCTGTTAGCGATTGTTTTAGTTGCAATAACATTATTGACATCGAAATCAGTATCGTCGGAAGCCTTACCCATATAAGCTTTAACTTTAATACGGTCGCCATAGGTAGCAACCAGGCCGTCAGCCTGGGCATCCATAATATTGCCGTCTGCCAGGAAGGCATCGATACGTCCTGCCTGCAAGCCAACGCCACCAACGCGGCCATTGACATAAGCACGTTTAAAATCTGTACCCTCATCACCCTGATCATTGCTGAAGTCCTGAATATTCTGGATCATAGCCGTGTAAGTCCAGTCATCATTGATCTGACCATTCAGCCACAAACGGCTACGCAAGTCAGAATCATATTTGCTGCCCTGATTAGCTTTTGCTTTTTGGTCAACGTAGCGGGCACGAATTTCACCAGTGATTTTTACATTATCTGATTTCTTTTCAAGACCAGCAACACGCACGCCTAAAGAATCAAGCTCATCGGCAAATTCAGCTGCCAGACGATCTACATTAGCGCCTTTAGCCATAGCTTTGGCTACGATCTGTGCCATTTCATAACGGGTCATCAAACGATCGCCGCCGAAAGTTCCATTAGGATAACCGTCAATAATACCTTCTGCCGCCAGTTTATTGACAGCATCATAAGCCCAGCTGTTTGCCGGCACATCAGAAAACGGATTAGCTGCGTAAGCCGAAGCAGTTACGCCTAAAGCCATCGCCATACCTAAAACTACAGATTTGTTCATTTTCTATTCCTCCTCAGGAAAGATATTTTCTGCAGTCCGTAAATTCCAAACAGAAATCAACAACATTTCGGACAAGTCACCTTGTTACCTCTTCCGTCTGCTGCCGCCTGCTCCTGAAATCTATCGGCTACGTCACCTATCTTAAACCCCGTCAACCCCAGATGCAAATTAGCTTAATTGCAAAAAAGTTTAACTTTAAACAAGTTAATGGAATAAAAAAATTTAAGAAAGCTTTATTGAAACAAATTCAGGCAGCAGATCATCTTCAACCAATCTCAGCATAAAATAAAAGAAAGCGGACGCATACGCGTCCGCTTAAGTCTCTAAGTTAATCTTAGAAAGTAACGATCAATTGAGACCACAAGGTTTTCATTTTGTCGTCAGAATAGGTTTGTTTCAGATCATAGTATTCGATACCGGCGATCATGTTTTTAGCAACAGTATAGTAACCAGCTACGCTGTAACCTTTGAAGCCTTCACCGGAATAGGTCGGGCCATATTCACCGTTCATGGTGTGTTGGATAGCAGTACCTGCAGCTTGTTGATAGTATTTAGCAACTAAGCCCACAGAACCCGGTTTGGAAGCTTTAGCGCCGCCCAAAGTACCGGTAACTACAAAGCCGTCTTTATCGCCGTCAAGATCTTCAACATCAGATCTCAAGTACATAACGCCCAGGGATGCTTTATCGCTGAAGTTATAAGTTGCGCCAACGTTCCAGATGCTGTCGTCGTCGCTGGTGATAGGAGTAGCATCACCTTCAAATTTAGTCCAGCCGGCTTCTGCATTTAAAGCGCCGATTTTACCATTAACGCGTGCGCCATAAATTTTATCGAAGCCCCAGTTTTTGAAAGAGTTGGTCGGTTTGCCATAGAAGGCTTCCAATTTCACTTCTTTACCGAAAGTCAGGTTTACACCATCATAACGGGTATCATAGATATTACCATCTGCAAGGTTCAGGTTCTGACGACCTGCAGAAACGCCTACAGCACCGATTTTACCTACAACGTAAGCACGTTGGAATTCAGTGCCTTCATTGCCGATATCATCTGCTAAATTCTCGTCATTTTGCAGCATACCAACATATTTCCAATCGTCATTGATTTGACCGTTGATGGAAATACGGGAACGCAGTTTGGAACGATAACCGTCGATATCGCCGGAATAATCAGTGTAGTCATAACGTACCTGACCAGTGATTCTAACGTTATCAGATTTTTTCTCCAAAGCTGCAACGCGTACGCCAAGGCTGTCCAGCTCGTCAGCAAATTCAGCTGCCAAACGGTCTACGTTAGCGCCTTTTGCCATTGCTTTTGCTACGATTTGAGCCATTTCGTAACGGGTCATCAGGCGATCGCCACCAAAAGTGCCGTTGCCATAACCGTCAACGATACCAGCTGAAGCCAGTTTGTTTACGGAGTCATACGCCCAATGGCCTGCCGGCACATCGGAGAAGGGGTTTGCAGCATAGGCAGAAGCAGTTACGCCCAATGCCATTGCCATTGCAAGTACTAAAGATTTTTTCATGTTTCTTTCCTCCTCGGAAATTTATTAAGCCAAGTTTTTCAGCTCATAACAATTTCCTAAGGAATGCGCCATACGAGTTACCTAGTTTCCTCTACGGCCATCCGCTTTTCAATTATTATAAACTTTAAAAACTATAAGCTTTAGTTTATTTTAGCGTGCGTTTCTAGTTTTTGCAATACTATTTTATATTTATCTAATTTAACTAAAAATCAGTAAATTCCACTTTTCTTTTGCTTTTGATAATAATAAATCGCCTATATTTTAAAATCCATTTTTTCTGCTTTATGTATTCTCTTGAAAAAAATTTCTTACTTGTTCCAAAGTATACAAAAACGGCCGCATATGCGGCCGTTTTTAGTTCAGATTATTTAATTAACTGCAAAAATCTGTCTTAGAAAGTGATCGTCAGATCAGTCCACATGATTTTGTCTTTATCACTGGTATCAAATTTAGATTTAGTATCATAGTAAGCAGCAGTTAAAACCATATTTTTAGCAACAGTATAATTTGCACCTACACCATAACCTTTAAAACCTTGTCCGTCAAAGGTATTAGCATCAGTAGTATGAGCAATATAGGTTTGTCCGCCTAAATCATAATAGTTGGCAAACAGGCCCCAGGAACCTTTTTTAGCCGCTTCCGCACCCTTGAAGGTCAACCCTACAGTCCAGCCGTCATCATCAAGGCCGTCAAGATCAACATCATGATAGCTCATATCGCCTTTAAGGTACATGGCATTCAAAGCAAAATCGCCAAACTCAGTACCGGCACCTACGAACCAGATTGCATTATCAAGTTTACTGTTTTTAGCTAAAATGTCTTTAAAGTTATAGTAACCTGCAGACGCGTTGAATTTACCGAAATCAGCAACTACAGCACCGCCGGCATAGCTGCCGCCGGTAGTTCCGGAAACGCCCAGCTTATCGAGATCGTCAGTTGCCTTACCAGCGGCACCAATGATCTTGATTTTATCGCCGTAAGAAACTTCCACGCCATCAGCACGATTATCATAAATATTGCCATCTGCAAAGAAAGCATTATAACGGCCGGCAGTTACATCCATACCGCCGAGTCGGCCTTCCAGATAGGCACGTTGGAAATCAGTGCTTTCGTCACCGGAATCAGTAGACAGATCCTGCGTGTTCTGCAGCATACCGGTATATTTCCAGCCGTCATTGATCTGACCTGTAATCCAGATACGGGAACGCAAAGTGCTTTCATAATCGTTGGAAATGCTGCCTTTACCTTCATGGTTAGCATACAAAGCACGGAACTCACCTGTAATTTTAACATTATCAGATTTTTTCTCCAAAGCTGCAACACGTACGCCAAGACTGTCCAGTTCGTCAGCAAATTCAGCTGCCAAACGATCTACGTTAGCGCCTTTTGCCATTGCTTTTGCTACGATTTGTGCCATTTCATAACGGGTCATCAGGCGATCGCCACCAAAAGTACCGTTGCCATAACCGTCAACGATACCAGCTGCTGCCAGCTTGTTTACGGAATCATACGCCCAATGGCCTGCCGGCACATCGGAGAAGGGATTTGCAGCATAGGCAGAAGCAGTTACGCCCAATGCCATTGCCATTGCAAGTACTAAAGATTTTTTCATGTTTCTTTCCTCCTCGGAAATTTATTAAGCTTATAAAGACTTTGCGCTCAAATAAATAATTCCGAATCTCCTTTAGTGCGAGTTGCCTTGTTTCCTCTACTTACGGAAATCCATTTCATTATTTTTTTGATCTAAAAGTATAAGCTTTTATATATTCTAAACATTGGCCTTCCTTTTTGCAAGGTTAATTGCTATTTATTTATTTTAACTGAAAATCAGTAAATTCATCATTTTATAAGCTTTTAATTATTTTTTCTGCCAATAGCCCATAATTTTATTTTTTAAAATTGCATTATTACACCAAAAATTATTTTCGCCTATCCTATCTCTATTCTTATAAAATAAGGCCATTGTATATAACAAATGAATTATGTTAGAATAAGTAAATTACGAATATAAAGGAGGTCCTAAAATGAAAAAAAAGCTACTTACAGCAGGTATCATCCTGGCAGCCTGCCTGCCTTCATTCAGCTCCGAAGCCTCAAATAATATTATTCCGACACCTTCTCAAAACAGTTATTATCAAAACATCAGTAGTTATACGAACATAACCCTGGGCATGGCCGATAGGGAACGCAAAGAACAGGAAGCCTGGGACCACGAAAAGAAACGGCGCGGCAAAGAATATGAATCCGACAAGCAAGAGCGCCGGGACCGTGAACGCTGGGAACGTCAGGAAGAGAAAAAACGCACAGAGGAAAACCGTCACCATAAAAAAGACAAAAAACGTAAGAATGACAGTGATTTTGAACGTCAGCGCAAATGGAAATTCGACCCTTCTCAATCGGGAGGAGAAGGTGACTGACAGCAGGAACCAAAAAAGGGGCAGCTGATCATAGATCAGCTGCCCCTTTCAATAATAAGCCTATTTAAATTGGGTCACCTTTTTCAAATAACTGCGTACCGTCTTGGCAAATTCTTCGCTCTTCCAATCACTGCGTACAGTCAAAATCTCTTCAATTTCCATATCGTCAGAATACTTTTTAACATAATATCTGCCGGTAACTTTGTTCAAAAATGCAAACTCACCGCTCATATCCAGCTTCAAAGTAGGCTCGCGACGGGGAAACAAAGCTTTGTCATCCAGTTTATCAAGCGACATAGCAATAACGATATCCGCACCGCTTTCACGGGCAATACGTTCCAGGTTGGCTTTACTGAAATCAGAAATATTCCTGCTGCCTACTGCCTTATCCACAACATCCTCGGCAATCATATCAAACTCAGGAAACTTAAACGTATCCATGATCTCTTCCATGTAAATCATACTTGCAGTAGTGTTATCTTCTACATGGTTAGCCAGCGGGACAACAGCCAATTTTGCGGCTTCAGCCTTACCTGCTGCCGGCAGTACAAAACAAACAGCCAAAACAGCCATTAGTACAAAATTCATAATTTTTTTCATTAAAGAGCCTCCTCTATACCAGATTAGATGTCTACTCTGAACATCTTAGCACATTTTAACTGTAAAAAACAAGAGGAGATACAAATTTGCTTTTTTCACAAGAACCTTTGTTAAATTTTATTACGTTTCCTTTAAAAATATAAATGATAAAAAATAACGTCAGCCATTAAGGCTGACGTTATTTTTTATCAAACTACAGGTTATTTCCCCGCAACCTTTTTAAAGGCATTACGCACTACATTCTGCAATACTTCATGTTCCCAGTCACCGCGCACCGTAACGGCTTCCTCGATCGTTCTGGTATCACGCAGGTCTTTATAATAATAAGCACCGGTAACAGTATTCAGCGAAGCAAATTTGCCGCGCAGATCCATTTTCAAAGTTGCTTCTTTACGCTGCGGCATCCGCTTAGCATCCAGTTTGTCCAGCTGCATAGCCACTACAACGTCAGCGCCGGTAGCCTGAGCTACTCTCTCTAAAGCTGCTTTGCTGTAATCAGCAAGGCCATTTTCACTGCCGATAGCTTCCAGCACTACATCCTCACCCAAAAGGTCAAATTCCGGATAACGGAACAGCGCCAAAGCTTCCTGCATGTAAATGGTACCGGCCAGTTCATCACCGGCAACATGATTAGCCAGCGGCACAACGGCTACTTTAGCCGCTTCGGCCTTACCGCCCAATGGCAGAGCAAAGCAAATCGTGACTAACGCCAAAAGCACATAATTAAAGAATTTTTTCATTATTTACCTCCTTCAGTAAAAAGCATCTGAAGATATCTTAACACATTTCCTAACAATCAAAAACTGTTTTGTTGAAAAAAGCGGCTGCCTAAGCAGCCGCTTTTAAATTTACAGTATCTAATTCAGTTAAATTAGAAAGTGATAGTCAAATCGGTCCAGATGATCTTGTCTTTATCGCTGCTATGCAATTTAGATTTAGTATCGTAATATGCAGCTGTGAAGACCATGTTTTTCGCAACGGTATAGTTAGCGCCTACACCATAGCCTTTGAAACCTTCGCCATCAAAGGTATCTGCATCAGTAGTATGAGCGATATAAGTTTGGCCACCTAAATCATAGTAGTTAGCAAACAGACCATAGGAACCAGCTTTATCAGCTTCAGCGCCTTTCCAAGTCAAACCAACAGTGTAACCATCATCGTCCAACTCATTTAAATCAGCTCCATTATTGCTCATATCACCTTTCAAATACATGGCATTCAGACCAAAATCTCCGAAAGTCGTGCCAGCACCAACGAACCAGATCGCATTGTCAACACCAGAATCTTTTTCCATTATGTCTTTAAAGTTGTAGTAACCAGCAGTAGCATTCACAGAACCGAAATCAGCTGAAAGAGCACCGCCGGCATAGTTGCCGCCAGTAGTTCCTTCTTCAGTTAATTTTTCGATAGCATCAGTTGCTTTACCAGCAGCCAAAGATACTTTTACTTTATCGCCATAAGCAAGTTCAACACCATCAGCACGGTTATCATAGATATTACCGTCAGCAAAGAATGCATTGTAACGACCAGCAGTTACAGCCATACCGCCTAATTTACCCTGTACATAAGCGCGTTGGAAATCAGTTTTTTCATCACCTTTATAGTCGCCTGCAAAATCCTGAATATTTTGGATCATACCAGTGTAAGACCAGTCATCGTTAACTTGTCCAGTAATCCAAATACGAGAACGTAAATCACCAACATAACTATCAGCTACATTGCCTTTACCTTTTGAATCTGCGTAACGGAAACGAGCTTCACCAGTGATTTTTACGTTGTCAGATTTTTTCTCCAAAGCAGCAACGCGTACGCCAAGGCTGTCCAGTTCGTCAGCAAATTCAGCTGCCAAACGGTCTACGTTTGCGCCTTTTGCCATTGCTTTTGCTACGATTTGTGCCATTTCGTAACGGGTCATCAGGCGATCGCCGCCGAAAGTGCCGTTGCCATAACCGTCAACGATACCAGCTGCTGCCAGTTTGTTTACGGAATCATATGCCCAATGACCTGCAGGTACATCGGAGAAAGGGTTTGCAGCATAGGCAGAAGCAGTTACGCCCAATGCCATTGCCATTGCTAATACTAAAGATTTTTTCATTGTTATTCCTCCTCAGGAAATTATTAAGTTTATAATTTTGCTGTTTTAGAATAACTTCTTTAGCAAGCATTGCGGCGAGTTGCCTTGTTTCCTCTGCAAATCCAACTATAGAGATTATTCCTTAATCAACTGATTATAAACTTAATTTATTTTACCGCGTTTTTACGATTTTGACAAGTATTTTTTATTTTTATGCAGTAAAAATGTAATCTGATTTTCTTTTCATCTTTTATTATGCAATTTTATAAATTATAATTATAAATCGAACTTATAAATATAATAATTAAAACCGGCAATCATAAAGATTGCCGGTTTTAGAAAAAATATTAAAATTTAGCAATTTTTTTCAGTTCGCGAATCACATGGTTACGGAATTCATTGTGTTCATAATCAGTACGGGCGATAACAGGATATTCAACCAGTTCCTCATCGTTAATACGGTCTTTTGTGACCTTCCCGGTAATGCCGTTGACATACATGATACGGGCTTTGATTTTAAATTTATAATAATCTTCAATCATACCCATCTGCGGCTCCAGGCTCAGTTCATCCAAACTCATCATCAATGCCATATCAGCGCCTGTTTTAGCCATGATACGTTTGAGCATTGCTTCGTCAGGGCCATTTTTGCCAACAACAGCATAATTTTCTTCCTTCAAAGCTTTGTCAAGCACAGCATCATCAACCATATCAAATTCGGGGAATTTGAAATAATCCATACATTCATTAAAGAAAACCTGACCGGAAAGCTCATCATCAGCTACATTATTCGCCAGCGGCAGAATAGCTATTTTAGCGGCTTCGGCTTTACCGAAAACGGGGACAGTAAAACCAATCACAACTAAAGCCAACAATAAATAGCGCAGAATATTTTTCATCGATATAACCTCCTTCAAATAACTATCAATTATAAGTTATTTTATCATAAAACAAACAAAAAAAATAGAGTCAAAGCAGATAATATGACAATTATTATAATAAAGTTTGAATGATACATTCAATGATTTTAATCCTAAGATATAAAAAAGGGCGATCTTAAGATCGCCCTTGAAGAAGCAGGTTCACTAAAATTAGAAAGTGAAGACAACTTCAGACCAAATGGTCTTGTCATTTTTATCAGTTTCTTTTGCATCAAAATCAGAGTACTCAACAGCTGCAACGATATTTTTAGCGAAAGCGTAGTTTACGCCCAGCATATAACCTTTGAAACCGCCTTCTTTATTGAAATCGTTAGCTAAATCGGTATTCATGCCATGATGAATATAAGTGCCAGCGCCCTGGTCATAGTATTTAGCATAAACGCCATAAGTACCAGCTTTAGCTGCTTTAGCGCCTTTATATGCCAAACCAATTACATAACCATCTTCATCAACAGACATAGTATTAACTTTATCTACATCAGATTTTAAATAAGTAGCGTCAACTGTGAAGTCACCAAATTTGTAGTCAGCGCCTACATACCAGATTTTATCATCTTGGCCAAGTTTAACAACTTCGTCAGCTTTGACATAACCAGCGTTCAAGCCCAATTTGCCGATTTCGCCGCCCAAAGTAGCTGCCATGTATTTATCAGCTTTTTTACTATCATCTCCACTGGAGATTTTGCCATATTGGAAGCCGACTTTCAAATCTTTACCAAAACCAAGTTTTACAGCATCGGTACGATGGCTGAGGATATTGCCAACGCCCAAGCCCAATGCAGTGTTATTACGGCCAGCTTCTACTTTAACGCCGCCGATACGGCCGGTAACGAATGCGCGTTGGAATTCAGTTTTCTCATCGCCTTCATCGTTGAGCAAATCTTGTTCGTTCTGCAACATGCCAACATATTTCCAGTCTTCGTTTATTTGGCCGTTGAGCCAGATACGAGAACGCAGAGTGCTAGTAGCATTAGTACCTTTTAAGTTAGTATGTTTGTCATAAGATTGATACATAGCACGGATTTGAGCGTTGATTTTAACGTTGTCAGATTTTTTCTCCAAAGCTGCAACGCGAACACCAAGGCTGTCCAGTTCGTCAGCAAATTCAGCTGCCAAACGGTCTACGTTAGCGCCTTTTGCCATTGCTTTAGCAACGATTTGAGCCATTTCGTAACGGGTCATCAGACGATCGCCACCAAAAGTGCCGTTGCCATAACCGTCAACGATACCAGCTGCTGCCAGTTTGTTTACGGAATCATATGCCCAATGACCTGCAGGTACATCGGAGAAGGGGTTTGCAGCATAGGCAGAAGCAGTTACGCCCAAAGCCATAGCCATTGCTAATACTAAAGATTTTTTCATTGTTATTTCCTCCTTCGGAAATGTTTTATTTTTATAAAACGTCCCGGAAAGGAATCTGTGCGCATCAGCTTGCTTCATGCGAGTTACCTAGTTTCCTCTACTCGGCGCACTGCTTTGCTTCGATACTTTCCTCAACGCATTATAAACAGGTTAAAAAACAATTATTATCCTATATATAATTCATTGTTTGGACATATTTTACATTATTTTCAGAATTATTGCAAGTTATTTTGTTAAAAATATAACTAATGATTGTATTTTTCTTTATTTTCGGATAATTCGCTGTTTTTACCAAAGCGTTGCCGTGTCCTGTTTGCCAACGAAAAATTATTTTTACAGGCTATACTTTTATAAATTACTTATTTGCAGCCGTACTGCCGTATCTGCAGGCTATTTTCAACATATTTAAAAAGTTTTTAAATCTAATTGGTACTGCTATTTTCTGCAGAAATAGGTTAAACTATAGATACAGAAACTTATCTGCACAGGGTGAATTTTTTAAACTTCTCCCGGGTAAATACCTGTACTAAAAAACCTTTTAATAAGGAGGGATATTGTATGAAAAAACAAGAATTATCGTGGAAGGCCGGCGGCCAGCAGGGCGAAGGCTTAGAGAGCCTGGGTGAGATTTTCGCCGCAGCTTTATGCTCTCTGGGCTATGACGTATATGGTTACCGTCAGTTTTCGTCCCGGATCAAGGGCGGCCACACCAGCTATAAGCTGCGTATCGCCAACCATCCGGTAGCTACGATCGCCAGCAGCTGCAATCTGCTGATCGCGATGGACCCGGACACACTGGAGGTGGATGCGCCTGAACTGACGGCTGAAGGCATTTTAGTTACCGATGCTGCCTGGCTGGAAGGTAAAAAACCAAAGGTACGCACTGTTGCTCTATCCTGGAACGAACTGAGCAAAGCAGACGGTAAAACACTGCCGAAAAACATTCTGGCTTTAGGCATCACCGCCGCTTTACTGGGCATCGCTACTGCCAAACTGCTGCCGCTGCTGGAAAAACAATACGGCCGCAAAGGCGCCAAGGTCATGGAGACAAACCGCCTGGCGCTGGAAACAGGCTACGAATATATTAAAAATAATTATCATGATCTGCTGGCAGCCTTTACGATGCCGGAGCTGGAAAATCCACAGCCGAAGCTGTTTATGCTGGGCAATGAAGCAGTAGCTCTGGGGGCTTTGGCCTCGGGCGCCAAATTCATGTCGGCCTATCCGATAACTCCCTCTTCAGAAATTATGGAATATATGGTAAAATACGCACCTGCCGAAGGCGGCGTGATGCTGCAGACGGAAGACGAGATCTCGGCCTGCACGATGGCGATCGGCGCAGCTTATGCCGGCGCCCGCGCTTTCACTGCGACAGCAGGCCCAGGCTTATCGCTGATGGCGGAAGCAATCGGTCTGGCGGAAATGACAGAGACCCCGCTGGTCGTGATCGATACACAGAGAGGCGGCCCCAGTACCGGCCTGCCGACCAAGCATGAGCAGTCGGACCTGATGGCAGCGATCTATAATACACACGGCGACACTGCCAAAATCGTTATTTCGCCTTCTTCTATAGAAGAATCTTTTTACGACACTTTTGAAGCCTTTAATCTGGCTGAAGAATATCAATGTCCGGTCATCGTGCTTTCTGACCTGCAGCTGTCTTTAGGCAAACAGTCCGTAACCAGCCTTGATTACGGCAAACTGCAGGTGCGGCGCGGCAAGCTGGTCAAGGACGGATTGCCGGAAATCAAATCGCCGGAGTATTTTAAACGCTATGATCTGGAAGCAGAAGGCAGCATTTCCATGCGAGTCCTGCCGGGCACGCCAAACGGCATCAGCCTCGGCACCGGTCTGGAGCATGATGAGGTCGGCCGGCCTTCCGAAAACAGAGCCATGCGTACAGCACAGTCCGATAAACGCCTGCGCAAGGTCCGCAGCGTTGTTGATACATTTGAAAGCCCGCTTTATGAGGATGCTCCCTATCCGCAAAGCGATCTGCTGATCATTGGTATGGCAGGCACCCGCGCCGTCATCAGCGAAGTTGCTGAGGAGCTGCGCGAAAAAGGCCTGCGCGTCAATCATGTCCAGATTCGGCTGTTATCGCCCTTCCCGGTCTGCGCTCTCAACCATTATCTGCAGGAAGCGAAAAAAATCGTCGTCGTCGAGCACAATGCCACGGCACAGCTGGCACGGCTGATAAAAATGAATGTACCGCCCTGTCCGGAGCTGCATTCTATCTTAAAATACAACGGTGATATTTTCTATAAAGAAGAATTGCTGGCCAAATGCAAGGAGGTGCTGTAAGATGTCGAATTTAGCTAGTTTTCAAAATCAGGTAAAACCCAACTGGTGTCCGGGCTGCGGTGACTACGCCGTTCAAATTGCTCTGCAGCAGGCAGCAGTAAAACTAAATCTGGAACCGCATCAACTGGCACTGGTTTCCGGCATTGGCTGCAGCGGCCGTATCGGCGGTTATCTATACGCCTACGGCATGCACACAACTCATGGCCGCGCTCTGCCTTTTGCCCAGGGCGTTAAGCTGGCAAACCCTGAATTGACCGTTATCGCCTGCGGCGGCGACGGCGACGGCTTTGCCATTGGCACAGCGCATACTATCCATGCTATGCGCCGCAATGTCAATATCACTTATATCCTGATGGATAATCATGTCTATGGCCTTACCAAAGGTCAGACATCTCCCCGCAGTGATGTTGGCTTTAAAACCAAAACCACGCCGACAGGCAATATCGAGACCCCGATCGCTGCTTTGGAACTGGCTTTAGCTTCCGGAGCAACTTTTGTAGCGCAGGGCTTTTCAGCCCAGCTGCCGCAGCTGGTAGATCTGATCGTCGCAGCCGTACGTCACGAGGGTTTTTCCTTCGTGAATGTGTTCAGCCCCTGCGTAACTTTTAACCATACCAATACTTATGAATGGTTCCGCGAGCATCTGAGCGACGTCAAAGATATTGCCGGCTACGACCCGCATGATAAAGGTGCGGCTGCACGGCATATTATGGAAAAAGAAGGTATGCTGACCGGGCTGCTGTATGAAAACGACCGCGCTTCTTACGAACAGGCCAGCGGCCTTGCCGGTTTCAACACTATTAAAAACGTTGAAAAAATGCCGCAGGCAAACTTTAACAAACTGCTGGAAGGTTTTAAGTAAAAACAAAATAAGCAAAATAAAAAATACCACCCAAAGGGTGGTATTTTTTTATTAACAGCACTTTAAAACATATTCAAAAACAGGGTAATAATAAAGGCATTAATAAAATCAATGAACAGACTGCCGACCAAAGGTACGATAAAATAAGCTTTAGGCGCCGGTCCGTAACGTGCAACGATAGCATTCATATTAGCCATGGCATTAGGTGTGGCACCCATACCGAAGCCGCAGCCGGCAGCGGTAATAACAGCGGCCTCATAATCACGCCCCATTAAATTGAAAATAACAAAGCGGGCAAACAAAGCCATCATCGCCGTCTGCGCCAGCAGCATTGCCACCAGCGGCAGTGCCAGTTCGCTGAGCTGCCACAATTTCAGTCCCATCAATGCCATTGAAAGGAAGATCGACAGCGACACGCTGCCCATAACGTCGATTTCTTTGGAAAAAACTTCGTACCTTCCGGTCAGGTCGGACAGGTTGCGAATAACAGCAGCCGCCAGCATCGCCCCGATGTACGACGGGAAGGTAACACCAAAAGATGTTATCAGGCCTGTGATCCATGAACCGATACCCATTGCCACCAAAAGCTGACCGATGCCGAAAAGGAAATATTCTTTATCGACAGCATAAGCTTCCTTCCCGACAACAGGAGTTTTATGCACCGGCTCCTGCACACATTCAAAACAGAAAAGATTGTCTTTATCGATCAGATAACGGGCGATCGGCCCGCCGATAACGCTGCCCATAACCAGACCGAAGGTTGCCGCAGCAATAGCCACAGTCGCCGCCCCCTGCGCGCCCATCTGTTCGAGCAGAGGACCGAAGGAACCAGCCGTACCATGCCCGCCGACCATAGGGATCGAACCCGTCGCCATACCGATCAGCGGCCCCAAATTAAAAACAGAGGCCAGTCCGATACCAACAAGGTTCTGCAGAACGATAAGCACGGCGCAGACAGCTACCAGCTTCAAAACGCTGAGTCCGCCTTCTTTCAGCATACGCAAGCTGGCCGTATAACCAATGCTGGTAAAAAACATCGTCATAAAAAATCCCTGCAGCGATGTATCCAGCGTCAAATGCCAAAAGCCTCCGGTCGTCATGACAAGATTCAGCAGAGAAAACAGAACGCCGCCGATAACCGGAGCCGGGATACAGTACTGGTCAAAAATATTGAACCTGCGTTTTAAACGCAGGCCAACATAGTATACAACTACTGCTACAGCAGTCATTTGGTACATATCCAAATCAATATTCATCAGGTATCACGATCCTTAAAAAGATTGTTCCACCCATTCGTCCATCATAAAAGGTCAATGTAATCGCAAGCCGCCAGGGCAGCTTCCGTACCATCAGCGGCAGCCGTCGTCAGCTGGCGCACCTTTTTAACGCGGCCGTCGCCGGCAGCATAAATGCCGGGACAGGAAGTCGCACAATTTTCATCAGTTTTAATGTAACCATAAGCGTCCAGCTCAACCAAAGACGCGAAAGCTTTATTATCCGGAACATGGCCGATAGCGATAAAAACGGCATCGACATCCAGCGTCTGTTCCTCGCCGCTGACCTTATTGCGGATGCCCAGCGACTCCAGCCGTTCAGAGCCATTGATGGCTGTTACTTCACTGTCAAGAATGAAAACAACGTTATCATGCTCCTGCAGCTTTTCCAGCAACCGTTTTTCGCCGCTGAAAGTATCGCTGCGATGGATGAGATAAACCTTTTTACTGGTAAAGCTCAATACCAGCGCATCATCGAGCGCTGTATTACCGCCGCCGACGACGGCCACGTTTTTATCTTTAAAAAAGGCTCCGTCACAGGTAGCGCAGTAGGAAACGCCGGAACCAATAAAACGGTCTTCATTTTCCAGTCCCAGCGGACGCACCCGCGCACCGGTCGCCAGAATCACTGCTTTTGCAAGCAGTTCGCCGCCATATTCAGTCTGTACGCCTTTATGGCTGCCGTAATCCTGCAGTCCGGTCACTTTATCGTAAACGATTTCCGCACCCATTTTGATAGCCTGATTATAAAGTGCTTCGGCAAATTCAAAGCCGGCAATGGATTCAAAGCCGGGGAAATTCTCTACATGCGAAGCATTGATGATCTGCCCGCCCTGCAAATACTGCTCGACCAGTTTAACAGATTTACCAGCACGAGCGGCATAGACTGCCGCCGTCAAGCCCGCAGTACCTGCGCCGACGATCAAAACATCAGTCATAATTTGTTTTTCAGTCATAGTTTCACCGCTTCCCAGCCGCAATTTATTTCAGCATTGCCAAAATAGCCGGCTTCGGCTGTACGCCGACAGAACGTTTCACTTCCTTGCCGCCTTCAAACACGACCAGGGTAGGAATCGTTTCAACTTTATACTTTGCTGCCAGATCCTGATTGGCATCAACATCGATCTTGCAGACTTTCACATCAGTCAGTTCGCTGCCCAGCTGATCAATAACCGGTCCCAGCATACGGCAGGGGCCGCACCAGGATGCCCAAAAATCTACCAGGACTTTCCCTTCAGCCTGCATAACTTCTTTTTCGAAAGTTTCATTAGTAATATGTACAACTGCCATAATAATCGCTCCTTTTATCAATATATTTTATTTATATCTTAATTTTAACCATTAATGATTATAATTGCAACAAATAATAATTACATTATCATTGTTAAAACATCAATAAATTTTTTCTGATGCGCCGAAAAACTAAAAGCACTTTACCTTTATATACCCGGCAAAGTGCTTTTATGGTCATTTGTGATATATTTTATACTGTTTCTTGCCGTTTCTTTTGGCTTCGTACAAGGCCGAGTCACTCTGACGTATCAGCAGGTCGACATCCGTAAGCGCATTACTGACGGCAATACCGATGCTGGCTGACAGCACGGCAAACTTAGCATTGTCGGCAATCGTCTGCTGCAGACTGCTCAAAAATCTTTCTGCCAAATTTGCCAGCTCCGCATCTGTCTTCGAGCCTAAAACTACCGCTAAAAACTCGTCGCCGCCGACACGGGCAATAAATTCAGCTCCGAAGGTCTGCTTCAGCAGCTTGGCTACCATTACCAAAACCGTATCTCCGGCCTGATGTCCATATTCATCGTTGATCTTTTTAAAATTATCAAGGTCGATATAAAAAAGGTTGACATGCTTAGACATGATTTTATTACGCGTCATATATTCATAAAAATAACGGCGGTTATAAAGATCTGTCAGCTGGTCGGTGTTGGCACTGTAAATAATTTTCTTTTCCAGCAGCCGTTCAACGGTTACGTCGCGACACATACACAGCATACCTACAGCCGTACCGAAAACATCAAAAATAGGCTTTTCGTAAATTTCCAGATTTTTTTCACGCCGACCGACAAGCACTTTTGCATCGGCATAGCCTTTTGCATTGATCTCACTCATATCAGCTAAATTCTGCTGCTTCCACTGCTGATACTCCTGCCCGATCATAGCTTCTTTTCCTTCTGTAAAATACTGCGAGCAGATATCATTGGCATTGATGATCTTGCCGGCCTCGTTAGTCAGCAAAACCGCAAAAGGAAGATTACGCAGGATAACTTCCAGCTCCGCCCCCATATTTTCCAGATCAGTGACGTCGTGCGCAATGCCAACAGTACCGATCAACTGCTCATTATCATCAAAAATCGGCGACTTGTAAGTCTTAAACTGCCGCATTCCATGCTTAGTTTTGACCTTTTCGTCGAAAATACAGGTTTTCTTTTCCTGCAGGACGATCTCTTCCGATTCCAGACAAATATACTCACCCTGCTCGTATTCTTCCTTTTTCATATCCCAGATATAATAATGGCCGCGGCCCTCAACATCTGCCTTGGTCTTACCAACGGCACGGCAAAAACTGTCATTGACCTTTAAATGCGCGCCACGGATATCTTTAAACCAGATCAGGCTGGGAATACTGTTGATCCCGGTATCAAGATAACGCTGCGCCAAATGACAGTCTTTTATGATCTTGATATGTTCAAAAAGTCTGTGCAGCCTAAAAGCCACAAAAGCTTCAGTACATGGCCTGATCCAAAGATCTGTCAGCGACTGGTAAACAGCTGCATCCAGCTGCTCTGCAGTTTGCGGCTCAGCACAAAAAACTATTGCGGCATCCGGCTTAGAGTTTTTGACAAGCTCTGCCAAAACTGCTCCTGACAATTCACAGACAATAACATCAGCAGTTTTAACAGCTGCGTCTGCCGACTGCCTTAAAAGCAGCTCATGCTCAAAACCAGCCAGCGGTTCAAGAGCACTGACAGCATCATATATACGATTATCCTGGCTTAAAATCAATACCTGTAATTTATAATGGTACACGTTTTCACACCCAACTTTTTAATTCCCCATAAATTATTACACAAGCATATTATTGAAATTCTTCTAACTATTTTATTTATATTACATCAAATTATATGCTATTAATTCTTTTTTGTCTACAGTTTCAGCAACATCAGCCTTCCTATGTTATACTATTTTCAAGAAACCGAAAACCGAGGTCTATAATGACAAATATCGCCACTCTTTTAGAAACTGCAATAGCACAAGCCCTGCCTGATAACTGGCAGCAGGAGCCGGAAACACATTTGCCCGCTCTGTCGCTGATCATCAGCAATATCCTGCTGCCCAACTGCTGCCAAATGTCGAATTTAAACAGCCTGGCAGCTTTGATAGAAGAATCTGCTGTTTTAAAACAGCTGCCTGCTGCTTACAAAAATAAGCTGGCGCATACAGTTTATGATACTTTGGCACGCTTCAACGGCCTGGGCTGAAAATAAAACCACCCGTAATAAACAGGGTGGTTTTATTTTTTTATGTTTATTCTGCTGTTTCAGAAAACAGACTCCAACTGCAGATCCAGTTTCGGTGCTTTTACCCTTACAGTGATATTATCATTCACCAACTGGCTGATCTGAATATCGCAGGCAGCACTCAGCAGTCTGTAGGCATCAGCAAAATCCAATTCTTTTTTCAGCATTAAAAATTCTACCATGTCATGCACTGCTGTTTGGATAGCTTCCTGAATATCAGCTCTGCTGGCCAGCGTATAAACAGCATCAGGAGTTTCAAGCATCGGGCGCGCCAGCTTCCGGTCTTTGATAACTTCCACCTGCAGGCATACTCTGCCGGCTGTCTCTATTCCCGTCCCGCTCAGCTCGCCGTCACCCATACAGGCATGCAGATCGCCCAACGCAAAATTGGCACCGCTGACAAATACCGGCAAATACACTTTGGAGCCGACCTTAATGAGCTTGGTATCCATATTAGAACCGTGATCACCTGGAACAGCGCAATGTACGCTGCCTTCCGCCGGAGCAACGCCAAGTACGCCGATCATCGGCGTTAACGGCAGTCTTATTTTTTCATTGAATTCAGCAAAGCCATTTTTGATGGGAATTATTTTAGTGTGCGCTTCTGTGATTTTTTCACCCAGCACTCCCAAACCGGGAGATGTAACCATCACCCCCTGCTCAGCCAGCTGAATAGCCAGTACCTCAACGCAGAGAACGTCACCCGGTTCAGCCCCGCTCACAGCGATAGGACCCACAGAACAGTCCATAATGCTTATATCGATATCAGGTCTTAAAACCGTTTCTGTTTTTATCTGCCCGCTATAACAATCATCGGTTTCGACCCAAAACGTTTCTCCGGGTTCCACAAAATATACCGGCTGATTAGCTTTACTGAAGTTAAAAACGACTTTATCTTTTGCAAAAATTTTCATTTTCGTCATCTCCTTACCAGGCTGCAGGCAGCAGGCCAAACAACCCTAAAACAGCATACAAAGCAGCACCGCAGAATAAAACGATCATTGACCACTGCACCCAGGCAGACGCTATCCAGCCGCATTGCCATGAAGGTTCCATATCACCTGTTTTCCTTGCCGAACGCAGCATCAAAACAGGAAGCACGGACATAATGACACCGCCGAACGTACCAGCCAGATAAATAGCGTCGACAAAGCTTACCAAGCCACTATACGCCAAAATAAACGGAGGAATAACCACACAGGCCAAAACAAACAGCCTGGTCTTAACATCGTCCTCCGATTTAAAATTAAACTTATCCACGATGTTGGTAAGAAAACTGCCGGCAACCGCCCAATAGGAAGTCATCATCGCAGCAAGAGCAAACAGATTGGCCGTAAAAAAGGCCCATTCACCCAAAGCCTTGCCCCAGGCAATAGTTGCTACCTGCGTTACATTTTCCGGCCCCGTCAAAGAAAGTACTGCCAGCGGCACCAAAGCCAGCAAAACCATCGTCAATGACATTCCAGTAACAATAGCCGGCGCCAGCTTCTGCTGATCATGTGCCAAACCTCTTGCCAGTTCAGGAACGGCATACTGAGCGATATAACAAAAGATCGCAACATTGAAAACCGGTATCGCATAAGTCCAGTTTGTAAAAATCGCATTGGACAAATCAGAGTTCTCAGCTAAAAAAGATGCTGCTATGATCACCGCCAGCAACGCCATCATTCCAAAGCTGATAACTTTCTCTGCTACGCCGGTCGCTTTCAGGCCAAACCAGACTACAATGACAGCCGGAACAGAAAAAAGCAAACTGCCGATCTGTGTAGAAAGACCGAACATCTCGCTTAAAATCCTGCCGCTGCCATTAGTATAAGCAATCAGGCAGCCAATGGTATTTGCCGCCACTGAAATAAAGACAAGCCAGGCTCCCAGCTCGCCCACATATTTTTTAGCAAGTCCCGGTAGCTGCATGACCTTTCTGGTCCTTAACGTAGTTTCAGCCACATACAGCATTGACGCCGTCGTAAAAAATCCTGCTATGATCAGCCACAGCATCAATACCGGCCAGCCGGCTTTTCTGGCCGAATAGGCCAGTCCTAAAATGCCGGACCCGATGTTAGCGCCGACAATGATCATGGCAGCTTCCCAAAAGGTAAGTTTGTGGACCTTGAGCGCACCCTCAACAATATTATTTTCTGATTTCACTATTTTCGCCCCCTCAAGCTTAACAAAGTTATGTTTTCATTGTATTACTAACTTCCAAATATTCAACTATTTCTTCATAAAAAGCCACTTTAAATTTTTTTCTATTCATTTTCTGATAAGTTTATTACACAGAAACAGCGTATTTAAACCAGAAAAACTTTTAAAACTTTATCCAGACATAGAAAAAGAGCCTTCGAGAAAAATCTCGAAGGCTCTGAAACTTTTAATAGTGGCGGAGTGGGTGGGATTCGAACCCACGCACGAGTCACCCCGTCTAACGATTTAGCAAACCGTCCTCTTCAGCCACTTGAGTACCACTCCGTTTGACTTACTTGGATAGTATACACTATCCTGATATTTTTTTCAAGAGTACCAACGCAAATATTTATTACGAGGCCCCTACAACGCTGTTGTAAAAATATGGCGGAGAGGGTGGGATTCGAACCCACGGAGGCTTGCACCTCGCTGGTTTTCAAGACCAGAGCCTTAAACCACTCGACCACCTCTCCGTGCTATTTTGATATTATACGGCAAATATGCCTTCTCGTCAAGTTCCAACAAATACCTCTTGAATGCCGTAGACTGCACAGTACACCCGAAAACAAAAACCGCCGTCAAAACCGACGGCGGTTTGTTTTTTATTACAGCAGGGTTTATGCTTTGCCAGCCAAACGTTTATAGTTGTTCAAACGTTCTTTAGCATCCTGTTCAGTTTTGGCGAACAGTGCTTCAGCTGTTTCAGGATACTGTTTGAGCAGGGAAGAATAACGAACTTCGCCCAAAAGGAATTCTCTGAAATCAGCAGTAGGCTCTTTAGAATCCAATACGAAAGGATTCTCACCTTTTTCTTTCAAAGCAGGATTATAACGGTAGGTTGCCCAATAACCGCAGTCTACAGCAAGTTTAGCTTCCAGCTGGCTGCAGCCCATACCCGCTTTCAATCCGTGGTTGATACACGGAGCATAAGCAATGATAAGGGACGGTCCGTCATAAGCTTCCGCTTCTGCAATCGCCTTCAAAGTTTGATTCTTATCGGCACCCATAGAAATCTGAGCCACATAAACATAACCATAGCTCATGGCCATCATGCCCAGATCTTTTTTCTTGGTCTTTTTGCCGCTGGCAGCAAATTTGGCAATAGCTGCAGCCGGTGTGGCTTTGGACGATTGACCACCGGTATTTGAATAAACTTCGGTATCAAAAACCATAACGTTAACGTTTTCACCCGAAGCCAGAACATGATCCAGACCGCCGTAACCGATGTCATAAGCCCAGCCGTCGCCGCCAAAGATCCAATGACTGCGCTTGACAAAGAATTGTTTTTCTTTATACAGAGCTGCGCATTTATCGCATTGGTCCTGATATTTTTCCAAAACGGCCGTCAATGCTTCCGCACGTTCACGAGTGCCTTCGCTGACGTCCATATTATCGAGCCAATCCTGCATTGCTGCTTTCAGATCAGCCGGAATCTCGGCAGCCAAAGCTGCTTTTACCATTTCAGCAACACGTTCGCGGGATTGTTTTACACCCAGGTACATACCCAAACCATATTCGGCATTATCCTCGAAAAGGGAATTTGCCCAGCTGGGACCATGCCCTTTGCTGTTAGTAGTATACGGCATGGAAGGCGCACTGGCACCCCAGATTGAGGAACAGCCCGTAGCGTTGGCGATCATCATGCGGTCACCAACAAGCTGTGTAACCAGTTTGGCATACGGAGTTTCGCCGCAACCAGCACAGGCGCCGGAGAACTCAAGCAAGGGCTGTTCAAACTGAACGCCTTTGACAGTATTTTTGTTCATCGGATTAGGTTTGGCCGTAACCTGATGGGCAGTATAATCCCAATGAGCAGTTTTGGCCAATTGACTTTCCAGAGGTTTCATAACCAGGGCTTTTTCTTTAGCCGGGCAAACCTGCGCGCAGTTGCCGCAGCCGGTGCAATCCAGCGGTGAAATAGCCATATGGAATTTAAGTTCTTTAGCTCCGATGGCATCTTTGTATTCCAGTCCCTGCGGAGCGTTGTCAGCTTCTGCTTCTGTCATCAGAACAGGACGGATGACTGCATGCGGGCAAACAAAGGAACATTGGTTACACTGGATACATTTATCCATTTGCCATTCCGGGACATTGATCGCGATACCGCGTTTTTCGTAAGCGGAAGTGCCGCTGGGGAAAGTACCGTCGACATTTTTATTAAAGGTGCTGACAGGCAGGTTATCGCCTTCCAGACGATTGACTGGAGTCAGGATATTATCGATAAATTCGTTGCCGGTAACTGCGATATTGGCGTCACCAGCAGCATCAGCCCAGGCTGCAGGTACATCGATCTTCACAATAGCATCGACACCGCGGTCGATAGCCGCATAGTTCATGTCAAGAATAGCCTGGCCTTTCAGTCCGTAGGAATGATCGACAGCTTCTTTCAGATACTTGACGGCATCAGCCAAAGGAATAATATCCGCCAGTTTGAAGAAGGCTGACTGCATGATCATATTGATACGTCCGCCCAAACCGATTTCCTGAGCGATCTTCACCGCGTCGATAGTATAGAAATTAACAGCATTTTTAGCAATGTAGCGTTTGATATTGCCCGGCAGATGCGTTTCCAGCTCTTCCATAGACCAGTTGCAGTTCAAAAGGAAGGTACCACCTTTTTTCAGGCCTGCGGTAACATCATATTTGTCTACATAAGACTGATTATGTACGGCTACAAAGTCTGCAAAAGTGATCAGATACGGAGCGCGGATCGGCTCATGCCCGAAGCGCAGATGCGAGACAGTGATACCACCGGATTTTTTAGAATCGTAGGAGAAGTAACCCTGCGCATACATATCCGTATGGTCGCCGATAATCTTGATCGCGCTTTTGTTGGCGCCGACAGTGCCGTCACTGCCCAGGCCCCAGAATTTACAGCTTTTGGTAGAGGCAGGAGTAGTATCCAGCGAGGTAGTTACCGCCAAAGAGGTATTGGTAACATCGTCAACGATGCCTACAGTGAAATTATTTTTCGGTTCTGCTGCAGTAAGATTTTCAAAAACCGCCAGCACTTCAGACGGAGTCAGCTCTTTACTGCCCAGGCCATAACGGCCGCCGATGATGAGCGGTGAAATCTCTGCTTCGTAGAAAGCGCCGCGCACATCCATGTATAACGGTTCGCCAAAGGAACCGGGTTCTTTGGTGCGGTCCATAACAGCAATACGTTTAACTGTTTTAGGAACAGCAGCCATAAAATGTTTGATCGAGAACGGACGATACAGATGCACAGCCAGAAGGCCGACCTTCCTGCCTTCAGCGTTAAGTTTTTCGACAACAGTCTGGATCGTTTCGCAGGCGCTGCCCATAGCGATGATGATTTCTTCCGCATCCGGAGCACCATAATAGTTGAACAGACCATATTTACGTCCAGTCAGCTTGTTGATCTCGTTCATATATTCTTCAACGATACCGGGCAAAGCTTCATAATAAGAGTTTACAGCTTCACGGGTCTGGAAATAGATATCAGGATTTTGAGCAGTGCCGCGAACGACCGGATTATCGGGATTGAGCCCGCGATTACGGAAAGCAGTGACCGCATCATAATCGATCAGTTTAGCCAGATCATCATAAGCCAGAGTTTCTATTTTCTGAATTTCGTGGGAAGTACGGAAACCGTCAAAGAAGTTAATAAAAGGAACACGACCTTTGATAGCAGACAAATGAGCCACTGCCGACAGATCCATAACTTCCTGTACTCCGCTTTCAGCAAGCAGCGCAAAACCTGTCTGGCGTGTAGCCATAACGTCCTGGTGGTCGCCGAAAATAGACAGTGAGCTGGCAGCTAAAGCACGGGCAGAAACATGGAACACGCCCGGCAGCAGTTCGCCTGCCATTTTGTACATATTAGGAATCATCAGAAGGAGACCTTGCGAAGCAGTGTAGGTTGTTGTTAAAGCACCGGACTGCAAAGAACCGTGTACGGCACCGGCAGCACCAGCTTCAGATTGCATTTCCAATACTTTTACCGTTTGACCAAAAACATTTTTCTGACCTTGAGCAGCCCATTCGTCTACAACTTCGGCCATGGTAGAGGACGGGGTAATAGGGTAGATAGCTGCAACATCGGTGAACGCATAAGATATATACGCCGCTGCCGTATTACCGTCCATAGTTTTCATTTTTGTCATTTGATCCCCTTCTTTCTTTTAATTAGAGTACAAGATATGGGAACCGGCCTTATCGGTTCCAGTGATACGCAAAATAAATGTGCGGCAAGACATAGTTCACCCTTGCTCACACAATTAGTATACACTATTTAATCACTTTTGTAAATTTCCTTCGCATGTATACATGTGAATATTATGCAAGTATTTTGTAAATTTTTAAAACTACTCAATTTATTGACAAATGCTATAATAATGCTACGGAGGTGTTGAATTTGCAGACGATTGTTAACTACATTGCAAATGCTCTTCAAGCCCGTATTCCCAGGATTAAAATAGATACAGCCAATGACGCTGCCACAGCTCACTTGACTATACCAAACAAACACGGCGGAAAACCTATCAACATCTTAGCCAAAGCTCACGCAGGCATCGTGGTCGTTTTTAATAAAACTCCACGACTTTTTGACCAGGATGCCAAAGGCATTGACAAGCTTGCCTTTGATATCAGCGAATATCTGAAAGGACGCAGTGTTTATCTTGATCTGCTGAAAAGTGACGGCAGTGACAGCGGCAAAGACTGTATCGCTAATTCTATCGAAGTACAGGCGGAAAACTTTACTATTCTGACAAATCTTATTACCCGCAAGGGGCTTTTAGACAGCACAGAATTAGAAAAAGCTTTACAAGAGGGCGACATTGTACGGGTCAATTATTGGGACCCGCGCAAAAATTACGGCTATAGGCTTGACGGCGATCATCTCGCCAAAATAGCCTTATGACCAAATAAAAGAAGAGCTGCTTTGGCAGCTCTTCTTTTATTTTTAACATCTGCTGATTTTCAGGCAACAAAGGAAGACAATACTGAAGCCTTGGTGATAATACCCCGGAATACTTTTTCTTCATCAACCACGGCCAGCGGAAAGGCAGCATTAGCTGCCAAAGGCACTATATCAGCAACGGGAGCGTCCAGATCGTTGACCTGGAGCACATCGCGTATGATCGCTTCGCTGAAAGTCTTTTTCCCGTCACGGACAGCCAAAGCTCCCTCCAGGGTAACGATACCGATGAAGTTCATATGGTCTCCGACCACATAAGCGCTGGACACGCCGTTGGCGCGCATACTGGTAAGCGCCGTATTGGCACCGTCGCTGTCTTTAACGATACAGCTGGGCGTAGACATAATATTACGCACGCAAAAGACCTTACTGGTATTGACATTATGAATAAATTTCTTAACATAATCATCTGCAGGGTTTGCAAGCATCTGCTCCGGCGTATCGATCTGCACCATTCTGCCGTCGCGCAGGATACCTACTCTGTTACCAAGCTTAAAGGCTTCGTTGATATCATGGGTAATGAAAACAATAGTTTTACCCATGCGTTCCTGGATCCGCAGCAGCTCAAACTGCAGATCGTTTTTGACCAGAGGATCAAGCGCCGAAAAAGCTTCATCCATCAGAAGTATATCAGGATCATTAGCAAGCGCCCTGGCTATACCTACACGCTGTTTCATCCCGCCTGACAAGCTGCTGAGTTTTTCGTGCTCATAACCCGTCAGTCCGACCATATTGATCATTTCCATAGCCTTATTTTCACGTTCTTCTTTACCGACACCGCGTACTTCCAAACCATAGGCCACGTTACCCAGTACATCGCGATGGCTTAAAAGCCCGCCGTTTTGAAAGACCATGGAAACCTTCGTACGCCTCAGCTCCTGCAGCTGTTTTTCATTATATTTGGTAATGTCCTCGCCATCGATCAGAATTTCGCCCTTTGTCGGCTTATGCAGCATATTAAGGCAGCGTACGATAGTTGATTTACCACTGCCTGATAAACCGATAAGTACAAAAAGCTCACCTCTTTTGACGCTGAAGGAAACATCGCTGATCGCAGCCATGATACCTGTCGTTTCCATAACGTCCATCCGGCTGGCTCCAAGCTCCAACAGCTTGAAGGCAGCTTTTCTTTCATCCAGGAAGTCATATGGACCAAACAATTTATATAAGTTTTTCACTTCTAAAACAGTATCTTTTTCCTGCATCATTTACCCTCCTTCTGCACCAGGCTCTGTGTCAGACGATCAATAATGATCGCAATAATAACAATGGCGAAACCGGCGATAATGCCGCGTCCGGATTCCATACGGTTAATAGCGATCAAAACTTCCATACCAAGTCCGTTCGCACCGATCATGGCACAGGTAACTACCATCGCCACCGCCATCATCATCGTCTGGTTGATACCGGTCATGATCGTTGGCAGCGCCTGAGGTATCTGCACCTTAAACAAAGTCTGCCAGCTGGAGGAACCAAATGAGCGGGAGGCCTCAACAACCTCCTGATCGACCTGGCGGATACCGTGACTGGTCAGCCTGATAACAGGTACCACAGCATAAACTACTGTTGCCAGAACCGCCGGCACCTTTCCGGGTCCCAGCAGCATAACTGCCGGTATCATATAAACAAAGGTCGGCATCGTCTGCATCGCGTCCAGTATCGGCCGCACTATCGTATCAGCGCCGCGTACCGCCGCCAGAGCGATCCCGATCGGCAAACCTATCAGCAATGAAAAAATTACTGCCGTGATCACAATAGCTAAAGTTTCATTCATCATATGCCAATACCCGCAGGCACCGATCATAAACAGCAGGCCGCCGTAAATGACACCGTTTCTGTAACTGTTCATCAGTTTTTTTGTGGCAAAAACTACCAGCAGAATCATCAGCCACCAGGGAATCATATCCAGTGCGCCGTTGATGCCGTTAATAAAAATACTGAGCATCTTTTTGGCGGCAACAAAAACCTCGCCGTAATTAATATTGATGTAACGTACAAATTCATCTATCGGTTCTGCTATATTCAGATTGATATTAGGAAAATTCAACAACCAACTTGTCATATGCCCGCCCCCTTACTGTTCTTTTAACGCAGCCCGCATGGTCTGGGCCTTATCGGGCGGCAGCCATTGCGTAAGCAGATTATCATGTTTTTGTAAAAACCAACGGGCCGCCTGGTCATAAGTCGCCTTATTATCGGCAATATAAGCGAGAGCTTCCGCTGTTAAAGCACTGGAAGTATGATACTTTTTCAGGAACTCTGTAAACCCAGGCTGCCGTTTTGGAAAACGGCTGTTAGCCGATACCATGACAACTACTGATGGCGCAGCTGTTTCACCTGCTTCAAACCCGGCCTGATTATACGGCGCGTCTTCTAAAAGCACCAGATCCAGCTTGCCGCTGATCCAGGTTGGTTCCCAATTATAGCCAACGATCGGCAAACCTTTTTCGTAAGCCGTTACAAAGGCTGTGCTCAATGTCGCCTCGCTGCCGGGACGGAAATACACATAATTTTTATCCAGCCCGTAGTGCTTATACTTTTTAAACATTACTTCATCGACCGCCCAACCGGGGATGGCTCCGTAAATACGCCCTTTGGAAGGATTTTCTTCATCCACAAAAAGTTTACTGTAGCGGGCCAGATCAGAAACCTTGTGCAGATCAGGCGCCATCGGCGCAATGCCACGCTGGGGATCACCTTCGATCACATAACGCGGTACATACAGGCCCTGTTTATTATCATCGAAGTTGATTCCCAGATCGACTATCCCACCAGCGGCTTTATCAGCCTGATAGGTAGCAACGTTATCCGTCCAGAGCTCCATATTTACGTCCACATCACCGCGCACCAGCGCCGCTTCCATAATCGGCGTCGAGCCGTTCATCGTTTCTACTTTTAAACCATAAGCCTTTTCTGCAATCAAACCGGCTACCGCGTTATGAAACTTCACACTGTCCCAGCCGGCATCAGAAAAAACTACCGTTTTTTCATTATTGCTGCCGCAGCCTGCCAGCAGGCCTACAAACAAAACCATACCCAACAGCTGCAGTATTTTTTTCTTCATCAAAACTCCCCCCTTTTCAATCCGACAACTTTATGTTATTATTGAGTTGCTTCTATCTGTTTTTTAGTTTAACTTACTTATAAAAGCTTGTCAATTTACTTTAATTACTTTTTTACACTGCGAAGATCTGCAGCTGTCAGTTAACAGTTTCTTTCGGGAAATCTCCGCAGCCGCCTGTCAGGCCACTTGTGGAGTCTGCTGCTGCGCCTTGCCAGCAGACAAATATAAATTTTAAGCCTGTTGATTTTTACTAAATTTTTACTGTAAAGGACTATACCATGGCTAACAAACACAAAATAGCAGAACCAATCTATCAGAAAATCGCTATCGATATCGCTTCCAAGATAGCTGCCGGCAAATATAAGGCCGGCGAAAAAATTTACGGACGCTCCATGCTTGCAGCTCATTATGCCGTTTCTCCTGAAACGATCCGCCGCGCCATGTTCATGCTGCAGGATGTCGGCATCGTCGCCATTGAATCAGGCAGCGGCAGCACAGTGCTTTCGGCCGAACGGGCCTCACAGCTGGTAAGCCGTTTCCGCAATATTTCTACCATTACCGAACTGAAAAAAAATATCGAAACCTTATCAGAACAACAGAAAAAACAACAGGACGATATTTTAGATAATGTCCATCAGCTGCTTGAATATATTGAAAAATTCCGTTTGGCATCACCTATCTTGCCTTATGAAGTAAAAATAACTCAAGACTGCCGTTTCCTGGGACAGATGATCTCGGAAATAAACTTCTGGCAAAGTACCGGTGTTACCGTCGTCGCTATCCGCAAAGGCGAAGAGCTGATCGTTTCGCCGGGCCCCTACGCGCTTTTCGAAGCGGGGGACGTCTTCATCATGGTCGGACCTGAAGACAGTCACAGCAAAGTACAGGATTATTTATACAAAGACTGATAAAAAAGAGGACTTACATATGTAAGTCCTCTTTTTACGGTTATTATTGTTTTTTCCTGTGCGCTTCCAAATATTGTCCCACGATCTTGACAGCGCAGTAATCGCCGCACATGGAACAAGCTTCATCCTCCGCCTTATTCTTCTTGTCGCGGTAAGCCTGCGCCTTCACCGGGTCGAGTGCCAGACGAATCTGTTCCGGCCAGTCAAGATTTTTACGTGCGACAGCCATTTCCCTGTCCCAGGCTATAGCCTGGGGCAGTCCCTTGGCAATATCGGCAGCATGAGCCGCGATCCTCGTTGCGATCACGCCTTCGCGTACATCGTCAATGTCAGGCAGCCCCAAATGTTCGGCCGGCGTTACATAACATAAAAAGTCAGCGCCGCTGACCGCGGCCAGAGTACCGCCAATGGCAGAAGTAATATGATCGTAACCAGGCGCTATATCAGTTACCAATGGCCCCAAAACATAAAAAGGCGCACCATGACATAAACGCTTCTGCAGCTGCATATTAGCTGCAATCTGATTATACGGAACATGTCCCGGTCCTTCAACCATTACCTGTACACCGCGCTGCCAGGCCCGCTGGGTCAATTCCCCCAAATTCAAAAGCTCCTGAATCTGCGCCCTGTCTGTAGCATCTGCCAGGCAGCCGGGACGCAGTCCGTCACCTAAACTGATCGTTACATCATATTCCGCGCAGATGTCCAATATTTCATCATAATATTCATATAAAGGATTTTCACGATCATTATGCAGCATCCAGCCGGTAATAAAACTGCCGCCGCGGCTGACAACGTCCATAACGCGCCCTTCGCTGACAAGAGCGTGCAGAACCTGACGGTTGATACCGCAGTGGATCGTCATAAAATCAGCACCGTCGGCAGCCTGCTGACGGATAACTTCAAACAGGTCCTCTTTCGTCATTTCAACAACGGCACCGCGTTTTTTAATAGTTTCTACTGTTGCCTGATAAATCGGTACCGTACCAACCATTACAGTGGATGCAGCAATGATAGCCTTACGTGAAGCGTCGATATTATCGCCTGTAGAAAGATCCATCACAGAATCGGCCCCGGCATCAATAGCAGCGCGCAGCTTAGCCAGCTCAGGTTCAGGATCAGGATAAGCGCTGGAAGTACCGATATTGGCATTGACCTTGACTGCCAAGCCCTGACCTACACCGCGCGGCACAAGATTTTTGTGGTTGATATTGCAGCAAACAGCTATTGTTCCTGCCGCTACACCAGCCCTGATGACCTCAGGCGCCAATTGTTCCTGCGCCGCTACCTGAAGCATCGCTTCTGTGATTATGCCCTGACGGGCCAACTGCATCTGTGTTGCCATTATTAAACTCCCCCTTCAAAATAAAAAGCCAATCTCCCACAGGAAATTGGCTTTGGCTCGCGCTTACGCCACTTCCCTACGCCGGCATTACCCGGAAATCAGGTTCTAAGGGTCGGCCTTGCGGCCTCTCAGCATAATGCGCCCCCAGTGGATCGACTTATGATATTAAATTAACTTTAGCATCTTTTGCCGGCAATAGCAAGCAAAATTAAATTTTATCCCCTGGCTCATAAACATGATAACCGCCCTTGCCTCTTTCTTTTACAACATACGCGGCCACATCAGCCAAATGCACCAGCTTGTCAAAATCCCGGCCATACTCAGGGAAATAGCAAATGCCAATGCTGGCAGAAACAGTAACGCCATCATAGGTAGTATGCAGGATACGGCATAAATCCTCCGCCCTTTTGACTGTCGCCTCCGGCGAAAGCCCCGGTGCATAAATATAAAATTCGTCACCGCCAAAACGACCGATAATATCGTCGGAACGGAAAAACTGCTGCAGCTTTGCTGCCATTTCCTGTAAAACTTTATCGCCTGTCTGATGCCCTAAGGTATCGTTGACTGTTTTAAAATTATCCAGGTCAGTGAAGATAAAGCTGCCCGAACCGCTTTCTTTCAACAGTGGTTCCACCACAGTTTTAAAGCCGGCTTTATTATAAACTCCTGTCAGCTGATCGATACGGCTCATATCCTGCAGCTTTTCTTTTTCAAGCATTTCTGCATCAATATTATCCAGCTTGCCTACCAGGCGGATCACTGTTTCTTTTTTTATGATGCAGTTAGCCCGGATCCTGAACCAGTGCTGCTCGCCATTGGCATAACTGAGCAGCAGTTCTTCACTGCCGGAATGCTTCTCTGCAATAATTTTATGGATAAACGCACTGATAACGGCAGTATTTTTATCGGCCTCCGATTTTAACGGAGGCGCAAATTCAGAAGCAAGCTTACCAAAGGGTTCAAAGCCAAAAATCCTGCTATACAGAGGCGACCAGGCAATATGCTCCGGCAGCACGTCCACATCAAAAATTATTTCGTTGGAAGCCTGCACTAAAAGATCATAAAGCTCCTTCTCAAGTTCCAGTTCCTGGATGATACGCTTTTGTTCACTGATATCAACAATAACGCAGTACATTACCAGCACGCCGTCTTTATCTATCCCCACGCTGCCACGGATCAAAACAGGTATATAATGCCCGTTTTTATGCAGCAGGCGCATCTCCAAATCGATCTTATCATTAAGATGCCAGACACCATCCAGTAATGCCTGAAATTTAGGCGCATCCTCTTCATATATCAAATGCGCCCTCAAAAACGAAGGTACGTTTTCCAATTCTTCCCTTGTATAACCAATCAATTTTAGAAATCCATCGTTAGCATAACGGATGCAGAAGCCGGCATCATTGACCAGTGTCAAAACGCCTCCGTTGATATTATCGGCAATCTGACGCAGTATTTCTTCCCTGTCTGCAATCTCACGGTGGGCCTCTTTATTTTCCAGCCATTTTTTTACGGCAAAAACACTCAGCAGCCATACAAAAAAGGCAATCCCTGCATTCAAAAAAATTATATTATTACCAACCCAGCCGCCTGCTTTGTCTACCTCTATGATGCAGCTGGCATTCGGCAGTTCGATATCATATTTCATTCCGCCTGTCATTGCCATTGCCGCATGGTCAGAAGCAGCAATCGTCAATTTGGCTCCGTTTTCTATCTTGTATAAATGATAACGATATTTCTGCCCCTGCAGTGCGGCAAAATTGATGTTCTGCAACGCATATTTCGGACTTGCCGGATTCATATCCAAAGTCACAGCAACTAAACCCCAGGGTGAACCGTCAGAATTTTTTACAGCGACCCTCCCCGTCAGTACCAGCTCATTATCCTGAATCCTTCTAAACGGTCCTTCGATCACCAACTCGCCCTGCTTGCGATACACTTTCCTGATAGCGTCATCCCGTTTCGGCTGGATCATCAGATTTTTTCCCAGGGCACTTTTATTGATTTCATAAGGAAAGCAATAGGAAATCACAGTTTTTTCAGGAATACCGTCCTGCAGCGGACCTTCTGCCATAGCCAAAGATACATTTGTGATCAAAGCCATATCGTCAAAGGCTGTACAGACATTGTTCATTCTCTGGATACCAAGCTCTGACATATTGCGAAAACCTTTTTCGTGTACGGCTATTTTTGTACCTTTGGCATCCAGCATACCCTGCTGGATCAGCTCACGTAGGACAAAAGCGTCATCATAAAGGTCCATCAGTTCGTAGCGCGTCTGAGAGCCATAGCTTTCCGCCAGAAAAGCTGCTCTTTCACGGGTATACTTATAGGTATCGTTAATGCTGATATATGCAGCCAGAGCGCACAGCAACGCAGCTGCTGAAGTGAATAGCAATAAATATTTTATATTATAACCACGTTTTTTATCCATGCCCGGCCTCCTTAATACCGATAATTCATTTTTATTTTATTATAGCTTATTTTCAATTATTAAACATCAAGTATTTTTATTAAATAAATATTAATACGCTTTCAGTATTGCTATTCTGCATAGTAAAAAGCCTGCCGACATAATATGCCGGCAGGCTTTAAATTTTACGATCAGCCAAAAACCACTACTGCATCTTTGCATTTGATCCGCAGCAAAGCTGTTTCAAATACACGGAATTCGTGATTCAGCTTAGCAGAACCCATATAACCGGTAATAAGGTCCTGACCGATAACAAGATCCATATTCTGCGGTTCAGCGCAGACCAATACGGCTTTATTAAGACCTAACGCCGGAGTCATATATAATCCGCCGCCAACCAGGGTTTTGATGCGTTCGCTTTCCAGTAATCCGGTGCTGACCTGTAAACGCTGTAACTGTGCATATAGGTCAGGGCTGACTGCCAAAGCATAACGGCCTCTCAAATTCTTGTCCGCAAAATGCTGCAGACCTTTAACAACATCGCTGAAAGCATTTTCATCTTTGCTCCAGTCGGATTTTTTTACTTTAAAAGCACCTTCTGCCGTAGCCAGGCCTTCATAACCGGCTTTCGGATTCCCTGCAAAAATCATCAGGTCTTCTTTCTGAGCGCAGGCATTTGCGGCAGCGCTGACCGCACCCAAATCGATCGGCATACCGATCTGTCTGGCCTGTTCCATATCTCTCCAGGATAATACAAAATCACGATAGATCATTGGCAGCTCTTTAAAACTGCGGCCTGTAACTTTTACAGCTTCCTCTTCCTCACCGAAGAAATCTACACTGCCTTTTTCAGCAGGAGTCAGCACATCTACATTCACACTTTGTGCACCGGCACCCAAAGGACCGTAAATCTGTAAAAATTTACGTCCAACCAAAACATTTCTTGCCGCTTGGATTACAGCACTATCAATAGACTGCCATTGCTCGGCAGACAGATTAACATCATCACGCATTAAAAATTCCATGACCATACCTCCTATTTATCCAGCAGGCTGCCTACGGTAGTCGCTTTATTGGTAACTTCCGTTTTGTCATCGGCAATCCCGGCAGCTTTCATACCAAGGCCTTCAAGCATTTCCTTAACTTCGCCTTCACCGGAAATGAAATGTTCTGCTTCAGCAGGATCAAGATAACGCAGCAAAGTCATCAACTCACCGACATGGGCTTTTTCTTCGTCACGAATATCGGAAATAACCATTTTTGCCACTTCGTCATCAGTAGCCTGTACATGGGCATCATACAAGTAAATAGCTTCCAGCTCACCTGCAATATCCAGACGTACGGCTTGGATCAATTCTTCTTTGGTTAACTTTCTGTTGACATTACCTTGAAACGGGTTTGCAAAATTTGGCATTACTGCCACCACCTTTCAAAATTTTGATTTATTTGCAGTGTGTAATCGCAACAAATAAAAATTATCTTTTACTATATTATAGCACTGAGAATTTAAAAAAGCAATTAACTTTTCGGCCCTAACCGCTGTTTTAAATTCTCCTTACAGTTTTATTATAACACCGCCACGTTTTTCTACAAGTCCACAACCTGTTTTCTGACAGCTATTTTACACTTTTAACTTATTTTTTTGTTAAGATAATCACTTAAAAAAACTAAAAAACGGCCTCATTTTCAAATGAGACCGTTTTTACTCAGGAAAAACATTTTAAAAGCAGTGTCCAAACTGCAGGAACAATAAGTGCCGGCAGCATATTCAAGGTCTTAAACTTTTTTAATTCTAAAATCGCAAACCCGGAGCTCATAATAAAAACTCCGCCGATAATCGAAATTTCTGTCATCAGCTCAGCTGTCAAAAATGGCGCCAGCCAACCAGCCAGCAGATAGATCGACCCCTGCCAGCAAAACAGTACGACTCCTGCCAAGGCTATGCCGATGCCATATGCGGAAGCCAAAACCATCGAAGCTACAAAATCAAGCGTAGCATTAGTAAAAAGATAAGTGTTATTACCATACAGCGCGCTTTCTATCGGCCCCAGAATAGACAGGGTCCCGATACAGAAAAGCAGTATTGCCGTAGACAGCCCCTGACCAAGGTCGGACCCGCCTTTGAACCGCCCTGCCAGACGCTGGAAGCGGCCGTCGATATCAAGCAAAGTACCGATAATGCTGCCCAGCGCCAGACTAAGAATGAACAAGACGGGAAACCTGCTCTGCGGCATATTGCTGACTACTGCATTAGCTCCCAGAGCAACAGTAGCCAATCCCAACGCATCAAAGAGTGCTTTTTTGTAATTTTCTTTGATCCCCTGTCTGAACACACTGCCAAGCACGCTGCCGGCAATGATCGTGCTTGTATTGACGATAGTCCCCAGCATTAATCCATTCCCCCATTTATTACGCTTCGTATCTTTATATTATATGCGTTCCAGCGTCTATAAACAACTATAGAAGTTCTCCATAGCGTTTGATATAAAGTTTTTTCATCATCGTAGCCAAAAGCATATATGCCAAAGTAATAGCGGCCAGCCAGCTAAAATATTCACCAGGCAGCGAAGCCAGCCCGATAGCATGTCCCACCGCTGTAAACGGTATCACTGTCAGCACTGCGATACCAATAAATGTAAGTAATGTCACAGGCGCTGAAGCGCGGCTCTGCAGGAATGGAATCTTTGGCGTTCTGATCATATGGATAACCAGCGTCTGCGTCCACATTGATTCAACAAACCAACCAGCCTGAAAAACAGCGATATATAATGCCTGCTGGGCAGGATCACTCAGTTCGTGAAACAAATGGCCGCCGACAACGGCCGGACAAATGATGAAATACATCAGTGCATAGGTCAAAATATCGAAAACAGAACTTGTAGGACCGATCCAAAGCATAAATTTGCTGACACTGGAAGCATCCCATTTTCTGGGCTTGGTCAAAAACTCTTTGTCCACATTATCCCAGGGAATCGCCGTACAGGAGATATCGTAAATCAGATTCAGCAAAATCAGATGTATCGACGCCATCGGCAGGAAGGGCAGAAAAGCACTGGCGATCAAAACCGAAAAAATATTACCAAAATTAGACGAAGCCGTCATCTTGATATATTTAATCATATTAGCATAGGTTTTACGGCCTTCAAGAATACCCTTTTCCAAAACCAGCAAATCTTTTTCCAGTAAAATTACATCCGCCGATTCCTTGGCAATATCCACGGCCGTATCGACAGAAATACCAACATCAGAGGCTTTCATGGCCGCCGCATCGTTGATGCCATCGCCGAGATAACCTACAGAATGTCCATTTTCACGCAGCAGGCGTACTACTCTGGCTTTCTGCGCCGGAGCCAATTTGGCAAAAACAGTGGTATACTCTGCCGCTGCCGCCAATTCTTCGTTGCTCATAGCTTCCACCTCAGAACCCAACAGCATTTTTTCTGCTGCAAGTCCTACATGACGGCAAACACATTTTGTGACCTTTTCATTGTCCCCTGTCAGTATTTTCACGGCAACACCATGCTCCTGCAAAGCCCTGATTGCAGCTGCAGTCGTTTCTTTGGGCGGATCCAGAAAAGCCAGATAACCGATCAAAACCATTTCGTTCTCGTCTGCTATCGAAAAAGCTCCTATCGGCGAAGGATTGGTTTTCTGCGCTACGGCAATGACTCTCAAGCCATCGGCATTAAGCGCATCCACTTTTTCCATAACCAGCTTTTTCATAGAAGCCGTCAGCGGCACTACACGCCCTGCATATTCGACAAAAGCCGAAATATTCAGCATTTCCTCTACGGCGCCCTTGGTGATCATTTGCGTTTTCCCATTCCGGTCTTCTACTACCACACTCATCCGGCGCCGTTCAAAATCAAAGGGCAGCTCATCTACCTTCTGGTAAAAATGTTCCAGATCGCCCAGCTGATCTTTATTTTCTTCCTCTTCCAGTTTCGTCCTGCTAATAATGGCAATATCCATCAAATTTTTCAGACCCGTCTGATAATAACTGTTTAAAAAGGCATGCCGCAATACCCGCGGCGCTTCTTTGCCTTCAATATCAAGATGATATTCCAGTACAACCTTATCCTGCGTCAGCGTACCGGTCTTATCAGTGCAGAGAATATCAATAGATCCAAGGTTCTGAATCGAATTTAAATTTTTGATAATAACTTTTTCTCTGGACATTGCGACCGCACCCTTAGCCAGACAGGTCGTCACAATCATCGGCAGCATTTCAGGCGTCAGCCCTACGGCCACGGAAATTGCAAACAAGGCCGCATTCATCCAGTCACCTTTGGTAAAACCGTTGATAAACAAAACTACCGGCACCATGACCAGCATAAAACGTATCAAAACCCAGGAAACAGAATTGACACCTTTTTCGAAGCTGGTTTTCGGAGGCTTGCTGTTCAGCGCCTTGGCCATTTCGCCCAAAAGCGTATCATTGCCCACTGCTACGGCAACTCCTACCGCTGTACCGCTGATGACATTACTGCCCATAAAGGCCAGATTAGGTTTTTCTGTTATAGAAGCTGCCTGAACATCCAGGCAAAGATATTTCTCTACCGGTTCACTTTCACCGGTCAATGCCGACTGACTGACAAACAGATCCCTGGCAAAAATAATACGGATATCAGCAGGTACCATATCGCCCGCCGATAAATGAACAAGATCACCGACGACGACTTCGTCCAGTGGTATCTCCTGCTGACCCGTTTCCATTCTTTCCACACAGGTCGTAGTTTCGATCATAGCCGATAATTTAGCCGCCGCGTTACCGCTTCTCGTTTCCTGCACAAAACGCAGGATACCGGAAATCATAACCATCGTCGTAATAATAATCACAGTAACGGCGTCTTCTTCACCCGGATCAGCCAGCCAGATATCTGTAAAAGCCGATACTGCCGCCAAAACAAACAAAATCGCTGTAAAAGGATTAATAAAAGCTTTGCAGATACGCGTGAACAGAGATTCTTTTTGTCCATGCGTCACAACATTATCGCCATACCGTTCACGAGCCTGCTCTACCATACCGGACGGCAATCCTTTGCCAGTCGTTCCCAAATACTTCAGAACTGTGTTCACGTCATGAGCTGCAGCAAAACGCAGTCTTTCATTGACCTTCTCACGATGCAGGATTTCCTGCGGGTTATTTTTTAAAAACAGTAATTTCTTTTTCATTGTTTTCTACCTCCTTACGGTTTTACTGCATACTTTCAGGAAAGTAGGACACACAACGAAAAGACAAAGTATTTATATGTAATTGTCGCGGAAGAACAGACGCCCTGACGGCAGACCGCTTCCTGGTTCTTCGCCTTTTGGTTTTATGCCCCTACTGCCTCCTGCGTCCATTCTTCTCACCTCACTTTTTTATAAAATATCTATAATAAAAATTCTGCGGCTGGCCGCGGCAAATAAAAAAACCGCGTCAATGCTTAAACAAAGACGCGGCAATAAAACAAATTTACCTTACAGTTCAATCAGAACCGGCCCTGTTCAAGCTTTAACTCCACAGGGCGGTGAAATTGCATTAGATTATGCCTTGTTGTCGACATAGCCTGTTCAAACCTGCTCATGGTGTCTCCACCACTCCGCGGCAGCAATCCATATCCCTGTGGTAGCCTCACCTACCAGAATATCCAGCTCCTAAATTATATATTAGGCTATTTAATTTTGTCAATACTTTATTCATTTACAAATCATATTTTCTTTATTCTGCAATAAACCGCGCAGTAAAAACAGAAACTGACGGGTATCGAACGGTTTGGCAACATGTGCATCCATGCCCTGTTCCAGTGACTGTTCCACATCATTTTCCAGCACGTCTGCCGTCATCGCTATTATAACAACCGAGATAGCATCCGGACGCGGCAATGCTCTGATAGCAGCAGCAGCCTGATAACCATTCATCCTTGGCATTCTGATGTCCATCAAAACTGCGTCATAAGTAAACGGCTCTGCCTCGCAAAATAAATCGACCGCCTCTTCACCATCGCTCGCTGTAGCAAATTCGGCCCCGACATTACGCAACAGCTCACAAACAATTTCCATATTTATTTCATTATCTTCTACTACCAGCAGTCTGTAACCATGCAGATCGATCTCATCAGTTACAAGCGTTTGCTGCAAAACAGAGGCCTTGGCAAGACGCAGATCAAACCAGAAGCGACTGCCGACCCCAAATGTACTGACAAGCTTGATCTCACTGCCCATCATATGAGCCAGCTTCTGCGAAATGGCCAGACCCAGTCCCGTTCCTCCATAAAAAGCATCTGTACTGCGTCCGCCCTGATTAAATGCCTCAAAAATACATTGTCTATTGCTTTCTTTTATACCGATTCCCTCATCTTCTAAGACAAACCGGACCAGCATGCTCTCATCATCCTGTTCAAGCATATCGCATTTTAAAACAACTTTTTTATCTTTAGCTGTAAACTTTACTGCATTGGCTCCTAAATTTACCATGATCTGCTGCAGTCTTCTGCTGTCAGCGTACACAGAACAATCTGCAACATTTACCTTCCGCTGTAAAAGAACACCCTTTTTTTCTGCCAGCGACTGCAGAATATCCAGGGTCGAAAAGATGATACTGTGCAGTGAAACTATCCGCGGCGTCAGCTGCAATTTGTCATTTTCTATTTTGGACATATCCAAAACATCATCTACTAATGCAGCCAGATGCCTGGACGCAGTATCGATCTTCTCCAAACAATCTAATACGGGCTGGCTGTCAGCAGCGCGCAGCTTTGCAATATCGCTCATTCCGACAATCGCGTTAATCGGCGTGCGTATCTCATGCGACATCCGCGACAGAAATTCGCTTTTAGCATTATGTGCGTATTCAGCAGCGCTTCTAGCCCGTTCCGCTGCAGCCAGTGCTTCAGCCAAACTATTATTAAACCTGGCCTGCTGGCGGTTCTTCAAAAATAGAAAAATACCCGTAAAACTCAAAGCCAATACCGCAAAAAATACTGTTCCGGCAACAAGAAAATTATTTTTAATAAATTCCCGCCAGTCCAATGCTCTGTGTTTAACGATGCTGTTATCTAAAATTATTTTATCCAGAGCACCTGCATCCAGCTTTTGGATTGATTTATTAAAAATACTCAATACCTCCGGCGGACATTTTTTAGAAATGCCGAAACCTACAGGTATTTCCATACTTACCGTCATTACAGGCATCAGGCTGGCATATTTGCTCAGATACCTGTTAGTTGTCATCACAATAGAATTGCCCAGCATAATATCGGCCTCGCCGTTGACCACCATTTCCAGACAGCTTTCTAAAGTGTCGCCATCAACAATCTGCCACTGCGGGTATTTCTGCCTGATGTAATCTGCAGTGCCTATAAATGAAGTTTTCATAGCTACTTTCAAACGGCTGTTAAAATCAAAGCTTTCTCCGCGCCTACCCAAAATCAGATAATTTTCTTTTAGAAAGCTGTCTGTGTGCAGAAAATCGTATTGGGGCTCCAATTCTTTCGTCCAGACGATTCCGGAAATAACATCAGCTCTGCCGTCAGCCAGCAATTCCCACGACGAGGCCATATCAGGAGTGTAGGTCATTTCCATCGTTAAACCGCTGTTCTGAGCCAATAATTTCAGCACATCCTGATAAGTGCCTTTATAAACGCCGTTTTTACCGTCCAGCCATTCCATCGGATAATTATCGGCATCACCGACAACACGCAGCGGTGCGGCTGTCTGGATATAAGCAAGTTCCGCCCTGGTAAACCCCTTGGCCAACTTGTCGGCACGTCCGTAAAAATTCTCGTACAACACGGCAGTAAAATAAGGATTTTCCAGCGTTATCGCCCGCATCGCCTGATCCAGCTGCTCCATTAATGCCGTATTGTTTTTTCCCGTAATGATATACGCAGGCAAATAATCAAATTTAGCAACCAGCTTTTTATCTTCGTCAAGCACACAATTCCCACTCATAATAGCATCGATCTTACCGGCAGCCAATGCTTCATTGACTTCGGCACCACTGCTGTAATAAAATTTCTGAACGCTGATGCCTTTACTCCCCACAAACTTGTCAAAACATAAATTAAGATAGTTGCCTTTGATCATGCCTAATCGTTTACCCTGCAACGACTGATAATCCTGATATAAAATATCGCTGTTGGTACCGGACGTATAAATAGCAGCAAAATCTAAAATACAGTTCTGCCTGCTGAAAAGGAAATCCGCCGCCCGCTGCTCGCTGTACTGGGCTGGAAAAGTAAAATCGGCTTCACCGTTTTTCACCCACTCCAGACACTGTTCCCACGAACCGCTTTTATATTCATAAGTCCAGCCGGTATGTTCGGCAATTGCATCAAATAGAGCTACGCCATAACCTGCCAGCCGTCCGTCTTTGATACCGACAAAATTATCAATATCCGAATAGGCTATGCGTACTGTATTAGAAGCACCTGCACTGTTGACTACCAGCAGAACAAACAGCATCAACACAGCAGTCAATATTCTTTTCAGCATCCTAAATACCTCCCCAGCCAAAACATCGAACAATATTATTCAAGTAAACATTCGCGTATAATAATAATTATATCACTTTTATTTGTTTATATAAATATTTATTATCTTTCAGACATTTATTATGATCGAAGATAAAAAAATAAAGGTCAACCAACTCCTGGCTGACCTCTGCTGCAAATCTTATTTATTGTCTTAAATTTTCTTCCTCAAATTTTAAGCATCTTTCCTCATAACCATCTATTTTCATATCTAACCGTTCCAGTACAGCCTGCATAGCTACTATCTTGTCGGCAAGCTGCTGTCTTTGCTCTACCAAAAGAGCTTTACGGGCAGCAATCGTCTCCTTGCCCAAGCGGAACATCGCCACATATTCAATCAGCATTTCTACCGGAATACCAACACCGCGCATGCACTTAATAAATTCTACCCAATTACAATCTTTTTCATCATAATCACGAATACCGCTGCTGCTGCGCTTGACCGGCGGTATCAGGCCAATTCGTTCATAATAACGCAGCGTATCAGCTGTCAAGCCAAACGTTTTACTGACTTCTGCAATCGTCATAGAGCAACACCTCCTCCTGCGATTATTTTAACACCTGGAGTCAACTCCAAGTCAAGCAATAATTTATTTTTAAGATTATTTAAGTTATTACATACCAAACACTTTCACTGCTTCCTGCATATTTTGGATAACTGTAACTTTAAATGGACAGCGTTTCTCACAAGCACCGCATTTCACGCACTCCCCGGCATGATGCCGCAGCGCAGCATAATGTTCGCGTACTGTTTCAGGAACACTGTTCTGCGCTTTGGTAAGATTCAAAAATTTAGTTACTGCTGCCACATCTATTCCCTGCGGACAGGGAGCACAATGTCCGCAATACATGCAGTGCCCTTCCCAGCTGATTTTCGGTAAAGCGGCAAAAGCAGCCGCATAATCCTTTTCAACATCAGCAGCCGTAGTATATTCAAGACATTTTTCCAGCTCGTCAACAGTATGCGCTCCCGACATCACTGCCGCTACTCCGGGACGCGTCAAAGCATAGTGCAGACACTGATTAACAGTCAAAGCTTTTCCTGCCGGCGAAAGCTCTTCATCCAGCAAATCACCGCCGCCAAAAGCTTTCATTACGGTTATAGCGACGCCTAGGCGGCTGCAGGTTTCATACAGCGCTTCCCGCTCCGGATCCATATTCACAAGCTGCCTGTCATAATTTTTCCCATCCCAAAGCGCATAACAGTCTTCATTCGCCGGCTGCAGGTCATAGCAGGGATTAACGCTGAACATCAGTACATCGATCAAACCGCTTTGTACAGCCTGCATAGCTGCGGCAGGATTATGGCTGCTCAAACCGATATATCTGATTTTTCCCTGAGCCTGCATTTCTCTTGCATACGCCATTACCGGGCCACCAGCTACCGCTTCCCAATCTTCCAGAGAGTCCACATAATGGATCATCCCAATATCTATATAGTCCGTTGCCAGCCGTGTCAGCAGATCTTCAAAGCTCGCTTTCACTTCCCCGATCTCCCTGGTCCGCTTATACTGTCCCTCCTGCCAAACCGTACATAAATGTGCCTGTAAAACAAATTTACCGCGGCGGCCACGCAGCCATTTACCCAAACGGCTGCGCATTTCCGGCTGCGGCGCATACAAATCAATACAGTTGATGCCGCCTTGCTCTGCCGCATTCAGCAGTTGCTCTGTTAAGGCACCTTCGTTGGCAACAAAGCCTTCGCACCCTAATGCTATCACACTGACTTTAATACCTGTCCGTCCCAATTCACGATATTCCATACTCTCAACACTCCTTCTCCTTAAAGCAATACCTTACTACCCAAAATCAACGTCAGCAGCAAGTACAAAAGCGGCTGATGCAGAAGATAGACTAACAAAGACCTCCGTCCGAAAAAACTCAGGCAGCCGCTGCCATAATCGAAGATCTGAGGCAATCCGCCCAGAGTTTCACAAAAACGCAGACAGTAATAACCTGCCAAATATAAAAAGAACCAGGGCATTAAAGAAAAATAATCACTGGAAAAAAATCCTGCTTCTGTAAATCCTACATAAGTAGTGAATTTATTCAGATACAGCTGCTCCGGTATTTTGAAAAAATTCCATTCCTCAAAACCTAAATAGCCGTCGTTGATATTGCGGGTCAGAAAAAATAACATACCACTTGCTGTAATGCCCCAGACAGGAGCCAGCCTGCACAGCAGCCGGTCAAGCAGCTTCAGCAGCAGCATACCTGACCCCAGAAAGAATAAAACGCCAAAGGTAACCGCCTGGTCCGGCACAAAAATGTGCGTTATAACCATCACCAGGACACTTCCCCCAAAAACCTGCACAGCACGCCGTACAGCCCTTTTCCCTAAAGGCCAGCAAAAGCCTGATAGAAAAATAAAACGCCAGCAAATACTTTGCTGCCACCAATAACACAAACTGCTATGAAACCAGGGCAAATCCTGCTCAAATAAATACACCAGGTCCCAAAAAAATGATAGACGATCATCTCCAATAACAGCAGCCCTCGCAGACTGTCCAGCAAGGCGTATCTTTTTTCATTATTCAGCCCCCGCATAACAAACCTTCCCCCATATATACTTTAAAGCAGAAACTTTAGCTATCTAATTTCACGTCGCTGTAATATTCTCTGCTATGGTAAAATAAACACTATTTTTTTCTACAAACACCTATGCGTTCCTCTTTTATCAATCATAACACTTAAAGCTCACTCCAAGTCAAGATACAAATAAAAATTTTCCCTGTATCCTGCTTTAAATTGCTGTTGTTTTATTTTCCTCCAGTAATTTTAATATTAATATCCTCTAACCCTTCGTCCATCTTATCCCAACAAAAAACAGCAGGCCTTATAGGCCTGCTGTTTTCATTATTTCTATACTATCATTTTTTATAGCCGCACTTCGGGCAAACACCATTTTCATTCAAAGCAATACCACACAGCGGGCAACGATCAATTTGATTCTTGGTTGTGAACTCTGCCGAAGCAGTATTGACACCGCTGACAAAAGTTATTTTCGCAATATTGAGTTTGTCTTTAAGCAGATCATAAACGATCTTAATCATGCCCTCGACAGTCATAGTTTCTTTTGTAACCACAAGACGACAATCCGGGTATGCTGTTGCCAGATCTGTCTTGAAAGCCGCACCTTTCATTTGGTTCTGCGGAGCGCCATTACGGATACCCTGTTTTTCGTAAACATCAAGTACTGCCGGCAGTAGCGGATCATCTTCCCTCAAAATCAGTGCATGATCGAAGTTCTTTAAAACGTCCCAGGCAGTTTTTTGAATTTCATTACAGGGAAATACCATATTGACACCCGGTTCGACAGAATCTTCCACCTCAATAGTCAGAATACCTGAATGTCCATGCAGATACTGTGCCTCACCTTTAAACCCATAAAATCTATGGGCATATTGCAGGTCTAATGTTGTAATACTTCTCATGTCTTTATCCTCCTATATTTTTTATTTACGGGGTCAGCGCCCGAATACGCATTTGTTAATCGAAATATCCCAGTCTGTTATCTGCTGTTAATGATATTTTCTTTAGTATTAATATAATATTATTTTCTGTTTTTGTCAATAACTTTTTAGTTTTTAATTCTATTAGAAAATTAATATCCTTTATTGTTCCATATATTATACATTAATCTTAATTATTGCTCCAACAGTTCCTACCAGCCTCAAATAAAAAATACACTCGCTAGCCCTTGAACTTTAATAGTTCAATAATCAGCAAGTGTAAAAAATAAAAGCTGCAGAATCTAACGATTCTACAGCTTTATAATTTGATTGGTGCGAGTGACAGGAGTCGAACCTGCACGCCGAAGGCGCTAGATCCTAAGTCTAGTGCGTCTACCAGTTTCGCCACGCCCGCTTGCTATTTTGACGGTGCAAATATATTGCTTTTTCGTGAAAAGCAAAACGATTTGACCGTTTTTTTATTTTTTCCTGCGTAATTCAAAATTTTTCCCCAGGTAAACCCTTCTAACTTCCGGATCATTAGCCAAATCCTCCGCAGAACCGGATTGTAAAATTCGCCCGTCATACAACAGATAAGCCCGGTCTGTAATACACAAAGTCTCCTGAACGTTGTGGTCCGTAATCAGAATCCCGATATTTTTCTCTTTTAACTTGATCACGATACTCTGAATATCCTCCACGGCAATCGGGTCCACGCCGGCAAAAGGTTCGTCCAACAGGATAAATTTCGGGGCAATCGACAACGCTCGCGCACTTTCCGTACGTCGACGCTCGCCTCCCGATAATTGAATTCCTTTGCTCTTGCGGATATGTTGCAAACCGAACTCGTCCAACATCTCCTCTAACCGGTGACGCTGGTAATCCTTCGGTAAATTACTCATTTCCAGTACGGCCTTGATATTATCCTCCACGCTCAACTGCCGGAACACGGAAGCTTCCTGAGCAAGATATCCCACGCCAAGCTGGGCACGACGATACACGGGTTCTGTCGTGATCTCCGTGTCATCCAAGAAAATACGTCCCCCATTCGGTTTAATCAATCCCACAATCATATAAAATGACGTGGTTTTCCCTGCCCCGTTCGGTCCCAATAACCCGACGATCTCCCCTTGTTCCACGTTCACGGAAACTCCTTTTACCACCGTACGGCTCTTGTATTTTTTTACTAAGTCCTCAGCTCTTAATTTCATATCTTACTATTTTACCGCGCTAAGATAGTCTTTTACACTTGAAAATTGAAAATTGAAAATTGAAAAATATCAGAAATTTAGATGTAACGAGAAATTAATCGCAAAATTATCCACGTCCTGCCCCGAACGATCCCCCCGATGCGTCAACCGCCAGATGGCATCCACACGAATAAAACGGAAAATATTCTCGATACCGACACCGGCTTCTATATAAGGCTTCGACACGGAAGACATACCTTCCGGGAACCGGAAAATAGCATCCGTGTTAGGCAGACTACCGTTGTTCTTATCCGACAACGTACCCCACAAAGCCTTCACGGTTGCCACCTCACGCCATTTCAACCGTTTCATCAACGGGATCTTACTCAAGAAAAATCCTTTAAAATGATGTTCCCAGAACACGGCTCCCCATAAATCAGACGCAAACTCGTAGAAATTCATGCAAGAGAAAGCGTAAGGATCATAAAAATAGGTGGCATTCCCCTCATGCAACTTCAACAACGGGTAAGGAACCTTGTTAAATATCTTTCCCCCGGATAACATGATATCACTGTACCCTAACGGGGCAATATTGAAATCATGTTTCACGGACAATTCCAGACGGTAATATTCGTAATCCCCGTTCAATATATTCTTTAACCCGGCCACCACGTCAATTCCCACGATCGGGAAATCCGATCCCATGGAAACTTTATCAAAAGTTTGCCGCACGACAATCTCGTTCCTCGACAAACGTGTTCCCAAACGCAACTGGGTTGTGTGAATCTGATCCACGATCTCTCCGTTCGGGCGAACAAAATCGACATATTTCGTGGGAAACATCTGACGGTATTCCAAAGTAAAGGAATTCGAAAATCCTTGCCACCACTCTTTCTCATAACGCACGTCAAATGAATTAATTAACGTCAGTTTATCATTATTACCCCTAGAAAATATTGAACTTAATATATTACCCGTGGTAAAAGCATTCTCACTGGCTCCCAACTGTAACACATCATGCCGACCACTAATCGTGAACTTCGACGTCGGTTGATTATTAAAAATATATTCAACGGTTCCGCCTCCTTTAAATTCACCATCTTTCGTGCTATACGCCCCG
>ENA-UERW01000239-UERW01000239.1-human-gut-metagenome-genome-assembly--contig:-NODE-239-length-53735-cov-10.377409_pt1 | contig 53735 bp, 45 predicted proteins | sample MGYA00242994_ERZ507995 | MGnify/ENA primary metagenome ERZ507995 (study PRJEB26167, sample SAMN06115492) | human gut metagenome | host: Homo sapiens | place: China:Chongqing | collected 2015-04-26...
GGCAATGTCTTAACAGCAAAGATTTCGGCGTCCCCCAGTCAAGAAACCGCGTGTACATTATCGGATATCTTGATGAGCGATGTAGAGGAAAAGTATTTCCTTTCACCGAAACAGCAGGAAGTTCTCTTATTCAAACCCACGGTGGCCACCAAGGGGAGCGCGTCTACTCCCCCGAAGGATTAAGCTGTACGCTGGCTGCCAATCCGGGTGGCTTCGGTGGCAAAACCGGGCTGTATGAGGTGGGAGTGCCGATCCAGTGCGCCACAAAAACCGGCTACCAGATGGCACAGGTCGGTGACAGCATCGACCTGAGCTACGCCACAGTCAACAGTCGGCGCGGACGGGTTGGTAAAGAGATTGCGCATACACTTACAACGGGCTGCCAACAAGGCACTGTTGAAGTTCGCCCGGTCAAAAATCCCATCAAGTCAGACCTCGCCCGCAACACCGAACGCACCGGTAAGCCTGGCGCACCCATGCATACACTTACCACAAAAGACCGTCACGGCGTTCTATGCGAGGGGCGCATCCGCCGCCTGACACCGCGTGAATGTCTGCGGCTGCAAGGCTGGGCAGATGACCGCATCGACACGGTGCTTGCCATCCAAAGCGATAATCAAGCCTACAAGCAGGCAGGCAACGGCGTGACGGTCCATGTGGTGGAGGCCATCGGGCGGCGCATTGCCAAGATGGACGCAGAACTGCGGGGTGAGGAGCTTGCCCCTTGATTTCCGTGACCAGTATTTTGGCTGTGAAATCGAACTGACCGGGATAAACCGCGCCACGGCAGCCCAAACGCTGGCCGACCTGTTTGGCACCCGCGCCGAACATTCCGGCGGTGGCTACGATGCCTACCGGGTCAAAGATTTGGACGGAAAAGAATGGAAAATCGTCCGGGACGGCAGCATCCATCCCGAATGCCGTAGGCGGTCTGTTCTTATGATATAGCCACCCTGTACCGTATCCTGTGCTTTCTGCAAAATCATGGCGTGGTGCTTATTACTACCAAAACTGATCTGCAATATGAACTCTATCTTACTGGACTGGAGAGCAGACTGTTAAGTCGCCCTAAGAAAAGAAAGCCTGTATGGGTATGTGAGGAATGCAAAGATGGAAATCCTTGAGACAAAAAGAGGAAAGAGCGGTGTACAAAGCATCGTTGTTCGCTGCGGCGAGTACACCGCTGAATTGACCTTTTGTGAGAACTATGAAACAGATGTTATGATTCCAATCAAAGAACTGATTATGTCTGCATACGATCTGCGCAAGCAAAGAGAAGAACAGGATAATAGGTAGAATTGTGGCCGGTTTTGGCGACGGTTCTTCTCCGTTTTGGTGAATAGCTTTCCTTATTATAATAGAGTATTGTTTGTGTTGCGAAAATGCACCAACCATTTCCGCAACATGAACAGCGAGGTGAAACTTATGATATGCGTAGACCAGAATGGGCAAGCCGTTGAAATCTCGGTGGCTGACCAGATGTGGCTGGATGATGCCTACTTTAAGGAAAAGCAGTTACGTCTGGGTAAAGATGCTCCGCGCGCTGCACTGGCCTACCGAGTATCCACAAAAGGGCAGGTGGACCATGACGATACCCCGATGCAGAAAATCGACTGCCGCAAGTTTGCGCAGAAACAAGGATGGCGGGTAGTAAAAGAGGTGGCCGAAAAAGGCGTCTCAGGTTCTAAGGTGTCGGCCTCAAAACGCGATGCCATCCAGCAACTGAAGGAAGAAGCCGCCAACGGCGAATTTGACATTCTGCTGGTCTATATGTTTGACCGACTTGGGCGAATCGAAAGTGAAACACCGTTTGTGCTGGAATGGTTCGTCCAACATGGCATTGAAATCTGGAGTACCCACGAGGGCCAGCAGAAAATCGAAACACACGGTGATAAACTGATGAACTACATCCGCTTTTGGCAGGCGGCGGGGGAGTCGGAGAAAACATCCATCCGAACCCGCGATAGAATCCGACAAATCGTGTCCAGTGGCCATTATACAGGAGGTTTTGTGTGCTACGGCCATCAGCTGGTAGACCAAGGCAGACGGAACAAGCGGGATAAGCCGGTTATGGATTTGGTCGTCAACGAGGAAGAAGCCACTTGGGTGCGTGAACTCTTTTACAAGGTGGTACACGAAGGAGCCAGTGGATATGCGCTGGCCGAGATGCTGAATAGCAGGGGATTACGCACCCGCGCCGGGGCAAAATTTCAATCGAGCAATATACTCCGCATTATTCGTCACGAGGGATATACAGGGTATATCATTACGAAAAATGCTCGATCGGAATACATCCCGGAATTGCAGATCATCGACCAAGAAACTTTTGAAAAAGCCAATGATATTATCAGCCGACGCAGCGCAAAGACTGCGCAAGACAGGCGAATCGCCCATACCAGCCAGAACACAACGCTGCTGGCGGGCATTGTCTACTGCGCCCACTGCGGAGCAAAAATGTCAGGTTTTATGCACACGGACCGCTACAAATTGGCGGACGGCAGTATCCGCGAAAAAGTCCAGCCCAAATATAACTGCTTTCAGCGCGGCCAACGGAACAAAGGTGGCAGAGACTGCGATGGACAAGCATTATACCTTGCCGAAAGGGTGGATGCCATCGTTCTGAAAATTGTCGAGGAAGTATTCGAGAAAATCCGAGATACACCGTATTCCAAAGTGGCTGAAAATCGGATTCGGCAGGAGTCGAACCTGCAAAAGACCAAACGTACAGCAGTAGAGAAAAAGATAAAAGCTGCCCAACACGCCTTGGAACGCTTTGAAGGCGAGATTCTAAAGTGCCTTGATGGAACAAGCAATTTTACAGAAGATATGATTGCCAAGCAAATCCGCCGATACCAGCAGGAATTGGATGATGCCAAGGGTGAATATGCGGAACTGCAAAATGCAAGGTTAAACGAAGCGGCGGAAATTCGGAAACTGCGTACATACTATAATGATTTCAGAGGATGGGCGGAAGAATTTGATACCGCTCCATTGGAGATGAAACGAATGATACTGAGCCAACTGATCAATAAGGTGGAGGTGGGGAGAAAGTACCAGGTTAACGTGAAGTTTAACATGAAGTATCAACATTTGTGGAACATGATGCAGAGGCAGAAAGCGGCCATATATAAAAAATACTTGAATCAGAAATTGAAAGTGGGGTTAATATTTAGACGTGTTGCATATAGTATGGTGTTAAATATAAATGATATACTACAACATGAGGGCTTAGAAACTTTAGAAAATATGTTTTGTATCACTGTGAGTGAGCAACAGGTAAATGATGTGAAACTGAAAAAACATAAAATATTTTTTAAAAAATCAAGATATAGTAAAAAAAAGAAATCTGACACAAGATACAGCTTGACAGCTGTGGCAATAGCATGTATAATAAAACAACAAAAAGGCCTTGACAAAAATGAAATATGTGGTATAATATACGACTTGCACCCTGTTGCTTTTATACCCGGTTGAAAGGGGGCGTAGTTATGCAGAAGGCAAGAATGCTTGGAAATAATGTTCAATGGCTTGCAGACAAGAAAAATGTATCAATTGAAGAGTTGAGTTCGTTATTGAATTGTAGCGAAAATCAATTGAGAGCGTTTTTCAAAGGAAGAACTTTTGCGTCCTATCCCCAAATTCAAGCACTCGCTAAGAGGTTTGGCGTATCGGTTGCGAACCTTTTGGAAGGCAATGAAGATGTTTACAAAAGAACAGTTGTTCATTGCATGAATAGCTTTGATGATGATAGCAATCGCGAAAAAATTTTAGATATCATTGATGATTATATGGACGTGTTAAATGCCGTTCAATAACTACTTGGAGCATGGCTGGCATAGCTATGCTCTTTTTTATTAAAAGAGGAGAAGATGTATGCTTAATGCTAACAGTCAAAGAGAACTGACAAGCACCGAAGTGACAGCAATCAAAGAATGTGTTAAAGAATATAGAGCTGAGATAGAGGCAAAATTTCCGAACCAATTATTAAGAGAAGATGTATTGGATTTGCTGGAAGATTATTGCAAAGTAGTATATTATCCACTGGAAAAAGAAGCGAATAATGGTTTTCACATAGCAGACATTCCAGATAAAAATGGAAATCTGTTGACATTTGTTTTTATTAATACAGCACAAACACTAGAAAAACAGATTTTTACTGCTGCACATGAATTAGGACATATATGGCGTGTAGATGGTTATGTGGCGGAAAAGTGCAATGAGAAAGTTGATGAAGAATTAAGCGAAAAAATCATGAATCGATTTGCGGCAGAGTTACTTATTCCAGAGGAAGTCTTTCAGGAGTTATATAATAGAGAGTATGACTCGTTAAAAGAAGAAACGGGGAAAATAACTTTGGCCAATATGCTTAAGGTTATTGTTAGCCTAATGAATCAATTTTGTGTTCCTGAAAAAGCGATTGTTATGCGCTGCTTTGAACTCCATAAAATTAGTGCAAAATCGAAAGATATTATATTGGGAGAAACTGAAGAAGCAAAAAGAGCAATAGACCAAAGAATAAAAGAAATCATTCGGGATAATGGATATATAAAATTCCAGAACCCAACGAATAAAAAGTATATAACGGATTACCCAGTATTGCTCGAACAGGCAGGCAGATTGGGAACGATAGCGCAAGATAAGATAGATAACATAAGAAAGACCTTTGAGATGGAAAAAAAAGAAACTCAGAGGAAGATGGATGATCTTATTGATTGAGAGCTTTCTATAAGGAAATGAAAGATAATGAGTATTGATAAAAACTCGGCTGCTGTCGATAATGACTTTATTAATAAGGTGGCACAAATTAGGACGGGGACAATGTCGCCGGAGGATATGCTTAGAGAAATATTTTCGGCGCTACAAATTCATGGAATAATGCATCCGCTTGTTTATGAGAAAGAGCTACTTAAAGAAGCACCAGGGATAAAGGCGATTTTCGATAAGAATGTAGTGGAATATGTAAGCTTCGATGACATATTTCAAGGGGATGAGGGGAAAAGAGCGTATTACATGTTCTTAGTACCGGAACTGTATAATGCGTTGATGGGGAAAAAGTTCCCTGAAGACAAAGATGTTTTTACATTCTGGATAAGGCAGAATAGTTTGGGAGAAATTCATTCAGTGTCCATGTGCTTAGTGTCGGAATGTGCAGTTTTCCTTTCAGATGATGGGGATTCTAAGGCATTAAAAAACATTGTAAACCAAAGAGCAATGGGCGCGATTGAAGTATTCAATCGAAACGAAATTGTGGAAAAATATCAAGCAAGTGGGGTAAATGGACTTAAACGTACGGACCGCAAGGCATTTACGCATAAGGGCTGACCTACTAGAAGGAAGAATGGTAAACCATGAGTACACGCAACTAAGGAGAGCAGCTGACTCTTAATCAGTGGGTCCTGGGTTCGAGTCCCCGATGGTGCACCAAAAAAAGCCTTACGGAAACGTAAGGCTTTTTTCATAATGATTGCCGCTTTGTGTGAGTGCTTTCGTTTTGCCGCTGACTTCAACCCAAGTCAGCGGCTCTTTTTGTTTTGTAGGAGAAATGCAAGAACTTTTATTGTAAGAGAAACGGTAGCGTATATGCAGCTGCCAATAAAAGTAAGCAGCAAAATTATTTCCTGAAAACTCAAGCGTTCACCTCCCTCGTAATTTGGAGGCGACAATCAAGAGCAAATTATATCAGAAGGGGAGAGGACTGTCAAAATATGCTCTCCAAATCCTCAATGGCGGTTTGTTGGTACAATACCAATGAACCGCTTTTTCATGCAAAAAATTGCGCATGCCCAAAAGGCAACCGTTTAGTATAGATTGTAGAATACAAAAAAATGGAGGTATTTCCCATGAGCATCATCATCGGTATCGACCACGGCTATTACGCAATCAAGGCGGAACATTGTTCATTCCCGGCTGGGCTGACAAGCTACGGAGAGCACGAACCCTATCATTTAGCCGTTGACTTGGGTTGAGGTCAGTGGCTCCTTTTTTTGTAGAAATTCAAGGACCTTTAATGTAAGAGATACGGTACAAACGAAAGACTTGCAGCAGCAGGATACTTTGGTATCCTCAACTGCTACGAGACCTTGCACGCATGCGGTTGAACCTCCGTGTACTGGTCAGTACGCACGGTGGTGTGAGAGGTCGGCCCTTTACTTAGGAGAGCATCATACTGGATGAAAAAACTACAGAGACAGTATACAAATCAAGATGGATACCTTGTAGGATCGTACTCTGCAGAAGATAAACAGATAGGGGTATACGGCCTGGGCCATTTAGGAGAGAGCGTTGTCTGTCTGGTGACACCGCTCCAACCGCCAGGGTATCTCTTATTGATGTTTCGGAGACGATAGGTAATAGAATGTTCCTTATTACAAAATTCAAGGATGTCAATTTTTGCGGTGGGGTAATCTGTGTTTGAGGCGACGGTAATTGAGAATCTCCACTCACAGTCGTCCTCACTCATTTCAGACAAATCCAGAATTTGCTTGATCATGGCTTGCTTGACCGCTGCAGAAGAAGGCACGTAGGCGTCGGCGGCGGCGCTGTATACGAGTTGCCCTTTCGCATACGCCTCATCAATTGTCGCCTGGGCGGCGGTCATGAGGGAGCGAGCCTGGAGCATGACGCGCTTTTCAACGGCTTTGTCGATATAGCCGGTCAGGGACGGGACCAAAAGCGCTGCCAATACGGCCAGGATGACCAGGACAACGATCAGTTCAACGAGGGTAAGCCCTCTTTTTTGGTTGGAATCACAGAACCGGGCCATAGCGCACGCCTCCCGCATCAGTATAAAACCGTACAAATAAAGTATATGCGCATAACGATGCTGCGTCAATTGTGGGGGATGCCAAATTCTTTATACATTATTTGTGAATAATGTGATATTATAATACGATTTGAAAAACGCAGACGGCGGCAGTAAGAGGTACTGCCAAAAATCCTGCCCCAAATTTGTCGATTGTGCCAAACGAATAAAGTTGCAATGAGATGTAACTTTTTGTATACTATATCTATATATACTATACAAAATAATCGGAAAAATTATAAAAATTCTGGTTGGAAAGCGAGCCGGGTGTTGAAAAAGATTAGGATACAGCGGGTGAGCATCTTTGATATTGTCGCCACGCTGGTGTTGGCGGTGGTGCTCGTCGCGTTCGCGGTGCAGGGCACGGGGGAGTTGGCTCAAATGCAGACCGCCACGGACGATTACATCCAGTGCGAGACACTGGCCCGGCAGCTGCAAAGCGGGTCGGACTACCTGATCGAGCAGGTGCGGATGTACACCGCCACCGGTCAGCGGGAGTACATGGACAACTACTTTGAGGAGCTGAACACGACCCGCCGCCGCGAGAACGCTTTAGAGTATTTTGCAGAGCATTACGGCGACACCGATGCTTTCACGCTGCTGAAATCTGCCATGACAACGTCGCAAAATCTGAGCTATACGGATCGCGCAAACCCCGGCGAGAGCATCTTCAAGGATGCTGACAAGGCGCTGTACCGTGTCAAGCAGAACGGCAAGCACGGCTGCGGCTTCTATTAAGTGCGCACGGATTTTGCGCAGCTGCGCCGTCTGCCGGACCTGCTTTTCCCGCGGCGCTGTCCGTTTTGCGGGTCATTGCTGGGGCCGGACGCACTGCAGGGCACGGTTTGCCCGGCCTGCGTGCCCGAGGAAATGCGCTTACAGCACATTCCGGCGCGTCTGCCGGAGGGCGAACACGATTTTTACGCCGTGCGGGAGGCTGCCGCGGCGTATTATTACGAGGATATTGTACGTACAGCCGTTTTGCGCTGCAAGCGGGGCGGCTGCTTTTGGTATGCCCGGGAGCTGGCGGACCGTGTGGCCGTGCTGGTGTTCGGCGCACTGCCGGCCAAACAGCCCGGAAAAATGCCGCAGTATGCGGGTGTGACCGCGCTGCCGCTGTACAGTTGCATTGTGCCGGTGCCGCCCCGCCAGCCGCTGCCCGGTATGCCGGGTCTGCCGCTGCTGCTGGCGCGCCGGTTGGGCGCGGTGCTGGGGGTCCCGGTGGAGACACCGCTGTACATCAAGCGCCGGGGCCGCCCGCAGAAGGAGCTTACCCGCGAGCAGCGCCTGCAAAACGCCAGGGGCGCGTTTGGCTGCCGCCCCGGCACAGACCTGACCGGCAGGCGGGTGCTGCTGATCGATGATATTATCACAACCGGTGCGACGGCGTCGGCGTGTGCGCTGGCACTTTTGGAGGCCGGTGCGGTGGAGGTGACCGCTGTGGCGATTGCCGCGGCGGAGGAGCTGCCCAAGAGCCGGAAAAAGCCCCCTGAGACAAAACCATAAAAAGACCGAAGCGGCGTGCCCGGAAATCATGGGCGTACCGCTTCGGTCTTTTTCATAGCTTATACGAGCTTATACGGGGCATCTCCGCACCATCCGGTATGCCGTGCCTGCCCCGCCCAACGCCAGCCCTGCCAAAAATGGGGTGAAAAATTTGGCGGTTTTGCCACGCGCATAAAATCTGAACATCCTGTATAATAAAGACACGGATCGATTTTCTGCTGTAAAAAGGAGAAACCGCGATGACAAAGCAAAAATATATCATGGCGCTGGACGCGGGCACCACGTCCAACCGCTGCATCCTTTTTAACGCCCGGGGCGAGATGTGCAGCGTCGCGCAAAAGGAGTTCACCCAGTATTTCCCCAAGCCCGGCTGGGTCGAGCATGACGCCAACGAGATCTGGACGACCCAGCTCGGCGTGGCGCTGTCGGCCATGAACGAGGTCGGCGCGTCGGCGGAGGACATCGCCGCCATCGGCATCACGAACCAGCGCGAGACGACCATCGTCTGGGACCGTGACACCGGCGAGCCGGTCTACCACGCCATTGTCTGGCAGTGCCGCCGCACAAGCGAGTACTGCGACGAGCTGAAGGCCCGCGGCCTGACCGACCTGATCCGGCAAAAGACCGGGCTGGTCATCGACGCTTACTTCTCGGCTACAAAGCTCAAGTGGATCCTGGACAACGTGCCCGGCGTGCGTGCGCGTGCCGAGCGCGGCGACCTGCTGTTCGGCACGGTGGAGACGTGGCTCATCTGGAAGCTGACCTGCGGCAAGATCCACGTGACCGACTACTCCAACGCCAGCCGGACGATGATGTTCAACATCCACACGCTGGACTGGGACGACGAGATACTGAAAATTCTCGATATACCGCGCTGTATGCTGCCGCGCCCCGTGCCCAACAGCGAGTTCTACGAGTACGCCGACCCGATGCACTTCGGCGGCGAGATCAAGATCGCGGGGGCGGCGGGCGACCAGCAGGCCGCGCTGTTCGGCCAGACCTGCTTTACCAGGGGCGAGGCCAAGAGCACCTTCGGCACGGGCGGCTTTCTGCTGATGAACACCGGCGAGAAGCCAGTATTCTCCCAAAACGGGCTGGTCACCACCGTGGCGTGGGGGCTGGACGGAAGGGTAAATTACGCGCTGGAAGGTTCGATTTTTGTGGCGGGCGCAGCTATCCAGTGGCTGCGGGACGAGCTGCATCTGCTGGAGGACGCCCGCGACAGCGAGTACATGGCGCAGAAGGTCAGGGACACGAACGGCTGCTACGTCGTGCCTGCGTTCACCGGTCTGGGTGCGCCGCACTGGGACCAGTACGCCCGCGGCACCATCGTGGGCCTGACCCGCGGCGTGAACAAGAACCACATCATCCGCGCGACGCTGGACAGCCTGTGCTACCAGATCAACGATGTGCTGGCCGCCATGCAGGCGGATTCCGGCATTGACCTGACGGCGCTCAAGGTGGACGGCGGCGCGTGCGCGAACAATTACTTACTGCAGACGATGGCGGACATCAGCAACCTGCCGGTCAAGCGCCCCTGCTGCGTGGAAACGACGGCGCTGGGCGCGGCGTATCTGGCCGGGCTGGCCGTCGGCTATTGGAGCAGCACCGAGGACGTGCTGCAAAACTGGTCGGTGGACCGTGAGTTTGTGCCGGGCATCCCCGACGACGAGCGCACCAGACGGCTGAAGGGCTGGAATAAGGCGGTGCGGTGCAGCTACGGCTGGGCGAAGGAGGATTGACCCCCAAAAGCTTCCCCCTTGGGGGGAAGGTGGCCCCGCAGGGCCGGATGAGGGGAGAGCTTGCCGCGACAGGCCGTAAACGGGTAATAGTGGCAAGGCTGCCCCTCATCAGTCAGCGGGCGGGGCCGCTGACAGCTTCCCCCAAGGGGGAAGCCACAGACTGTCGAAAAAGGTGTGCTCACCCCTTGGTCCCCTCTGCGAGGGGGCTCCGCCCGCAGGCGGTGGGGGAGAGAACTGTACGGCTGTCTGAAATATTTCGGGCTATGGCAAGGTTCTCTCCCTCCGCCCCTTCGGGGCACCTCCCTCGCAGAGGGAGGTTTTTCGACACGCTGAGCTTCCCCCAAGGGGGAAGCCATTCCAACCGCACGAACCAACAACACGAGGTATCAATATGTACGACATCATCATTATCGGTGCGGGCGTGTCCGGGTGCGCCTGTGCGCGGGAGCTTTCGCGGTATGACGCGAAAATTCTTGTAGTAGAGAAGGAGGAGGACGTCTGCTGCGGCACGTCCAAGGCCAACAGCGCCATTGTCCACGCCGGGTACGACGCGGCCCACGGCAGCCTGATGGCCAAGCTCAACGTCGAGGGCAGCCGCCGGATGCCTGCCCTTGCGAAGGAGCTGGATTTTGCCTACGACCGGTGCGGCAGCCTTGTCGTCTGCCTGAGCGACGAGGACCGCCCCGCGCTGCAAAAGCTCTATGAAAACGGCATCGCCAACGGCGTGGAGGGGTTGCGCATCATAGAACGGGACGAGCTGGTGGGAATGGAGCCGAACATCTCGGATGCCGCCGTCGCCGCACTGTGGGCGCCCACGGGCGGCATCGTCTGCCCGTTCGGCCTGACGTTTGCGTTGGCGGAGAACGCCGCCAAAAACGGTGTGCAGTTTCGGTTTGACACCAAAGTTACGGGCCTGCACCCGCTGGACGGCGGCGGAACCGGGTGGGCCGTCGAGACCGACCACGGCACGCTGGAAACACGCTGCATCGTCAATGCGGCGGGCGTATACGCCGACATGCTGCACAATATGGCCGACGCGGCGCACCCCATGACCATCACGGCCCGGCGGGGAGATTACTTCCTGCTTGACCACACGGCGGGGCAGCATGTGCGGCACACGGTATTCCAGCTGCCGGGCAAATACGGCAAGGGCGTGCTGGTAACGCCCACAGTGCACGGCAATCTGCTGGTCGGGCCGACGGCCATCGACGTGGACGACAAGGAGGCCACGGCCACGACGGCGGCGGGCCTGGACGAGGTGCGGGAGAAATCCGGCCTCGCGGTCAAGGACATTCCGCTGCGCCAGACCATCACGAGCTTCGCGGGTCTGCGCGCCCACGAGGCGCGGCACGACTTCTTCATCGGCGAGATCGCGCCCGGCTTTGTGGACTGCGCGGCCATCGAGTCGCCCGGCCTGTCCAGCGCCCCGGCCATCGGTGCGATGGTCGCGGACATCGTGCGCGGCAGTCTGCACTTACACAATAAGCCCGATTTTGACCCGACGCGCAGGGGCATTCTGGACCCCAAAGCGCTGGATCTTGCAGCGCGGGCGGAGCTTATCCGACAAAACCCGGCCTACGGGCAGATTATATGCCGGTGCGAGAGCGTGACCGAGGGCGAGATCATCGACGCCATCCGCCGCACGCCCGGCGCACGCAGTCTGGACGGCGTCAAGCGGCGCACCCGCGCGGGCATGGGCCGCTGCCAGGCGGGCTTCTGCAGCCCGCGCGTCATGGAGATCCTGGCGCGGGAGCTGGGCATGCCGCAGAGCGAGATCACCAAGTCCGGCGGTGCGTCCAAAATCATCGTCGGCACGAACAAGGATAGCCTGTGAAAGGGGGCGTCTGCCATGAAAAACGTTGATCTGGTCATTATCGGCGGCGGCCCGGCGGGGCTGGCCGCGGCGGTGGCCGCACGCAAAAGCGGCGTGCAGGACATCCTGATCCTGGAGCGCGACAGTGAGCTGGGCGGCATCCTGAACCAGTGCATCCACAATGGCTTCGGCCTGCATACCTTTAAAGAGGAGCTGACCGGCCCCGAGTACGCGGCACGGTTTGTGACGCAGGTACGCGAATTGGGAATTGAATACAAGCTCAACACGATGGTGCTGGATCTGGCGGCGGACAAGACCGTCACCGCCATGAACAAGACCGACGGACTGTTTCAGATGCACCCCAAGGCGGTCATTCTGGCCATGGGCTGCCGTGAGCGCCCGCGCGGCGCACTGAACATTCCGGGCTACCGGCCCGCGGGCATCTTCACCGCGGGCACGGCGCAGCGGCTCGTCAACATGGAGGGCTGCCTGCCCGGGCGGCGGGTCGTGATTCTGGGCAGCGGCGACATCGGCCTTATCATGGCACGCCGCATGACGCTGGAGGGGGCAAAGGTGCTCTGCGTGGCGGAGCTGATGCCGTACTCCGGCGGCTTAAAGCGCAATATTGTGCAGTGCCTCGATGATTTTGGAATTCCGCTGAAATTGAGCCACACGGTAGTGGACATTCAGGGCAAGGAGCGCGTGACCGGCATCACGCTGGCGCGGGTCGAAAACGGAAAACCCGTCCCCGGCACCGAGGAACACTACGACTGCGACACGCTGCTGCTTTCCTGCGGACTGCTGCCCGAAAACGAGCTGAGCCGCGCCGCGGGCGTGGCGCTGAACCCCGTCACCGGCGGCCCGGCGGTCAATGAGAGCCTGGAAACGAACCTGCCCGGCGTCTTTGCCGCGGGCAACGTGCTGCATGTGCATGACCTGGTGGATTATGTGTCGGAGGAGGCCGCGGCGGCAGGTGAGCACGCGGCGGCATACATTGCGGGCGGCGGGGCCGCGGCGGGCCGCACCCTGCCCGTGCGGTGCGAAAACGGCGTGCGCTACACCGTGCCGACCACCATCCGCCCCGACTGCACGGGGGATACCGTGACGCTGCGGTTCCGCGTGGGCGGCGTGTACAAAAATAAAAAAATCGTGGTGTACCGCGGTACAGACTGCATCTACAGCCGCAAGCGGCCCGTGCTGGCCCCCGGTGAGATGGAGACTGTGCGGCTGAAGGCCGAGCTTCTGCGCGGCCCGGGCGACGCCGTGACGGTAACGTTGGAGGAGGGCTGACGATGGAAAAACGTGAACTGATCTGCATCGGCTGCCCGATGGGCTGCCCGCTGACTGTGACGCTGGACGGCGGCGCGGTGGTCACCGTACAGGGCAACACCTGCCCGCGCGGTGACGCCTACGCCCGCAAGGAGGTCACCGCCCCGACGCGCATTGTGACCACAACGGTGCGCGTGACCGGCGGCACCCTGCCCGCCGTGAGCTGCAAGACCCGCAGCGACATCCCGAAGGAGAAAATTTTTGACGTTGTCCGCGCGCTGAAAAGCGTCGTGGTGCCCGCCCCCGTACACATCGGCCAGATTCTGCTGCCCGATGCAGCCGGGACCGGCGTGGATGTGGTGGCGACGAAGGACGTAGCCGAGGCGTAGATTCATCCCGTTATGAAAATAACTTTCCGAAAAAGTTAAATTTTCAAAGAAATTTGGGCAAAAATCAATGGCGTGTTTGAATATTGCACAAAGAAAGCGTCGATTTTTCGGCTTTTCGACAATTCTGCTAAAATCACTTTCTTTTTTGTGAAGAATATGTTAATATGAGATTAACAAAGTGTCGCGGCTGCGGAACCAGACAGCCCGGCGCCGAGTTGGGAAAGACCCACTCACAATTTTTGGAGGAATGCTTTTATGATGAAGTATCTGCAGAAGCTCGGCAAAGCTCTTATGCTTCCCGTTGCTGCACTGCCCGTCTGTGGTATCCTGATGGGCATCGGTTACGCTTTCGCTCCCGCTGTTATGGGTGCTGAGGGCGCAACTTCCGGTTTCGCTTACACTCTCGGTTTCCTGCTGATCAAGGCCGGCGGCGCCCTGATCGACAACATGGCATGGCTGTTCGCCATCGGCGCTGCTGTGGGTCTGTCTGATGACCACGACGGCACTGCCGGTCTGGCCGGTCTGGTCAGCTTCCTGATGATGCAGCAGCTGCTCAGCCCCGGCGTTGTCGGCGCTGTCCGCACGCTGGAGGAAGGCTCCGTCGATTACATTGCTTTCAGCAAGATCGCCGGCAACTCCTTCATCGGCATCCTGGCCGCCATCATCGGTGCTGCCTGCTACAACAAGTTTAAGAATACCCAGCTGCCTGACTGGCTGGCATTCTTCAGCGGCAAGCGCAGCGTTGCTATCGTGACCGCCGTTGTTTCCATCGTGGTTTCCGTTGTCCTGCTGTTCGTCTGGCCCATCATCTTCGGCGTTCTGGTTGCCCTCGGCAACGGCATTGCCAAGATGGGCGGCATCGGCGCCGGCATCTACGCTTTCCTGAACCGTCTGCTGATCCCCACCGGCCTGCATCACGCCCTGAACAACGTGTTCTGGTTTGACACCATCGGTCTGGGCGATCTGAGCCACTACTGGGCTGGCGACGTCACCGGCCAGAACGGTGTCACCTGGGACCTCGGCATGTACATGTCCGGCTTCTTCCCCTGCATGATGTTCGGCATTGCCGGTGCTGCTCTGGCCATGGTCCAGACTGCCAAGAACAAGAAGGCTGCTATCGGTCTGGTTGTTTCCGCTGCTATCTGCGCCTTCGTCTGCGGCGTTACCGAGCCGTTCGAGTTCGGCTTCATGTTCCTCTGCTTCCCCCTGTATGTTGTCTATGCTGCTCTGTACGGCATCTTCACCATCATTACCTACTACACCGGCTTCCGCGCAGGCTTCTGCTTCTCCGCCGGTGCTACCGACCTGATCTTCTCCGCCAGCCTGCCTGCTGCTGCTAAGACCTGGATGATTATCCCTCTGGGCATTGCCGCTTTCGTTGTCTTCTACCTGGTCTTCAAGTTCGCTATCGTCAAGTTCGACCTGAAGACCCCCGGCCGTGAGGACGAGGATGCCGAGGCTGCTGAGGCCAACATCACCCTCGCCAACAACGACTTCACCGCCATCGCCTCCGGCGTTCTGGCTGCTGTCGGCGGCAAGGGCAACGTTGCCAACGTTGACTACTGCGCCACTCGTCTGCGCTTTGAGGTCAAGGACAGCACTGCTGTCAACGAGAAGGCCGTCAAGGCTGCCGGTGCTGCCGGCGTTATCCGCCCCAGCAAGACCGCTTGCCAGGTCGTTATCGGACCCAAGGTTCAGTTTGTCTACGACGAGCTGAAGAAGATGCTGTAATTTCCGACATCTTTCGGTAAAGGTCTGGTTCCCTTTATCAACTCCGCCGCGGGCGGGCGATCAGCCCGTCCGCGGCTTTTTCTGTGATTTGCTGCAAAAACGGTACAAAATCTTGGTACAAATCACATAAACCGGTCATAGTATCCCGCCCCATGGCGTGGTATAATGAAAAATAGGAAATCTGGGGCAACGCACCCCGAAAAGATCAGGAGGTATTTTCTTATGAAGATCATCCGTGCAAAAGATTACTACGACATGTCCCGCAAGGCCGCCAACATCATCTCGGCCCAGGTCATCATGAAGCCCAACTGCGTGCTGGGCCTGGCCACCGGCGGTACGCCCGTGGGCACCTACAAGCAGCTGGTCGAGTGGTACAACAAGGGCGACATCGACTTCTCCGAGGTCACGACGGTCAACCTGGACGAGTACCGCGGCCTGCCCAAGGAGCACCCCGAGAGCTACTGGAGCTTCATGCACCGCAACCTGTTTGACCATGTCAACATCCGTCCCGAGGCCATCAACCTGCCGGACGGCACCAACATGGACGCCGACGCCGAGTGCGCCCGCTATGACGCGGTCATTCACAATGTGGGCGGCGTTGACCTGCAGCTGTTGGGCATCGGCAACGACGGCCACATCGGCTTCAATGAGCCGAACGAGGCATTCGAGCTGGGCACCCACTGCGTTGACCTGAAGGAGGAGACCATCGAGGCCAACAAGCGCTTCTTCGACGGCAACGCCGACCTGGTCCCCAAGCAGGCCTACACCATGGGCATCAAGACGATCATGCAGGCCCGCAAGGTCCTGATGGTCGCCAACGGCAAGGGCAAGGCCGACATCGTCAAAAAGGCGTTCTTCGGCCCCGTCACGCCGGAGGTCCCCGCCAGCATCCTGCAGATGCACCCCGACTTCATTCTGGTCGGCGACGAGGAAGCCCTGAGCGAGATCTGATTTGCGGAGGAACACTGCAATGATTATCAAAAATGCAAAAGTCTACAGCGACGGCTGCCGCTTTGTGGAAAAGGACCTCATCATCCGCGATGGCCGCATCGTCTTTGGCGCGGCCCCGCAGGCGGGCGAGGAAGTCATTGACGCGGGCGGTGCCTATGCGCTGCCGGGTCTGGTGGACATCCATTTCCACGGCGCAGTCGGCCACGATTTCTGCGACGCCGACGAGGTCGGCCTGCAGGCCATCGCTGATTTTGAGGCGAGCAAGGGCGTGCTGGCCATCTGCCCCGCAACCATGACGTTCAGCGAGGAAATCCTGAACGGCATCATGGACGTGGCCGCGGCCCACAAGAACGAGCGCGGCGCGGATCTGGTCGGCATCAACATGGAGGGGCCGTACATCAGCCCCAAGAAGGTTGGCGCGCAGAACCCGAAGTACGTCATGGCCGCCGACGCGGGCATGTTCCGCCGCCTGCAGGCGCGCAGCGGCGGGCTGATCAAATTGGTTGACGTCGCCCCCGAGGAGCCGGGCAATCTGGATTTCATCAAGGAATGCCGCGATGAGGTGCGCATTTCGATTGCCCACACCTGCACCGACTACGACACGGCCAAGGCCGCGTTTGCGGCAGGTGCATCCCACATGACCCACCTGTACAACGCAATGCCGGGCATCACCCACCGTGAGCCGGGGCCGATCATTGCCGCGCTGGAGGATGGTGCCGAGGTCGAGCTGATCACCGACAATGTACACATCCACCCCGCCATGGTGCGGTTCACCTTCAACACCTTTGGCGATGACCATGTGATTTTGATTGCGGACAGCATGATGGCCTGCGGCCTGCCGGACGGCCAGTACAGTCTGGGCGGCCAGGCCGTCACGGTGCGCGGACCCCGCGCGACGCTGACCGAGCAGCCCGGCACGATTGCGGGCAGCGCGACCTGTCTGTTTGACTGCATGAAGCGTGCGGTCCTCGACATGGGCGTGCCCCTTGAGAGTGCCGTCCGCGCCGCGACCCTGAACCCCGCCCGCAGCATCGGCATTGATGCCGATTACGGCAGTCTCGACGCAGGCCGCTACGGCAACGTCGTGCTGGTCGATGATAAGCTGGATATTTTGAAGGTTGTGCGGCACGGAGAGGTTATCGGCTAAACCGGGAACGGCAGTCCCCCGGAAACTCGCTTTCTTTTGGCAGCAAAAGAAAGCTTGCAAAGAAAACTGCCGCTGTTGCGAATGCAGCGGACCCCGCCTTAGGGGCTGCACGCCCCTAAGAACCCCAATAAGGAAGTCGGAAGGCCCACAGGCTACGCGAACGCAGTATTACTGCTCGCGCTTAACGCCTGTGGGCCTTCCTCCGTTTTAAAATTCGGGAGTTCCCCCGAACCCCCGCAGGGGGGAGGTGGAGGCCCCCTTGTCAAAGGGGGCTGGCCGCGTTAGCGGACTGGGGGATTCCGACGGGCTGTGCGTGGCCGCCCATTCCCGGGCAACCTCCGCACGCGAAAAGGGGCCGGGCTGCCGCCCTCCCTCGCCCCTCTCGTCCGCGACCCGTTTACGGCAGTCTGTAGGGGCCGGGCATGCCCGGCCCGCAGCCTCGCCATTACCACCCCTTTTATCCTTTGTATCGTAGGGAGGGGTCTTGACCCCTCCGCGGGGCGTCGGGGACGCCGCCCCCTACAACACAAAAATAACCTGCCTGCGACCTCTCGCAGGCAGGTTATTTTTGTGTTTTAAATTCTTTTCGGTTCCTTTTCTTCTAAGAAAAGGAACAAATCCCCGTCTCGTAAAAATTACTTCCGGTCAATTGCCACAACCACGCCGGCCAGCGCCAGCAGGGCCAGCAGGTTCGGCACGGCCATCATGCCGTTGAACAGGTCGGCCAGCGCCCAGACCAGATCGACCTTCAGGGTCGAGCCGACCAGAATGAACGCAACTACAATGATGCTGTACACCGGCAGCAGCTTCTCACCGAACAGCGCCTTGAAGTTCGACTGGCCGAAGAAATACCAGCCGATGATCGTCGAAAACGCGAAAAAGAACATGCACACCGCGATGAAGATCGGCCCAAAGCCACCGAACGACTGGCTGAAGGCGGCCTGGGTCAGCGCTGTGCCGGTCATGCCCTGCGGGATCAGGCCGGACGTGATCAGCACCAGGCCGGTCAGCGTCAGCACAACGAACGTGTCAACAAACACGCCCAGGATCGCCACAGCGCCCTGGTCCTGCGGACGCTCGACCTTGGCCAGCGCGTGGGCGTGGGGCGTCGAGCCAAGGCCCGCCTCGTTGGAGAACAGGCCGCGGGCCACGCCGAAACGCATGGACTGCTGCACGGTCACGCCTGCAATGCCGCCCGCCATGGCCTGCGGCTCAAACGCCAGCACAAACACCTGCGCCAGCGCGCCGGGCAGCGCCTTGGCATTGATGACCAGAATGACGATACAGCCCAGAATGTAAAATGCCGCCATGATCGGCACAACTTTTTCCGTTACAGCGGCGATTCTCTGCACGCCGCCCAGGAAGATGAACGCCGCAATGGCCGCCACCACGACGCCCACTGCCAGCCGATTCAGGCCAAAGGCGTTGTGGAACGCATCACCGATGGAGTTGGACTGCACCATGTTGCCCATGAAGCCCAGCGCCAGAATGATGAGCACCGAGAACACCGTGGCCAGCACCTTGCCGACCTTGCCCTTGAACGCGGCGCGGATATAGTACGCCGGGCCGCCCGTGACCTGGCCGTTCACCGTGGTCTTGTAGTGCTGCGCCAGCACGGCCTCGGCGTAAATGGTCGCCATGCCGAAAAACGCCGACACCCAGGTCCAGAACAGTGCGCCCGGGCCGCCGCTGACCAGCGCCGTGGCACAGCCCGTGATGTTGCCGGTGCCGACCTGCGCCGCAATGGCCGTCGTCAGCGCCTGAAAGCTGCTCATGCCCTCAGCGTCCGCCTTTTTGCCGCGCAGCGTAAAGCCGCCGAACACACGGCGGAAGCCCTCGCCAAAGCGGCGCACCTGCACGCCGCGCAGCCGCACGGTAAAGTACACGCCCGTGCCGACCAGCAAAAACAGCAGCAGCGAGTTCCACAGAACATCGCTGAACTGCTCAATAAACGTAGTAAATGCCGCCATACTGACCCCCATAACTTTTACATCCAAAATCCCCGCCGCAATGCGGGCGACTTATTTACTATACTATGAATTTGAAGTAAAGTCAAGTGTATTTGTGCGACGCACAAGCTGGCGGCTGTGTCCGGTAAACGGGCGCTTGCGGGAAGCCCGCGGGCCGGGCGTGCCCGGCCCCTGCAGGCAGTCCAAACTTCGCTGCAAAAAAATTTCAAAAGACCCCGTCCGTGTCACAACTCGGACACAACCGGGTGGTATGATGGCGAAAACGGAACCGGAAAGGAGAAAAATCATGAGAAAACTCGTCCTACTGCTGGCCGCCGCGCTGGCCCTGACCGCCTGCACCGCCGCACCCGAGGTATCGTCCCCCGCCGAAGCTGCCCCGCCCGCCGAGACCGCAGCCACCGGCGAGGCCGCGGCGGCGTTCCCGGTGGGGACGCTGCAAATGTCCATCCCGCAGGTGATGGACACAGGCACCGCCTCCGTCGAGATCACGTTCACGGGCCTTGAGACAGAGCCGATTTTGAAGCTCGACTACGCGGCGGGCGTGCAGACAAAGCTCTGTGACATCGACCTGTCGCGGCAGATCCCGGTAGCCATCATGCAGCACGGGGACACGGTGGAATACTTCTGGGACTCCGAGGGCAGCACCGTGTTTGCCCACACGGCCATCCGCCCCGACGGCAGCGTCGAGGAGCAGACCATCCCGGAAAAATTTTACCCAAATTTCTACGACGAGTACGCGGCGTATGACATTTGGGGCACGGCCTGCACGCGGCTGGACTGGCAGACCGGGGAGCTGACCACTGCGTCGCTGCCGTTTGTGCAGCTGGACAGCGTTCTGGGCGCAGTTGGCAGCCGGGTGCTGCTGACCCGCATCGTGTCCGACACGCCGCTGCCGCAGGGCGAGGGCAACGAGGAAATGCTGGATGCCGTGCTGCAAAACTCGCTGCGGGAGTACGACCTCTACGATCCGGCGACGAACACGATTGAAAAGGTGTTCGACGAGCCGTACTACCCCGAGGACCACAACGAAAGCAAATCGTATCTGGGCTACTGCGGCGACAAGCTGTATTTTGGGGTCTCCTGCACGGACGGTGCGTCCGCACTCAGCCGGAAGAACACGCTGGTCAGCTATGACCGCACCGCGGGCATCTGGCAGGAGGAATGCAGCGCCGACGCCAAGAGCGGGGAGTACAGCGGCTTCTGGCCGTTTTTGCAGGATGGCCGGCTCAAGCTGGTGGTGCTGTGGCGGGGGAAGGACACCCTGACGCTCTACAGCATCGACAACGGCGCACGGTACGAGGTCCCCTATGAGGAGGCCGGGTCCGATGCCACCGGGAACAGGAATTTCCCGATAGCCCTGACCGACGATGGCCGCATTTTGGTGACGGACGGGTACATTGACCGCAGCGGCGTGGCCGCCAGCCGGTATGCGCTGATCGATTTGGGCGCGTATCTGGCGGGAAGCCGGGAGTATACCGCGGTGGAGATGTGGACGGAGTGAAGCGGTAAAATGCGGACCGCCGGTTATGGGCAATTTGTAGGGAGCGGTCTTGACCGCTCCGGGGGCCATGCGTGCGGGCACGCACCGTCTCACACACCTCCGCACGTAGAGGCCGGGCATGCCCGGCCCCTGCAACTCGATAAAATCAAAACGAGCCGCCCCAATCGTCGGGACGGCTCGTTTTTATGCGAATAAATTACTTATTCTTCTTGCTGGCGGCCTTCATGCGCAGGTCGTGGTCCAGGATGCGCTTGCGGATGCGCAGGTTCTCGGGGGTGACTTCCAGCAGCTCGTCGGGTGCCAGGAACTCAAGGCAGCCCTCGAGGCTGAACTTGGAGACAGGCACCAGACGCAGGGCGTCGTCGCTGCCGGAGGCGCGGGTGTTGGTCAGGTGCTTCGTCTTGCAGACGTTGACCGTGATGTCCTCGCCCGTCGGGGTGTAGCCGACGACCTCACCGGCGTAGACCTTCTCGCCTGCGTTGACGATCAGGGTGCCGCGCTGCTGGGCGTTGAACAGGCCGTAGGTGACGGCGTCGCCGGTATCAAAGCTGATGAGGGAGCCGGTGGAGCGGGTCTGGATGTCGCCGCACCATTCCTCGTAGCCGTCGAAGATCGTGTTCATGATGCCCTCGCCGTGGGTGTCGGTCAGGAACTGGCTGCGATAGCCGAACAGGCCGCGGCTGGGCATACGGAACTCGATGCGGGAGCGGCTGTTCATCATCTGCATGTTCATCAGGATGGCCTTGCGGGCGCCCAGAGCGGTCATGACGTTGCCCTGATAGATCTCGGGCACGTCGATGACGACGCGCTCCATAGGCTCCATGACCTTGCCGTTCTCCTCGTGGGTCAGAACGTGCGGGGGGCTGACCTGCAGCTCATAGCCCTCGCGGCGCATCGTCTCGATCAGGATGGACAGGTGCATTTCGCCGCGGCCCATGACGCGGAAGGAATCGTTCGTGGCGGAATCCTCGACCTTCAGGGCGACGTCCTTCAGCAGCTCACGCATCAGGCGGTCACGGATCTGGCGGGAGGTGACGTACTTGCCCTCCTTGCCCGCAAACGGGGAATCGTTGACCGAGAAGGTCATTTCCACCGTGGGATCGTTGATCTTGACAAAGGGCAGGGGCTGCACCTTGCTGGGGTCGCAGATCGTGTTGCCGATGGAAATATCGGGCAGACCCGCAAATGCGACGATGTCGCCGGCCTGGGCGCTCTCGATCGGCTCACGGCCATTGGCCTTGAAGTCGAACAGCTTGGTGATGCGGCCGCTCATGTGTACGTCGGGGTTATGCCAGTCGCAGACCTGGATCGGGCTGCCGACCTTGATGACGCCGTTCTGCACGCGGCCAACGCCCATGCGGCCCACGAAGTCGTTGTAGTCAACGCTGGAGACCAGCATCTGCAGCGGCTCGTCGGGCTCGCCCTCCGGCGGCTGCACATATTTCAGGATAGTGTCAAACAGGGGCTTCAGGTCCGTGCCGGAGGCAGGATCAGTCCAGTCGTAGCTGGCCGTGCCGTTGCGCCCGGAGCAGAACACCATCGGGCTGTCCAGCTGCTCATCGGTAGCGCCCAGGTCCATCAGCAGCTCGAGGATCTCGTCGATGACCTCGGCAATGCGGGCATCGGGACGGTCGATCTTGTTGACGGCGATGACCAGAGACAGGTTCTGCTGCAGAGCCTTCTGCAGAACAAAACGGGTCTGGGGCATGCAGCCCTCGGCTGCATCGACCAGCAGCAGAACGCCGTTGACCATCTTCAGCACGCGCTCGACCTCGCCACCGAAGTCGGCGTGGCCCGGGGTGTCGACGATGTTGATCTTGACGCCGTTGTACTCGCAGGAGCAGTTCTTGGCCAGAATCGTGATGCCGCGCTCACGCTCGATGTCGCCGGAGTCCATGACGCGCTCGGCCACCTGCTGGTTGGCACGGAAAGCACCGGACTGCTTCAGCATCTGGTCGACCAGGGTGGTTTTGCCGTGGTCAACGTGCGCGATGATCGCGACGTTGCGGAGATTTTCCTGAATCATATACGTTCCCTCTCAAATTGAAAATGCCGATGGACTGATATTTGCAGGGGCAAAGCCCCAATATCCACATACTATTTTATAATACGCTATAATGTGGTATTTGTCAAGAATCGCAAAACGCAAAAATGTGTGCTATAATATGGATTATTATAGTGATATTTTACACTAATTAAACAGACCGCCAGGCTTGCCTCCCTCTGCGAGACAGACTCCCCCGATACGGGGGAGGTGGCGCTTGCGCCAGAGGGGGAGCGGTGGCCCGCAGCGCCGGAGGGAGAGAACCCTGCCATTGCCCCAAGCTACAGACGATGGCGAAGCTCTCTCCCCCAGCCGCTGCGGCGGCAGCCCCCTCGCAGAGGGGGCCAAGGAGATAGAGGGGAGAACCACTATGGCAAACAACACGGTACGCCACATCAACATCATCGGCCACCAGAACCCGGACACGGACTCGATCTGCTCCGCACTGGCGTATGCCTGGCTGAAAAACCGCGGCAGCCTGACCGGCCTGTATGAGGCCCGCCGCGCCGGACATGTGAACCGGGAAACGCGGTTCGTTCTGCAGCACTTCGGCGTGGAGCCGCCGCGGCTTTGCACCGACGTCAGCCCGCAGATCAAGGACATCGACATCCGCAAGCAGGCGGGCATCGACGGCGAGATGAGCCTGCGCGCGGCCTGGAACCTGATGCGCGACGTCGAGATCGACACGCTCTGCATCGTGGACGGCGACAACGAGCTGCAGGGGCTTATCACCATCAAGGACATTGCCGACGCGAACATGGACCTGTTCGACACGGCAGTGCTGGCCGCGGCCAACACCCGCTGCACGAACCTGCTGGAAACGCTGGAGGCTGAGCTGGTGGTCGGCAGCGCCGACGCCCACATTGACAGCGGCAATATCTGCATCGGCACCAGCCCGGAAATCATGGAGGAGCTCGTCAAGCCCGGCGACCTTGTGCTGGTCTCCAACCGGTACGAGACCCAGATGTGCGCCATCGACTGCGGCGCACAGGCCATCATTGTCTGCTGCGGCTCCGCGGTGCCGCGCACCATCGTGGCACGTGCGCAGGAAAAGGGCTGCGCCGTGCTGGCGACCCCCTACGATACCTACGCCGCCGCGCGGCTCATCTCCACCGCTGCGCCGGTGCGCCACTTTATGCGCACGAAGGAATTGCTGAAATTCAGCGTAAATACGCCGATTGAGGACGCCAAAAAGGTTATGGCCAGCGTGCGTCACCGCTATTTCCCGATTCTGGATGAGAACGGCAAATACTGCGGCGTCGTCAGCCGCCGTAACCTGTTGAACCTGCACCGCAAGCAGGTCATTCTCGTTGACCACAATGAGCGCACCCAGGCCGTGGACGGTCTGGAGCAGGCGGACATTCTGGAGATCATCGACCATCACCGCATTGGCAGTCTGGAGACCACCGGCCCGGTCTATTTCCGCAATGTCCCGGTGGGCTGCACGGCCACGATTTTGTACCAGATGTACAGCGAGCAGGGCCTGACGCCCAGCCGCGAGATCGCGGGTCTGCTGCTGTCGGCCATTCTGTCCGATACGCTGGTGTTCCGCTCTCCGACGTCCACCCCGCAGGACGAAGCCGCCGCCAAGGCGCTGGCCGCGCTGGCGGGCGAGGATATCCAGTCCTACGCCGAGCAGATGTTTGAGGCAGGTGCCGACCTGACGGGCCGCACAGCGGAGGATGTGTTCAGCTCGGACTTCAAGGCGTTCAGCCGCGGCGACGTCAAGTTCGGCGTCGGCCAGTCCACCTACATGACCGACAAGTCCCGCGCCGCCGCCGAGGCGCTTGTGCAGCCGTTCCTGCCCGAGGCGAGCCGCCGCGAGGGTCTGCCGCTGATCTTCTACATGTTCACCGACATGAAGACCCAGAGCACCGACCTGATGTTCTACGGCCACAACGCCGAGGAGATCATCCGCGATGCGTTCCACGTCGAGCCGGAGGGGAACATAGCCAAACTGCCCGGTGTCGTCAGCCGCAAGAAGCAGCTCATCCCGCCGCTGCTGGCAGCTTTGCAGGCGCGGCAGTAAGATTAACGGCAGTCTCCCGGGAGGTCCTACTTTCTTTTGTGACCAAAAGAAAGTAGCAAAGAAAAGTCTCGCTGTTGCGACGCAGCGAACCCGCGCCTTAGGGGCTGCACGCCCCTAAGAACCCCAAAGCGGAAGTCGGAAGGGGCGGGGGCTAAACGAAAGCAGTATTACTTTTCGTTCTTAACGCCCCCGCCCCTTCCTCCACTTTAAATTCGGGTGTTGCGGGGTTGCGAGCGCGGGGCCACAGTTGAGCGCAGCGAAACTGGGGAGCGAGCAATGTTTGCCCCTGCGGGGCAAACAACCGCACGAGCGTGTTTGCGAAGCAAACTGGCGGCGCTCGTTGTGCGCCGCCAAGCGCCCCCGAACCCCCGCAGGGATAAACTTCCGCCCACTTGTAGGGGCCGGGCATGCCCGGCCCGCGGCTTACCGCCGTAGACCTTTTTGCGGTTGATTTGTAGGGGAGGGATTCATCCCTCCCGCACACCTTCCCATCGCCACCCACTACATAAAAAGGACGCACAACCGTAAAGGTCATGCGTCCTTTATTTTTATGCCAGCTTTTTTATGGCCTTGCCAAGCGGGCGGCTTACCGCCGTCAGCACCGCTGCCGGCACAAAGCTGGCGGCGAGATACACCGGGAACATCCCGGCCAGCGGCAGGCCGTGCCCCTGCACAAACGGCAGGAATACCAGCGTCAGCAGGACATGATGCACCAGGTACACGCCGTAGCACCAGCCCGCCAGCCGCCGCAGGGCGGGGCAAAGCGGTGCGGGTACGTGTTGCCCGGCGGCATAGACCGCCCAGAACAGCACCGACGCCAGCACCAACAGCACGGCCAGACGCGGCACTTCGTCCACCCACAAAAGCGGGCAGACCGCCAGCCCGATATACAGCCGATAGGACGGAAAGGCGTTCTTTTTCAGCAGCGTGCCGAACCATACCCCCAGCGCAAACGCGGGCAGGCGGCCCAGCACCGTATGCCCGGCCTCCCACGGAGCGGGGCAGACGAGCGGCCAGACAACGGCCAGCACCGCCATGCAGAGCGCCAGCACCCGGCGGTGCGCTGCGGTCTCCATGCACCGGAGCAGCAGCGGGAACACGAGATACAAAATCAGGATAACGCCCAAAAACCACTCACCGATTTTGTAGAAAGTGACCGTCACGGGCGCTAAATACCCATCCAGCCCCAGCACTGAAAAAATCACGCGCCAGCGCGGAATATCCGCGTTGTTGCCGTGCAGGACCTCGCCGTACAGGAACAGCGCGCCAAACCCCAGCCAGAACGCCGGGTAGGTCGCGGCGGCGCGGCCCACAAAGTAGCGCCGGGCGTCAAACCGTCCCTGCCATTGCAGGCAGAGCGCCGCACCGGACAGCAGGAAAAACCACGCCAGCCCGACCTCGACCCAGTCGGCCATGCCGCGGCCAATCAGCGCCGTCGGCACGGCAAAGCCCAGGCGTGCGGCCTCGATGCAATAGTGGTAGCACAGCACGGGCAGCAGCGCGGCCAGCCGCACCACATCCAGCCCGGGACGATAATTTTGGGGCATCATGCCGCGACAGCGCCGAAGGCGGAGACGCCCAGCACGCTCAGCGCGCCCATGATGCAGCCTGCCAGCAGCACGCCGCCCATGCAGGCGCGGACGCTGGACTTAAAGTCCATGTCCAAAAGGCTGGCGGCCAGCGTGCCGGTCCACGCACCCGTGCCGGGCAGCGGAATGCCGACGAACAGCAGCAGCGCCCACGGCAGGCCGCGGCCCGCCGTGGCCTTCAGCTTCGCGCCGCCCTTGTGGCCTTTTTCGAGGCAGAAGGTGAAGAACTTGCCGATGACCGGCTTATCCGCACCCCACTCCAGCACCTTGCGGGCAAAGAAGAAGATGAACGGCACGGGGAGCATATTGCCGATGATGGCGATGACGTACACCTGCCACAGCGGCAGGCCCATGGCCACGCCCACGGGGATCGCGCCGCGCAGCTCGATCAGGGGGACCATCGAAATCAAGAACACACTCAGGTATTTTGTCAGCATTTGAAAACCTCGCTTATACGTTGAAACAATAGTACAGACAAATTTAATTATACAAAATATTTATGCGCCTGGCAAGAGGGGGACGTGTAAAATTGACGTAAAAATGAAAAAAGCCGCCCCGGCGAGGGGACGGCAGCGGAAAGATGCGGTAGGGGCCGGGCATGCCCGGCCCGGCGGTGTATGGCAGACGGGCGTATGCGTGAAAGTTTCCGGGATGTTTGTAGGGATGGGTCTTGACCCATCCGCACATCTGGCCGCGCGCAGCGCATAAAATCGCGCCGAATGGCGCGCGGTTTTCCCGTCGCGTCGTGCTTTTGGCAAGGCAGCACGGAACGGTCAAGACCGTTCCCTACAAACCAACTGTCCGTCAGCGGGCAATAACGGCAAGCTCGCCCCTCATCCGGCCTCGGTCGGGGCCTCGGCCACCTTCCCCCGTGGGGGAAGGCTTTTGGGGGACACCCCGCAATTCCACAATCAATCCAGCAGATTCGTCATGCTTTTCAGGCTGACACCCAGCGTGGACGCATTATGCAAAAGCGCGGACGTGGCCGGGGGCAGGATGCCCATGGCGCCCAGGACGATGAGGGTGCTGTTGAAGCTCATGATAAAGCGGTAGTTGCTCTCGGTGCGCTTCTGCAGGCCGTTGGCGATGGACTTCAAGAGCACCAGCTCGCGCAGGCTGTCGGCGGCAATCGTGACGTCAGCGATTTCCCGGGCAATGGCCGCGCCGTCGCTGATGGCAATGCCGACGTCGGCGGCGGACAGGGCGGGGGAGTCGTTGATGCCGTCGCCCAGCATGATGACGGTGTGCCCGGCGGCCTTCTCCTGCTCGACAAAGTTGGCCTTGTCCTCGGGCAGGACCTCGGCGTAGTAGCGGTCCACGCCGACCTGCTTCGCAATGACCGACGCGGTGCGGTCATTGTCGCCGGTCATCATGACGGCCTTGCGGATGCCCAGGCCGCGCAGCTGTTTCAAAACCTCGGAGGCTTCCTCGCGCAGCGGGTCGGCGATGCAGATGACACCGGCCAGCACACCGCCGATGGCCAGATACAGGTGGGAGTATTCCGGCGGCAGCGCGTCGAATTTGCCGCACTCGTTCGTCGGAATATAGCAGCCCTCGTCCTCAAAGACAAAGTGCTGGCTGCCGATAACGGCCTTCTCGCCGCCGATCTGGCTGGCAATGCCGTGGGCGACGACGTACTGCACCTCGCTGTGCATCTCGTCGTGGCGGATGCCCTTTGCGGCAGCGGCCTGCACGACGGCGTTCGCCATCGAGTGGGGGTAGTGCTCCTCCAGACAGGCCGCGATCTGTAAAACCTCGTCCTCGGTGCGGGTGCCGAACGGCACGACCTGCACAACGGTGGGCGTCGCGTGGGTCAGCGTGCCGGTCTTGTCAAAGACGATGGTATCGGCGTTGGCCAGAGCCTCCAGATACTTGCCGCCCTTGACCGTGATATGGTAGCTGCCGCACTCACGCATGGCGGACAGCACGGCCAGCGGCATCGACAGCTTGAGCGCACAGGAAAAATCGACCATCAGGATCGAGATCGCACGGGTCGCGTTGCGGGTCAGCGCGTAGGTCACGGCGGTGCCCAGCAGGCTGTACGGGACCAGCTTGTCGGCCAGCGCGGCGGCGCGGGTCTCGCTGGCGGATTTCAGCTTCTCGGAGTTCTCGATCATCTTGACGATCTGGTCGTAGCGCCCGTTGCCGGCCTGCTGCTCGACGGTCACGGTGATCTGGCCCTCCTCGACGACGGTGCCCGCGTAGACGACGGCCCCCTCGCTCTTGCGGACGGGCTCGGCCTCGCCGGTCAGGGAGGCCTGGTTGACGCTGGCCTCGCCGTCCAGCACCCTGCCGTCCAGCGGGATGACGCTGCCGGTGTGCACGACGATGGCATCGCCCGCGCACACCTGCGAGATCGGCACAAGGACCTCGCCCTCGGCGGTCTGCTGCCAGACGCGGTCCACGTTCAGCGACATGCAGCGGGCCAGGTCGCCCAGCGATTTCTTGCGGGTCCATTCCTCCAGCAGCTCGCCCAGGCGCAGCAGGAACATGACGGAGCCTGCCGTGCCGAAATCGCCGCGCAGCATCGACACGCCGATGGACAGCGCGTCGAGGACCTCGACCTCGAGTCTGCGGCGGAAAACGCACCGCAGACCGCGGAAAATATAGGGCACGCTGCGCACCAGTGTGTAGACCATGCGCAAGGGCGCTGGCAGGAACAGCTTGCGCGCAAAGTGGAAGATCGTCATATTGACGAGCTTTTCCTGATATTCGCGGTTGACGGCGCGGGGGCTGTTGGCGGGCACCTCGGCCAGGGCCTCTGTGTCAAAGCGGAAGGCTGCCAGGCCCCTGACGATACCGGCGCGGCTCTCGGTATAGACGATGACGACGTCGCAGGTGCGCTCATACACGGCGGCGGTGCGCACGCCGGGCAGGCTGGTCAGATAGTCCTGCAGCTGGTCCGCCTCGGCCAGCGACATGCGCGGCTTACGGAGATGCAGACGGATGCGCCCGCGGCTCTCATGCAGAATATTCCATTTCATAATTACTCTCCCGGTAAATAAAAAAGGCTTCCCCCGAGGGGGAAGCTGCCGCCAACGGCGGCTGATGAGGGCGGACTGTTCCGCAGTATCCCATGAACGGGTGGCTGCGGCGAACACGCACCTCATCCGACCTCGCATTGCTCGGCCACCTTCCCCGCCCGCGGGGAAGGCTTTTGCAGCAGCGAAAACTTACTCAGCCTTCTCCTCGGCGGTGTCCTCCACAACGGCGTCATCCTCGGCGGCGCGCTGCTCGTTGATCTCCTTGGCGTCGGCCAGGATGTCGCCGCAGTTCTCCTGCAGGGTGGTGGCGGTCTTCATGACCTGGTCCTTCATGCGCAGGACAGCGGCGGTGCACTGGGTATACAGCTTCTTCGCATCCTTGCTGGTCAGAATCTCAATACCGGCGGAGCCAAACAGAGCGCCGCCTGCAAACAGACCGATCTTTGCCCAATTCATAGTTTAAATCCCCTTTACTGTAATATGCTTGCGATGGTGTATAAAATGTGCCCCATCGGGCGAACCTGTAAGGTTTACACATAATTCTACAACGGTTAGTCACGACTGGGGTAGACTGAAAAGGCATACGGTGTGCGGAATGGATTTTTTCGCTAAAAATCCCCTTGGCCCCCTCTGCGAGGGGGGCAAGAAAATCTTACGCGGTGTGGCTGCTTGCCGTCGGGCACGCCACCCGCCGCAGCTCGGTGGGGCGGCGGCCTGTGTGGCGGCGGAAGGCCGCGGCAAAGCGGCTGGGGTCCTCATAGCCGACGCGGTGCGCGATCTCGGCCACGGGCAGGTCGCTCTCCTGCAAAAGCCGGGCAGCGGTGTCCATCCGCAGCCCGCGCAGATAGCTGGCCACCGGCACGCCGTACAGCGCCTTGAAGCAGATCTTCAGCGAGCTTTGGGACAGGTGAAATTTTGCGGCCAGCGCGGGCAGGGTGATGCGGCTGCCCTGGTGGGTCAGCAGATAATCGTGCGCCTGGCGGGTGTGCTCCAGCTGCAAACGGTCAAAGTAGGGCGTGCGGGGCGTGTCGGCCCCGGCATAGCGGCTGACCAGCTCGTCCCAGTGTTCCAGCGCGGCGGCGGCCACGCGGGGGTCATACATGATGCCGCTGTTTTTTTCGATCTCGCGGCGGCAGGCAGCGCTGGTCATGGCGGGGCGGTAGCTGCGGCTGCTCATCATCGCATCGATGGAGTCCGCCACGGCAATGACGCGCGACCCCGGCGGGATGTCATGCCCCGACAGCCCGTCCGGATAGCCGCGGCCATCCCACCGCTCATGGTGATGGCGCACCAGTATGGCAATTTCTTTAAAATCGTCGATTTTGCGCAGGATTTCATACCCGGTCACGGGATGGCGGCGCATTTCCTCCCATTCGGGCCGGGTCAGCGGCCCGGCCTTGCGCAGGACGGAATCCGGCACGGCAATCTTGCCGATGTCGTGCAGGTGGGCGGCCATGTGGATGCGGGTCGTCTCGTCCTCGTCCAGGCCGAGGGCGGCGGCGAGCACAAGCACCATGTCCGCCACCCGGTCAGAGTGACTGGCTGTGTAGGCATCGCGCGCGTCCAGGGCGGCGACGATGCTCTCGATCAGGTCATGATATTGCATCAGATGGCTTGCGTTGTGCAGCGCGGTGTCCGGCTGCTGCGGTTGGTTTGCCATGGACCGCGGCTCCTTTCCGTGATAGGATCGCCAAAGGTTAGCATACTCTAACAGTTAGCGTAAACTATCTTACTGCAAGAAGGGGGATTTGTCAAGAGAGGAGTTGGGAGTGAGGAGTTAGGAGTGAGGTGGGGGGCACACTACGCTGTGGAGGGGTGCGCCGACGGAAACATTTCGGGAGGGATAAATCCCGCCCCTCAGACTGTCGAAAAAGGTGTGTTTACCCCTTGGCCCCCTCTGCGAGGGGGCTCCGCCCGCAGGCGGTGGGGGAGAGAACTGTGCGGTTGCCCGAAATATTTCGGGTTCAGACTGTCAAAAAAATGTATTTTTGCCTTGTTGCGTGTGTAGGGGCGACCATTGGTCGCCCGCCAGCTTACCGCAGCAACGCATTTTCCGGGACAGTTTCTTGCAAGGCAAACGGGCACGGGCGAGCAATGCTCGCCCCTACAAGAGTGTTTCGACAGTCTGTAGCTGCCCCACATTTCCGCTGCCCACTGTGCCGAACGGGTGTTTATTTCTCCCTCTTGACAAAAGCGGTTAGTCTATGCTATCTTGTCATTGGTTAGCTTGCGCTAACCTTGAAGTATCGCTTTATCCCATTCCGGGCATACTGAAAAAGCAGTTTATAGAGAAAGGACTTTGTACCATGAGCTATCTGGAAATTGAGAAGGTCATTGGCCGCGAGATCATCGACTCCCGCGGCAACCCCACCGTCGAGGCAGAGGTATGGCTGGCCGACGGCACGATTGGCCGCGGTGCTGCCCCCAGCGGTGCGTCCACCGGTGAGTTCGAGGCGCTGGAGCTGCGCGACGGCGACAAGAGCCGCTTCGGCGGCAAGGGCGTCAGCAAGGCTGTTGAGAACATCAACACCACCATCAACGAGGTTCTAGCCGGCATGGATGCCTCCGACATCTACGCCGTGGACGCCGCTATGCTGAAGGCCGACGGCACCAAGGATAAGTCCAACCTCGGTGCAAACGCCATTCTGGCGGTTTCCATCGCGGCGGCCCGCGCGGCGGCCATCTCGCTGGATGTGCCCCTGTACCGCTTCCTGGGCGGCGTGTCCGGCAACAAGCTGCCCGTGCCCATGATGAACATCCTGAACGGCGGCGCGCACGCGGCCAACACCGTGGACGTGCAGGAGTTCATGATCATGCCCGCCGGTGCGCCCAGCTTCAAGGAGGGCCTGCGCTGGTGCACGGAGGTGTTCCACGCCCTGCAGGCGCTGCTGAAATCCAAGGGTCTGGCCACCTCCGTCGGTGACGAGGGCGGCTTTGCACCCGACCTTGCCAGCGACGAGGAGGCCATTCAGTATATCCTTGAGGCCATCGAGAAGGCCGGCTACCTGCCCGGCAGGGATTTTGTGCTGGCCATGGATGCTGCCTCCAGCGAGTGGAAGGGCAGCAAGAAGGGCGAGTATAAGCTGCCCAAGTGCGGCAAGGTCTTTACCAGTGAGGAGCTGGTCGAGCACTGGAAGCAGCTGGTCGAGAAGTATCCCATCTACTCCATCGAGGACGGCCTCGATGAGGAGGACTGGGAGGGCTGGCAGCACATGACGAAGGAGCTGGGCGGCAAGGTCCAGCTGGTCGGCGACGACCTGTTCGTCACGAACACCGAGCGCCTGTCCAAGGGCATTCGCTTGGGCTGCGGCAACTCGATCCTCATCAAGCTGAACCAGATCGGCTCGGTTTCCGAGACGCTGGAGGCCATCAAGATGGCGCACAAGGCCGGTTACACCGCCATTGCGTCCCACCGCTCCGGCGAGACCGAGGACACCACGATTGCCGACCTGGCCGTTGCGCTGAACACCTGCCAGATCAAGACCGGCGCCCCCAGCCGCAGCGAGCGCGTCGCCAAGTACAACCAGCTTCTCCGCATCGAGGAGGAGCTTGGCAGCGCCGCGCAGTATCCGGGGTTTGGGGCGTTTAACATTAAAAAGTAAGCGCTGGAGAGGAGATAGGAGAGAGAAAATAGGAGAGAAAATGCCGCGGGCGGATGCGAGCATCCGCCCCTGCAACGCAAAAATTGTTGCCCAAACAACACACAAAGCCCCGTAATTCTGGTATAATACTCAAAGCCGGGCGAAATACGCCCGGCGGTCCATACATTAAAAGAGGTGCACAATGACAGATTTCAAACAGTGGGAAGGCTTTGAAGGCCGCATTTGGAAAGAGGAAGTCAACACCCGTGACTTCATCCAGAAGAACTACACCCCTTACGACGGCGACGAGAGCTTCCTCGCCGGTCCTACCGACGCTACCAACAAGCTGTGGGGCGCGCTGCAGAAACTGCAGAAGGCCGAGCGCGCCAAGGGCGGCGTGCTGGACATGGAGACCGAGGTCGTCTCCGGCCTGACCGCCTACGGCCCCGGCTACATCGACCCCGAGCTGAAGGACCTCGAGAAGGTCGTCGGCCTGCAGACCGATAAGCCCCTGAAGCGCGCCTTCATGCCCTACGGCGGCATCAAGATGGCGGAGCAGGCCTGCACCACCTACGGCTACCAGCCCAGCGAGAAGCTGCACGAGATTTTCACCAAGTACACCCGCACCCATAATCAGGCCGTGTTCGATGCCTATACCCCCGAGATGAAGAAGGCCCGCCACAGCCACATCGTCACCGGCCTGCCCGACACCTATGGCCGCGGCCGTATCGTCGGAGACTACCGCCGCGTGGCGCTGTACGGCATCGACTACCTCATCAAGGCCAAGCAGAACGACTTTGCCAACTGCGGCGACGGCACGATGACCGAGGACGTCGTCCGCCAGCGCGAGGAGATTTCTATGCAGATCTCCGCCCTGAAGGGCATGAAGGAGATGGCCGCTGCCTACGGCTTCGACATCTCCCAGCCCGCCGCCAACGCAAAAGAGGCCGTCCAGTGGCTGTACTTCGGCTATCTGGCCGCCATCAAGACCCAGAACGGCGCTGCCATGTCCGTTGGCCGTGTGTCCACCTTCCTGGACATCTACATCCAGCGCGATCTGGACAACGGCACCCTGACCGAGAGCGAGGCCCAGGAGCTGATCGACCACATGGTCATGAAGTTCCGTATGGTCAAATTCGCCCGCATCCCCAGCTACAACCAGCTGTTCAGCGGCGACCCCGTCTGGGCGACCCTCGAGGTCGGCGGCATCGGCATGGATGGCCGCTCCATGGTCACCAAGAACGACTTCCGCTTCCTGCATACGCTCGAGAACATGGGCCCCGCCCCCGAGCCGAACATGACGGTGCTGTATTCCAGCGCCCTGCCCAAGACCTTCAAGGACTATGCGTCTAAAATCTCCATCGACACGTCCAGCGTCCAGTACGAGAACGACGACGTCATGAAGCCTGTCTGGGGCGATGACTACTCCATCTGCTGCTGCGTTTCCGCCACCCAGACCGGCAAGGAGATGCAGTTCTTCGGTGCACGTGCGAACCTTGCCAAGTGCCTGCTCTACGCCATCAATGGCGGCGTCGATGAGAAGCTCGGCGAGCAGGTCGGCCCCGCTTACGCCCCCATCACCGCCGAGTACCTCGACTACGGCGAGGTCACGGCCAAGTACGACGTCATGATGGACTGGCTGGCCGGGCTGTATGTCAACATCCTGAACCTCATCCAGTATATGCACGACAAGTACTACTATGAGGCTGCCGAGATGGCCCTGATCGACACCGATGTCCGCCGTACCTTCGCTACCGGCATTGCCGGCTTCAGCCATGTGGTCGACTCCCTGTCCGCCATCAAGTACGCCAAGGTCAAGTGCATCCGCAACGAGCAGGGCCTCGTCACCGATTACGAGATCGAGGGCGACTTCCCGAAGTACGGCAACGATGATGACCGCGCCGATGACATCGCCGTCGAGCTGCTGCGCAGCTTCCTCGAGAAGATCAAGCGCCGCCACACCTACCGCAACTCCGAGGCGACCACCTCGATCCTGACCATCACCTCCAACGTCGTCTACGGCAAGGCCACCGGCGCTATGCCCGATGGCCGCAAGGCGTACACCCCGTTTGCCCCCGGCGGCAACCCGAGCTACGGCGCCGAGACCCACGGCCTGCTGGCGTCCCTGAACTCCGTTGCCAAGCTGCCCTACCACTGGGCACTGGACGGCATCTCCAACACCCAGACCATCAACCCCGATGCGCTGGGCCACAGCGAGGGCGAGCGCGTCACCAACCTCGTACAGGTCATGGACGGCTACTTTGACCAGGGTGCCCACCACCTGAACGTCAACGTCTTTGGCGTGGAAAAGCTGCTGGACGCCATGGAGCACCCCGAGAAGGAGGAGTACGCCAACTTCACCATCCGTGTTTCCGGCTACGCGGTCAAGTTCATCGACCTGACCAAGGAGCAGCAGCTCGACGTTATCGCACGTACCTGCCATAAGGTCCTGTAATTTTGTAAGCAGAATAGGGCCCGCAGCCGCGGCTGCGGGCCTTTTTTGTGGTATACTGTGTTATACCGCCCGGTAGGGGCCGGGCATGCCCGGCCCGCAGGTTTGCGCAAGCTACCCGTTCACGTTTTACAGCACCCCTTTTCAAATTGCATTGTAGGGAGGGGTCTTGACCCCTCCGCGGCGGCCAGAGGGCTGGCCGCCCTACAAGCGCCCGCAAAAGGAATGCGTAGGGGAGGGATGTATCCCTCCCGGGACGTGTGCGGCAGCCGCGTGGCGTCGAGGACGCCGCCCCCTACCAATTCATTTTCCCGATAAACGGAGGCAAACTTATGTCCGAAACTCTAGGCTACATCCATTCTGTTGAAACCTTCGGCTTGGTCGACGGGCCGGGCGTGCGGTATATCATCTTTTTGCAGGGCTGTGCCATGCGCTGCCAATACTGCCATAACCCCGAGACCTGGGCGTTTACGAAGGACACCGCCAGCACCCCGCAGGAGGCATTTGCTGCCGCCTACCGCTACCGCAACTACTGGCGCGGCAACGGCGGGCTGACCATCAGCGGCGGCGAACCGCTTTTGCAGCTGGACTTTGTCAGCGAGGTGTTCCGTCTGGCCCGCGCCAAAAAGGTGCAGACCGCGCTGGACACCAGCGCCCAGCCCTTTGCGCCCGACAACGCCGAATGGATGGCCCACTTTGACCGTCTGCTGGAAAACACCGACCTCGTCATTTTGGATTTAAAGGAAATTGACGACGAGAAGCACAAAAAACTGACCGGCCACAGCAACAAAAACATTCTGGCCATGGCACAGTATGTGGCGGCCAGGGGCGTGGACCTCTGGATCCGCCATGTGCTGGTCCCCGGCCTGACCGATGACGCCGACGGCCTGCGGCAGCTGGATGCCTTTATTAAAACGCTGCCCACCGTGCGCCGCGTAGAAATTCTGCCCTACCACACGCTGGGACTGTTCAAGTGGCAGAACCTCGGTATCCCGTACCCGCTGGACGGCGTGCGCGTACCCACGGCGGAGGAGGTTGAAACCGCGGAGCAGCTTTTGCATGTGCGCGATTATCCCGATGCCCCCAAGGGCAGCACCGCAAAGTAATTTCTACAAAAATACTGGGAATTATTTTGGGAAAATGCTTGACATCACCGCTGCAATATGGTAAAGTATATGCGTGGTTAGCGTCTGCTAACCATAACCAACCTCGAACCGTCAACCGGCTGTTTGCCTCTCCGGTGCGGTTCCTGCCAATAACAGGCTGCGCCTCCGTTTTGGCGTTTTGCTCTGCGCCTTTTTAGCGGTCTGCTTATTGCGTTTTGCCCCCATCGTTCTCTGCTCCGGACGGTGGGGAATTTTTTTGTGCGAAGCGCAAAAAAATCGCAGCATCACGGTAGGGGCCGGGCATGCCCGGCCCGCGGCCTGACGAAAGTGCCCGTCTGCGGGAACTACCCCGGGCGGATATAGAATCCGCCCCTACGGGAAATCGCTGCCGCCCCCTACAGTGGCGAACCGCGAACTTTACCGTTATGGCAGACGTCCGCGGCGGCCTGTGGGCAGGCCGCCCTACGCATAGCCCGCAAAGAGGTCATCCCTCCCGGGACTATTGCAACCCTGTAGGGGCCGGACATGCCCGGCCCGCGGCCTGACGAAAGCGCCCGTCTGCGGGAACCACCCCGGGCGGATATAGAATCCGCCCCTACGGGAAATCACTGCCGCCCCCTACAGTGGCGAACCGCGGGCGTACATCCCGCAAACTCATCTTTCAACAACAACCGCCGCCCGTCGTGGAAAACTTCCCCGGCGGGCGGCGGTTTATTGCGCGTAAATAGAGTTTACTTGCTGATCCTGTCGATCACGGCCAACTCGTCGGGCGTGAACGTCGTGTGCTCCACGGCCTTGATGTTGTCCAGAATCTGCTGCGTTTTGGAGGCACCGATCAGAACCGTTGTGACCTCGTTGTGGTGCAGCAGCCAGGCAAGGGCCATCTCGGCCAGGGTCTGACCGCGCTGCCGGGCAAGGTCATTCAGGGCGCTGATCTGCGCAAGGCGCTCCGGCGTGATGTCCTTCTCCTTCAAGAACCGCCCGTCGGTGTGGACGCGGCTGTCGGCGGGGATGCCGTGCAGATAGCGGTCCGTCAAAAGCCCCTGCGCCAGCGGGCTGAAGGTGATGATGCCCTTGTGCAGCTTCGCGGCGGTATCCTTTAACCCGTTGTGCTCAATCGTGCGGTCAAAGATCGAATACCGGTTCTGGTTGATGACGAACGGTACATGCAGCTCGTCCAGAATGGCCGCGGCCTTTTCCAGCGTCGGGCCGTCGTAGTTGGACAGACCGGCGTACAGCGCCTTGCCGCTGCGCACGGCCTGCGCCAGTGCGCCCATCGTCTCCTCCAGCGGGGTGTTGGGGTCCATGCGGTGGTGGTAGAAAATATCCACATAGTCCAGCCCCATGCGCTGCAGGCTCCGGTCCAGGCTGGCCAGCAGATACTTGCGGCTGCCCCAGTCGCCGTAGGGGCCGTCCCACATCAGGTAACCGGCCTTGGTGGAGATGATCAGCTCGTCGCGGTAGACGCCGAGGTCGTCCCGCAGAATTTTACCAAAATTCCGCTCGGCAGCGCCCGGCTCGGGGCCGTAGTTGTTGGCAAGGTCAAAGTGGGTGATGCCGTGGTCAAACGCCGTGCGGCAGAGCGCGCGCATATTCTCATACGGGGCGGTGTCACCGAAATTATGCCACAGCCCCAGCGAGACCGCGGGCAGCATAAGGCCGCTGGCCCCGCAGCGGCGGTAGGGGATGACCTGATAGCGGTTTTGTGCGGCTTGGTACATGGGGAAACCCTCCTTTGCTTTTCTTTCATTATAATATCCGCGGCGGGTGCAGACAATGTGAAAGCTGCACAAAAAGCAGCATCAAAATTCGACACTTGACATAAATCCGATTTCGGACTATAATAGAATCCGAAATCGGATTTTAAAGAGGAAAGAGAATGGAAGAAAAGGAATCCCAGGCCCGCGCCCTGCTGGACAAAACGAACCGCCAGTTCAATGAGTGCAACGCCCTGTACCACGCGGCGGCGCAGCGGTGCGGCCTGTCGGACGCAGCGTTCTGGACGCTGTATGCGCTGGTGACGTCGTGCGAGCCGCTGACCCAGAACCGCATTGCGGCGGACTGGGGCATCCCCAAGCAGACGCTGAACTCCGCCGTGGCGGCCATGGTCAAAAAGGGCCTGCTGGCGCTTTGCCCGGGAAAAGGAGCCCACAGCGGAAAGATCGTGACCCTGACCGCCGAGGGCCGTGCGCTGGCCGAGCGCACCGTCGTGCTGGTCATCGCCGCCGAGGAAAAGGCCATCCGCGCCTTTGGCCTTGCAAGCGCCGAGGAAATGCACCGTCTGGCGCAGCGGCATCTGGAATGCCTGCAGCGGGAGTTTGAAAAAATTGCGCGGTAGGGGCCGGGCATGCCCGGCCCGCAGCATAACGGAAACAGAGCGGTAAAGGCAAGGTGCAGGGCCGGACATGTCCGGCCCCTACGTGCGTGCCTGCCGCAAAAACAGGAGCATTTATGTCAAAATCAAACCAGATCCAGCTGTCAGACCACTTTACCACGGGGCGGCTGCTGAAATTTACGGCGTCGCCCATTATCATGATGATCTTCACGTCGATCTACACGATTGTGGACGGCTTCTTTGTCTCGAACTGCGCGGGCAAAACGGCGTTCACGGCGCTGAACCTCATTTACCCCTATCTCCAGATGCTGGGCTGCCTCGGCTTTATGATCGGCACGGGCGGCAGTGCGCTGGTCGCCATGACGCTGGGCATGGGCGATGAGAAGCGCGCAAACCGGCTGTTCAGTATGCTGGCCGTTGCGACTGTGGGCATCGGCGCGATTTTCAGCGTCATCGGCCTGGCACTGCTGCGGCCCGTGGCGCTGCTGCTGGGCGCAACGCCCGAGCTGCTGCCCAGCTGTCTGCTGTATGGCCGCATTTTGCTGACATTCCAAACGGCGTTCATGCTGCAATACCTGTTCCAGAGCTTCTTTATTGCCGCGGAAAAGCCCAAGCTGGGCCTGTTCTTCACGGTGGCGGCGGGCGCGACCAACATGGTGCTGGACTTCGTGCTCGTCGGCGTGGCGGGCTTTGGGCTGGCCGGTGCGGCGTCGGCGACGGTCATCAGCCAGATGGTCGGCGGTGTGGCGCCCATTTTCTACTTTGCTAAGCGCCGTCCCGGCTGCCGCCTGTATTTCACAAAGCCGCTGTTCAGCCTGCGGGAGCTGTTCAAAGCCTGCACCAACGGCATCAGCGAGCTGATGACGAATATCTCGATGTCGCTGGTCGGTGCGCTGTACAACATGCAGCTGCTCAAGCTGTTCGGCGCGGACGGCGTTGCGGCCTACGGCGTGCTTATGTATGTGGGCTTTGTATTCGCGGCGGTGTTCATCGGCTATTCTCAGGGCACAGCGCCCATTGTCAGCTACCACTTTGGCGCGGACAATAAGGACGAACTGAAAAACCTGCTGCGCAAAAGTGCGGGCATCATTGCGGTGGCCGGTGTGGCGATGCTGGCTTCCAGTGAGCTGCTGGCCGAGCCGCTGGCCAAAATCTTCGTCGGCTACGATGCGGGGCTGCTGGCGCTGACGACCCACGGCATGAAGCTGTACTGCATCAGTTTTATCCTGTCAGGCTTCAACATCTTCGGCTCGGCGTTCTTCACGGCGCTGAACAACGGCACAGTGTCGGCGGCTATCTCCTTCCTGCGCACGCTGCTGTTCCAGGTCGTGTCCATCCTGACCCTGCCGCTCATCATCGGCGTGGACGGCATCTGGCTTGCGGTAGTTGCCGCCGAGGCCATGGCGCTGGTATGCACCGGAGGGTTTGTTGTGAAGGGGAGAAAGAGGTATGGGTATCTGTAAATAAAAAAGAGGGCGCGAAAGCGTCCTCTTCAGCGTGTCGAAAAACCTCCCTCTGCGAGGGAGGTGCCCCGAAGGGGCGGAGGGAGAGAACCTTGCCATAGCCCGAAATATTTCGGACAGCCGTACAGTTCTCTCCCCCACCGCCTGCGGGCGGAGCCCCCTCGCAGAGGGGGCCAAGGGGTGAGCACACCTTTTTCGACAGTCTAAAGAGGGCGCGAAAGCGTCCTCTTTTTTGCGTTTCTAAGGCTTCCACCGCGGGGCTGATGAGGGCAGAATCTGCCATTGCACCCCGTTAACGGGTAATATCCGGCACACTCGCCCCTCATCCGGCCTCGGGCGGGGCCTCGGCCACCTTCCCCCGCGGGGGAAGGCAACCTTGCTTATTCCTCCTCCTCCAGAATCTCCTGCGCGACCTCGCCGCGGCTCATGCGGGTGTCCATGGCGCGCTTTTCGATCAGGCGGTGGGCGTCGGTCTCGGTGTAGCCTTTTTTCTCAATCAAATAGCACTTTGCGCGGTCCACCAGCCGCAGCTGGGCGATTTTGTCCAGCAGCTTTGCGTTCTCGGCCCGCAGCACGGCCAGGCGCTTGTAGCTGCTGGCCGCGATCTGCACGGCCTGCCGGAACTGTGCGCCGGTGAACGGCTTGGCCAGCACAAGCACGCCGAAATCCTGCAGCTTATCCGCGATCTGCTCCGCGGTGCCGGTCTTGGCCAGAAGGATGACGCCTGCGTCGGTCTTTTCCACGGCGTCGGTGCCCAGCTCGTGGCCGAACTCATCGGGCAGGGGCGTGTTGATGATGACGACCTCAAAGTCGTTGGTATCCATGCGGCGGCGCGCTTCGCCGCCGCTGGCGACAATCGTGGGGCGGGTATAGCCCAGCTCTCCGATATGCCGCGCCAGATATTCATTGGCGTTATTCCCCGCTGAAACGATCAGGGCTTTTGCCATAGGCTGCCCTCCCTTCCTGATAATTTACGATGAAGCTTTCGGGCAGACCGCCCTACGTACTCCCGTAAAATCAAATGATCAGGAAGCTGTGCGCTCTTTCCCAGCTCTCGGTGTCGGGGGCACCCTCGGCGTCGTGGCAGAGCTGGGTCTGGTACTCAAAGTACTTGTTCATCAGGGCAACGGGCAGCTCGCGGCTGATAAACTCGCTCTGCCCGGCCACGGTGATGGCCTCGCGCAGGGTGCGGGGCAGGCTGTCCAGACCCGCCGCGGCGCTGGGATGGAACAGGTTGCGGTTCACGGCCTCGGGCAGGGGCAGGCTGTGCTCGATGCCGTCGAGACCGGCGGCCAGGATCAGGCCGATGACCAGATACGGGTTGCCCGCGGGGTCGGGCCCGCGCAGCTCAACGCGGCAGAACTCGCCGTGGGCGCTGGGCAGACGCACGAGCTGGCTGCGGTTCTGGCGGCTCCAGCTCACGTACAGCGGGGCCTCGTTTGCGCCCAGGCGCGCGTAGGAGTTGGGCACAGGGTTGCAGAACGCCGTCAGCTCCCGCGCGTGGGCCAGGATGCCCGCCACAAAATGTCCGGCCTCGCTGTCGGGCGTAAAGGCACCGTCAAACAGGTTCTTGCCGTCCCGCAGCAGCGAGACATTGACATGCAGACCGCTGCCCGGCTGGTTGGCCAAAGGCTTGGGCATGAAGCTGGCAAACAGACCGTTGCGGGCCGCAATGGCCTTGACGGTGCTCTTGAAGGTGTTCAGATTGTCGGCGGATTTCAGCGCCGTCGTGTAGCGGAAGCAGACCTCGTTCTGGCCGTGGCCGCTCTCGTGGTGGCTGTGCTCGGGGTGCAGGCCCATTTCCTCAATGGCAAAGCAGATCTCCCGGCGGATGTTCTCGCCCTTGTCCAGCGGCGGGATGTCAAAATAGCCGCCTATGTCCAGCGGAATGCGGGTCGGGCTGCCGTGCTCGTCGGTCTCGAACAGGTAGAACTCGCACTCGCAGCCGACGTTGCAGACAAGGCCCATGGCGCGGGCACGCTTGATGACGGATTGCAGGTAGCCGCGGCAGTTGCCCTCAAACGGCTTGCCGTTGGGCAGGGTGATGTCGCAGTACATGCGGATGACGCGGCCCTCGGTGGGGCGCCACGGCAGCACGGTGGCGGTGTCCGGGTCCGGCCAGAGCACAAGGTCGCTCTCCTCGACGTTCATGAACCCGGCGATGGACGACCCGTCGAAGCTGACACCCTCGGCAAAGGCGCGGGGCAGCTCACTGGCAAAAAGCGAAACGTTTTTCTGGTTGCCGAAAATATCGCAGAACGTCAGCTTGGCAAACTTGACGTCGTTATCCTCCACAAAGTTGAGAATGTCCTGTGCGGTGCGTTTCATAGGAACCTCCTGTAAAAGCCTTCCCCTGCGGGGGAAGGTGGCGCGAAGCGACGGATGAGGGGCGAGTGTGCCGCGGCAGACCGTGAACGGGTCGTATGGCGAGGCTGCCCCTCATCAGCCGCCTGCGGGCGGCAGCTTCAGTCTCCGCGCTAAGAGCCGCCTCCGGCGGTTGCCCTTCGACACGCGCCTGCGGGCGCAGCCCCAAGGGGGAAGCCGCAGATACTCGAAAGGCCCACCTGTGCGGGCGGGCCTTTCGAGCTGGTGTAAGAAATAGGAAAAGGAGAATGGCGTGATGTGGGCGGGCTGTTGCTTGCGGGGAAACAACCCATCCCGTAGGGGCGCATTCTATATGCGCCCGTCAACCGGCAGCCCCTTGCGGGCGGATACGGGACCCGCCCCTACAAAAAGCGCGGGAGAAAATCACTCGGTATAGAACAGCATGCGGCTGTAGCAGGGCAGGGGCCAGTAATCCTCATCGACGATGCTCTCGGCCTCGTCGGCGGCGGCACGCAGGGCATCCATCGCGGGGATGACCTCGTCGTGGAAGGCGTGTGCCTTGGCGGCCTCGTCGTCCATGGCGCTGACCTTGTCGGTAGCGGCCTGCAGGGCGTCGGTGGCGTCGGACATCTCGTCGGTGTACTTGCTCAGGGCGGTCAGGACCTTCGTCTCGGCCTTGGTGGAGATGCCCTCCACAGCGGCGGTCTTGGCGGCGGCTGCGCCGGCGACCTCGCCCATGTAGGCGGTGGCGGCGGGGATCAGCTGCTTGTTGGCGATCTTGAGCATCGTGCGGGCCTCGATGTTGAGGATCTTGGAGTAGTGCTCCATCTCGACCTCGTAGCGGCTCAGCATCTCGGTCTTGGTCAGGACGCCGAACTCCTCCATCAGGGCAATGTTCTTCTCGTCCTTCAGCGCGATCATCGCGTCGGGGGTGCACTTGCGGTTCGGCAGGCCGCGGCGCTCGGCCTCGACCTCCCAGGCCTCGCTGTAGCCGTTGCCGTTGAAGATCACGCGGCGGTGCTCGTTCAGCGTCTTTTTGACCCAGGCGGCAGCCGCGCACTCAAAGTCGGCGGCACCGGCGGTCTCGGCCACGAACTCCTTCAGGCTCTTGGCGACGGCGGTGTTCAGGATCGTGTTCGCGTCGGACAGGTTCTCGGCGGAGCCGGGCATACGGAACTCAAACTTGTTGCCGGTGAAGGCGAACGGAGAGGTACGGTTGCGGTCCGTGGTGTCCTTGCTGAACTTGGGCAGGACATCAACGCCCAGGTCCATCTTCATCTTGACGGGGCCGGCATAAGGGGAATCGGTGCAGATGGCATCGATAACGGCCTCCAGCTCCTCACCGACGAAGATGGAAATGATGGCCGGGGGTGCCTCGTTGGCGCCCAGACGGTGATCGTTGCCCGGGGTGGCGACGGAGGTGCGCAGCAGGTCGGCGTAATCGTCAACGGCCTCGATGACCGCGGACAGGAACACCATGAACTGCAGGTTCTCCATCGGGGTGTCGCCGGGATCCAGCAGGTTCTCGTGCTTGGTGCTGATGGACCAGTTGTTGTGCTTGCCGCTGCCGTTGACGCCCTCGAACGGCTTCTCATGCTGCAGGCAGACCAGACCGTGCTTGTCGGCGATCTTCCTCATCATCTCCATCGTCAGCAGGTTGTGGTCGATGGCGACGTTGGTGGTGTCGTAGATGGGGGCCAGCTCATGCTGGCAGGGGGCGACCTCGTTGTGCTTGGTCTTGGCGGGAATGCCCAGCTTCCACAGCTCCTCGTCCAGCTCCTTCATGAAGCCGGAGACGATGGGGCGGATCGTGCCGAAGTAGTGCTCCTCCAGCTCCTGGCCCTTGGACGGGGCAGAGCCGAACAGCGTGCGGCCGCACAGCACCAGGTCCAGGCGCTTCTGGTAGTCCTCCTTCTTAATCAGGAAGTACTCCTGCTCGGGGCCTACGGTGGTCGCGACGCGGTCCACGTCCTTGCCGAACAGCTTCAGCACCTTGCAGGCCTGGTCGGAGATAGCCTGCATCGAGCGCAGCAGCGGGGTCTTTTTGTCCAGTGCCTCGCCGGTGTAGGAGCAGAACGCAGTGGGAATGCACAGCGTATCGTCCTTCACGAAAGCGTAGCTGGTGGGGTCCCAGGCGGTGTAGCCGCGGGCCTCGGCGGTGGCGCGCAGGCCGCCGGAGGGGAAGGAAGAGGCGTCCGGCTCACCCTTGATGAGCTCCTTGCCGGAAAACTCCATGATGGCGGTGCCGTCCGGCTGGGGGCTGACAAAGCCGTCATGCTTCTCACTGGTGATGCCGGTCAGAGGCTGGAACCAGTGGGTGTAGTGGGTGGCGCCCTGCTCAATGGCCCAGCGCTTCATGACGCTGGCCACGACGTTGGCGACCTCAAGGTCCAGCGGCTGGCCCTTCTCAATCGTCGCCTTGAGGCTCTTGTAGGTCGAGCTGGGCAGACGCTCGCGCATCTCATGCTCGTTGAAGACTTTGCTGCCGTAAAGTTCCATAACGGTTGCTGCCATACTTCTTACTCCTTTATTTCCTCTATTTACAGAAAAAGGACGCTGCGAAAACACATTCGCAGCGCCCTTGCTGTTATGCCTCTATTATACGGGGTAAGCGGACAAAATGCAACTGGCAATCTGACGAAAGCAGCAACGATTTTTTGGTTGAAATACGGCAATACTGTGAACTGTGCGCGAGAGACGGAATGTGGTATACTGGGGACAGGAAATGAACCCCCTTGGCCCCCTCTGGGAGGGGGCTCCCGCCGCAGCGGGTGGGGGAGAGAGCCTTGCGGTCATCCGAAATATTTCGGGCTGTGGCAAGGTTCTCTCCCTCCGGCCCTGCGGGGCCACCTCCCTCGCAGAGGGAGGCAAGGAGGATGGGAGGTATAATAAACTTATGGAAATCGAACGCAAATGGATGGTCACGGGCTGGCCGGAGGGGCTGACCCAGACCTCAGACTATCAGATGGATCAGGGCTACGTCAGCGTGCGGCCCACGGTGCGCATCCGGCGCGAGGCCCTGCAGGGCGGGCGCACGGCGCTGGTGCTCTGCTTTAAAGGGGCGGGCACCCTGAGCCGCGAGGAGATCGAGACCGAAATCGACGCCGAGCTGTTCGCAAAGCTCGAGCATTTAATAGGTAAGCCCCTTATCCACAAGGAGCGCCGCGGCTATCGTCTGCCCGGCGGGCTGACGCTCGAGGTCAACTGCGTGGACCCCGACCTGCCCACGGCCTTCTGGTACGCCGAGGTCGAGTTTGAAACCGAAGCCCAGGCTCTTGCCTGGGACCCCGCCGCCGCGGGCCTTGCCGACTACCTGCACGACGAATGCACCGGCAAGCCCGGCAGCAGTATGGGGGAGTACTGGCTTCAGACGCGAAAATAAGGAAACTTTCCCCCGTGGGGGAGGCAAAAATTTGTATTTGTAAAATCTCCGCCCCCACCTTTACAAACGCCCTTGAAACGACTACAATGTTAGTATATTTACTACAACAGGAAAACCTGAAAAGGAGCAATGGAATGAAACGTGTTCTGCTTGTGATCGCAGCGCTGCTCTCCCTGACAGTGCTGCTGGCGGCCTGCAAAAAGAGCGGCGATACCATCTCGACCCCCACCGCGGAAAGCACACCCGCGACTGTGGAGGCGACCCCCGCTCCCACCGAGCTGCCCCCCTATGAAGCCAACGTCCTGACCGGTGAGCCCAAGGGTGCCGACTACCCCGAGGGCCAGCGCATCACCGCCGTTATGGTCAACAACATTGTGGCGGCCCGCCCCCAGCGCGGCCTGTCCAAGGCCGACATCCTGTTTGAGATCAAGGTCGAGGGCGGCATCACCCGTTTCATGCCTGTCTTTACCGATTATAAGACTGTCGGCGAGGTCGGCCCCGTCCGCTCGGGCCGCGACCAGTTCTTCCGCCTGATCCTGCCCTGGCAGGCGCTCTATATCCATGAGGGCCAGTCCGTCGTCATGCAGCAGTACGCCATCGACTACGACTACGGCAAGCTGAACAACAACGACGGTGCCAACGGCTACCGCGATTATGGCCGCGTCAACTGGGCCGGCAAGAGCTACAACGCCGGTTCTCTGGCGCTGGAGCACACGATGTACACCAACGCCGACAACATCGCAAATTATATCAACAGCCAGAACGTGGACATGAACCGCACCTACAACTCCACCTTCTTTAACTTTGTGGATTACCGTCTTGGCACGACCCGCGACCTGTCCAACAGCCTGGACAGCGCCTACAGCGATAAGTACGGCCCCGTCGTCTCCGACGGCCAGTATATCGAGATCGAGCACAGCCAGTCCTACAAGACCCGCTTCATCTACGACGAGTCCACCAACGAGTACAAGATGCAGCAGAACTACTCTGACGGCCAGTGGCGCGATACCGTGGACGAGGCCGCCGACAACAAGGTGCTGACCTTCCCCAACGTCATCGTCCTGTACACCGACATCCACACCTACCCCGGCCACGAGGCCAAGGACCTGCAGTACGTTGAGTACGCCTGGGGCGGCATCGGCTACTACTGCTACGGCGGCAAGTGCGAGAAGATCTACTGGCAGAAGGGCACCCCGCTGGAGGCCCTGCGCCTGTACTACCTGAACGAGGACGGCACCTGCAGCGACACCCCGCTGGAGGTCAACATCGGCAAGAGCTATGTGGCCGTGACCGACGTAGACTTTGCCGGGAACTTTGTCCACAGCACGCTGGACGGCGTCAACCTGTCCACCGCCACGACCCAGACCTACGAGAAGAGCTATGTCGAGGACGACGCCAAGGCCGGTGAGACCCTCGGCTCCTCCACCGACGACCTGACCGCAGCCGCCACCGGCAGCGGCGAGGCTGAGACCGTCACCAAGGCCCCTGCCGAGGAGCAGGCCCCTGCCGAGGAGCAGGCCCCCGCCGAGGAGCAGGCCCCCGCCGAGGAGCAGGCCCCCGCCGAGGAGTCGGCTCCCGCATCAGAGCAGGCTCCCGATCAGCAGGAAAACACGGAGAACGCTGAGGGCAGCCAAGGTTAAGCATCCATCAACAACGCGGCTCGCCCGGCGGGCCGCGTTGTTTTTATGAGAGAGGTACACTATGAAAAAATGGCAGGCATTGGGCAGTGCTGCGGCGCTGCTGGCGACACTGCTTCTGGGGGGCTGCAGCGGGCAGCAGGCAGCGGCCACGCCGGAGCAGGCGGCCACGCCTTCCCCCGCAGCTACGGCAGAGCCGACCCCCGTTCCGGCCCCGGCAGGCAACCCGCTGACCGGGCTGGACGACGCCGACTACACCGGCAAGCGCCCCGTGGCCGTGATGCTGCGCACGCTGGACGGCGCACAGCCCCAGTGGGGCATTGCGTCCGCCGATGTGCTGATCGAGGGCGTGACCGAGGGCAACACCGCGGGTCTGATGGCGTTGTTTGCCGATGTGGACCGCATCAGCAAGGTGGGGCCGGTCGGCCCGGGCCGCGACCTGTTTTTGCAGGCCGCGCTGCCGCTGAACGCGATGCCGGTCTCGATTGACAAGAACGTCTACGCGGCAAACCTGCTCAACACGCTGGCGTATCAGGATCTGGACGGCTACCACGTCGGCAAGACGGCGTTTGCCTTTGACCAGGGCCGTCAGGACGCAGGCTACCGCGAGGAAAACTGCTGGTACACCACCGGCGAGCTGATCCGCAGCGGTGCGGCCAGCTACGGTACGGCGCTGGAGGGCAGCAACACCCCGCTGTTCCGTTTTGGCACGCGGGAGGAGGTCGCCCCCGAGAACCGCAGCGGCATGAGCCTGACCGTGACGTTCTCGAAATCCGACAGCGAGCAGCTGAACTACAACACCGGCACCGGCCTGTACGAGAAGCTGAACGCCGACGGAAGCCCGATGACCGACGCCGACAACGGCCAGCAGGCGGCGTTCACCAACGTGTTTGTGCTGTATGCGTCCAGCGGCATCAAGGATGACGGCTACACCCGCCAGTACGACATGACCGGCGGTACCGGCCTCTACCTGCACGGCGGCGCGTGGGAGCAGATCTCCTGGAGCAAGGAGGACGCCACCGGGCCGTTCAGCCTGACCGCCGCCGACGGCACGCCGCTGACCGTGGCCCCGGGCAAGAGCTTTATCGCGATCTGGGGCGGCTACTACGGCCAGGCCCTGCGCCTGACCGCCGCCGACGGCAGCGAGCAGACCCTGCCCGAAAAGCCCGCCCTGCTGGCAAGCGGCGTCACTGATGAAGCCGCTGCCGCCGCCGAGGCCGCGCTGTCGAACGCGCAGAAGCTCATCGACGCGCAGGCTGCCATTGACCAGGCCAACGCCAGCCTGGCCGAAGCACAGACTGAATTGCAGGACGCCCAGGCCGCCCTGGACGCCGACAGCGAGAACGCCGACCTGCTCGCCGCCCGCGATGCCGCGCAGGCAAAAATCGACGAGCTGAACCAGACCATCGCGGACAATCAGGCGTATCTGGATGCGAACGCTCCACAGCCGGAGGAAACCCCCGTGCCGGAGGCAACCGAAGCCCCGGCGGAATGATGAAGGTGAGCGGCAGCCGCAAACGAACGGAGGGGCTTTGACGGGCCTTCCCATGACCGTCCGCTGCAAAAATTGCCGCCCTGTAGGGGCCGGGCATGCCCGGCCCGCGGCCTTCCCATAGCCACCCATACACCATCCACAGCCGGGCCGGGCATGCCCGGCCCCTACCGCCCAATACACCAAAAGGCACCTGCTCAACCCTGAGCAGGTGCCTTTTTATATCCCATTATTTAGAATTTCTTCGGTTCCTTCTTTGCAAAGAAGGAACAAAACCCCCGTAAATTACTCCATCCCGTCCAGATACCCGTGGGGCACAACGTCATACGCCTCGGCCAGATGATCCCGCATCCACATCTCGGCGTCCAGGCGCACGCTGTAGCCCGCACCCGGGTCGGTCATCCACTCCTCCGGCTTGCGGAAGGGCAGGGCGTGCTGGGACAGCATGTTCATGATAACGCCGCCGTGGGTCACGCAGGCGGCCTCCTCGGTGTGGGTGCGCAGCATGTACTCAAACATCTTCATCAGCATCGACGACGTGCGGTTGAAGAACATCTGCCGGTCCTCCGCGCCTGCGGGCACCGTGCGGCTCGTCGGGTCCATCCACTGGGCAAACTCCGGGTCCTTCACCAGCTCCTGCACGGCGCGGCCCTCAAACTTGCCAAAGGCCATCTCCCGCAGGTCGTCCAGCTCGATCTGCCGCACGCCGGGAAACAAAATCTCCGCCGTCTCGGTGGCGCGCTTCATCGGGCTGGTGAACACCAGCGGCACGACCGGATAGTCAAAATCCTTTTTCAGCGTTTTCAGCTGGGCGCGGCCCTCGTCGCACAGGGGCAGGTCGCTGCCGCTGCCAATGTACAGCCCTTGCAGATTGCCCGCCGTCAGGCCGTGGCGGATCAGATGCAGTTTATAATATTTCACGGTATAATCTCGCTTTCCATAACATTGTACTTAACAGCATACCCTAAAATAGTGTCCTGCGCAACCGTAAATTATTACAATTTGGTTACAACACGCACCCGTCGCGCCGCTTTGGCAAATTCTGCCCACAATATTTATAGCTGTACTCGCTGTATAATGACTAAATGTAGGTGCAGGGTGTCGGTTCGGCGCAGTGACGGCATTTTCGGCACAAAATCTGTCAATTTTTTGGGTTTACAAAGCGTTTTTCACCCGCTATAATATACAGCGTGTAGAAAATATGCAAGGGGCACCACTGCGGCCCGGCACTGTGCCGGTCATGCGCCCCGGAACAGGATTGCGGACCATGGGGATCGAATTTAACCGGATCATTACGCTGCTGCGCAAGGAGCGCGGCATCACCCAGAAGCAGGCGGCGCAGGACCTTGGCATCAGCCAGGCCCAGCTCTCCCATTACGAGAAGGGCATCCGCGAGTGCGGCCTTGCCTTTGTCGTGCAGGTGGCGGACTACTACGACGTCAGCTGCGACTACCTGCTGGGCCGCAGTGCCGAGCGCAGCGGCCAGACCATCACGGTGGAGGAGCTGCCCGAGGGCAATTCGGCCACCGGCGGCAGTGTCTACCGCGGCAGCGTCCTGCCCACGATGTACAAAAAGCTCATCGAGAACTCCCTCGACATCCTCTACGACAAATTGCAGGAGAGCAGGGACAAGCAGCTTGTTGTCGGTGTCAGCAGCTACCTGATGCTGGCCGTGTACAAGATGTTCCGTCTGCTGTATGAGGCATCGCCCAAAAATGTCAGCGGCATGTTCCGCGTCGGCTCCGCCCGCTGGGACCGCAGCGCCGACGCCGCCATGAGCATGGCCGAGGGTGACCTGGCCGCCGCCCTGACCGGTGAGGACGGCACCCGCGACAGCCTTGAGCCTGCAACGCTCGCCCTGAGCACCGACCAGCTCGCCCGCGACTACCCCCGCCACGCCACCAGCCTTTTCAACCTCGTCAAAAATGCCGAGGAAGCCATGCGCGGGCTGAAAAAGGCGGAGTAAAACCAAAAATAAGAGCCTGTGCAGTTCGCCTGCACAGGCTTTCTTTGTATAAGCGGGGATATAACAGAGAGAGCGGGCCTTACTTGCCCAGTGCCTTGCGGCAGACGGGGCAGACGTATTTGCCGTGGAGCAGCACGGCGTCGGGAGAAATGTCGCCGCAGAAAACGCAGCTGCCCTGCGCGTGGTACTTGCGCATAATGATGGAATCCCCATCGGTAAAAATCTCCAGCGGGGTATCCGGAGTAATATCGTAGGTAGTGCGGAGTTCCTTGGGCAGGACCACGCGGCCCAGACTGTCAATGCTGCGAACGATACCGGTAGAAATCATCTTTCTAACCTCCTGTAATACGTTTCGGCGTGTTGGGCCAAAAAACGGTGCCCAAGCCGACGGCTTCGAACCTTACGACCTTATTATACGGCTTATTGGAAGTGTTGTCAATATTTGGCAATCGAAAAAACCGGGCTTTTGCGTATATTTTTAGAAGGCTGCAAAATAAAATCACAAAAAATCAGAAAACGATGCGTTTTGTCACAACTTTGTCACAACACAATGGTATCGTTTAAAAAACGTAAGCGGAAAGGAGGGCGGCCATGGCAAGGACCGGCACACCCCCGCGGGAAAAAGCCCGGGTCTACCGCACCGGGCGGCCCGACAGGCTGAGCCAGCTGCTGTTTGCAGTGGCGGCGCTGATTTTGTGCGCGGGCATCGGCGCGGTGCTCTGGCACGAGTGGCAGGGCACCCGGCCCACCGCGGCAGAGCAGGCCGAGGCGGACGAGATCGAGCGGGCAGACGGCGGCGAGGAGGAGATCGCCGCCGTGACAGAGGAGGCAGCGGACGGCAAAATCGTTGTGGCCATCGACCCGGGACATGGCGGCGTCAACCCAAGCGTCGGCGGCGAGGACGCGGGCAGCCTCGGCAGCGGCCTGCGCGAGGCGGATGTCACGCTGAAAACCGCCACGCTCGTCTATGACAAGCTCGCGCGTGATGGCCGTTTTGCTCCGATGCTGACCGCCAACGGCACCGAGTACCTCAAGCCCAGCCGCCGCGCGGCCCGCGCCGAGGCAGCCGGTGCGCAGCTGCTGCTCTCCATCCACCTGAACTACGACGCCGACAGCCGCGTTTCCGGCTTTGAGTGCTGCCCGGCTACGCCGCAGCTGTCCACAAATGCCGACAGCCTGCGCTTTGCGCGGCTGGTCGCGGAAAAATTCGGTGCAATGGGGATGGAGCTGCGCGGCATCGACGGCGTGCGCTACATCTATTTTGACGACAACGACAACCGTTACATACGCGAGTCCAACGACACGACAGTGCTGTCCGACCCGACGTTTACCGTGGTGCAGAAATGCGGCTGCCCGGCGGTGCTGGTGGAGGAGGGCTTCATCACAAACACCGGCGACGTTGCCCTGGTCGCCACCGACGCAGCCTGCGAGGCGGCGGCACAGGCGTACTATGAATGTATCCTGACCTACTTTGACCTGACATAAAAAGCGCGGTGCGCCCCGGCGGGCGCATCGCGCGTACTTATTATATAAGGATGCCGCTGCAATGGTCGATCTCATGCTGGATGATCTGGGCCGTCCAGCCGGTGAAATTCCTGACGTGGGTCTGCATCTGACGATCCTGCCACTGCACCTTAATGGTGCGATGCCGCCTGGCCCGGCGCTGCCCCTGCAGCGACAGGCAGCCTTCCTCGGCCAGGTACAGCCCCTTGCGGTAGACGATGACCGGGTTGAACATCTCGCAGGGTGTGCCGTCGTTGTCAAACACGATGATCGCCTTGTTGACGCCGATCATATTGGCGGCCATGCCGACGCAGCCGTCCTCGTGCGCCTTGAGTGTATCCAGCAGATCGTCGGCGACAGCAATGTCGCCGGCATCGGCGGGCAGCGCCTTCTGCGCTAAAAAGACCGTGTCGGTCATCAGGGGACGAACCATAGGGAAAAACCTCCTGCCTATACTATATAAATAGTATAGCGCAGGGCAGGGCCGCCGGTCAATAGGGCAGCGGCCCCAGATACCCGCCTGCGGCGCGGCACTGGTGCAGCACCGCGCGGCAGGACTCGTCGGCGCGGCGTAAGTACTCCTTCTTGCGGGCCAGGTCGCGGCGCTGCTGCTCCTGCATCGCGCGGAAATGCGGGCAGGACTTGTGGCACCCCGGGCAATACGCATGGCAATTCTTCTGGCAAGGAAGCATAGGAAACGCTCCTTTCATGAAAATCAGGTATCCAATGGAAAACTGACACAAGATATAGTAGGAAAGAACCGTTCTTCTGCCTACAGTATACACCATCCACCCTGTCACATCAAGGGGAAACATGTAACACTTGTGTAAAGATTGCGTGAGAGGGAGACTCGCCGGAAGCTGATGTCTGCCCTCCCGCTTCTTGCCACCCCCATAATTTGTACCCGCCAACCGCCGTCACCCCAATATACACCTTGCCCAAACTTCTTCCTCAAACTTTGTCGAAAAAATCAAAAAAACTTGCAAAAACCTGTTGACAAAGGTCATACTACTTGCTATAATAATC
>ENA-UERW01000240-UERW01000240.1-human-gut-metagenome-genome-assembly--contig:-NODE-240-length-53387-cov-3.950328_pt1 | contig 53387 bp, 42 predicted proteins | sample MGYA00242994_ERZ507995 | MGnify/ENA primary metagenome ERZ507995 (study PRJEB26167, sample SAMN06115492) | human gut metagenome | host: Homo sapiens | place: China:Chongqing | collected 2015-04-26...
TTTGTATACGATGATCCCAGATTGGGCTGAAAAATAACCGAAACTATCGACTACGTATTTTTCCAGCCCAATTTAGAATCTCAGAATCGACGACCCGCAGCTTTGCTGGCGATTCTCGTTTGGTTCCAAAGTGCGGTTTCATGTCACGCTCAAAAACCTTTCCGGCACAACGCTGCTCTATCTCAAAGCAACTGACCTTGAGTACATCACGGTCAACATGAAAATCGAAGCCGTTCAGCCGAAAACGCAGACGATTACGCATAAGGTTTATTCCTCTCCGATCTCCTCTGTTCAGTCCGCGATTCTGCGTGAGCAGCCGCACAGCACCCACTCGCCTTCCGAAAACGCCTATGCCAAACCCTTTGGCAACTACGGTATCCGCCAGGAGCTGCTGAAAGAATTCAGCCGGAAGGAGTCTGAGGAAAAGGAGGAACAGGCAAAGCTCTCTTCCGCGCCGAAATCCGCCGCGCCAGTTACCTCGACAAAACCGGAAGAAAAGCCTTCCAGAGCTGAAAGCACAATCACCGTTAAAAAAGGATGGAAGAAAGAACGGAACCAGCACGTTGAACACATCACACAGACCGTTCATACGCGCACGGAAGAACAGCCTCTTCCTTTCGAAATCAATGATCCTGAGGAACTACCGCTCCCTACGGGGCCGAAGCCTGAGGAGATCAAGGTCTCCCCTGCTGTTCATAAAGAAGTACCTGAACCACAGGAACTGCCGCCGGAAGACCCTGTCACTGAAGATGAAACACCTGAGGTGTCTGACACCTATTCAGAAGAAGAGACATCTGATGTGTCTCTCACTGAGCCCACAGCATCGGAAATGGCTGAAGAGTCCGAGATCGAAGAGGATGATTCGGATTTCGCGGAGGATCCTGCAAGCGAAACGGAGCCTGCTGAAGTGGCGGCTGACGATGAGAATTCCGATTCATCTGTGGAGGATGCGTCTGATCGCGAAGTACGGGACATTCTGACCAAGGAGCAGATGCTCGACGCTCTTGCTTCAATGGGGTTCTATACCGACCCGGACGCGCCTGACGAAGAGACTGACGAAGAACTCTCTGTTCACGGCGAACAGATTGAAGGCGAAAAAGCCTGGGACGCTGAAATCCGGCGTATTGAAGGCTTTATCGCTGAACGCGGCGGGTTATACCCGAAGAAACTCATTGAGACCTTCACGGCACTCATGCAGACTCACGACATGGTGGTGCTTGGAGGCCGCTCCGGTACCGGCAAAACGAGTTTCTGCCAGCGTTACGCTGAGGCAATCGGGGCGGACGTCACGATCGTTCCTGTGAAACCGAACTGGATGAGCACGGAGGATCTTCTCGGGTACTTCAATCCGGTGAACGGCACCTATGTGTCGACCCTCTTCCGTGACGATCTCCTCCAGGCCGCTGCGCATCCGGAAAAGATGCATCTCGTTGTGCTCGACGAAATGAACATCGCGATTCCCGAACACTACTTCGCGGATTTCCTCAGCCGCCTTGAAGACCGAACGGTTCCGGAACCTGAAATCGTGCTCCCTGGGATTCCGAAGAAAAAGGATCCAGCCCCCCGCAAAGCGCAGTACGCGGTCTGCAAAGTGATCCTCTCGTTCCTAGGCGACAAAGGGTCAGACGTCACACTTCAGGATGTGCTCGGGGACCCCGATTACCGGGGGCTTCTCGCCGGCGCTCTGAAGGAATTCGGCGAAGCGCCGCTTCTCACGAAACTCGTTGAAATCGCGGAAGGTGCCGCAGATGACGGGAAATCCGGCCGAACGCTTAAGATTCCGCAGAATGTCCGCTTCATCGGCACAATCAATGTGGATGAGACAACGAACTCGTTCTCACCGAAGGTGCTTGACCGAGTTCACGTTCTGAAGATGGATGACGACCCGTTCGCGATGAAGGATGATGAGAGGTGCTCCGGCACCGGGGACGCAAAGTGGATTGATCCGGCGTCCTTTGGCATCCGGGGACCGTATGAAGATCTCGACAGCGCGGCGATGCGGGATCCGATCATCCAGAAGCTGATTGGGCTGCGGGAGTACACGAACCCTCTCAATATCGACCTCAGCATGCGTCTCATCAAGCAGGCGCTGCATCTGAAGAACTCGATGATGAAGGTGGGACTTGATCCGAACGGCGTGATCAGCGCCGTGATCCGCTCGAAGATTCTCCCCCGCATGGTGTTTGACGCGGATTCGGGATCTTCCCGCGGCTACCCCGGAACGAAGGGCGAAGCGCTTCAGAAGTTCCACGCGTACCTTGAGAAATCGGTGCTCGATGACCGGCAGTGCAATGTAGAGGCATCTGACCTGCTGAAACAGAGCCGGAACGGCGATAACCAGGTCAACTACTGGGCGCTCTGATGTTCCACGCGTGCTACATCCGTTTTGTCAGACGGGAAAACAACGCTCCCCGGATTACGGAAAAGATCGGCTCGTTTGAGACCGAACTCGTTGTGACCGCGTTTAATCGGAACGAGTACGGGTCCTTGATTCTCCCGGCCTTCCGGTCCGATAACGCGGCCGCATCCCCGGTTCCGCTCGAGAATACGAGCGAAGCCTGGGACTCGTTTACGGATTGGGATGGAAACCGCTGGTGGTTCCTCTCCTGCTTCTATACGAACAGGAACCGTCAGACCGGAGAGACCGAGACGCTCCGCAGCTCCGCGATCTATAACTCGGTCGGATTCCTCCCCGTCGCGTGGACTGACGGCTCGGAATTTGTCCTTCACGTGGAATGCGAGCCATTTGATCAGGCGTCGCTTGACCGGATGCTCCGTGACTTCCGGGACGGGCTCTATGAGATCATTCTCGCGGGAAAAAATCCCCTCACCGCGTCCGCTGCCGTGAGCACAGAGTCAAGCGGAACACCGAAAGAAGGCAGCCTCTACCAGTTTGAGTCTCTCGTCGATCTGGTGAACTCCATCGAATCCGTGATGGCGTCGCTTCGCTCGAAAATCGGTCTCCGGGAAGATCTCCTCCCCGCGCGGCGTGCCCGGCAGTCCTCCGCCACGCTGATCCGGAAGTATCTCAACCCCAACGCCCGGACGCTTCTCTCCCGCGAGCTTCATCACGACTGGAACAGCGGCGTGAATCAGTTCGTGCATTCTGTCGTCGAACGGACGCTCGAATTCGTGGAACTCGTGCTCGATCAGCCGCAGTCCGTAAAAGACCGGTACTTTGATCACGAGGACACCGAGACGCTCAAACTCATGCGGGAGAAGCTCCGCCGGAGCCGCGACCGCCTGATCAAGCTCGGAATCGGGACCGAAGCGCTGAACTTTAACATGGTGGTGTTCCAGCAGGATACGAAGTATTCGCACCTCTACCGAGCCCAGAAAGCGTTCTTCTCGAACCGCGTCGGCTTTGAATCCGTGGAAAGTCTCCACTATGCGTTCCAGCATTCGCGCCACTTCAGAATCACGCGCCTCGCGGAACTCTATGAACGCTGGGTGCTCGTGACGCTCGTCCGGGTTCTGCAGACCCGGTTCAAGCTGACGCTGCCGACCGGCTGGGTGAGCGACTTTATCCGCAGGGTGATCCGGGACGAACATAACATCCGTCTCGAATTCACGCATCCTTCCTGGCGCTATCGGATCCGTCTTACCTACGAGTACGAGCTCCCGAAACAAGGGACGCAGCGTTACGCCTTCCGCCCGGACTTTGTGCTTGAGCTGATCGATGAGTCGCGGCTTGAAAAACGTTTCCCGAAACTCATTCTCGACGCCAAATTCCGCACGGTCTTTAATGCCGCGGACTGCCGGCAGCTGCTTGAGGAACTCGCGTACCGCAAGGACTACCTGCAGGAGGCTCAGAAGACCTCCGACACTCCCTATATTCCGCCGCGGGGCCGGTCTGAATTTATGGAGTAGGCAGCCGCCCGCTTAGCGCGTGACCGTCAGATTACCGATGGCCGCAACATGCTCTTCCTCGTATACCCAACGCCTGAAACCGAGCGTCCTAGCTACTTTGGCCTCATGGATCACGGCCGGGGCTGGGTACACGCGTTCGCGGACTTCGGAACCCTTCTCCGGAATAACGGGCTCGCGAAAGCGGTGCTCGAGTGGCTTCAGGCGCTGGAGCATGATTACGAGGCGGATTTCTCTCACCCCGATGAGCTCCTCTGTCCGGTCTGCGGCGCGAGCGGCGATCATCTTGTGCTCAGAGCTTCCGATTTCGATCATGACGGGCACCCAATCGAATGGAACATCCTGTACTGCAAGGACTGCGAGAACGTCGTGCGGCGGAAGCTCACGTGCCAGTGCTGCGGGCGGACCTCGCTCTTCGGGAACGCGCTGAAGTCCGACTACTACCGGCGTCGGGAAGGAAAACTCGTGTGCCCTGAGTGCGGCGAAACCGTGGAATAGCGGCGTAAACCGCTTAATAGCTTCTGATAGATCCTGATAGTAACTATCAGGATCTATTGGTATCTATCAGGACTTCACAGGGGAGGCGTCTTTCTACTAACAGCGGACAGCGGCTCTGCTCGCTATGCATATAAAAAAACCTGAGCTCGAAGCCCAGGTATGAAAGATCTCTGTTCTAGCTATACAGAGAAAAAGAAAAAGAGGGATGTCTTGGATATCGCTGCCCTGACATCCCTAAAAATTTCCCGTGCTTTGGCGGACGGGAAATCAAAGACTGCAAGTTACTTCGCAGCCCTAGGAGACGGATTCTTCTGCGGGACGCCGGAACGTACGCTCGGCGACCGAATCGATAACAACGCCACGCTGCGCGGGAAGTCCGGCGTTCGTGAGACGCTCGGGATGCGTGAGGACCGTCGCGCGGCCCGGGCGGCAGAACGCCGCCAGCGTGAGCCCCGCCTTTTCCGCCGTTTCGACGGCAAGCCCAGTCGCCGCGGACACCGCGAGCAGCACTTCAACGCCGCAGCTCGCCGCTTTCTGAACCATTTCGTAGGAAGCGCGGGACGAGATCAGCACCACGCGGCTGTTCCACTCAGGAGCCGTGGGAGCGCGCATGCCGCGGGCTCCAAGGAGCTTATCGAGCGCCACGTGGCGGCCGACGTCCTCCATGCAGCCGATCGTGCCGCCATGGTCATCGAGAAGGCACGCCGCGTGCGTGCAGCCCGTAACGTCGCCCACAAGCTGGCAAGCCTTCATCGCGGCGAGCGCCCGATCGAGATGCTGGAGATCAAAGGTCGCGGTGCGGGGAAGCGGCTTCACCGGGCGGATCACGTCATTAATCTGCTCAAGACCGCAGACACCGCAGCCCGTGCGGCCGGCGAGTGACCGGCGGCGTTCCTTCAGCTTCATGAAGCTTTCGCTCGACACCTCGAGCTCCACCCGAACGCCGCGGCAGGCCGGAACCACATCCATCCCGTAGATCTCGGAGCGATTCTGGATGATGCCTTCAGAGAGTGAGAAACCGACCGCGAACTCCTCAAGGTCAGAGGGGAGCGCCATCATCACGACGTGGCTGATCCCGTTATAAACGAGCGCCACGGGAACTTCCTCAGCCACGACATCCGGCACCGCTCCGAACGTGTCGAAGCTGCGCTTATACGCAGTTACCGGTCTTGCACACTGATTGAGATCCATGGCGCTTCCTTTATAAAAACCCTGACACTCACTGCGGTCAGTCTTTCCGTTCCTTTAAGCTGCTTTGCCGCCCCTTAGTTGAGGGGCTTCTCCTGACCGGCTTCGTAAGCCATCTGGAGATCACCGAGCTTCACGAGCTCAAGCTCGTCCGGAGTCCGGTTAAATTCATCCTCGTGCTCGAACACGGTCGGGAGGATCTCACCGCAGTGGTCGCACACGTAGAGGCGGTGATCCAGGTCGTCCTTATCGTGGACATAACGGAGGTCACGCGTCGCGTTCGTTTCGCAGTACGGGCAGCCGATGCGGTTCCAGTACCAGGAAGCGCCGCAGGTGCCGCAGACGAGGCTGCGAACCGAGCCATTGAAATTCGTTTCAGAAATACGGGCCATCACAGGATCACCGCCGCAGATCGGGCAGTGAGGCTTGTAGCCGTATTTGCGGTCCTCAAGCGAATCCTGGTCAAGAGACGCGGCCTTCGATTTCGCCGCGTTCCCAATGAAGACGCGGAGAGCCCAGGAGAGAACCGGGAAGATGAAGCGCGAGAGCGTATCCGGATCCGCCCCATTCGCGTTGTCATAGATGTAATTCAGGAACTCCTGCGGACGGGTGCCGGCAAGCGTCGCCGCGTGGTCATCCACGAGCGCGTCCCAGTCAATGCCCTCAAGCATCTTGAGGACCTCGGGATCCATATCCTTGCCGACCTTTCCGAGGAGCGTGGAGAGAATCTCGCGGCACACCGCGGCGAGGCTCGCGCGGTCGATCGCAACCGGCGACTCCTGGAGCACCGTGCTTTCACCCTTCTTCACGCGTTCAACGGATTCAGGGGTGAGATCAACGATTTCGAGCGAATAGCTATCCGAGAGCTCGCGGGTCTTCTCAAGCGTCTCAGCCGTCAGCCAAAGCACGTGAACGGTCTCCGGGGCAACGCCCTTCGAAAGCTGCTCAACTGCCTGTTCAAGATTCTTATCCATGGTTTGAAACTCTTTTTAAGTTATTGGATTTGATGTTTTTAAACCGGGTACTGCTTTAGGGGTCCCTGGGAGGAGGGGCGCTCGGCCCCCCGCATCCCAGGTACTGCCGCTCTGATCAAACTAGAGCTTTACTGCATGCTGCTTCTTACTTCTTTTCGGTGGTCACGCCTTCACCGGTGCCGAGGCGGGTGTTAGCCCAGTAGCCCCAGTGGTAGGCGGCGTCAGCCTCAGAGACCTTGCCGTCACCCCACATGAGGTTGGCAGTGCCCTTGTACGGCTGGAAGATGCCGGCACCAAGGTAGATGTGGCCAAGACCGAAGACGATGATCACGAGGAACCCGATGTCGTGGATGATGTGAGCGGCCCAGATGAGGGAAGCCGACATCGCGATACCGGTGGAACCAGGGATCCAGCCAGCTTCAGCCCACATCACGAGGCCGGAGAGAGCCATCAGGATGCCCATGATCACGAGACCGCCGTCAGCCATACGCTGCGCGCCCTTCACTTCGTGCTGCGGAGGCATATGAACCTTCTGCGGGTTGAAGAGGTAAGGCACGAACTTGCGGGCGAATTCCCAGTCGTCCTTATCCCACTTGCCGAAGATGTTGTTCTTGAAGAGGTGCGCGGCACCCTTCGGAGAACGAACGAGAGCGATCAGCGGGAAGAGGATGAACGGCACCGCGGCGATACGGTGCAGCATGCGCATCCAGTAGACGAACGTTCCGCCAAGAGCCTCGGAGATCGCCGGCGTGAAAACCGCGACGCCGGTGAGAGCGAGGAAAATGCAGGACACCGCAGCGACACCGTGGGTCACACGGGCGAGACGGGAGTGGCGCTGGATATAGCGAGTCATTTATTTTTCCTCCTTTTCTTCGAGGGCAGCCTTCAGTTCAGCGTCGGCCTTGGCCTGCTGTTCCGGAGTCCAGGTCTTCTTCGCTTCGTCGATCGTCAGATCATCGCGGTGATACTTGCGAGCCGAGATCCAGGAGAGCGCGAGACCGGCAACGGTCGCGGCCGCGGCAATGCCGCCGAGCGGACGGAAGAGCTTGTGGGAGTCGTACACAGCCTTCTTCTGCGGGTTGGTCGGGAGACCATAGGCCTCGTGACCGTGCTTGCAGACGTAGATCACGTGCAGACCGCCCATTTCGGTTTCACCGTAGACCTCAGCCTTGCTGAAGCCCTTAGCCTTCAGGACTTCAACGCGGGCCTTCGCCTTCGCGATCATTTCATCGCGGTTGCCGAAGCGGAGCGCTTCAGGCTGGCAGGTCTTCACGCAGGCCGGGATACCGCCCTTCTCAAGACGGTCCATGCAGGCCGTGCACTTGTCGATCTTGTGATCGCCAGGACGGAAGCGCGGCACGTCGAACGGGCAGGCCGTACGGCAGTACTGGCAGCCGTTGCACTTCTCGGTGTCGAAGTTCACGATGCCGTTCTTGTCGTGGAACAGCGCGTGGCTCGAGCACACCTCGACGCAGGCAGCGTCCGTGCAGTGCATGCAGGAGCGGCGGCCGATAGCCCAGTTGATCGGCTGGAACTTGTTGCCGGACTCTTCCTCGTGGAAGGTCTGGATAAGACGCGTATCGCCATTCAGATCCATCGGGCTCTGGAGGGAGCCAGAGAATTCCGTGACGTTGTGACCGAGCGGAGCGGGAAGTTCGTTCCACTGCTTGCACGCCACCTGGCAGCCCTTGCAGCCAGTGCAAAGGCTCGAGTCAAAGTAGATGGCGACATCATTAGGTTTTGCCATTATTTATCTCCTAGTCTCTCTGATCAGGCCTTTTCGACGTTAACGAGGAAGCCGCGGTATTCCGGAATCTGGGAATTCGGGTCTCCGACGTTCGGCGTTAGGTCGTTCATCGTCCAGCGGTCGCTCGCGTAGCGGCCGATGAAGGAGAAGTGGTGCGGGCAGCCCAGGATGTGATGCGGCTTGCCGTCAACCATGACCGGCTTCAGACGCTTCGTCACCATGGCCTGGACGCGGACTTCGCCACGATTGTTCCAGACACGGACCAGGTCCTTGTTCTTGATGCCCTTTTCCTTCGCGAGTTCTTCAGACATCTCGACGAACGGACGCGGGCTGATTTCAACGAGCCACGGGCAGTTACGGGTCTGACCGCCAGCCTGCCAGTGTTCAACCACGGAGTAAGTCGTGGCGACGATCGGGAACTTATCCGGATCAGCGCGCTTCACGGACGGGTCGTTCGTGTAGATCGCGCACGGATTGTTCTGAGAACCGTTGATCTGGTTCTTCACCGGGGATTCCCACGGCTCATAGTGCTCGGGGAGCGGACCGTCGGCCATGCCGTGATTCGGGAAGAGACGGGAGTACTGTTCCCAGGTCATCATGAAGGCCTTGTTGTTCGGCGGAACACCCTTGCCGTCCTTGGCAGCCACGAAATCCGGCACGTCGTAGCAGACCCACTTCTGAGCCTTTTCGTCCCAGTGCAGGAGGTCACGCTTCGGGTTCCAGGGCTGGCCCTTCATGTCGGCAGCGCCGCGGTTATACAGAATGCGGCGGTTGGCCGGCCACACCCAGGCCCAGTTCGGGAACACGCCGAGACCAGAGGGATCCTCGGTACCGCGGCGGTAAACCGGCTGCTTCGTGTGATCGAGCGGAGCGTCGTCGTTATTCCAGTAACCCACATAGATCCAGCAGCCGCAGGCGGAGGTGCCATCAGCCTGGAGGTCACCGTAGGTCTTCAGGAACTTGCCGGTCACGGTGTTGTAGCCATTCAGAGCGCGGGCAACGCGTTCCATGCTCCACTTGCCGTCAACCTTGTAGTCCCAGTTCACCTTCGTCACGGCCTCGGGGCACTTGCCGCCTTCCTTGCGGTAGAGGTCCTGAACGCGGGTGAAGATTTCGGACATCATCTCAAGGTCCCACTTCGCCTGGCCGAGCGGCGGCACAGCCTGTTCACGCCACTGCAGCATACGGCCGGAGTTCACGATGGAACCGGGGCGTTCGTAGATCAGGGCTGCCGGCAGACGATAGATTTCGGTCTTGCAGGACTTGACGTCGAACCCGGGTTCCTTCCAGAAGTCGGAGGTTTCCGTCGGGACGATATCGGAGACAACCATCCAGTCGAGCTTCGCGAGACCGCGGCGGGCATTCGACGCGTTCGGAGCGAAGTGAGCGGGGTTCATGCCCCAGACGAAGTAGCCCTTCACCTTGCCGTCGCGCATACGGTTCCAGGTCGGAATCATGGAGGCGTCACGGTATTCGTGCGGGAGCTTCGGCATCCAGTCATAGCCATAGTCGTTCTCGACCGTGGCGTTTTCGCCGTACCACTCTTTCAGGATGGAGACCATGAACTTCGGCTTATTCGTGTAGTAGCCGTCAGCATAGGTTTCCTTCGCGAGCCAGTCAGCGAGCTTCGCGTGCTTGTCCTGACGCGGGTAGTTGAGGTAGCCGGGGAGGCCGTCAGAGGTAGCCGCGATGTCGGTGGAACCCTGAACGTTCGGTTCGCCGCGGAGCGCGTTCACGCCGCCGCCGGGGACGCCGACGTTACCGAGGAGCAGCTGAATCACAGCCATCGAGCGGCAGTTCTGGGAACCAAAGGTGTGCTGCGTTTCGCCGAGCGCGTAGAGGATCGTGCCGACGCGTTCACGCTTGCCGGTGGACGTGTAGACCTGATAGACCTTCTCGAGGACTTCCTTATCGATACCGGTAACGGAAGAAACCTTATCGAGCGTGTAGCGGGAGTAGTGGCGCTTCATGATCTGGAACACGCAGTTCGGATCCTGCAGCGTCATGTCCTTCTTCGGCTCATGGACGGTCGGGTACTTGAACTTCGGGACACCGGGCTTCGTCACCCAGTTCATCGCGCCCTTCGTATCCCACTCGCGGTCAGAGGCGGTCTGATAGGACCAGGTCTCGTCGTCATACTTGTGGGTGTCGGGGTTGTAGCCCGTGAAGTGGCCGGATTCCGGATCAAACTTGAAGTCCGGGTTGATCAGGCACGGGGCGTTCGTGTAGTTCTTGACGTACTCATCCTGCCAGAGGTTGTTGGAGAGGATGTAGTTCATCATGCCGCCGAAGAAGGCGATGTCGGTACCCGGGCGGATGCAGGCGTAAAGGTCAGCCTGAGCGGCGGAACGGGTGTAGCGCGGGTCAACCACAATCCAGGTGCCGCCCTTACGCTGAGCGCGTTCGATGTAGCGGGAGGAAAGCGGGTGGGACTCAACGCTGTTCGAGCCGATCGACATGACGACATCGGCGTTTTCGATGTCGCACCAGTGGGAGGTCATGGAGCCGCGGCCAAAGGTCGGGGCAAAACCGGCCGGCGTGGAGGAGTGGCAGGGGCGGGTCTGGTTATCGATCTGCACGGAGCCAAGCGAGCGGCAGAACTTCTGCACGAGCCAAGCTTCTTCCGTCTGCAGCTGGGCAGCGCCGATGGAGGCCATGCCGTCGTTGCGGTTCACGAGGACGCCGTCTTCGTACTCAACGAAGTTTTCGTCACGGGTCTTCTTCACGTGACGGGCGATTTCGTTAAAGGCGTCTTCCCAGGAGATGTCTTCCCACTTGTCGGAGCCGGGGCGGCGAACCTGCGGCTTCAGGAGGCGGGACTCGTTATGCTTCACCTTGCGGTCCGGCGTAACGACGTTGCGGAGGTTGAACATGGTCGCGCCCTTCGGGCAGAGACCGCCTTTGTTCACCGGATGATCCGGATCGCCTTCGAGGTTCACGAGTTCGCCGTTGCGAACGGAGCAGATCACACCGCAGCCGCCAGCGCAGTAGCAGCAGATGTTCGTGAATTCCTGGGTTGAAACGAGCTTGTATGGCTTCTTAGCCGTGTCGGCGGCAGCGTGCGCGAGGGACGGGGCAGCAGCGACAAAGCCGCTGGTGCCAAGAGCCATGCTGCGTTTGAAAAAACTTCTACGGGAGATCCCCATAAAAAGCCTCCTATTTGCTTTGTTTTTGTAAATCCCGTTCGGGCCGGGCATGTCACGCATTCTAGGGATCAGTTTTTTCAGATCCAATAGGGAGGCGGGACTAAGCGAAGGAGGATTTAGCACTACATACCGTGCATGAGGGATACAAGAAAACGCTATGAGATCAATGCGGTATTCATTTTAGGAATAACGGTAAGGCCCCACAGTGCACACATAAAATCTTTAATGTTTTCGGGGAATTCTTTCAGTTTCGCTTCAGTTTCGTAACACGCCATATATTGGGGATGCGTGTTTTGGCTACGTCAGAAGGCCTAGTTCCTTGGCCGGTACCGGCGTAGATACCGGTATACCGTTAGATGAAAATGATTCTCGTTACAGAAATTAGTTTAGCATAAAACTTTTTGAAAAGGGTACTTTTCGCGCCTGAAATGGACCTTAAGAAAGGAAAAAATGGGGCGTGAAAATTAAGAATCCCTGAAACACCGCGTTCATCTCCAGGAAAAGCCCGTTTTCCCCACCATCTTCCGACCCGAAACGCGTTAAAGTGCGGGATAGATAACCTATTCACTGAATTTCGGATTTTCCCATGCACCAGCTTCAGTTTTTCAGAGCCTCAGGGCGGCTCCCGCGGCGGTTCTTCTGGATCGGCGTCCTGCTTCTCCTGATCCTCCTCTCCTGCGCGGTCTTTGTTTCCGTGCTTCTCGCGGGGGTAGCGCGGAGCGCGACAGGCTCGGAAACCGTGAGTTTCGCGGTGTTCGCGGTGCTCGGCGGGCTCTCTATTCTCGCTGGTCTTTATTCGCTTACCTGCCTCATGAGTCAGAGGCTGCATGATTTTGGAAGGCCCGGTATTTGGGCGCTCGGGTTCTACGCGCTCCTCGCGGTCGGTATCGCTGGGATCCGGATTGGAGGAATCGCAGGGGCATTGATGATCCTCCCCTTCGCGGGCCTCGTCTTCTTCGGCACCCGGCCAAGCGACCCGGCACACAATATCTATGGTGATCCGATATCAGCACCGCTTCCGACTGACCCGCAGCTCTGACCCTTTAGCCCCCAGGCACACGGAAATCGAAATCATAAAAAACCTCTCTATATATAGAGGAGAATATTCAGTAGACGAAAATCACTTGAAGGACGACGCAAAATGACAACTCAGGCTCCTGATCTGAATAGTCCCGCAGCTGCCCGCGCCGGCATCGCGGCCGGTGTCCTCGCCTATATCATCTGGGGCCTGATGCCGATCTACTGGCGGCTCCTCGGGGAAGCGTCGTCGCTTGAGATTCTCTGCCTCCGAATTATCGGGAGTCTCGTCTTTATCTTCGGGTACCTTGCGGCAAAAGGCCGGCTCGGTGAGCTTTCCGGTGTGGTCCGGGGACTTCGCTCGGATAGGCCGCTCGCCCTCCTTCTCGTCGGGGCCGCGTTTTTCTCAAGCGCGAACTGGCTCGTGAATATCGTGGGAGTGAACACCGGGCACGTGGTGGAGCTTGGGATCGGGATGTTCCTCACGCCTCTTATGTCGGTCGCTCTCGGCGTCGTGTTTTTCCGCGAGAAACTGACACCCATTCAATGGATTTCCGTGCTCCTCCCGCTCGTTGGGGTTCTCATCATGATCTGGGGCCTCGGCAGAATTCCGTGGATCGCGATTCTGGTTTCGAGCACCTGGGCTGTCTACTCCGCGATCAAGAAGAAAGTGCCGCTTTCCGCCTGGATCAGCCTCGCGGTCGAGCACGCTCTGATGCTTATTCCCGCCGCGCTTTACCTCATGTATCTCGAGCGCGCCGGCGGGATGTACTTCCTTCATGGGCACGGTGTGGAGCTCGATCTCGCGCTTCTCTTTGTCGGCTTTGTGACCGCAATCCCGATGATCGCCTTCTCCTACGCCGCTCCGCGCCTCCCGATGCTGATTCTCGGGTTCATTCAGTACCTGAACCCGATTCTTGTCACGTCGCTCGGGGTCCTCTTCTTCGGTGAGTCGCTCACACGGACTGAACTCATTCCGCTCCTCTTTATCTGGTCCGGGATCGCGATTTATCTCGCCTCTTCCATTGTCCGGAACCGCAGGGCACTCCGTCTGAGGCCCCCAAAACTCGGGTAAAACCCCCAGAGACACAAAAATTCCTGCCTCACCCGGATACAAATGGAAACGTATCATCTAGACTGTAAGGCTCAAAGGAATTGAAGCGGCGGAACGTCACTTTTCCGCCGCTTTTTAAAGCAATTTTTTCTGGTCTCACCCCCGCGAGCGCCAGAAATTCATAAAAGAAAAAGCATCATGTCTATCCGTTGCTTACACCCCTCAGGCCGCGTCCGCCGGAAGCCCTTCTGGCTCTGGGTTATTACCTTCTGGGTACTTGGCGGCATCGTCACCGCGGTGTTTTCTGACACCATCACGGAGATTTCGTCCGGTCTCGCGTATTCCCAGGTAAATGGCGGCTTCAGTTTCCTCATCTGCTACGCGCTGCTCTATATCGCGAATTTCTTCATTCATATCCAGCGCCTGCATGACGCGGGACACTTGGGCTGGTGGATGCTTTTCTTCTTCCTTTTCATGATGCTTTTCACGGTCATCATCGGGCTCCTTCCCTCCGAGCATCAGGATAACCACTACGGTCCTGACACCGACGCGAACGGCCGGTATCTCGGCTGATCGCGGATCTGGATCCCAGGCGAAGCGCCTTCTCTCCTGAAGGCGCTTTTTTGTTGCCGGTCATCCGCCTTCCCTTCCGCCCTTCCCTATCCAGCCAAAGCGATTATTTTTGTAAAACTCATTATCTGGATGCTATATACCCGGCTTCTCGCGTTATCATTCTTTATGTAATGGAGATAAGAACTTAAACGGGAATTCAGTATCCGGATTGCCGCCCTGGTTCTGCGAATCACGCTTTTTTAAGGAAACGCGCCATGGCTAAAACAAGCATCACTCAGAAAATCCGCTGCTTCACGCCTCGGGGCCGCATGAGACGGGCCCCCTACTGGCTCTGGAACATCTGCGTCGGCGCGTACTACGGTCTCATGACCTTTATCTGGCTCGCGTATCTCTATTGGCTGAATAACAGCGTGCCGGCGGGGTCTGAGAATATGGACGCGGGGCTCGTCTGGTGGCTTCTCGTTCTGATCCCAGGCGTCGTCTGCTCGGTCTTCCTTCTGATCCAGCGCGTGCACGATATCGGGATTTCCGGCTGGTGGCTCCTTCCGATCTGGATCGCGGTCGCGGTGATCGGCTGCGTCATTCCGCTCTGGATTCCGAGCACCATCGGAACGCTCGCGATCGGCTTCTGGCCGCCGCAGGCCAAAGATAACAAGTTCGGACCGAATTCGAACGCGAATGGAGCGTTTATCTACCGGCTGCCGGACGACGGGAAGCCCGACCCTTCCAAAGCCGCCGCCTGATCCGCTACACTGCCTGAGAGACCCCGTCTTTCAGGCATTTTTTCTTTTTGGCTTAAGGAGTTAACCATGGCTTCCGACCGCCGTATCAGAGATTTCCGCTGTTTCACGTTTAAGGGCCGCATGAGACGGAAGCCCTTCTGGTTCTGGCTCCTTCCGTATTTCCTTACGTGCTGCGTCCTCGGGGCGCTGCTCGCGCTGACATTCATCGCGGCGGATTCCAGCGCGGCGCTCAGCATCTTTTTACTGATCGTCTTCTTCGCGGGACTCGTCGGAACCGTAATCGCCTGCTACGCAATTTTCTTTCAGCGGCTGCATGACATTGGGCTCTCCGGCTGGTGGGCGATCGCCATGATGGTTTTCGGCGTGATCTGCGCGGTTGTGGATTCAGTCTTCGACACCGGCGTTTTCTCGGCGCTTGACTCAATCGTGAATCTGATCTTCCTCCTCGCGCTTGGAATTCTGCCTTCTCAGCCTGAAGAAAATAAATACGGGCCGAACAGCGAGGCGAACGGCGTCTTTCTCTATCAGCCAAAAGCCCCGGCACCGGCGGATGAAGTGGCGATCACTCATTAACCGGAGATCGATTTCGTCGTCATTACTATTTTTCCAAAAATCGTTCGTTACTCAAAGCGGAACGCCTTCTCGATAAAGAAGGCGTTTTTGTTTACCTATTGTTTTTATTCAGTTTCAGCGTTATCTGAAAAATTGCGTATTGATTCTCTTATAAGTTATTTATATACTTACAAAAATAACACTATAAAGTTATGCAAAAAGAATTGTTGCACCTAGTGTCTTCACATTTACTTCATAGTTCTTTAGAGAGATTAAAACCATGACTGATAAGAAAAATTTTCGCAACCTCCGTTGCTTCACCTGGCGAGGACGGATGAGACGTCTCCCTTATTTTATATGGGGGATCTGCCTCACCGCTCTGATGTTCGCCATTGGTTATATCCTTCCTCTCGCTATCATTGTTGGCTTAAATCTTGATGCTGGTTCAGGGAGAACTGCCCAGTTAATGCTCTGCTTCAGCTTACCGGTAACCATTCTCTTTTCTATATTTACATTTTTCACTCTCATTCAAAGGCTGCACGATATTGGTATCTCTGGGTGGTGGATTTTATTAATCCTTTTTGTTTACAGCTTGATTTCCGTCGGTTTCCGGGACGTCGGCGAAATTGTGGTCGCAGTAATTGGTCTCGTGATCATGCTTTGGCCTTCTGACTCTAAGGACAACAAGTTCGGGATCAACGTTCCTGAAAACGGGGCTTTTTTCTTTAAGCCGGAACCGAAGCCCATGGGCCAGCCTTAAGGAAATCTCATTCAACCGTCGGCTGATATCCGCAATTCAAAATTCGGCATTGAAAAACAAGCTGAAAGACGCCTTTCCCGATCCAGCAAATGCGGATTCTCAGCCGACATCTCCCACGGCTCAATATCCCCCCTGATAAGCCGCGGGAGATTCACGGATCCGGTCTAAACTTCACCCTGATATGCCCCTGAAGTCAGCGGGAAGCGCTGGTAGCTTCCCAATCAAGGTTTCAGGAATACATAAACGCTTAACTCCTGGAGGAGACTCTCGAATGAAGAAGCTTGGCCTCATCGGCGGCGTCGGACCGGAATCCACCGTTCCTTATTACAAAGGCATTGTTTTCGGCGTGAAGGACCGCGTCGGACACGACTTTTTCCCGCGGATCACGATTGAAAGCATGAGCTGCTTTGATGTCGTGCCGATGAGTGTCGCGGGGAAGAAGCAGGAACTCGTGGACTATTTCCTTGACGGGATCAAATCGCTTGCCGCCGCGGGATGCGACTTCGCGGCGCTCTCCTGCTACACCGGGCACATGGTGTTTGAGGAACTTGAGAAAGTGTCCCCGATTCCGCTTGTCAGCATCGTCGAAGCGACGCTCGATGAAGCGAAGAAGCGCGGCTACAAGCGGGTTCTGCTCCTCGGCACCAAGGCGACGATGGAGGATGGGTTCTTCCAGAAACCGTTCCTTCGGGATGGGGTTGACGTGGTGACGCCGGACGCCGCGACCCGCGACTGGGTGGCGGACCACATCATGAATGAGCTCGAGCAGGGGATTGTGAAGGACGACACCGCGGCCGCGTTCCGTGAGATTGCCCTCTCTCTTATGCGTCAGCATGACGCGGACGCTCTGGTTCTCGGTTGCACGGAACTCCCGATGGTGTTCTCAAAGTACCCCGACATTCCGCAGCTCGACGGGGTCCAGATCCACGTGAACGCCCTTGTTGACCGGATCCTTTCTGACTAAGAGTTATCTCTCTTTTAACACGCTTTTCAGCAGGTTACCGAGGCCTGAAGAACCCGTTTCTTCAGGCCTTTTCTTCGACTGTTTACCGTAACAGACATAAAGCGCTGCCCCCGGTAATTGCACAGAATCCGGTTTTCCTTATATTTTTCAGGGTACTTGCGCACTAACTAACTGTTCAATAGAATAATTACCGGACTTTCGGGCGGTTTTCCGTTCTCCGCCACTCTCCCTCATCCGAATGGGGGAAATATCCACATTTCCTGTGAAGAAGTGTAATTTTTATTTTTCCAAACCATTGGAAACATTGAACTTTCGCACAGTGCCTAATTTTTAGGCAGAACCCCTATGGCATTTTTCGCAATTCGGGTTATGCTGTTCAAAGACTTGGGTATTTCATAACAGACATATACCCGGCGCTGGAAGCCCTAAAGACAGATTCGCGCTTATACACCAAAACGGCATTCATTGACGAGCATAAAAAAGGGGATTTATCCCTATTTTCCGCTGCCATTTTCCGCTTCCCCGCTTTTTAAGATACTCAGGTATCTGCTTCTCTTGCATTTATAGAAACTTCACGGAAAACATGAAACTCGAAGACTTCTCCTTTCGCCTTGGCAATAAGGAACTTAAGCCGCTCATCATCGGCGGCATGGGCGTGAACATTTCGACCCGCGAAATGGCCCTTGAAGCGGCGAGACTCGGCGGCATCGGACACATCTCCGACGCTATGCTCCCCTCTGTCTGCGACAAGATCCTCGGGACGAACTTCACCTCGAAGAAGGCGAAGGCTCAGCGGATCTATATGAATTCGATCGATAAGAGCCAGGACGTCATTTCAAGCGAGATGCTGCGCGAAGCGGCTCTCCTCTACACGCGTCCGATCATGGAACAGAAGAAGGGTGACGGCCTCGTCTTTGTGAACTGCATGGAGAAGCTCACGATGAACGATCCCCTCCGCACCCTGAAGGCTCGTCTGAACGCCCTGATGGATGCCGGTATCGACGGCATCACGCTCGGTGCGGGGCTTCATATGGCGTCCCTCTCCCTCATGGAAGATAACCCCCGCTTCCGCGACGTGAAGATCGGTATCATGGTGTCTTCGGTCCGCGCTCTGAAGCTCTTCCTTCGCCGCGCGACGAAGCATAACCGCATGCCGGATTATGTGATCGTGGAAGGTCCGCTCGCGGGCGGCCACCTGGGCTTTGGCATGGACTGGGCGAACTATTCCCTCATGCCGATCTTCAAGGAAGTGAAGGAATTCCTCGCGAACGAAGGTCACCCGGATATCCCCGTGATCGCGGCGGGCGGCATCTTCACAGGAAGCGACGCCGTTGAATTCATGAAGGCCGGCGCTGCCGCCGTTCAGGTGGCGACCCGCTTCACCGTGGCTCAGGAATCCGGTCTCCCGCATGACGTGAAGCAGGCTTACTTCAACGCGAAGCCTGAGGATATCGAAGTGAACACCATTTCGACCACCGGCTACCCGATGCGCATGCTGAAGTACTCGCCCGCGATCGGCTCCGCCGTCCGTCCGAACTGCGAGACCTACGGCTACCTCCTTGAAGAAGGCAAGTGCTCTTACCTCACCGCGTGGCTCGACGCCGCGGGCGGCACCTTTGACGGTCCCACCCCGAAGTGCGTTCAGAGCAAGACCTGCCTCTGCACCCAGATGCGTAACTTCAAGGTCTGGACCTGCGGCGCGAAGGCGAGCCGGCTCCACGAGACCTCGGTCCGCGGTTCTGACGGTCTCTGGGTCGAACCCTCCACCGAACACATCTTCAATGACTATATGAAGAGCGAGAACGGTGAGATCGCGGTCCCGTCCCTGAAGGACCAAGCGGTTCCCGCCTAATCGACTGAAACCCCGGGCAGCGTCACCGCGGCCCGGCGTATTTCCAGAATCCAAAAAGCATCGCCAGAAGGAAAAACCTTCTGGCGACTTTTTTATGTGTGTTCCGAAAGATCCCCGGAAGGAGATCTTTACCCCCTCTCAGGCGCGTTCCGGCTCATCGAGAATCCACCGGCCGTACTTCCCGCCCACCTTCCGGATCCAGTGCGTCACGCCGAGATAGAGGCAGAAAGACGCGAAAATCGCGAGCGCGCAGACGAGGAACGCGAGCACCACGCCCTGAGTCCCCGCGACCCAGTCCTTCGGCACATACTGAAGCGGACCATCCGGCGCGAAGAGGTAGTGAAGGACAAAGCGCCACACGGCGACAATAATGAGAACCGCGACGATCGATGCCCCGTAATCCAGAAATTTCTTCATAGGAATCACTCCTATATCAACCTGCTGTTATCTCAATGGTAGTTCCGGAAGAGAGAACACGGGAGACTGAAGAGAGGATCGGACCTCAGTGCTTCTTATCGTCCTTCTTTCCATCCTTATCTTTTTTGTCACCCTTTTTGCTGTCGTCCTTCTTTTCTTCCTTCTGGACTTCCTCGATCTCCTTCACCGCCTCCACGAGCGCATGCGCCTCAGCCGGCGCGGCATCCTTCGCGATCACCTGTGAGATCACTTTCTTTTCGACCGTCTTGCTGTCGAGATTCAGGTCTTTCGCAAGCGTGAGGAGGTTGCGGAGTTCGCCGAGCTTCGCCTTCGTTTCGTCTGAAAGCGGCGGGAACTTCGGGTTCATCGCTTCAAGCGTCTGTTCAACGATCGTCCCGACCACGTAGCGGAGATACCACTTGTTATCCGCCGGCACGATGTACCAGGGGGAATGTTCCGTCGTGGTTTCTTCGATCGTTTCCGCGTAGAGCTTCTGATACTCAGGCCAGTAGCGGCGTTCCTCGAGGTCAGAAAGCGAGAACTTGTAGTGCTTCTCTTCGTTAAAGAGCCGGTCCGTGAGCCGCTTCTGCTGCTCATCCTTCGACACGTGAAGGAAGATCTTCACCATGCGGAAGGCGTTCTGCCGGAGATACTTTTCCCAGTTCCGGATCTGATCGAAGCGTTCGTCCCAGAGGTGCTCGTCGTTTTTGATTTCGTCGGGCAGCTGGCGGTCTTTGATGTAGTTGTGGAGCCTTACAGTGACGACGTCCTCATAGTGAGACCGGTTGAAGACCCCGATCATGCCGCGGGGCGGGAGCGCACGGTTCACACGCCAGAGGTAATCGTGATCCTTCTCGATCACGGTCGGAGCCTTGAAGGACGCGATCCACATGCCAGCGGGGTCGACTTCCGTAAAGACGTGACGCACGGTGCTGTCTTTCCCCGCCGCGTCCATTCCCTGCAGGACGAGGATGATTGACTGCTTATTCTCAGCCCAGAGCTTTTCCTGCAGCGACTCCAGGTGACTCTTCAGAGCCGGGAAAAGCGTGTTTTCCACTTCGTTCTTATCCGCCTTTGGATCCGCCTTGGTGCTGATCGCGGCAAGATCCACTTTGTCGCCTGGCTTCACCCGGAATTTCTCGATATCTAGCTTCATGCTTTGACTCCAATAGCGGTGCGGAAAAAAATATCCTGATTCCTATAGGTTACCGCCGCCCGGGCGGCGCTGCGTACCTTTCCGCCATACGTTCACAAAAAATTTCCTTTTCTTTTGAATCGGATTTCCTGTCGGACGGAAAATCTTTCGCGGGCATCCCCAAAAAATAGGACCAAAGTCCTTCCAGACTCTCCAAATCTTTCTATACTGCAAGCCCACTCAATGATTTCTACACAGCACAACGGCCGTGAGTCTCATCCGGCCTCAGATAATGGATACAGAAAATAAAAATTCCGGCGGCATCCGTCCCTGGCTGCCGCTTCTATCGCTTGCGTGCGCGGTATTCGCTTTTAATTCCTCTGAACTGATGCCGATCGGTCTTCTGATCGACATCGCGAAGGACTTTGAGATCCCGGTCGCGAAGGCGGGGCTTCTCATCACGTTCTATGCCTGGGTGGTGGCGCTGATGTCGCTGCCTCTCATGGTGCTCTGCTCCCGGATGGCTTATCGGAAACTGCTTCTAGGCGTACTGCTCCTCTTCGCGGTGAGCCACGTGGGAAGCGCGCTTTCGACCCAATACTGGATGCTGATGGCAAGCCGAATCGGTGTTGCCTGCGCGCATTCGGTCTTCTGGGCGATCGCGCCTCCGATGGCGGTGAAGATTGTGCCGGAAGGAAAGCGCGCTCTCGCGCTCTCTGTCGTCGCCGCGAGCACCTCAACCGCCCTCATCTGCGGCCTGCCGCTAGGCCGCGCGGTGGGACTCCTGCTTGGCTGGCGGTGGACCTTCGGGATCGTCGCGGTTCTCGCTTTCCTCATTTTCGCGTTCCAGCTGAGAGTCATGCCGAACGTCCCGAACACGAGCTACATCGCGCCGCAGAAGATTCCGGGCGTCCTGAAGCAGCCCGTGCTGATCGCGACTTTCGCGGTCACCGCGCTCACCGTCACGGCGCAGTTCTGCGGCTACAGCTACGTGGAGCCGTTCCTCAAGATCAAGGCCGGGATGCCGGACTCGATGGTGACCTGGGTGCTCGTGCTTTATGGCGTCGCCGGCATTCTCTCGAGCATCCTTTATACGAAGCTCTACGATAAGCACCATAAGCCGTTCCTCTACTTCGCGGTCTGCGGCATCGGCGCGGCGCTCTTTATGCTTTACCCCGCCTCCTGGTTCATTCCGGCGACGATCGCGGTCTGCGCTTTCTGGGGTATCGCGATTATGACCTTCAACCTCGTGCTGCAGTCGCTCGTGATTGAAGTGGCGCCGCCCGCGGCGGTCACGATCGCCATGGCGACCTATTCCGGGATCTATAACCTCGGGATCGGGTCCGGGGCCTTTATCGGCGGCATTGTGGAGCGTTCGATCGGCGTGCAGTTCACGACCCTTGCCGGGTTCCTCGTGTCGCTCATCGCAGCGACGGTGTTCTTTAAGAAGCTTCTCCCGAATGTCATGGGACTGCTGAAGAAAGAAGCCTGATCGGAATCTCCTGATTCCAAAATCAAAATAAACGCCTGAGGTCTCCAAAGATCTCAGGCGTTTGGCTTTGATGGATAGAGGAACGGCGTCCCCCTGATCCAGCGCTTCTTTAGGCGAGGCTCTCCAGCATCGAGGCGGCGTCATCCGACCCGAGGTCCGCGGCCTTCTTCACGAGCGCTTTGCCCTTCTCGCGGTCCAGCGCGATCACGGTGCCTGAGAGATAAGCGAGTCCGAGGTTCAGCGTCCCGTAGGGGTCGTTCGCCTCAGCGGCCTTTTCAAGGAACGGGATGCCGTCCTTCTTCATCTCGTCCCCAAGCTTCCCGTTCACAAGCAGGCTCCCGAAGAATCCCATCGCTTCCGGGAATCCGCCCTTAGCGCCTTCCGATATCCAGAAGACACCGAGTTCCGGGTCCGGCGGCACGCCGATCCCATTCAGGTAGCAGAACCCGAGGAGATATTCGCCTTCGGGGTACTTCGCCTGAGCGGCCGCGAAGTACCAGCGGAAGGCGCGCGCCGGATCCTGCTTCACCTGCCAGCCGATTTCGTACGCCCGTCCGAGCACCACGGCGCATTCAGGGATCCCCTGAAGGGCCGGGGTAAAGAGGGAGGCGAGCTGACGGCGGGTCGCCTCAGGGAGGTCCGCCGGAATGCCGGCATCCGCCGCCTCAGTCTGCGACTGCACGGGCCCCATTTCTTTCAGGAGATCCACGAAAAGCCGGTTCGCCCGGACACCCTCGGATTCTTTAAGCGTCTTCCGGAGCCCGGCAAGAATCGCGCCGGCACGGACGTCGCCCGCGGCTTCAGAAAAGATCGACCAGGCGGCCGCCTTCACGGCGTCCTTCGGGATACCGATCCCGTAAGCGAGCGCCCAGGCGTACCAGTAGCGGGAGTCGAGGTCACCGGCCCGTGCCGCCTTCTGGAAGAGATCTGTCGCCCGCTCAAAATCCTGCGGCACACCATCCCCCGTCGAAAGCGCGATCGCGAGGTTTCGGATTGAGGCCGGGTCACCGGCTTCCTCTGCCCGCTTAAGCCACATCACGGATTCGGGCTCGTTCTTCTCGACCCCGTTCCCTTCCTTCAGCATCCGGGCGTAAAGCGCCATCCCTTTCGGGTAACCGGCTTCGGCTGAGCGCTTGATGAACCCCACGCCCTTCTCTCCGTTCTTCGGAATCCCGATTCCCTGAAGGAACGCGATACCGACCTGGAAAAGCGCCTTCGGGTGCCCCGCGTCCGCCGCGGTCTTGAGGAACGTCCATCCTTCCGGGTCCGGGGTTCCGGTCGCGAACCCGGAGATCAGGTTCCAGCCGTACTCCGTCGCGGCGTCCTTATCTCCCGACTCCGCTTTCGCTTTGAGGTCGGAAAGTTCAGATTCAAACGACCGGTTCTCCGCGTCACTCAGGAGCTTCGAGCGGATCGCTTCCGCCGCCGCGTGAATCCGGCGCTTCAGCTCATTCATTTCGTGCTCCTGCGCCTTGCGGTCCAAAACCGCCTTTTCGTTCTCTTCTGCCATCACCGTCCTCCTTCTAAGCCGGGGAAAATCGAGCGGCCGCGGATATGTATTGTTACAGCCGTCAGCGGCTATTTTACGTAGAAATGCCTAGAAGAAACGGGCGGACACAAGTGAGGTGAACTGTTGCTCTTTTCTCACAGCAGTTTGCGTCCCGATCATTAGAGTATTTCTCAACAGAACTTCTGAATCCTTCAGAAGAAGTGATGGAGATAAACATCATGAAACGCCGTGCTCTTCTTGCTATTCTCGCCGCGGCCCCGATCGCGGCCTTCGCGAAGGACCATCGCCCGGGCGACGTCCCTCCGTCTCCTCCCGCAGGCGGCAATCCCCCGCCGCCCCCGCGCCCGAGGAAGCATCACCGTCCGGAGCCGCCGCCTCCCCCGAAGCATCATCATGAGCGGCACCACCGGAAGGATCGTCCGGCACCCCCGCCCCCGAAGGGACCGAACGGTCCTCAGGGCCCGCAGGGTCCGGGCCCGAAGCGTCCCTGATAGCCTCCCGTAACTTCTGAATGGAAAAAACAGACGGCGGAACTGCCTTTAAAGCGGTTCCGCCGTCTGCGTTTGTCTGGGGGATCTGTAGGACTGTTCTTTACGCCCGGATCAATGTCCCTTCTGAGCGACGATGAGGCCTACAAAGATCGTCACGATGCCGGCGATCGCGAGCGGCGGGAGCGTCTCGTGAAGGAACACCACGGAGAGAAGCACCGTGATCAGCGGCTGCGCGTAGAGGAAGAGAGAGGTCTTCGCGATGCCAAGCGACTCCACAGCGCCCGTCCACGTCGCGTAGCAGAGCGCGGAAGCGAACACGCCAAGGAACGCGAGTCCCATGAAGACTCCCGGATCCGTGAGAGTCGAGAGTGAGATCTTCGACCCGAACCCGATATCAAAGGGCAGCATGATGAGAACGCCGAAGAAGAATGTCCAGGCGGTCATCGGAATGATCTTGTAGCCGCGTTCCGAGAGCTTCCGGCTCACCACGCAGTAGAGCGGCCAGGCGAAACACGCGAGAAAGGCGAGCAGGTCGCCGAGCGGACTCACGGCCCCCAGCTTATCGGTCGCGAGCGTAAGGCACGCCGACCCCGCGACCGCGATCGCGGAACCGATAAAGAACTGGCGCTTCAGCGGCACGTCCCGGAAGAAGAACCACATCACGAGCACATTCGTGATCGGGATCAGGGACACAATAACCCCGACGTTTGCCGCCTGCGTAAAGTAAAGCGCGCAGTTTTCAAGCGTGAAGTAAGCGGCGACACCAGTCGCGCCGGACGCGATGAAGAGCTTCAGGTCGGAACGCTCCTCAATCATCAGCGACTGCCCGGTCGCCTTCGCGACCGCCGCGAGAATCAGAAAGCCGATCGTAAAACGGGTGACCAGAACGTCAATCGCCGTGAGTTCCGACATCACGCCTTTTGTGACGACATAGGTCGCGCCCCAGACCGTGATTGTCGTTAGCGCCATCAGGACGCCGCGTAAAGTCTTTGATTGCATGTCAGTTATTAATTTTCGTTAAGCCAGCCATTATCGCAGATATTGCCCAGGCGCTTCAGATGGCATCCCCTCTCCCGCCTCACCCGCTGTCCCGTCCCCCCATTCAGAGGACTACCCTTCAGCGTCTTTCTGTTTTTCACTTGTTTTATCTGCCATGCCGTCCACACCTGCCGTCCGCCGTCCGATTGATCTGCGCGCGTTTCTGATCTGTGTCGCGCTGAGTTTCACCTGGGGCCTGCAGCAGGTCGCAATCAAGGCGGCTGCCCCGAATATCAGCCCGATGCTGCAGGTGGGGATCCGCTCTGGCGTTTCCGCCCTCCTTCTTCTCCTCACAAATCACTTCTGGCTTCACGAAAAGTGGGGGCATGAGGTGAAGCTCCGAGACGCGATTCTGGTGGGTCTCGGTTTTGTCGGTGAATTTTTCTTTGTGTCAGAAGGCCTCCGCTTTACATCCGCCGCCCACATGTCGGTGCTTCTCTACACGTCTCCTTTCTTCGCCGCGATCGGACTCTCAATCAAGCTTCCCGAAGAACGGCTCTCGGTGATTCAATGGGCTGGACTTCTGACCGCTTTCCTCGGAATCGCGGTGGCGTTCCTCGTCCCCGCGCTGCTCTCCAAAGAAACGCTTGAAGGAAGCGGCTGGATTCTCGGCGATATCCTTGGGCTTGGGTCCGGACTCTCCTGGGGACTCACCACGATCATGCTTCGGACGACCACGATGAATGACGCGCCGCCCTCTCTCATGCTTTTCGCGCAGCTCTTCATGGCGTTTGTGATCCTCACGCCGCTCGCGTTCATCACGGGGCAGACAACATTCCACAGTTCGCTCGTCGGGTGGTCGAGTCTCGTCTTTCAGGCGGTGATCGTCTCCTACGCGAGTTACCTCGTCTGGAACTTTCTCCTGAAGCAATACCTCGCGGCGCGCCTCGGGGTGCTCGTCTTCATGACCCCGATCTTCGGCGTCATTCTCTCGGTGCTGCTCCTCGGGGAATCGGTCGGCATGCCGTTTGTCTTCGGATCACTTCTCGTGCTCGCCGGTCTCCTTCTCATGCAGGCGAAGACGATTCTGCTCGTCAGGAAGCACAGTTCCTGAGTTCCCGACAGACGATCCTTGCGGAATATGCAGTTTTCAGAAACGTAAAGCGTTTGTGCCTTTCTTTGAATAGTGGAACGCTGATTCTCACGGAAAATCAGTTAAGCCCCGGACTCCGGGGCTTTTTGATGTCTGAAACTGATACAAAATTCGTGACCGGCGAGGAATCCCGCGTCTAAAATGTTCTTAAGAACATTCCTTCTCTGAGAGAAAGGAGCTGTGCACTATGAGACGCAGAACATTTCTTCGGGCCGCGGCAGCGATTCCGGTCGCGCTGCTTTCCGGCTGCGCGGTGTATGACGACGGCTACTACGTGGGGGATGTCGGCTACGCGCCGGTCCCGAACCCGCCTCCCCGCCCGCATGCTGAACCCCGTCCGGAGCCCCGTCCCCGTTTCGACGGACCGGGGCCCAATCCGGAACCCCGCCGTCCGGGAATGAATGGGCCTGAACGTCCGAACGGTCCGCAGCCGAATGGGGCCGCGAGACCGGGACCGGGTAATCAGGGACGCGGCCCTCAGCCGGGACGCCCTGTGGGGCCTGGCGCGAATAATGGCCGCGGTCCCGCTCAAGGGAACGGACGCGGACCGGGTCAGGGGAATGGCCCGGCTCCCAATAACGGCCGGGGTCCGGGACAGGGCAGCAGACCCGCCCCGGGAAACGGCAACGGCGGTCCCGGCGGTCAGGGCGGTCCGGGTGAACCTCCCGGCGGTCCCCGCTAATATCTGAATAAGAGGCATCCTGCTTTAAACAGCGGGGTGCCTTTTTTGCGGCCGGAATGCCTTCATCAACTCCATAAAAAAGACAGCATTCTCTTTTCGCTTGCGGCTAATGCAGTTTTGAGAAAGGTAAGGAATTTGTGCCTTTTTGCGATCAGACAGGCTCTATTCGCCGCAAAGATCCCCGAAAACCCCGGAATCCGGGGGCTTCTCTGTTACCAGTCAGAAACAAAATGCGTCACGAAACTCACGCCTCATCCCCTAGAATGGTCTTCAGAACCGAATTGATTTTCTGACTCAAGGACCAGCGCCATGAAACGCAGAACTCTTCTAAAGGCCGCGGCAGCGTTCCCGGTCACCCTGCTTTCTGGCTGCGCGGTGTATGACGATGGGCTTTACGGCGGGTACTACGAAACCGGGGTGATCTACCAGCCGGTACCGCATCCGCCCCCTCCCCCGCATCCCGTGCCGCCACCGCCGCCCCCGCGTCCCGTCCGGCACCGCCTCCTCCTCCGAGACCCGCGCCGCCGCCTCCGAGACCGGCTCCGCCGCCGCATTTCGCCGGACCGGGGCCGAGACCTGGGTTCCGGCCGGTGCCTCCGCCCCCTGGGCCTCACCGCCCCGCGGATCCGCGGATGATGCATCGGCCTAGCGGTCCGCGCCCGATCGGTCCTGGAAGACCGGGACCGGGTTTACGGAATCCTCCCGGACGCCCCGGAATGGGGCCCCGCCCGGGGCCTGGTCCTCGTCCGGGTCCCGCACCTCGCCCCGCGCCTCGGCCGGCACCGAAAGGTCCTCATGGCCCCGGTGAACCGCCGCCTGGCTTCCCCCGCTAGAGGCTGAAACGACAAGGCATCCTTCTATTAAAGGAAGGATGCCTTTCTCAGAAGCTCACCTCCCGCAGCACAATGGACGCGGCGTATCTCAGGAATCTCAGGATCGGGGACGACCTCGGGGCATCAATCACGACGTGCCCCCGCATGACGGTGAGGTCATTCGCGAACCCCTTCTTCTCCATCATGCCTTTCAGCACCACCTGATAGAGGGCTTCCTGGGGAACGAGCGCCTCCCCCGAATCTGACCCAAACCGCATGCCGGCGGATCGCGGCATCGCGCGGGCCGTGACACTTGTGTTCCAGGGAATAAGGAAGAGGAGGAAAAGGAGCGCGAGGCCGCCGGCCGTCATCCGGCCGCGCCGCGTAAACCCCTTTTCTTTCACACTCTCAAACCAGTTCCTAAGCTCTTTCATGATGGGAAGCAGAATAAAAACGGACACCTCAACCGAGAAGAGGAGGATGCCAAGCGCCTTGAAGAATGCGTGATAAACAATGAGCGCGATGCCGAAGAAAACAATGAGGCGGTAGAGCCACGTGCCGAAGGCGTAGAGGATCAGGGTTCGCTTCATCCCGGGATCAAACGTTTCGGGGTACGGCTCATCGGTTCCGAGGAAAAACCGCCTGAGCGCGGTCTTCGCCGCGGCGAAGCTTCTCGCGTGAAGGTTCGCGACACCGAGGAGGTCGGATAGGAAGTAGTACCCGTCAAACCGCATGAAGGGCGACATGTTGACAGCGAGTGTCATCACCCAGGTGGTGGTCGCGAGCGTAAAGCACGCGCTCCGCAGCACTCCGTCCGGGAGGAAGCACCAGGCGAGCGCCGCCCAGACGCCGATCGTGAGCTCCGATATGACACCCGCCGAACAGACGAGAAGCCGCTGCTTCTTATCCTTCAGACGCCACGCCGCGGTGGTATCGGTGTAGAGAAGCGGCATCATCACCATGAAGGCGACACCCATCGCGGGGATCCGGCAGCCGAAATGTTCCGCCGTGTACGCGTGCCCCAGCTCATGGATGACTTTGGTGCAGATGAGTGTCACCGCGGCGGCAACCGCTCCCTGCCACGTGAAGAAGTAGAGGAAAGCGTGGGTGAACGACTCCCACTGCCGGCCGACCAGCAGCGCGTCAAGCACCAGCACCGCGAGCGTCAGGAACCAGAACGCGCGGGAGAAAAAGATCCGCTCGACAGTCGGAAGCGTTTTCCGGAGAAACGCGTCCGGGTCGACCAGCGGAATCCGGAAGAAGAGGTAATGGTGCAGGAGGAACTGCCAGACCGTTTCCTTCTTTTTCTGTCGGGAAAGCGTGATGAGGCGTTCCGAAAGTCCAGCGTCAGAGAGAAGCCCTGATGCGGCAAGAAACCGCGCGAACCGCGTGACATCCTCCTCGGTCACCCGGAGAAGTGTCTCTTTATTAATAGCCCCGGCGACCGCTGCCGCCGTTCCGAGTCTCCAGCGGGAGAGGATTTCACCCTGCAGCCTCCCGATCTGGAAAAAACGGTCCCGCGCCGGGTCCTCGATCACCCAGGTGGGGGCCCCGTCCGCCGCGCTAGGGCCTTCGTGCAACCTCAGATCGGCCCGGAGCGGGGGAAGCGCTCCCGCACCCTTCATTCCGGACGTGTCCTGCCCCGGGGCTCTTTCGACCCTGAGCTCCGCCTTTGGGGCTCTCTCCCCGCCTCTCATTCCGCCCGAATTCCATGCCGCCTCAGTCACGATCGGTCCTTTTTCTTCAGATGCCGAGCCAGAGACGGAGCTCCGCGAGCGGCCGCCTCAGGACATAGATAACGAGCGGCGTGCGTTTTCCGTAAAACTTCGCGGTGCCCCGCTGCCCGACGGTGAGCTGCGAGGCGTCGGTGTCCTTATCGATTGCAGCCCGCGCCCGATAAGCGAGGCTAGAGTCCGCGGTCGGGGAGCTTCGGTAGGCGACAGAGGTGAGCGCCGCGTGAATCGGAGACGCGGGGGCCGCGTGCTGGAAGAACCGGACGTCCGCTCCGGGTTCCAGCTCCACCGCGTCCCCGATCGGAATCTCTGCCTCAAGCACGTGACTCTTCGGGCTCGCGATCATCATGATCCGTTCACCGGTCACAACGGCCTTGCCGCTCCACTCCTGGGGGTCCGAGAAAATCGCGACCCCGTCCCGGTCGGACCGGATCTCCGTGCGGGCGAATTCCTGCTTCAGGAAGTCGAGCTCGGCCGAGGCCTGTTCTTCGCGTCGCGTGAGAACCCCGAGCTCCATCTTGCTCCGGTCATCCGAAAACGCGGCCTGCTGCCCCTGAAGGAGCTGAGCGCGCGCCACAGCGAGCGACTGTTCCGCCGCCTGCAGCCGGTCCTTCAGATCACGGGACTCCATCCGGACAATCACGTCGCCCTTCTTAATCACCTGATTCGGGCGCACCGCGATTGCTTCCACAACGCCCTGAAGCGGGGAACGGACCACAAAGGGAGTGTCCGGGACGATTTCAGCCGGCGCGAGCACCGACTGCCGCACGGGGAAGAGGAGCAGGAGAACGAGCGCCACGGCGGACCCGATCTTCACGCGCCGTTCCTTGAAGAGTTTCCGGAGATTCCGGGCGCCTTCTTTCGTGACCGACGCCCCGAGCCAATCCCGGCGCCCCGCTCTGAACGCGCCCCAGATGTGGGCGTAGCTCTCAGAAATCTTCGTGAGGATCAGCCCGTCATCCTTCGTCCAGGGTTCCTGCCGCCAGAGAACAAGAGACGCCCGGATCGGAGGGTGACCGGGGTCGGAGGGCATGACCCACTCCGCCCAGAGACCGTAGGGCGGGAGGTAATCCCGCGCCATTTCCCGATCCCGGGCATCCGCGAACGGCGACTCCTGGACGGTAAACGGCATCACGCGGGGACTAGCTTCGGCCCCGACGGCCGGGGCCGGGTGCGCCTCCGCAAACCGCGAGAGGAACGAAGAGAGCCACTGCGGGAAGGGACCGCGGCGAGCCGGCTCATCGACGCCGGAAAGCCCGGAGAGGCTCCCCGCTTCCCCTTCAGCCTTCGTCCAGATCGCGGCCTGGGTATACGGCACCACGGCCACCGTGTCATTCAGCACGATAAACGTGAATTCCTTCCGGTCAGAGGCGGCCTCGGCCCGGCGCTCAAGCCGGATAAAGCGTTCCAGCCGCTCAACAGTCTGGCGTTCGGACGCGAGCATGCCAGCCAACGCCTTCACCCGGGTGGTGGCCGTCCGGGCCTCCCCCGGCTCTTCTCGATCGGATCGGGCCTGATCCGCGCGGTTCTCGGTAGTCACTTTTTTCCGGGCCTCCGGTTACTGAACGAAACTCACCGTGCCGCTCATCCCGGGGAGAAGCCTGACGCTCCCGGATTTGGCGGAGAGGAGACGCCCTGTCACCTTCACGGACTGGCTCACCGGATCCACGCTTCCCGCGATCCGGGTGACCTGCACCGGGTAGACGCCGCCCGTCTCATCGACCTTCAGCTGGAGCTTCGTTCCGACGCGGAGGGTGCGGAGAGAGGATGACGGGAGGAGCGTCTCCACTTCAAACGCGCTGTCGTCATAGATCGTGAGGAGCCGCGTTCCTTCAGCGACGTATTCGTTTGACCGCACGAAGGTTTCACCGACAATCCCGGAGAACGGCGCGGAAACCGAGCAGCGGGCGAGTTCGCTTCGCTGCTCCGCGGTTTCAGCCGCGGCCACCTTCACCGCGGACCGGGCCGCGTCATAGTCGTTGAGACTGATGGAATTCAATTTATTCAGCTCCTCCGCGGACTTCAGCCGGCTCGCCGCCGCGGCCTGCGCCGCGCGGGTTCTCGCGAGCCTCGCGCGGATCACGGAGCAGTCGTATGACACCAGCGTCTGCCCTCTTCTGAAGCGCTGTCCCTCACGGAACGGCATCCGGGCGATCTTCGCGGAGATGCCGCTTGAGATCGTCGCTTTCGAGATGCTGCTTAGCTGTGCCCGGAACAGACCGGGGTTCGGGGCGGCCTGCGCCGCGCCTGACATGAACACAGCGAAGGCCGCCGCTGTCACGGCCGCGACGGCGGCCTTCTGAATGAACGAGATGGATTTCATGATTTTTCGGTTGTCCTGTTACCTATCAATCTCACTTCGACGCGCCGCCCCGGAGCGACCCAAGGCTCTCCCAGGGGGTGCCTGCCACACGGCGCACCGCGGCCGGCGTCACGGGGTCCTCAGATTTAGATGCGGTGGGTTTCAGCTGATAGCTTTCCGACTGGTTCTTAAAGTCCCCTTCACCGTTTTTCAGCGCCTGGGAGCCGTAGATGGCGTTCAGAAGCGCCCCATCCCGGATCGCGCGGTTCTGAGCCGCGATCGCGTCCGTAATGCCGCCGAGGCTGTCGTCCTTCACGGAATCCGGCACGGTGTCAAAGCCTGAGGCCTGATAAATCGCGTCCTGGGCGTTCAGGAGCTCGGCGTAGCTGAGGTCACGCGCCCGCTTCGCAAGCAGCGTCTCAACCCGCGTCCGCACCGCTTCAAGCCTCGTTTCCGCGTGGCTCCGCACGGCGTTCACGACCTGGGTGTCGATCTTTGTCTGGACGCTTGCGATCTCGTTTGCCCGCTTGAAGGCTTTTTCAGCGAGGAACCGCTGATTCCACGCGACGTGCAGCTGCGAAAGCACCGTCATCCGGATCGCCTGACGGCGAAGCGGCGCGATTTCTTTCTTCAATTCATTCCCTTTCAGGATCCCGGGGACTGAGAAGAGGCTCATCAGGTTCCAGCTCACCTGAGTGCCGACATCCGCCCAGTGCGAATTCACGAGGTACTTGTTGTCGTCGTAATTGATGCCCGCGAAGAGCTTAACGTTGGGGAAAAGCTTGAGAAGCGACATCTTCGTTTCAAGAACCGCGTTCCGGGCGAGATAGCTCTCCTCGCGGAGCTCGGGGCGGCGGGTCATCGCGAGCACCTCGAGGTCAGAGAGCCGGTACGGGACCGCCGGGATCGCGTAGCCGCCGGTCCGCTTCGCGAGACGGAAGGGAGTGCCAGGCTGCAGGTTCATGAGCTGCGCGAGCTTCGACTTCGCCTTCACGAGTTCAGTTTCGAGCGTCTCCAGCTGCTTCACGAGGTTCAGGAGATCCCGCTGGTAACGGAGCGCATCAAGCGGCTTCACGAGACGCCGGTTTCCCGCCTCACGCGACTGGGCAAGCGCCGCGTTTGCGTCACGGAGCGCTCCCGCGACCTCATCCCGAAGCTCCTCGGCGGAGGCCGCCGCAAGCCACGCGGCGCGGGTCTGTCGCGCGATATCCGCGATCACGCGGCGGCGGCGCTCTTCAGCCGCGAGCGCCTTATTCCCGGCCGCCTTCGCTTCGTAGTAGCTGAGACCGAAGTCGAGGATGTTCCAGGACATCTCGAGGTCCGCGGTCCGGCCGTCACGCTCACTGCTTTTCGACGGAACGAGAGACTGCTGACCGGTCGCGAGGCTTTCAGACGACGACGCGAGCTCGTTGCTGCGATCACGGTAGCCGGCCGACGCGGTTACCTTAGGAAGGAGCTCCATGCTTTTCACGTCCCGCATGTTTTCCGAAATCGCGCGCTCCATCATGGAGAGCCGGTGTTCGAGGTTGTACTTCAGGGCTCGGGCGACCGCCTCATCCATCGTGATCGCCGCGGTCACCGGTTCCTGACGCCCGAACATCTGCATCTGATCGAGATTCGCGAGCCTCAGCATGTCGTCTGACGAGAGCTGATTGGGAGCGGTCACCGAGCAGCCCGAGAGGAGGAGCACTGCCGCGGCAGCAAAAACGGTTCGCTTGAAAGTTTTGTGATCATGTTTCTGCATGATGTGGATCTCTTTATGGGTAATAGCCGTTCAAAAAATCAATAAAGGGTTCTGGTGTCGGACACCGATTACGCCTCGGTCTTCACCGTGAATTCGCTCTCGCGGTAGAGGGCCCGGCGCTCAAGCACCTTCCCGGCCGCGAGGTCTGGCTGCGGTGCCTCAGCTGCGGTGAGGAGCTCTGCCGCTCCCGAAGTGGAAACCTCGGGGTTCACTGATCCCGGCAGTCCGGCGTCTGTAATCGCCTGAGGCACGGTTTCAGCCGCGGCGCTCTCAACGGAAGCGGCCTGATAGGCGTCCGCTGCCTGATCCGGCGCGGCCGGTGTCTCACGGTGAGGAGCGGTGAGCGGCACGCCGTTCTGATCGGACGCGCTTTCCACCCGTGCTTCCATCGCGGCGTCTCGGAGTTCGCGCGCCTTGTCGCCTGCCTCCACCGTGCGCTCAAAGACTTTCTGCAGTCCTGCCGCGGTGCTGAGGTCGTCTGCCGCCAGGGTTTCAGTGAGGAGGTCACCCGCCGTCGGGAGCGAGCTTGCGGCAAGGATCCCGTCGCCGGGCGCAGGGATCGAGGCCGCCGGAGTCACGGGACTCGTGACCCCGAACACCGGCCGCATCGCGGGGCCGTCCGTCGCGAGGACCCGGGCGCGAGGCGCACCGAGTCATAGACTTCTGTCACCGCCTGATCCCGGAGGAGCTCAAGCCCCCGGCCTTCAGGCGGCATCCAGACCGCGGCATCCGCTGAGCTCACGTGATTCACGCGGATCAGGACACTCACGGTCTTCGTGACCGAAGCTCCGTAGCGGTCTGTCACCTGAAGCGTGAGATCGAAACTCGTTTCCGCGTCAGACGACCCTGAAATCACGCCCGCTGCTGCGTCAAACGTGAACCCCGCGGGGATCGCTGAGGGGTCCGTGAGCGTGATCTTCAGCGCGTCGCCATCCGGGTCCGAGAACATCTGATAGAGGTTTGCCGCGAACTTTCCGCCGGCGTTCCCGAACGCGACACTCTGTGTCAGAACGGGGGCCGCGTTTTCGGTCACATTGAGTTCGGCTTCAAACGTGCTCTTAAGGCCATACTGATCGGTCGCCGTGATCGTGACGTCCGACTTCCCGGTTTCCACGGGTGACCCGTAAATCATTCCGGTCTCGGAGTCAAAGGAGAGGCCGTCCGGGAGCCCCTCAACCGTATAGGTCATCGCGTCCCCATCCGGATCCGAAATAAAGCCATCGAGGCTGATCGAGTAGTTGCCGCCCACCACAAAGCGTTCGCCCGGGAAGAGCTCTGACGCCCGAGGCGCCGCGTTATCGCGGATCGCGAGGGTGAATTCAACGCTCACCGGGTCGTTTGAGCCATCGGAGGCTGAGAGCGTCAGGCGGTAATTCCCGCCCTCCCGCGCGATGCCGCTCAAGGTCTGCGTGTCGGGGTTCCAGGAGAGACCTTTCGGGAGATCACCCGTGAGCGTATAGGTGAGCGGTTCGCCCGCCGGATCCCGGATCCAGTCGGCGAGTGACGCGGAGGCGCGTTCCGTGCTGTTCAGCACAAAGACCGGGGGCTTCACGCCGTCCGTCACCACGGGCGGCTGGTTCGCGCCGATATGAAGCGTGATGACGTGGGACGCGGTGAGCCCTGAGGCGTCCGACGCCTCAACCGTCACCTGGTAGTCGCCTGCCGCGCCGGGACGCCCGGTGAGAATTCCCGTGTCGCTATCAAGTTCCAGCCCGATCGCGGAAAGCCCGCCCGCCACCGCCGCTCCATCCTTCGAGACCCCGGTGATCTTCCATCCGGTGACCCCGAAGTCATCCGTAAAGAGATCCTGCGGGAGCGGGATGCCGCGGGGGATCGCGATCCGCGATTCACCGGCGTCAATCACGAAGCCTTCGTAGGCGCTGTTAAACACCGGCGCGCTGTTCGCGATCGTGACCGTGAAGGTTTCGGTGGTTTCGGCACCGAACGCGTCCGCTGCTGTCACCCGGATCGCGAAAGTGCCGCTTTCTTCCGGCACCCCGCGGATCACGCCGTCGTCACCAAGCGTGATCCCCTTCGGGAGGCCGTCCGCAGCGAAGTGAATCGGGTTCCCTTCCTTATCCTTAAAGAACTGATGCAGGTCGACCGCCGTTTCTTTCCCAGCCGCCGGAGCCGGGAAGACGATGCCGCTGATTGGTTCAGGCGGCGTGTTTTCAATCGTGAGGGTGACGGTCGCGCTCGCCGCGAGGCCGTGACTGTCGGTTGCCGTGATCACGGCGGAGAACGTGCCTGAAACCGTGGGGACGCCGGAAAGCACGCCCGTTTCTGACACCGTCACCCCGTCCGGAAGCCCCGTCGCCTTAAAGGTCATCGGGTCACCGTTCGGATCCTTGAAGACGGAACTCAGATCCTGATCAAAACCTTTCCCAGCCACGGTGGTCTGCTTGAGAAGCGAGGAATCCGTGTCCTCCTCAGGCGCCCGGTTCGCGGTGTTTGAGAGCTGAAGCGTGATTTCCTTAGAAGCCGACCGGCCGTCCGCGTCCGCCGCGGTCACGGTGACCGTGATCGACGCTTCCCCCGTCGGCGCGGTGCCTGACACCGTCATGGTGTCCGGGTCAAAGGTCATTCCGTCGGGAAGCCCCGTAACGGAATACGTGAGAGCCTTCCCTTCGGGGTCCTTAAAGAGATCCGCGGGTACCGCGAACTGCACGGTGTCGCCTGGGAACACTTCCCAGCCGTAGCCGCTCTCCGCCGTCCATTCGGGGGCCTGGTTGATATAGAAAACCGCGGCCGACTCGGTTTCAGCGAGCGTGTCACCCGTGTCTGACGTCAGCGCCGCGCTGAGGGTCACCGTGCCGGACCCGGTTTCCGTGCGGAACGTGAGCGACTGCAGAACGCCATTCATGTCGTCCACGGTCGCTTCTTCCGTATAGGTGAGCGTGAGGCGGCCTCCCGTCTGCGAGTAAGTGCCGATCTCGGTGCCGGCGGACACGGTGCCCCGGTAAATCTTCCCGTCGCTCCAGGCGTAGCCAGACGACTCCTGAAGGCCAAACACCGCCTGAGAGTCGCTCGCCGTAATCACGGTCCGGATATTCGCGGGAGAGGTGCCGGCGGAGAGTGAGATTTCGGAATTCGGAAGCGCCGCGGCATCAGTCCCCGGGTTATAGGGTTTCGCGTCGCCCTCCTCCCCCTGGATCCCCATGCCGCCCTCTTTCACGCCGAATTCGAGCGAGGTTTCCTTTTCGCCGTCGTTCGCGGTGACGGTAAGCCGCACGAGGTTTTCGCTATCCGGCTTCTCGTACACCACTTCACGCAGCACCGCGCGGGCCGCGTCCGCGGTCACAGCGTCACCCGAGAATTTGATCGTCAGCACACCGGCGTCGTTCGTGAGCGTGCCGACCTCCTTCCCCTGGTAGAGGATCGAAGAGCCGGAGAGCGTCACATCCGCGCTCGTCTTAAAGGTAAAGACGTCCGCCGTGTTCGCGCCGCCGGAGCGCGAGAAGGTGACCGTCATCCCGGCGTAGGAGCCGGAGGCCGCGTCATCCGCGTCCGTGATGAGGAGCCGCTGCCCGATATGAGCGCCAGACCCGCTGTCAAAGCAGAGCCCAAGCGCGTTCGCGTAGCCGATACCCTGCCACAGATGTGTGCCGCCCCAGAAGACCGAGGTCCCATCCGGGCTCACCGCGACCGTGGTGCTCCAGCGATATTCGCTTGGGTTATTCGCGTTTGTGCCCGTGTTCGTCACCTGGCCGTCATCCGCGACCGAGTAGATCGCGGGACCGTTCACCATGTAGCCGCACACGTAGAGCGTCTTCCCGTCGGGTGAGAGTTCGACGGACCCCGGGATCGCCGAGTTCCCCGCGACCTTGATGGACTGCGCGACGGTGAAGTCCGCTGTGCCGCCGTCCGCTGTCTTCGTGAGAACCGTTAGCGTGAGATCCGTGTTCAGCGAGTAGATCCGGGTGCCGTCTGACGACATCGCGAGATCCACGGTGCCTTTCGTCGTGCCGAGGTCGATCGCGCCGGTATAGTTGAGGCTCCCGTCCTCCGAGCTCCGGCTGAAGACCGAGATCACCGCCTTGCTCCCTGAAGTGACAGCCGAGCGGCTCGCCACATAGACCGTGAGGCCGTCAGGCGACACCACGGCGTCGGTCGGCGTATTGATGTTCTCCGTGATGTTCTGAATAAAGGTGAGAGAACCGCCGTCCCCAATCCGGAAGACCGAGACGGATGACCCCGACTGCCCCGCGCCCAGCGCGTTTTTGCCGTTCACCGTGTAAAGCGTTTTGCCATCCGAACTCACCGTGATCTGATTCACCCAGTGATCGAGCCCCGCGGCGCCTGCTTCGCCCTGCGTCGCCGCTTTCCCGACGTACGTGAGTTTTCCGTCATCCGCGCGGGAGAAAAGAATGAGGGAGAAGGCGCCGCCATCCGTCCCCGCGCCCGCGACCCAGACGTACTTCCCGTCCGCTGAGTACGCGGCACCCGACACCCGGGTGAGGCCGTCTGTCGCGTCACTCTGACGGAAGGTCTGAAGGAGCGTCATGCTCCCGGTTTCGGGATCCCGGCGGTAGACATAAAGCGTCGATTCGCCGCTTCCGGCGTTATAGCCGCCGGATGACCCCGCCGCGATCACGGTTTTCCCGTCAGGCGACACCTCGACCACGTTCGTGTAGCTTTCCCCGGTGCCGTCCAGCACCTTCCCCGACTCAAACGCGTCAGACCCCGTGCCGCCATTCAGATCAATCACCGGCGCGGAATTCATGTCGACCGTCACGGTGACCGCGGTGCCGGGGTGAGCGGTATCGGTGCCGCCGTTCGCGCTGCCGCCGTTATCGGTGACGGAGTCAATCGTGAAGACGTGGGTGCCTGAGAGCCCCTCTGCGGTTTCGCCCGCGACGCTCGTGTTCCCGTAAGCGATCGACTGAAGCGCTTTGCCAGCGGAGGCGACATCGATTCCGGCGCCAAACGTCACGCGAAGCGACCCCGTGCCGTCCTTCCCGACTTCGTAGATATAGGCGTAGCCCGACGCGGTGCTGCCGGAAGAATCCGTGTTAAGGGCAATCTTTGTGCCATCCAACGTCAGGAATTCGAGGCTTCCGGCCGCACTGGCATTCGTGACCGTTACCGTGAAAGCCGTGATTTTCTGCCCGGCCTCGCCCGCCGTGACCGCGACTTCGCCGAAGATCGGCGTCGAGTCACCCGCCGTCGTATAGGTGTGAGCGGCGTCACCCGAGACACTGACGGCCGGCGCCTGGTTTGTCTGGAGCACGATCGGGATCACTTCGGCGTCTGACACCCGTTCCCCGTCATTCACCGTCACTGTGAGCGTGACAGAACCCGTGGTTCCGCTATCCATGCGGTAGTTCCAGCCTTTCAGCACGGCGTTTGCCGTGTCCTTCCCGCAGCCCGATTCAAAGCTTACGGAGAGCGTGCCGTCAGAGAGCGACACCGACGCGACTTTCGTGTCCCCGGAATAAATGCCGCCATCCCGGTACTCGTAGCCTGAAGCGGAGAACGAGAACACGCCCGCGGGGTCCGAGGATTTCACGGTGAAGGACGCCCCGCCGTAATCGTTCCCGCGGTCAAGCTCCTGATCCGAAATCGTGAGACCGGTGGAAAACGCGATATCGCTTCCCCAGGTGCCGATCTTTTCAGCGGTCAATCGGTACGCGCGGGTTCCGGCAACGTTTACCGTACCGTCATCCGCGATCGAGACGGTCTTCGCGCCGGTGAGCCCCTCGGTGCGGCCGGCTTCCGCGAGGCCCCCTGACGCGTCCACCGTGTAGCGGATGAGGGTCCCCGAGTCCGTGAGCACGCAGAGCTCCGTGCCGCTGTCATTCACGGCGTAAGAGACCGCGCCCGAGAGCGGCGTCGTGACACCCGCTGTATAGGAGCCGTCCGCCCCCTTCACGAAGGTCATCATGTGACCGCCGACGTTATCGAAGAAGAAGACGCGCGAGCCATCCGCCGTAATGTTCATTCCGCCCTTCGCGTCCCAGACCTGCCAGGGATCGGTCCCGGTGCCGGTGAGATCTGTCTGACCGAGGAACGTGAGCGTGCCGTCATCCCCCCGCTGGTAGAAGCAGAGAATCGGAGAAATCCAGAACTGCGACGTCGCGATGACATAGTCCCCCGCCGCGGCGATCTGATCGAACGACTGATCGACCGCGAGCGTCTGTTTCTCGGTGATCGAACCATCGTCCCCGATCGAGAAAACGCGGATCGCGGGGTCCCCGTTATTCACGTAGACCGAGCGGCCGTCAGAGGATGCCGCAATGTGAAGCGTCTGGTAATTACCGCCCGTTTCCGCAAATTGCCCGGAGTACGTGAGCGTATGGGCATCCGAGCTGTAATTCAGCACATAGACCTTATCGGTGTCCGTCACGACCACATGGGAACCATCGCCGCCAGCCGCGATCCCGGCGATCGTCCCGAAACCTTCAATCGACGCGGCATCAAAATGCGCGGTCTCGGTGAGCTTCCCGTTCACGGTCTGGAAGACGCTCACCTTCCCCGCCGAATCCATCGCGAAGGTGACTGAGCCGTCGGATGACGAGACAAGCGACTCAGCTTCCGTGATCCCGGAGGGGTAAAGCTGATCCGCGATGCTGAGGTCATCCGACGCCGCGATCTGGGGCGCGTGGTTGTAACTCGAATCCACCGTGAGGGTTGACGTGATTCCGACGTCTGACGCGCTGCCATTCATATCGGCGACCGAGTCGATCGACACTGAAACCGCGCTTTCCGTCTGCGTTTCGCCATTGATGTCGATCGACATCTGATCGAGCATCGTGGCAACGGATACTCCGCTCTGCCCCGCGACGTCAATTGAGACGGTCGCCTTGCTGCCAGACTCCGTGACCTTCACGAGGAGCCCGTCAAAGCCGTTCCCCGCGAGCTCCACCGTGGTGCCGTGGGTGAGTGACACCGATTGGCCGTTAAGCGTGAGGGAGGACCCCTTCCCCGCGCCGGTGACAGAAAGCGTCACGGTCCCGAGATCATCCCGCGCGACACTCACATCCCGAAAGATATCGGTGTCCGTGGCGTGCCCCACGTGATCCACAGTGATCGCCGCGCCGGTGCCTGATGCGTTCACATCCCCGTTCGCAGCCGCGCCGAGCGCGTCCGCGGCGAGTACGTCGTTCACCACAGCGGCTGCCGTAGCGGCGGCCGCCGCGTCAAACATCACGCGCGGTTCAAGCGCAAGCTCCAGAGTCTCATTCGCCTCTCTATTCATGTTGTCTGCCCTTTCATTCAATAAATCAGTGGTTCCAGGTGACGCGGGGCGCGGCTGTCCCCGCGGCACTTTCGCTACTCAATCAGGCGCACATAGGTGCTTTTCGATTCCAGATCGGCCGCGATTCGGCTGAGTTTCTGCTTAAACATTCCCTTCCCCCGCGCGAAGCTCTGCGTCTTCACGAGCTGCACGGCGCCTGACGTCCTCGCGCACCGCTCGAGCGTCGGCCAGAGTTCTTCGTAACGCTTCTTTCCGGATTCCTCGGTTGAGGGCGGAATCATGAGAAGGTAAAAATGGAAATCCCGGTGGGTCTTGAAGCTGTCACAAAGGTCTTCGATTCGCTGCCGCTCGAAGTCACTGTCCTCGGTGTCCTCTTTCCCGCCGAGGCCCTCGATATCGAGGTAGTGGTTGTTGGAATCCATATCGATATCGAGAAGCGGGCCGTTCAGATTCGCGAGCATCACGATCGCCTTGGTGTTCGGGGTATCGGCGTCCTCTGAAAAGTCGATCGGGTGATCCGAGTCGCCCCAGCCTGAGACCCCGCGGAACCCGGGGGAGAGCGCCATCGCGCCCCAGCCGATCGCGATATTCATGTTGATCGCGTGCGTCATCGTCTCGTGATCCGGGACGAGTTTCGAGAGCCGCTCGCGGAAGGTTTCGCGCGAATCCGTAAGCGGGAGGAGCGCCGTGAGCGGTACGGTGTTATCGGCCGCGATATGCCGCTGATCTGTCGGACCGGTGAGACCGTTCCCAAGCGACGGAATCACGGGGCCGCTCCACTCGATATAGGGCCAGGCGCCGCCATAGTTACTCATGATGCAGTTGCCGCCGCCGCAGGTCTGGGCGCTGATTTCAAAGCTTCCCGAAGGGGCGTCTTCCCAGTGAAAGATTTCGCCCGGCCGCATGCCGCGGCGCACGTGGAGGATCTTCATCCGGATATCCGGCATCCGGGGGGACGCCATATTGGCGACACCGGCTCCCGACCGGATATAGCGGAACCACGAGGGCTGGAGCCGGTCACTCATCGCCCAGTCGCGGATCCGGGCAATGCCGCGGTCCGTATCCCACACGTTCACCCCGTCTGAATAGGGGACGAGCGCCATCCATCGGTCGTTCCGGCCCTCAATCATCCGGTCAAAGAAGTCTTCGCCGATCTCCGTGATCGCCTCCATATCGGCTTTCTCTTCATTCATCGTGGAGGGAACGACGAAACTCACTTCCATCGGGTGGTAGACCGCGACCGCGGCGGACGACACCTCAACCGACCGGCTCTTCGCGCCGATGAGCACGGGTTTCGCGCGGAACGCGGCGCGGACCCGGTACCCTGAATAGTCCTTCCACGTGACCGGCTCCACCGTCACGGTGAGCTCGCGGTTAAGCTGCGCGAGGTCGAGCCCGAGGTTTGACGCGACGTAACGCTCCGCCATCTCGTTCACATCAGCGTCCGCGTCCTTCGCGTGCTCGAGTGTCACGGCGGCCGCCGCGGCGTCCGTTGCCTGCTTGAGGCGCGACGCGTCAGAGGTCACGCGGGTCGCGTCGACCGCGAACGCGAGGAGCGCGGCACCGGCGATCATGAAAAACACGATCGCGACCGTGCCCGCGCCTTCTTCATTCCGGTGGAACCCGAGCGCCCGGGCCTTGAGGGTCTTCACGCCCTCACGCAGCCGGCGAAACAGCGGCTTCATGACTCACTCTCCTCGTCATCGTCGTCACTCGAAATCAGGTTTTCGTCTGTCAGCTCTTTATCGAGATTGATTTCCACCTGACCCGCGCGGTAAATGTTTCTCACCTGAAGGAGCCTCGGGAAAGCGATCCCGGACTCCGACTTGAAGCCTGAAAGACGCTTGCAGGCGTCAATCACGACCATGGACATTTCGCTTGTGTCGTCCTCACTCTCCCCATTCCCGTCCGGGGGATCCACGGGGAGCGTCCCCGTGAACTGATCGCCGCTCACGTCCAATTGGCAGAGCTGCGCGCCGTCGCCGCGGCGGAGCATCCAGAGGATCTTTCCTGACTGCATCACGTTCATCACGATGATTTCGGTGTCCCGCGTGTTGTTCTGGAAGGCGGCGAGCGTGAGCGCGTCGAGCCCGTATTTCGTCAGCTCCGCCTGGGCGGCGACCGTCTGCGCCATTTCGCCCGCGCCCGTCTCAAGCCTCGTCCGCTCGCGCCCCGCGGTGTGCATATCAGCGAACACCGCGGCAACCGCGAAGAGGAGCGTGAGCCCGAGCGCCGCCTCCACCGCGACGGTGCCGGATCGGCCCGAGGCGAAGCGCTGCATCCTGTTTCTGAGTCTTTTCCGCATCGCGTCAGAGTTCCCCGTTTTCATCCGCGTTATTGAAGTACCCGACCACCCGTTCGTACCGGTAGGTGAAGTCCTTCCGTTTCGTGAGAAGAAGCCTCGGAAGCGGCGTGATGAAGTCCTTATGGATCACCACCACGATGTGCCAGGCAGGCGTCTGGCTCGCGAAGTCGCCGTCCGCGTTTCCCTCGTCCTTTTCACTTCCCGAACCGGAAGCCGCGTTCCCGCCCTGGTTCCCCATGGCGTCGAGCGTCTCGTACGGCTCCACCGTCACCCGGGTGACATTCCCGGGGTTCAGGTACCCGTGCGAAAAGGCCGCGACCCCCTGCCGGAGGTTCGTCGCCGCATCGGGTCCGAGCGTCCCGTCGGCGCGGAACCGGACGAGTGCGGCATTCACCGCGGTCTCCGCGATTTCGACTGTGAGCACCATGTGAGCGAGCTCGCAGAGGATGAAGAACGCGGCGAGTATCACGGGGAGCGCGAAGGCGGCCTCAACCGCGATCGCGCCCCGGGCGCTTTTCGCAAACCTTGCGAACCTGGCGTTCCCCGTGAACCCCTTCCCCATCAGTCGCTTCATATCGGCTCCGTTCCTTATCCGTTCCAGGCGGGGTCACTGCTTGCCGCCAGCCGCGGCCGGCAGCATCTGCTTCACGGACTCGGGCGCGGCGTCGAGCGGCATCGTTTTCGCTTTCGGGCTGAGTCCGGTCTTCGTTTCGGTGTGGCCGCCGACGAGTTCCACCACGGCGGGCACCTCATAGCCATAGTCCCCGTCGTCGTCCGACCGTTTCGGGCGAATCTCGATCAGCTTCCCGCTCGCGCGAAGGCATTCGTCCGCGAGCGTGCTTTCGCCGTCATCAATCCGGGCCTTCATCCGGGTGAAGAGCTTCAGGGTGTCCTCCGCCTGCGATTCCACCATGATTTCCTTCAGGGTCTCCGCGGCACGGGTCGAATCGCCATCCATGAACTGCGTAAAGGCGAGATTCATGCGGACGGAGAGCCCCTGAGCGCCGCGGCCTGAGTCAAAGCTCCGGGCGTCGGTGAGCGCCTTTTTCGCCCCTCGGATGTCACCAGACGCGAGTCTCGAGAGCGCGAGGTTATTGAGAACCGAGATATTGGCCGGAGACACTGAAAGCGCCTTTTCGAACGACGCCTGTGCCGCCTTGTGGTCTCCCATCGAATCCATCAGCACGCCGTACGCGTTAAGCGTCGACACGTTCCGGTCATCAAACGTGAGCGCGGTTTCAAGCGCCTTCTTCGCGTCCGGAAGCCTGAGCGACGCCATGTAGGCGCGGCCGAGCCCCGTGTAGAGAGCGCTCTTTTCGTCCGCGGAGAGCGTCTCACCCGCTCCCTGCGCCATCGCTTCCGCCCGCATGAAGACGGGGAGCGTCTGACGCGGGGGCTGGATCATCGCGAGCACCCCCGCGTACTCGATCATCGTTTTGGGGGTGAGAAGGCCCTTGCGGTCGAGCTCCGCGTAGACCCCGGCCGCCCCCTCGAGCCGCTGCTGCGACACAAGGATCAGGGCGAGCCGCAGGCCCGCCGCCTCATCACTCTCCTCAGGCTTCTTTTCCTTAGCCGGCTTCTGCGGGATCTGGCGGCTCGCCTGGAGGTCGCTCCGGGCGCCTGAGATCGAGGCGCAGCCCGTGAGCTGCAGCATCGCCGCGACACCGATCACCGCGGCGATCCGGCGGAGGGTAAGAGAGTCAGCAATAATTCGCACTGTTGTAATCCTTTAAGAGTGTTCGTTTTTTTCGGGGCTGATCAAAGCCGCTACTGCATCAGAGTCCGGATCACCCGCATGAGAGCCGGGGCCGCGACAATCGCGACGACGGGCGGGAGGATGAGTGTCATCAGCGGGATGCTGAGCCGCGCGGGGAGCTTTCCGGCACGCTCCTCAAGCGTCAGAATCAGCGTGCTTCGGGATTCGCTCGCGATGTTATGAAGCGCCTGCGCGAGCGGTGTTCCGAACTGTTCCCCCTGAATCAGAGTCGACACCATACTTTCGACACTCGGCACCTGGGTGCGGCGGGCAAGGCTCCGGAGCGCCGCAGCCCGTTCCGGCATGATCTCGAGCTCGGCGTTCGTCACCGCCATTTCGTGCGCGAGTTCCGGGGCGGAGAGCGCGAGTTCGCGGGACACCACTTTGAAAATCCGGTTAAAGGGAAGACCCGCCTCAGCGCAGATCACCATGAGGTCAAGGGCGTCCGGCATGCTGCGTTCAATCGCGACGTAGCGTCGGGCGGCCGCGGCTTTGAGGAGAAGCTCAGGGAGCGTCCCGCCGATAAACCAGCCAATCAGCGCGAGAGCGAGCGTTCCGATGCTTCGCTCATCCGTGAGAAGGAAGAGAAGCAAAGCGACCGCGACGCCGCAGAAAGTCTTCACGGCGAGAAACACCCCGGTGCTTCCGGGGCGCGAATACCCGGCCTGCGCGAGCAGCCGCTCGGTTTTTTCGCGCGATGAATCGTTCCCCACGAGCTTTTCCCCGAACTCCGCGATCTTCATGAGCGCCGGGGAAAGCGGCTCCTGCGCCGTCACCTGAGCGGGAGCGGAGGCGGCAGCCGAGACAGTCTCCCCGTTATCCGAAAGCCGCTCCTCCAGCCGCTCGTCCGCCTTTGCCCCGCGAAGGACGGAGGTGAAAAGGAAGAGGCTCCCGAGTGCCATCACCGCGACAATGAACCAGCCAACAATCATTTTTCTGTCATCCTTTCCGGTTACTGAATACGGCGCACCATCGCCCAGGTGATAAGAAGCCCGGCCGCGACACTCGCCGCCGCGTAGAAGAGCACCTTGAGACCCGTGGGGTCGGTGACAAGAAAGTGAAAGTCAGCCGGAGCCTGGATGTACTGATAGATGAGGACACCCGGAACGAGGCAGGACACGATCTTGATCGAGGCACGGGCTTCAGAGGTCTTTGCCTGGACTTTCAGCGCGAGTTCCGCGCGGTCGCGAAGGGTCGAAGCAAGGCGCTCAAGCGTATCCGCGCTCCAGATCTGACGCGCCCGGAGGTAAAGCACCGAGCAGATCACAGCGAAGAACACCACGCCGCAGCTGATAGTCACGAGGAACGGGTACGCGGTCATGCGGCCGACAGCCATCGCGAGGAGAAAGCTCCCGAGCGCGATGAGCCCGATCCGGACCCCGAGATTCTTTCCCCAGCCGAACGCGTCGCAGTCCGCCTTGACGCGCTTCACCGTCTGCGTGAGGCGCCCCTTGAACCCTTCCGGCTCCTCCCGGCTGACAAGAACCGAGGCGGCATCCGTGTCGGCCGCGGCCTCTTCCGTGACGTCCGCCATGATGGCGGCAAGACGCTTCGCGACATCCTTCTCTCCCGACCCGGTGCGAAAGAACGCGGCGATGAGGAGCACCTCAACAAAGACCGTGAGGAAAACGAGAATCGTGAGCAGCGTGGTCATCGTCTGTCTCCCTCTTTAGTTCTCACCGCCAAACGCGAACGCCCGGTCCTGGTAGAACTTCGGGCGAAGCCCGGTAGACACGTGTTCGCCGACGATCCGACCGTCGTTTGTAATCGAGTGGATGCGGTACGTGAAAAGCTCCTGCGTCTGGATCACGTCCTCTTCCATCCCGGCGATTTCGGTGATCGACACCACGCGGCGCTTGCCGTCCCGCATACGCTCGATCTGCACCACCATGTTGACCGCCCCTCCGATCTGGCGGCGGATCGCGGAGAGCGGGAGCTGGAGGTTTGCCATCAGCACCATGTTTTCGAGTCGGATCAGGGCGTCCCGCGGGTTATTCGCGTGCACCGTGCAGAGTGACCCGTCGTGACCGGTATTCATCGCCTGCAGCATGTCAAAGCATTCGCCGCCTCGGACTTCGCCGAGCACGATGCGGTCCGGACGCATACGGAGCGCGTTTTTCACGAGATCGCGCTGCGTGATCTGGCCTCCGCCCTCGATGCTTTCGGGGCGCGTCTCAAGCCTTACGATGTCATCCTGGTCGAGCTGAAGTTCCGCCGCGTCCTCAATCGTCACGACGCGCTCCGTCTTCCCGATATTGAAGGAGAGGGCGTTCAAAAGCGTCGTTTTGCCCGCGCCCGTGCCGCCGGAAACGACGATATTGAGGCGCGCCTTCACGGCACGCTCAAGAAGCTGCGCCATTTCAGGCGTGAGCGCGCCGCCTTCGGCGAGCTCATCGAGATTCCGCTTATGCTTTGAGAACTTACGGATCGAGATCGAGGTGCCGTCGAGCGCGAGAGGACGCGTGATCACGTTCACGCGGCTCCCGTCCTGGAGACGCGCGTCCACCTTCGGGTTCGCCTCATCGATTCGGCGTCCGACGCGGGCCGCGATCCGCTGCGCGATATTGAAGACATGCTCTTCATCGATAAAGGTGATGTCGGTGAGCTCAAGCTTTCCGAACCGCTCAACAAACACCCGGTTCGCGCCATTCACGAGAATATCGGTGACGGTTTCGTCTTTGAGCAGCGGCTCAATCGGCCCGATCCCGAGCATCTCATCCATCATCTGGCCGCAGATCGTCCGCTCCTCGACTTCAGTAAGCTGGAAGCGGTTCCCGTCACAGATCTTCCGGATGAGATCACTCACCTGGCTCTCAAGATTCGCGCGGTCGGTCGTCGCGGCCTTCATGGGGTCAATCGAACTGAAGACCTCGTCATGAATCGCGCGGCGGAGCTGCGTGAGCTCAGCGGTGGAAGACACCTGCTCCTGCCGGACTTCAGATTGCCTCGAAAGCGCGGCTCCCCGGGCAGCGAACGCGGCTGGGCGAGGTGAAGATGCCGGCTTGAATTCGGGAGCCTGAGGCGACACGGGGGCCGCCTGAACGGCCTTCGTTTCCGCCTTACGCTCGCCTGTGGCCGAGCGCGGGATCGACGCCATCTGCTGCTGCTTCAGAGCGTTGAATAACATGATCGGTGTCCCTCCTTAGCGGCGAAGCGCGAGTTTCCCGCGGAGCCGCGAGAAAAGGGATGAAGACCCCGACGCCCCATAGGCCGGAGCATCGAGCCGCCGGCCGAGGATCCCGGCCCCCATCACTTCAACCGCTGCCATGAATTCAGGCGACTCCGTTCCCGAGAGCGGACCGTCCAAGAGGCTCGCGTCGAGCGCCCGCCCGGCGTTCGGGATCTCAAAATCCACCTTTTCCCCGATAAACGCCTCAAACTGGCTCCGGGTGATCGCTGGTTTCGCGGCTTTCCCGTTCACGGAGCCGCGGCAGTCGTTCGCGACAAGGAACCGCCGCTGACCCGCCTGCGGGGATCCGAGTTTCGTGAGAAGGATCTTCAGCGCCCGGGCGTTTGAGACCGTGTAGTCAAAAACGAGAACGCTCACGTCGGCGTTCTGAAGGAGCTCGGTGCAGCCATCCGGCCGGTGCGACGGAATATCCCAGACGGAAACCGAAAAGAGTTCGCAGAGCGCCGCGCCGAGCTGCAGGAGGAGCTGCGGGTCGACTGGGGTTTCATCACCCGGCTTCTGCGCGAGAAGCTTCAGGCGGTTCCGGCCGCCCTCACCCTCCACCGGGAGCACGGTGCGCTCAATCAGGCAGTAGTCGAGCTGATTCGCGGTGAGAATCCCGGCGAGACCGTTATCGGCTTTGACGCCGAGCATCAGGGCGAGATCCCCTTTTCTCCGGTCGTAATCCACGAGAAGCGTCTGCGCCTTCGCGTGATCCGCGAACCAGCGGCCGAGGAGCGACGTGAGGGTGCTCGTCCCCGCGCCGCCCGCCGCGCCGCAGACCGCGACCGTCTGCCCGATCCGGACGCTTCCCGCGTCCGGAAGCCCGAGCCACCGGCCTTCTTCAGCCCGCGTCACGAGATCCGCGATCTGACTCTCCGTCACCGGGCTCACGAGGTAATCAAAGATCCCGGCCTGAAGCATCGAGCGGTACAGCTCCACGCTCTCACTCTCCCCGATCGCGACGATCCGGACCCCAGGGCCCGCGGTCTGCGCGAGATCGGCGAGTTCAGCGAGCGGGAACTGCAGCGACGTGATATCCACCGCGACGAGCGCCGGCACCGGGTGCTCCGCGCACCAGGCAAAGGCGTCCCGGATCGTGCCGGTCTGGATCACGGCCGCCCGCTTCCCGAGACGGTCAAAGGCGCTTCTGAAACGCTCGGCATCCGCGTCACCGCAGAAGACCGCGGCGAACGCCGCGCCTTCCCCCTGATTTTCAATAGTTCCCTTATCCACGGTTATTCATCCTGGCTGAAATCGATATCCACGAGGTCTTCGGTATCCCCGGTCTGGTACTTCCGCACCGCGAGCACAGCGGCCTCACCGTCACCCGGCTCAAGCGGACGGGGACGGACGAGGTCACGCGGATCGCTCACCATCCGGGCGATGTTCGCGTTATTCGCGCACCCGAGCGCCCCCATCGCGAAGTAGGGATCAATCCCGGCGCGGGCCGGGTTCGCGACCGTACAGTCGGGAACGGTGAGGAGATAGGTTTCGCTGATGATTTCAACGCCGGCCCCCGTATCGCGGTCCTCAAACTTTTCTTCACCGGACGTCGCTTCGGGCTTAAAAGCCGCGACCTTCACGCTTTTCGCGCCGGCGTCCTCGAGTGCCGTGCCGAGGCGCTTTGCCGCGCCGAGCGCCTCAGGCGACCGGGGCACCACGGTGATCACCTGCTTAGCAAGCGGTCCCTGGCTTCTGAGGAACGCGTTCGCGGTGTCAATCGTCCGGGCGCTGAATCCGCTCCCGTCCGCATAGGTCTTCATATAGAGAGACTTCGTGGAGACCTGGACCGCGGGAACCGTTTTTTCGCGCGAGTCCCCGAGATAGCTGCTCCTCACCGCGCCCACCGTGCTGTTTTCAAGCGACTGGATCGCGCTGTAGCCCTTTCCGATGCCGTTCCCCACGTAGCGGAAACCGTCCGCGATGCCGCTCTGCTCGAACGCGGTGCAGCCCGTGAGGCTGAGCGCGAGAAGGAGCGAAGCCGCGAGGAGCGGGGTCTGGCGAGTGATCAGAGTCTTAACGTGTTTCATAGGTCGCTCCACGGTCAGAAGAGATAGCCAACGGAGGCGTGTTTCGGGAGGTAGTCATCGACCGCCTTGAGTCCCTCGCCCGGAGACTTGAGGTCAGAAGCGTTCGCCGGGTCGACAATGTTCGCGGTCATGAGGATCACGAGTTCGCTGTCCTCAACCTCCGTCTTCTCGGATTCAAAGAGCCGTCCGACAAAGGGAATCCGGCGAAGACCCGGGACCCCGTCCACGACCTGAGAGGATTCGCTTCGGAGCATGCCGGCGAGCGCGAAGCTTTGGCCGCTCGCGAGTTCCACCGTGGTTTCCGCGCGCCGCACCCGGACCGCGGGAATCACGGATTCGCCGAGCACGACCTGGCCTTCGCTTGTGAGCTCACTCACTTCAGGCGCCACGTGGATCGCGATGCGGTTAGGCGAGAGCACGGTCGGCGTCATCCGGAGAATCACGCCCCAGGACTTGTAGTCGATCGTGATCGAGTTTCCGGTCACGATCAAAATCGGCACTTCGCCGCCGCTCGCGAACGCCGCGGGCTGCCCGGACATCGCGGTGAGATTCGGTTCCGCGAGGAGCGAGGCGAATCCCTGCTCACTCATCGCGTCAATCAGAAGCCCGAGGCTCAGCTTTCCGAAATTGAAAATGCCGCCGATCGCGGAGGAGTCTCCCGAATTCGGCATGAGGGACGGGATATTCGCGGTGCCCGCGGCGTAAGACCCGGCCTGCGTGAACCGGGTGTAGCCAGCCGGCGTCCCGAAGAGACTGCGGCTGTTTCCGATCCCCATATAGAGCGGACCGCGGGCGGTATTAAGGACTGAGCCCCAGTTGAAGCCAAGCGAATGCGTGAGCGACCGGGACACCTCGACCACCCGCACCTGGATATTCACCTGCTGCGACACCTCAACCTTCAGCTGATTGATGACGGAGCTCGTATCCGCGGAGTCGCCTGAACCGCTGGAACTCCCGGAACTCTGATCGCCGCCGCCCGCTGCCCCCTGGGCGGAAACGGAGGCGAGGTAGCCCGCAACGAGCTGCGTCACACGCCGTGCGTCAAGCGCGGTCTTCACTTTTCCCCGCACCACCATGCGGTTATTAAGCGCGGGAACAAGTTCGATCTTCGCGCTCGGCACCGCGCGGCGGATATCAGCCTTCAGCTTTTCGAGGTTATGCTCAACGGTTACTTCTAGCGCCGCGATCACTTTCCCTGAGGCATCGAGCGCGTAGAACGTCGTATTCCCGGCGCTCTGCCCGAAGAAAAACACTTTGTTCGGCGACGGCATATGGAAGCTCGCGATCCCGGGGGTCGCGATAAACACCTTGCTCGCGGCGCGCGGGAGCGTGAGCATCGAACCTTCTTTGAGGAAAAGGCGGAGGCGGCCGGTGCTCTTCGTTTCTTTCAGTGCCCCCTTGATCGCGGAGCCTGAGTCAAGCACGGTGACGCCGGTCGGAAGCTCAGCCCTGACGGAAGCGAAAGCGTCCTCGGCCGGGAAGAGAAACACCGCGCAGGCAATGGCCGCGGCGACGAGCGTCCGGGCCGGTTTCTGGGCATCAATAAATTTCGATTTCATGTCGGTATTCCAAAAGCGGTCAGAAGTTCAGAGGCACAACCGTCGGGCCCTGATAGGTCGTTACGGTTCTGGAGTCCTGCCGGGAATTACCCAGAATCCCGGTGGTGTCGTGAAGGCGCGTGACCTGGCGAGCGGGGGTTGCCCGGGTAGGCAGCGCCTGGCCGGGCGCGGAGTCTGCGGCGTCCGCGATCACACGCTTCTCTTCCCAGACGCTTCGGAGCGCGATCTGCAGGTCACCCACTTCCTTCGCGACGGCGAGCCTCCTCGCGTCTTCAGGCGACACTTCAAGCGTGATCGTGCGGTACTCGGCGCGGCGGGCGCGATCAGGCGTGTTCCGCTTGTCACCCGCACTCTCCTTCGGGTCAGCGGCCGGCACGATGCTCTCCGTGTTGCTGTTAAGGGCGAGAACCCGGACGTTCTCAAGAATCGTTTGGGAGGCGAGCTTATTCAGGCCCGCCGCAAGCGCGTTTCCGGTTCCCGCGCCGCCCTTCATGTCCCCCATCGCTTCGGCGGACTCTTTCTTAAGCGAAAGAATCACGTCCACCCAGTCCCCAGCGCTCACGAGCCCTGAGTTGCTCGCCACAGCGGAAGTCGGAATCGATACGGCGCGCATCCCAGGGGTCAGCACCGCGGAGATAAAGCCGGGGTTTCCGGAGAAGAGGAGAGAGTCACGCGTGATCACTTCGCCAGTCGCCACATCGCGCCGCACGGTCGCGCCGAGAAGCGAGGCTGCCGCCTCACGGTCAGCGGGGGTCTTCGCCTCGATCGCCGCGGGCGGCACCGCGTCCGCCTTCACGGGTTCCCAGCGCATGTCAGACGCGCTGATGAACTGCCCTGGATAGATATCCTTCGCGGCGGATACGACATACACATCCGGAACTTTCTCTTCCTTCACTTCCGCTTTCTGCTGCACGGCTGCCGCGGCGTCGCGCGACGTGAGGAGGCTTCTCGCGACAAACGCCGCGCAGAGCGCGAGCACCGCGGCGAAGACGAGAAGAATGATTGATGAAGCCTTGAGTTTCACAATGCTTTCCTTCACTTAAAAAATGAACAGAAAGAAACGTGAAACCGGTTCCGGAAAGAGGGAAAAGCGTCTGGCGCGGCTAGAGGAGCGACACCGCGAGGACAAAAAAAGCCCCCGCCGCGAGCGCCGGCCCGTAGGGAAGCCCCTTTCGCTTTTCACCCGCGAGGAGCCCTACCGGCGTACGCCGCAGTTCGATATCCAAAATGCCTGATGCCGCTTCGGCGGCGAGCGCAAGCTTCGTCTCAGCGAGTCTCAGAATCGGGAGCAGGAGGACCATCACGCCTCCCGCAAGCGACGTGACGACGAGGAACTCAGGCGTCATGTCCCCGAAGAGGAGACTGAGCGCGAACGCCATTTTCACGTCGCCCGCCCCGACCGCACGGAAAAGATAAAGCACAAAACCGCCCGAGAGCACGGTGAGCGCGACGAGCAGCCCCGCAGTTGGATCCGACCCTGTGAGTGACACCCCGAATTTCAGCTGCAGGACGCTATTCACCGCCGCCGCGGCGAGAACCGCTCCCACCGCGGTGTTCGGGATCCGCCTGAAAAGCAGATCTTCGAACGCGGCCCAGGTCACCGCGAGGGCGGCAAGGGCTGCGATGAAATACACCGCGGCTGTCATTTCCGGAAAACGGTTTCGCTTTCTTACCGGATATTGACGTTCTTCCCCGCGCCCGAAATGTCGTTCGCGATCTGCTGGAATTTGTCGCGGAGCGCGCTGATAAAGGCGCCGTCTGACGAGAAGATGTAGCCGACAGCGGCTGCCATCGCGGCCGCCAGAATGCCGTACTCAATCGCGGTCACGCCGCTTTCGTCATCAAGAAACTGCTCAATCGTGTGGAGGATTTTCATTTTTCTGGGCTCTTATTGGTAAGAAGTAAACCTTAGTTCCCGCCCTCTTGTTATGTCTACGGCATGCAGTCGGCTGGAACCGTGTGCTCCTTCAGCGGCTTAATCCG
>ENA-UERW01000253-UERW01000253.1-human-gut-metagenome-genome-assembly--contig:-NODE-253-length-51409-cov-89.051878_pt1 | contig 51409 bp, 45 predicted proteins | sample MGYA00242994_ERZ507995 | MGnify/ENA primary metagenome ERZ507995 (study PRJEB26167, sample SAMN06115492) | human gut metagenome | host: Homo sapiens | place: China:Chongqing | collected 2015-04-26...
TAAGTCCGGTTCGGGGGCGAGTTCTTGGAAACCTGCCGTAGAAATACGGTAAGGCGCCGGGTGCTTAGCCTACATAAGACCGTCCGTAAGTACTTCGGCGAGGCGATCGTCGTCACGCAGGAGGTCGAGGACATCATCTCGTCGCCCATTGTCAAGGAGTCGATCATCAACAACGCCGACTGCAAGATTCTACTCGACCAGCGCAAGTACCGCAACAAGTTCGACCAGATACAGACCTTGCTGGGACTGACGGACAAGGAGCGTGCGCAGGTTCTGTCGATCAATCTCTCGAACGACCCCGCACGCCGCTACAAGGAGGTCTTTATCAGCCTCGGCGGGGTGCAGTCCGCCGTCTATGCTACGGAGGTCTCGGACGAGGAATATTTAGCGTTTACGACGGAACAGACGGAGAAGATGGAGGTATACGCTCTGGCCGAGAAGTTGGACGGCGACATCGAGGCGGCGATCCGGCAGCTGGCCGAACGCCGCCGCAGGGAGCGGGAGGCGTAGGACCATGCGGCGATATGCCTTCGGGATTGTCGGCACGGCCCTCGCCCTCGTTGTCCTGCCATGCCTGCTGCTCCTGACTGTGGATATGGAGGAACGACGCATCGCACCTCTCGCAGGCCGCTGGGCCTCGGTGCTGCACCCCGGCGCCACGGCCGACATACGTCGCGGACCGGAGTGCTACATCCTCACGCTGCGACGCCCCGGCGAGGACTTCCGCCATGGCCGGACCTTCCGCCTGCGCTACCGGCGCGGCATCTACTACCTCGATGCGGGGCGCCGCGTGGAGCTCTACGCCCCGACGACGAATCGGCTGCTGCTCCTGCCGGGCGGCAGCTATCGAAGAATTACGAACCTTAAAAAACACGACTCATGATGGAAAAAATGAATCCCGTCGTCACGGCTCTGCGCGACGACATACGCCGCCGTCAGCAGGTGGTGCAACACATCGCCTCGCTCGAAGAGCAGCTCGACAGCGACCGCATCTGCGGGGCCTGGCTCGCAGCACAAGGAACGCTCACGGCCTCCCTGCGCCGCATCGGTACGGCAACCTACCGGATGCTCGTCTATGACCACACGCTCTGCTACCGACGGCTGGTGCAGGATGCGGTCGTCACGCTGCGACGCCACCGTCTGCTCTTCGGTGAGGAGGAGGACTGCGGCGCCAACCGCGTGGAGTACGACCCTGCGGCCGACCGGCTCACGTTGGGATGCTACGGGCTGTTCCTGCCCGACGACGCTACGCATCCCGCCGCCGAAGAGTTCGAAACACCTGTCGAATAGCAATGGAAAGACGTCTGGCACTCCTTCTGGTGTGGCTGCTCCTCGGCGCAGGGGCAGCCCGCGCCCAGTGGGTCGTTTCCGACCCCTCGAACCTCGCACAGGGTATCGTCAACTCCACCAATGAAATGGTACACACCTCCTCGACGGCGCAAAGCATGTTGCAGAACTTCCAGCAGACGGTGAAAATATACGAGCAGAACAAAAAGTACTACGATGCGCTGCGCAAGGTCAACAAACTCGTGCGCGACGCCCGCAAGGTTCAGCGCTGTATGCTGCTCGTGGGCGAGATCTCGGACATCTACGTCGACGGCTACCGCCGCATCGTCACCGACACGAACTTCTCGGTCGAGGAGCTGGCGGCCATCGCCATAGGGTACAAACGCATCATCGAGGAGGCGGCCGGAGAGCTGAAGGACCTCGGCGAGATCATCAACCCCACGGATATGAGTCTCACGGACAAGGATCGTATCGACGTGGTGGAGCGCGTCTATGGCACGCTCATGCGCCACCGGCGCCTCGCAGGTTACTTCACGCGCCGCTGCATCAGCGTCTCGCTGCTGCGCGCACGCACACACCGCGATATGGAGCGCGTGGTGGCGCTCTACGGCACGGACGAACAACGCTACTGGTGATGGTTCACATGCTGCTATCGATGGACAACATGCACGGCATCCTCCGTCAGCTCTATACCGATATGATGACGCTCTGCGAGGGCATGACCTCCGTAGCCTCGGGCATCGCAGGTCTCGGAGCGCTGCTCTACATCTCCTACCGTGTGTGGCAATCGCTGGCACGCGGCGAGGCCATAGACCTCTTTCCGCTGCTGCGGCCCTTCGCACTGGGGATCTGCATCATGTTCTTCCCCACACTCGTACTGGGATCGCTCAACGGAATCCTCTCGCCCGTGGTGCAGGCCACGCACTCGCTTATGGTCGGCCAGACCTTCAATATAGAACACTACATGGAGCAGCGCGAAGCGCTCGAACGCGAGGAGCGCGAGCGGCTGCCTGCGGACTCCTACTACGCGGAGGATCCCGAAATGGAGCGCGAGCTCGACGCCCTGGGGCTGGACGAGCAGACGCGCAGCACCCTCGACAAGATGGACGAAGAGCGTTCCTCGTGGTCGTTCAAGGGCTGGCTGATGAAAGGATTAGCCTACATACTGGAGCTGGCCTTCTCCGCCGCAGCGATCGTCGTCGACACACTGAGGACCTTCTATCTGGTCGTGCTCTCCATCCTCGGACCCTTGGCATTCGCCATCGCAGTCTTCGACGGATTCCAGAGCTCGCTTACCAACTGGCTCTCCAAGTACGTCTCGATCTACCTGTGGCTGCCGATCTCGGATCTCTTCTCGGCCATCATCGCTCGTCTGCAAATACTCTCGTTCCAGCAGGATACGACGAGCGGCACGGCCGTCACGCTGATCTTCATGGTCATCGGCATCTGCGGCTACATGTGCATCCCCTCGATCTCTACGTGGATCGTGCAGACCGGAGGCATATCGAGCTTCAACCATGCCGTAGCCCGCACCACGAAACTGGTGACCGGCTTAATGGGCATGGCCGCAGGAAAAGGATACGCCGGCGGCAAGGCCGCGTGGCACGGCGTCAGGTGGGTTACCGGAAAACTCCGGAGAACACGTCAATAACCGCTTTACATTCGCTGTATGGAATTCAAAAGTCTTAAAAATATCGAAAGCAACTTCCGGCTCATACGCATCTGCTGCGCCCTCTTCGCCGGATTGTGCACTGCCGTGGCCGTAGCCTCCGTAGGCTTCTCCTATGCCTTCGCCGAGCGGCAGCGGCAGAAGATCTACGTCCTCGACGGCGGACGGTCGCTCATGGTCGCACTCTCGCAGGACCTCTCCCAGAACCGCCCCGTGGAGGCGCGCGAGCACGTGCGGCGCTTCCACGAGCTCTTCTTCACCCTCTCGCCCGACAAGGCGGCCATCGAGTCCAACCTGAACCGTGCGCTGCTGATGGCCGACCGATCGGCCCTGTCGTATTACAAGGCCCTGAGCGAAAAGGGATTCTTCAACCGCCTGATCGCCGGCGGCATCTCGCAGACCGTACGCATTGACAGCATACGCTGCAACTTCGACAGCTATCCCTACCAGGTGACGACCTACGCCCGGCAGCGCATCATGCGCGAGAGCACCATCACCGAGCGGTCGCTCGTAACGACCTGCCGCCTCATCAACGCCGTGCGCTCGGACAACAACCCCCAGGGGTTTCTGCTGGAGAATCTGAACGTCATCGAAAACAAGGACCTCGCAACTTATGACCGTTGACAGGCTGCGCGTACGAACACGTTATGCGAGGCGGTGGCTGCGCCGCCGACACGACCGTCTGGCGCCCCGCCAGCGGCAGTGCATCGCTCTTGCGGCGCTGCTGCTTTTCGCCGCTGCCGATATGTGGATGCTGCTGCGGGGCGTCTTATCCTGAATATCAAATTCCGATGAAGATGAAAGAACCAAAAGATGAAATCCGCTCCCGCAGGCGGCCGAAGGTCAACGTCCTGCTCGTGGCTGCCGCGCTGCTCGTACCCTTCACGCTGTTCATGTGGCGGATATTCGGCACGAAGGAGACTCCGCAGCAGGAAGGAGCTGCGGGGATCAACTTCTCCGTGCCGGAGGGCCGCGAGCAACAGATCGAAAGTTCCAAGCAAAAGGTCGTGGCGAAGGTCCGGACCGAGGCGTTGCAGGCCCAGCGGTTGCTCACGCTCGGCGAGGAGTCCTTCTCGCTGCTGGACGACCGCACGGAGCAACCTCCGTCCCGGCAGAACCCCATGCAGGAGGCCGATGAGGCCAACCGCGCCCTGCAGCGGCAGCTGGCACAAACCTATGCGCCCCGCACCTCCGAGCGGGAGGTCGAACATCTGCGGCGTCAGGTCGAGGAACTCTCCGCACGGCTCGATGCGTCGCCGCCGGCAGCTTCCGCAGATCCGCTGGAGCTGGCCGAGCGACAATATCAACTGGCTCAGAAGTACCTCGGCGGCGGAACGCCGCACATCGACACCGTACCGGCCGAACGGAGACGGCTCTGCGTGCTGCGCCCCGTGCCGGAACGGGCACTGACGGCTTCGACGCTCGGCGCAGCGGCAAATTCCGCACAGGAGCGCAACGCGGGGTTCCTGACTGCCGAAGGCGAAAAGCGCCCGGAGCATAACACGGCCGTCAGCGCGTGCATAGCCCAGACGCAGACCGTGCGCTCGGGAGAGATGGTCCGCCTGCGGCTGCTCGAAGAGGCCGCAGTCGACGGCGTACGGCTGCCGCGCGGCACCTCCCTCTACGGCGAAGCATCGCTCGACGGCGTGCGTCTGCGGATCGTCGTGCGCAGCATCCGGTACCAGGGGCGTATCTTTCCCCTCGAAGCCGCAGCTTACGATCTGGACGGGCAGCCGGGGCTCAACATCCCCGACTCGCGCGAGCGTCGAGCCGTGAAGGAGGCCCTCGCCGACATCGGGCAGCAGACCGGCACGAGCATCGACATCAGCCGCAACGCCGGGCAGCAGGTGCTTGCAGACATCTCCCGCACGGCCCTGCGAGCTACGACGAGGTATGCGGCCGAGAAGCTCAAAGAGGTCAAGATCACACTTAAAGCCGACCACAGGATCTATTTACTGTCGAAAGAATAAAACCGTCATGAACCGATTATCCAGTCTTTTCCTTACGATCGCAGCGCTGCTTGCGGCCCTCGCCGCAGATGCGCAGCACGTCGATGTAGTACCCCGCCGTATCGAAGTGGGGTTCAACAAGACCGTACACATCCTCTTTCCGTCGCCCGTGACCTATATCGACATCGGGTCGATGGACATCATCGCCGGGAAGGCCGCAGGAGCCGAGAATGTCGTGCGCGTGAAGGCCGCCATTCGAGACTTTCCGAAAGAAACGAACCTCACGGTCATCACCGAGGACGGAGGCTACTACTCCTTCGATGCACGCTATGCCGAGAACCCGCAGGTCGCAACGCATGAGATAGGCGCTGCGACGTCCGCACCCCCGGCCGTGCAGACGCCGCCCGCAGAAGGTCGCGTGCTGCTCGAAGCCACCGGACGCGAACGTCCCGCCGTAGTCAAGAAGACGCTCAACGACATCTACCGGCTCAACCGAACCGAGATGCGGCTGCGGAAAAAACATTACGGCATCGAAACGGAGGTGCAGGGTATCTACGTCCGCAACGACGTGATATACATCCATCTGTCTCTTTACAACAACTCCAACATCTCCTTCGAAGTCGAGGACCTGCATTTTCGGATCGAGGACCGCAAGGCCGCAAAGCGAACGGCACAGCAGCAGACACCCCTCGAACTATTGCGCGTATGCAACGACCTGCACGTCGTACGTGCCCGTCAGCGCCAGAGAACCGTCTTCGCGCTGCCCAAGTTCACCATGCCCGACGACAAGATCCTCGTACTCGAAATCGTCGAACGAAACGGAGCACGCCATCAGCGTATCGAGATTCGCAACAAGCAGATCAGGCTGGCACGGACCCTTTGAGCCGCAGCGGATCGCTCCGTCGGGCACAATAATTTCGACCGGAGAGTTGTTATATTACTAAATATTGGTAACTTTGTAGCTGTACAAGAGAAGGAACTATGAGAACGACATCCGTAGCACTCGGAGACTATTTCGAGCGCTTCATCAAAGCCAAGATCGCCCAGGGGCGTTATAACAATGCCAGCGAGGTCATACGTGCCGGGCTGCGGCTGCTCGAAGAGAACGAGAGCCGCATGCTCGACCTGCAAAATGCCGTCGCCGAAGGATTCGACAGCGGCATCGCGGAAGGTTTCGATCCCGAGCGGCATTTGCAGCATTTGAAAGCCCGACGTGCAGATGACTGAACTTCGTTTTACCCGCAAGGCCGTCGAGGACCTCTCGGACATCTGGCGTTACACGGTAGAGCGGTGGTCGGAAGAGCAGGCAGACCGCTACTACGGATTGCTTGTGGCGACCTGTCGCAAGATCGCCGCAAGCACCGTCCCGATCGGACGCCGTTACGAACAGATCGCCGAGGGGTTGTATGGATTCAGGGTCGGACGGCACATCCTCTTTTACCGCATCGAATCCGGCCGGATCGTTCTAATCGTCAGAATCCTCCACGAACGGATGGACCTCGGAAACCGTTTCGCAGAGTAACGACCGCACAACATCGTCGCCGCAGGAGTCGAGTCCCCTGCGGCGACGATTGTTTCATACCGAAGCGACTATTTTTTAAGACACTCGACGAACGCCTTCGAAGGCTTGAACGCCGGGACGGTATGCGCCGGCACAAGGACGGTCGTGTTGCGCGAGATGTCGCGGGCCTTCTTCGCGGCTCGCTCACGGCGCACGAAGCTGCCGAAACCCCGGAAATAGACATTCTCTCCGCCTATCTGGGCTGCCCGAATCTGTTCCAACAACGCTTCGACGACACCTGCGACCATTTTACTCTCCAGACCCGTTTGTCCGGCAATTTGCTTGACGATTTCTGCTTTTGTCATAAGTGCTGCATATTGATGTTCGTTATATTTGCAAAAATAGCGATTTTCAGCAGCACCGGCAACTCTGTTGCGCCGTTTTTCTTGAGAATCCGATTCAAGAGCAACCGGTTTCTTATCAAAGATCTTATGCCGGAACCCTCCGCCTGTTGGACGCAGCGCGGCCGAGAGTTGCAGCACGGGGAGCTTTATCTCTTTTATGGCTGGCGGCTCGGACAAGAGACATATTGTCGTTCACGAGGCGGACGATGCGGTCATGATACTCCGTATTCCTATTGCACGCCCCGCGCGACTGCACGACCTGCAACCGCGACAGCGAAACCTCCACCGTTTCCACCCTCCGGTCCGCGATGCGGGCCGAGAGGATGAGCGAATCGCTCTTGTCGTGATACCGCTCGACGCAGTGGTGCATAGCCTTGCCCTCCTCGATAAATTCCTGAACGCTTTGCAGCACCCGAACTTCGATCTCTCCGTCCGAAAAAGCGATGCCGAGGTACTTGCCTTTGGCCTTCCGGTACTGTTTCTCGTATTCGAGGTATTCCGCACGCCGGCGTGCGACCTCTTCCTCGGCCTCGATGCGGGCCAGAAGCGCATGGCAGCGGTCGTGCGCCTGCCGGAAATCCGACGGACAGACGTAATGCGCGTTATGTATGTCCTTGCCCAACCGACTCAGCATGTCGATATAGTCGCACCACGAAGCCGCATCATCGATGCGGTAGCCGTTGCGCAGGCAGATGCGGAGCGAAGGCCAGTAATCTTCGATCCGACGCCCGCCCGCTCGGCAGAAGTAGCGGAACAAGTCGTAGCGCCCGATTTTAAGCAGCGTTTCCGCATGGCGCTGACTGAAGGTATATCGGAAGATACCGACAGGATTCTCCGCATAAAGGTCGTAGCGAAGTCCCATCCTTCGCAATTCGGGGATAAGGCGGCAGCGAGGGTAACTCCGTTCGACGGATATGCGGTTGTAAAACCAACATTCCGACCGCAGCTCCAGCGGCGTAGCGCAGCGCCACACATCGTAGGAATAATAGGACATATTGCGCATGCGTGCTACGGTAGCGATTTTTCCGTCGGGCGTAATCCAGCGCTGCATGACCTCGCAGCATTCGTAGCGTGCGGGTTGTCCGTCCCGCACCCGCCGTTCGAGAAGGAAGTAGCGTACGACCTGCAAGCCCTCCCTTGTCGTGACTACAGAGAGATAAGCCTTATTCCAGGACGTGCGCCGACGGGTGGTTACGACCGTAAGTCGCACGCCGCAATGCGGGCAGACGGCACGGTCGATTTGCTGATCTCCCTGCCACGTATGCCGACATTCGGTGCAGGTGATTTTTCCCCTCTTGGTGCGGAATGCTTCATGTGGCAGAAGATGGGCATAGCCCCAATGCAGCTGCGCGGGTGTGATCTCCGGCAGGCGGCCGCTTGCCGCCACGATGCGCCGTTGCAGTTTCGTTCTCGGCTTCATGGCTCAGAAAAGACTTTGTTGATTCGCCGCGTTTGCGGCATTCGACGCAGGTTGGGATTTGCTCTTGTGCGTTATCTTCGCATAGGCTTCGTCGGTGGCTTTGCGAAGCGCCTGCTCGTGCGCCTCGCGCTGCTCCTCCTCGGTCAGAACGATCGTATGGTTCACGACGACGCGGCAATCGAGCGGCCTGCCTACGTCGATGTCGTCCTCATCGTAGTAATGCACGGCCAGCGAATAGATCTCCGCGTCCGTGAAGCCGTTGCAGCCGCTCTGCTGGACATAGTTCAGAATAAAGGTGATGCAGTCGTCGAGGTTTTTATGCTCTTTGGTACAGGAGGCCGCGAAAAGCGCATCCGCGCCTGCACGCTGCTCCAGATATTCCCGGATCGTATCCCGGAAATGTTCGCTCGGTTTTGTCATAATGGTGTCGGGTTTGGTTAAGAAATAAAAAGCCGTAAGGAGCGGTTATTCGCTCCTTACGGTATCGACTTATTTATACCTGTTATGCCGCAACCGGTGCTGACGCCTCCGGCCACAGATCCGGGTCTAACGGCTCTCCTTCAGGCTCCGGAACATCCTCCGCAGGGCTCTCCTGCGGGATGTCAGGATCCTCGGGAACCACCGGATCGAAGGCTTCCACCTCGGCGGCCAACTCCTGCGCCTTGCGCTGCTCCAAAGCGTGAAGCTGCTCTTCGAGTCTGGATTGCGTCTTCTCCAGGCGATCCAGATGCTCCGCGATCACACGCTCGCTCGTCTCCTTGTCCTGTTGCAGGGCGAACTGACGCAGCAGTTGAAGCTCGAACGTTTCATCCGTCTGCCGGAACTCTTCGATATGGTCCATGCAGTCGAAGATCACCGACCGCATCAGCATATTCATGCGATCCCCGTCCAGATGATCGAGAAAATCGCCGATCTGTTGCACATCCTGCAAGGCTTCGCGCTCCAAACCCAGTTTCTCGGCGTATCTCGACGGAAGCAGGCGTAGCAGCGAATAGCCGTACAGCCGGCTCTCGGAAGCCGCAAGAGCGGAGGAAGAAATCTCCGTTTCCCGAAGTACTCGTTTCAGGTCCGTCGTCATCTGCGTATAGCATGAGCGATGTGCCATAACGATGCGGCTCTCAAGCTCCTCGACAATGGGACGCGGAGCGATCGACGTATAGACCGTGACGCCCTCGTCGTCGGACGTCTCCTCGATCTGCTCCGGAACCTCCTCGTAGAACAGATCGACGTCCAGCATACCGATAAGGGCATATTTACGCACTCGGCCCGCGTCGATCTCCGCATCCAGCTTCTTCATATTCTCACGGTACTCCGAAACCTCGGATTCGTACTCCGCCAGAGCCTCTAAATACTCATCCCGGTCCTCGTAATCCGACTCTCGGGGAGCCTCGACGTCGGGAAGTACGGGAACGTCCGGCTCCCACATGCTGTAGGTATCGATGACCTCGACCGTATAACCTTGGGATGTGAGGCGTTCGAGAACGGCATCCGAATAGCGCCCCACCTCCACGGCAAGCAGCGTGCGAGGGTCGTTCCGCTGCATGCGGATCGCTTTCTCAACTAAAAATTCGTCGTTCTTGCGGATCATGCAGGCCCGGTTTTCGCAGCCCGCACACCCTTCGGCAAGATCCGAAAAGAGAATGTTGTTGGCCGTATTCTCGGCACAGGTCGAGCACTCCGTCTTGTCGAATTTATAGGTGTTCAGCTTGGTCATGTAACGGTCGAGAAGGTATTGACCCACCTGACGGGGCGACGTGTTCTTCCACGAGTTGTGACCGTCGTTTGCGAAATGCTCCTCGAAGACGCACTGCTGAACCTCCGAAGGGTATTTGGCCAGCTCGATGGCCATGCTTTCGATGATCTCCTCGCGTTCGAGCAGGTTCGCGAGCGGCTCGATAAGGTCGTTGAGCTTCAGGTGTGAACGGATGTAACGCTCGCTCTTGCCGAACTTATCGACGAGCGTCGAGACCGTATGACGGCCCGTTTTGAGCGCTCGAAGGAACGCCGCAGCCTCTTCGAGAGGTGCTACGTCCTCACGCTGGAGGTTCTCCGTGATGGCCATATCCTCCGCATCCTCGTCCGTGAGATGTTCATAGACAAGGGCCTTGATGTGTGTGAAGCCCGCACGCTGCGCGGCCCGGTAGCGGCGCTCCCCGTAAACGATTTCGTAGTGCTCGCCGCTGCCGCGTACGCAGATCGGTTGCAGCTGGCCCGTCTGCTGCATACTCAGGGCGAGTTCATCCAGCGACGACTCATTCAGATTGCGGCGAGGGTTATAGGTGCTGCAAACGATCCGATTCAGCTCCAGAAGGACGATCGGCGTAGCGGCAGGAGTGCCCTCCGAAGCGGACGCGACGGCTTCGGATGCGGCAGCGGAGGTTGTCGAACTTTGTTCCGAGAGCGGTGCTGCGGGAGCTGCAGAGGGCGTCTCCGGGGCAGCGAGAGAGGTTTTCCGTGGGGCGGATTTCTTCGGCTTCGTCATAATGATTGGACAGTTTTTACCGTGTGTCTCACGTGTTGATGCGATGCAAAGTCTATTTGCATCGGATACGATAATCGATAATTCTTCGAGGGGCGATCCCGAACGGATCGGTTGCCTCGGAAAGAATACTGGTGCACCGTGCGAACGAAGCGACGGAAAAATACCGAAGCTCTGGCGAGGATGATTTTTCCGCCGCGGAGAGAGCGAGCGCCGCAGGCGCGTACGGGCACCTATCTTTTCCGACGGCAACCGAATGAGGACGCTACTGACAAAGTGAAAATCGTTCCGACGGGAAACAGCAAAAAAAACGCCGTTTTTAGTCAAACAAAACTCAAAATGGTATTATATTATCCGAGTAAAGAACACTCACTTCAATAACTTCTACCAGCCAGTTTTCCATGTCTGACAGTACAACAGGAAACAATAAAGAAAAGCCCGATTAACAAAATTATTAGTTGTTTCATAATTACATTTTTTCTTTGTAGATAGATAAAATTCGCCATTCTACAAAAGAAAACTGCCGGACATTAAGTCCGGCAGTAACAATCAAAGATTACTTATCTTTTTTCGGCCCATAATAGATTCCTCTATTATCCATACCTAATTCAGGACCCGGTTTCGGTATTGCGTATAAATATTTTAATCCAGAACTTCCGTTTTTCAATACAGGATATAAAGTATCTCCTTTAATAATATATGCATCTCTATTACCATCCATATCCGTAAATTTATAATACTCATCAGGATCACGCCAGTCTGGAATCTTTCCTTCTGCTTCAAGATAATTCTGCAAAGAACGAGTTTCAACATTGAAATTTGGCGAAGATAAAATCACCGTATCTCCGCTTATGTACCAACGACCGATTATATCATAACAGCCAGCTGACCTATATAAAAACGTACTATCGGCATAAAACTCAATATATAACCGAACACTATGATTGTATAAATAAGGATAACCCAAGTAACATTTTCCAACTATTCCACTGGATTTTACAACTGCACAGGAGGCAATGAAGAAAAGACTGATCAATAAAATTATTAATTTTTTCATAATTTTCCAGGATAATAAGTTTCACCATTTACACGAAATGCATGTTTTGAACCATTTGCAACTTGCTGATAAAACCTTGGTCGCGAAGAAATCGGCATAGACAAAGCTTTTTGGAATTCTGGATGGTTTGTTATACTTATTGGCCCAACAGGAAGATCGTCATAAATGCTATTTTGTATATCATTTATCTGTCCAAAAATCGCACCACGACGATACGCCTCGATTTCATCCGTGCGATCTGAAAGTAAAAGTGCATATTCAGCAGAAGCACCTTTGACTTTATAAAGCCCATAGCTAAACCTACCCGTATCAAATTGATAGGCATGCATCAATTCATGAAGAGCCAATCCATCATCACGATAACTTGCCGGTAATTGAATTACTCCTACACCCCGTTCAAAGTCAAACCAGAACCTACCTACATAATATCCATTTTCTATTTCATCCTTATATTGGAATTCATACATCTGACTGGAACCTATCAATGCAAATAGGTCATGAATTGCTCTTTCAATTTCTTCATTATCTTTCTGCAATTTAGCGATTTTTTCACGATTTGCTTCTGAACCTCCGCCAGAATATCTGCTGAACATCATATCACTCGATAAAAGAAAAATTTCCATCCTAATTCTATATGCTTTTTCCAGTAGTAAATTCACATACATCATAAGGATGTCCCAATCCTCATCACTCACTTCCATACCATTGGGATCGATATGGCGAACCGGGTTATTTACGCAATACACATACGGACTGATACTGTAGTATTTCTCCGCCAAAGGATCCTGCGTCAGCCACCGGCCGATGCCAGGATCGTAGAAACGGGCGCCGTAATCCAACAAACCGGCATCGCCGACCGACTGCTCCTCCTTGCCGTTGTAACCGTAAGGATCGGACGTTACCTGCGCGTGAGGACGATCCCACGTCTTGCCGAAAGGATAGTACTCCTTGAGAACCATCAGCTCGCCCGTATGGTCGATCATTGCTCGACGGCTGCCCAGATGATCCGTGATGTAATACTCCGGAACATACTGATCTCGGAAATAAGCGCTCGTCGAGCGGCGGAAACGACCCTTGCTGAAGCCTGCGCTCTCGAACTTGAACGTATCCGAATCGAGTGCCTGATATACCAAAGAACCGATATAATACAAACCCGTACCATTGGACTCCAACGCAGAAAACTTCGTCCCGTCCGATACATAGCAATACTCAGTGAACCTTCCACTGTCAGATTCCTTAATCCGTGCAGGCAAGTTAATAATATTATATTCAATATCCAAGCCATTTCGACCGTCTTTTGTCAGATTGCCGCAGGCATCGTAAGTGTAAGTCGCATCATTCACCTTGGTCAGTTTATCGGCAGTATAGGTATAGCGCAGGTCCTCGGACACGACGCCGTCGGAATAACGCTTCAGTGTCAGGATATTGCCGTTCAGATCGTAAGTAATCCCCTTCTCGGAATATTTGTCCGGACTCTCGCCGCTGTACACCGCATCGGTCATCCGGGAATAATCGTCGTAGGTAAACCGATAAGTATGAGGCCCGAAATTCCATTCGGTGATATTTCCGGTATAGGAAGGTTGACTGCTGTCGTAGTATTTGAGCGTAGCGCCGTAATACGGTCCATGTTGCTCGGTGAGCCACCCCTGAAGATTATACGCAAAACTCTCCTGAATACCGTTCGTATTCTTATGAATCAACTGTCCCATCTCATTGTATTCATACACTGTGGTCACGGCCTTGGAATCATTACAGGTCGTCGTTTCGGTAAGCAAACGGCCTGCATGGTCGTAAGTGTACCGCACGGTCAGCACGTCCTCTGTCATACCCGTCTTAAGCTGTACTCGCTCCCGACGGTAAACAATATTACCTGTAAAGTCGTAAGCATAGGTAAAATAGCTAACGCCACCAAGGTGGTTCCGCTCGACCGTTTGGAGCAACCTTCCGTAAGTGTCATAGTAAAATGCACGATTGATGAAACCTTCTGTTTTGTTAGAACCGTTGATTACACGCAGGCTCTCATAGGTTTTCAGTCCGCGTATGCGTACTGTATCCAACCTCATGTCCACAAGGCCGGGTTCCAGATCAGCCTTATATTTCACCTCGTCCGGTATACTGCGGTAAGAATCATATCGGTAAAAGGACATCTGTTCCGATGTCACCGATTCAATACGTTTCCCATTGGAAATAGTAAACAAAACACTTCTCACTGATGAAATCCGACCTTGAGCATCATACGCATAACGGTCGGCATACTCGACAAGGCCGTTTACTGCGGTCTTACCCCGAAATCGGGTTATTAGTTGTCCCTTGTCATTATATATCATCTCTTCGAGCGGACCTCCGGGGATTCTCTGTTCAACCAGATCACCATACTCATCATACCGATAATAGTAGCAATATTTCTTAACGAAATCGGAATTCATGGCGATATTTTCCCGGCTTTCCTTCGTCATCGCAAGCAAGGCTTTAGTTCCTTCCGGAGTGATAACCACGGATAAGCGCCCTTGGTCATCGTAACCATAACAGGTTTTAGCCGCAGCCGCAGTAGTCATAATCACCTTGCCCGATTTATCGGTATAAACCCGAGTTCTCCTCTGGTCTTCATCTATATGACTTTTCAAGGCAAGCGTATTTGCCGGATAAAATTCGGAAACATTCATGCTAACCGTACCGTTTACATTCCGAACAACGATCATCGGAACGACATTAGCCAAATTAAAATCATAATTGGTCACAGCAGCACTCACGGAGTGGAATGTAGTACCAGGCATTCGGGTATATTCTATTCGGTTAAGCGGATCTTTAGTATATTCAGTCGTCGCATATGTATATGAATCGCCGTAATAGGTGGCAGAAAGGCGCTTGAATTCCCCTGCCGAAAGCTCATCGCCGAGTTCCCGCGTCGTAGGAAGCGGTAGCCAAATCTTATCGATACGGTTTTTGGCATCGTACTCCTGCAAGGAATAGAGGTCTTTCTTATTCGGTGTATAACGTACATACACCTTTTCCGAAGGATTTCCCAAACCGTCCAAAAACTGCTTCTCATGGTATCCGACCGATCCGCCCGAGCAATAGACCGTCGTAGCCGTATAGTTGCTTTTTGTTACCGCTTTTGCCTCCGTTTCAGACAAAGACAAGGATTCCGTTTCGGTTCTTTCCTGGACGATGGATATATTGGATGGGCCTTGCTGTTCCGAACCGCCTTCTTCACAGGCTTGCTCCGGCCAATCCGTTCCGTCGGTAAAAATCCCAGCCTGACTATACATCGAATATCCGGGACAGTGCAAACTGAAAATCGCTATTATTATAAACAGTAATTTTTTCATGATTATTCGGAATTTATTCATTGATAATAGAATAAGAATAGCTTCGGACACGGGCCCCTCCGTCCTTAAACTCTCCGGAAAGTCTTCCGTAACTATCATAACTAAAACTTTTCTGCCTACCCGACGGATCCGTAACCTTCGTAACCCCCACATACGGATCATATACAAACGTCGTTACGAATACTCCATCGATATCCCGAAGGCCCGCTTCCTGCGCCGAACTAAAATTGGTGGACAAAGGTTCGGTCCGGTTGGTAATCTCCTGTATGGCGGAATAATCCGTTCCTACGACCTCTGCAATGGGATATAAGCCTTCATACCCCCAGACATAACACGTTTTCAACCCGGAACGATCGGTCATTTGCAGAAGACGGCCTTTGGAATCGTATTTATCATAAGTAGCGAGATTAAAATATGTCAAAGGTTGGCTCATTCCTATCATTGATGCAATCTTAGCCTTGGCCTGCGATTTAAGCAGAATCATCCCGTTCGCAGCGGTATATTCGAATTTTTCAGCTCCAACCAGTTGTTCTCCCGGACGATCATTCAGAGAAATTGTTTTGGACACTTTTACATAAATGGGTTTGTTCAGTATATTATAAGTCTGCATCGCATCATATACGGCCGATTGTCCCGGCAATGCAGTCTTTTCGGCAGCACTGAGATCCGAAATATAGGTAACATAGGTCCTCGATTCAGATCCGTCGCTTTCCTGACTACGTGTGCAGATCGTTTGCCCCAAATCATTGTAGGTATAAGATTTTTCCCGAGTCATGACAGTATTGGTATCGGACATATAGTCCGTAGTCGTTACACGCACGAGCGGATATGTTTCAAGATACGAGCGCTGAACGTAGAAATAGGAGGCCGCATATTTCACACTTTCGACGAACTTCCGATTTTTAGACCTGTCGTATGAGAACGTAACCTTTTTTTGCAGCTTGTTATCGCTATTGTAATACGATGTAGCGAGCAACGTTCCCCGGAACGGAGGTTCGTAATCCGGCTGGGTCAGGAAATTATTCGCCCATGCATACGGAGATCCATATACATCGGGGTTCAACAGTATGTTAGGATTGCCACCGAATTGGTCGGGAGTATCGTGATAATTGGCAAAATCATAGACCGTATAAGAACCGTCGTCATATATTTCAGCGACACTTTCATACTCGACATGCGGCTGCTCCGCACCTACGCTGGTACTGTTAGGTAGCCAATAGTGTATATTTCTCAACAATTTGTCCGTTCCTTTTTCATACTCTTCCAGATGAAAATAGTAGTAAGGCTGTACCAATAAATTTCCGGAACATACGCCCTCCGATGTCTGATAACGATAAGTCTTACTGATCGAATCCGTCGCAGAGGCATAGTTCGTGATTTTTTTAATTCGCAGACCGCCTGCCTCGACCTCCTTCGTTCCGATTTTCAAAGACGGAAGAGCGAGTTTTGTGCGATCCCTGCTTACGATGTCCTTGTATGTATGCGGTTCGTAAACGAAAGTCGTATAACCGCCCGTCGGATAGATTATTTTGGACAACATTCCTCGTATGGCATAACTGCTGTCAGGTTTGCGTCCGGTTACGGCTGTCCAATCGAGATTCGTAAAGTAAAGGCTATCGAGGGCAATATCCGGACTGGCGCCACCCGCATTATAATATCCCCAGTGATCGACATTGGACAAATTGTGTCCGGGAAACCCCTTGTCGATATGATAGTATTCCATTCGGTAAGTGCCTGTTCCCGGTATGCTTACGGAACTCAGAAACATGACACGACTGCAATTGCTATTTAGCTGTGGAGAATAATCGTATTTCAAAATACATTCTTTAAGTATTTTTCCCGCTCCTGTATTCGATTTTCTGGTTATCCGTACCGTATCCAACTTGCGGGAAATATACCGTTCTCCAACTTCAGAAACCCTATCGCTGTAAATGAAATCGATATTGACCCGATTATCTATGCAGATATTTCCCAACTGAAAAACAGGGTTCACCGAACCCAATTCGCGCACCTGTTCCGGAACATGGGCAATGGGATTTTTCGAATACTCTATTTTTAGCGTATCCTGATATGTCACAACATCCAAATTTGACTTCTCATATTCGAAAGAAACAGTTCGCTGATTCGGTGCTACAATACGAATCAAAAACCAGCTTTGCGTCGGATTTTGCGTTTCAAAAGCAAGTGATTTCCAATCTTTAAGATCTTCTTGCATGCGTGAAGCGCTGATCGGAAGATCGTTTTCCTGCAACGGGGCGAAAGTGTATTTGTATCCATCCCCGGTCATAATCGTAATAACCCGCGAATAAGGTTTTTCTGTCCAAGAAGGCATCTCTTCAATTTCCACTGCGTATTCCCCCTGCGGATGATTCGTACCGAACACATGAATCTTTTGCCCGGCGAACATGAATTTTCCGCTGTGCCCCATAAAATTGAACGAGAAAATATCCGGTTCTGTTTCCGTCGATTTTGTCCCGTAGAGGAACCGATACATATAGGCGTTTTTACGGATATCGTTCACGTTTAATTCGACGGTTTTTCCCGTAAAATCGCTCTCTTTGAAGTGTGAATAGCCGTAAATATACGGAGTCGCACCAAAATCTGAAAGCCCGCGCACTTCTTGCACGATTTGTCCGCCGGCATGAATACTCCAACCCAAACCGACATAATTAGCCGGTACGTTGGGAGTGTACCCGTTCGACCCATAACTCAACGATACGGGAATCGTAAAATCAGGATCCTCATAAGTATATACGGGTACCGAAACTGAAACGGTTCCCGTGTAGAGATTCGGAGTGGCACCTCCGAATTTCATTTCGCTCCATGTCTGGGGCGACGATGTGTAACGGTCGCTGCCGGAATAATACTCTTCTGTAGCGGCCGCAGCTTTTTGTACGACTGCCGTTTCATCCGTTTGCTCCTGCGCCGGGCAGAAAGTCCAGATACCCAACAGGTATCCGACGGTCAGTAATAAAGTTTTTCTCATAATAAATTTGTTTAGGTTGGTTAATAAAGGTATCATCCCATGATCCCTCCGAGGGAGAACATGGGCATATACATGGCGATGAGGATCACGGCGACGAGAATTCCGACGAGCAGGATAAGTGCGGGTTCGAGCATCGCACCCAAGCGCCGTATGGCGTATTCGAGTTCTTCGGTGAGGGTCTCGCCCTGCCTGCGGAGCATCTCGGGCAGACGGTTCGTCTGCTCGCCGACACGGATGAGCGCCGTGAGTTTTCGGTCGTAGAGATCGGGGAATCGGGCCAGTGTTTCGGCGAAGGCATCGCCCCGTTCGAGCCGTCGCTCGATCTCGTCGAACGACTTGCGGTAGGGGTGGAATCCGATGACTTCGCGGAGCATTCCGACGCCGGCGAGCAGGGGCACGCCCGCGGCGCATAGCAGGTCGAGGAGTTTGCAGCACTGCGCCTGCATGTTCTTGCGGATGATCTCACCCGCGACGGGCAGGCGGAGCAGGATCGCCGCGCGCCAGCGCTGCACCTCCTCGCGCTGTCGGTTGGCACGGTAGAGCAGATAAAGTCCCCCTCCCGCGCTGACCGCGACGGCGGCATAGGCGGGAAACGCTTTCGAGAGTGCGATGATCCCCCTCGTGAGCGCGGGCAGCTCTCCTCCCATACGCGCATATACCTCCTCGAACATAGGTACGACGACCGAGAGCATGAATGCCACGACAGCCGCCGCCACGGCGAGGATGACGACGGGATAGTTCACGGCCGAGGCGACCATGCGCCGCTGCGCGGCCCGCTTACGGTAGTAGTCGCGCAGGAAGTCGAGCGTCCGTGCCAGACGTCCCGTCTCGTCGCCGATGCGCACCACGCCGCACTCCAAGGGGCGGAATGCCCCGCTTCGGCGCATGGCGTCGGCGAGCGTCTCTCCGCGCACGACGGCGGCGTAGAGCCCTTCGAGCAGTGCCTTCGTCCGGCGGTCGCTCTCGCTCTCGATGAGCAGTCGGAAGGCCGCCGAGAAGTCGAGCCCTGCACCGAGCAGCGCGTGCAGCTCGGCGTAGAACATCTCGCGCCGGGCGTCCGTCAGTTTATGGCTCTTCGTATCCATGATCCTTTTCGATTTCAGCAATTCTTCGTCCGTAGCTTTCCCGTGCGTGCCGCAGTACGGGGAGTTTCAGCATATGGCCCTCGATGTCGATTTCGAGCGTATCGGCCGCCGCGTCGCAGCGGAGGAGCTGCATGTGCCCGACACGCCGCAGGAGCGTATCGCGGAACTCCCCCGCGACGAACACCGCCGCAGAGTCGCGCGTCGTCAGTGTCGTCTCGCCTCCTGCACGATAGAGGTACATACACTCGCCGGCGTCGGCTCCGCCCTCTGCGCCGCGGACGCTGTCGGCCGTTACGAGCAGCTGCCCGAGGCGGAAGATTCCGTCGCGCTGCCGTCCCGCCTCGACGAGCACGGCCGTGCGTCGCGCCACGAGCTGCGAGACGAGCGTCAGGGCCTCCATGGCGGCCAGGAAGACGATTCCCGCCACGAGCATCATCACAAGCGTTTCGGCCAGCGTCGAGCCGCGCAGCGTATGTTTCATTCGGCGCATTCCACCAGCTGTCTGTGTACGATCCGTTTGCGGCTGCCGTCGATGCGGACTTCGATCGTTATGAGTTGCACGTCATTGTATTGCCGATACGGCTCCACACGCACCGTCGCTTCGCCTCCGCCGTACCGCTCGACGTACGTGCCTGCGGGCCATACGCCTGATCCGTATTTGTCGAAGGCGCACATGGCCCGGTATTCGGCTTCGGCGACTGCCGGCGCATCGTCCTCGCGCAGCGTCAGACGGGGCAGCAGCTCCATAGCCGCCGTGAAAGCGATCAGCAGCACCACCGCCGCTACGACGGCTTCGACGAGCGAGGCCGCGCGCAGCCTTCCGTCCGAGGCCCGTTTTACTCGACGCATACGACCTCCTTTCTGCGCAGGGTGTCGGCGCCGCCGTGCCACAGCGGTTGCGCCGTGGCGGGATTTTCGAGCAGCGTAAGGTCGTAGAGCATATCCTTGTAGTAGCCCTGCGGCGAGAAGTAGACGGCCTGCCTGAGCTCCGCACGCCCCGCGACGATCCCCTGCACGTGCGCTGCACCGTCCGCATGGAGAAGCCCCCGCACGCGCGCCGTGCGCGACTGGCGGTAGGAGGCGGTCATCTTCTCGTACCGCACGGTGTCGCGGACGATGACATAGCCGTCCGCCGTCGCGCGGTCGCCCAGTTCGGCGTACCGGCCGGCGTAGATGCCCGACGGATACTCCAGCACGGCGTGCGGCTCCACGACGACCGTATCGCGTGCGAAGAGCTGCGCCGCGATGCGGGCTCCGCTGCCGACCGTGATCTTGCGTGCGCAGACCAATACGTTTTCCAGCCGGCAGGCGGAGTCGATGCGCAGCTCGTCGGCTGCGAGCACGATCCGCCCGCGCAGCGTGCAGCCGCCGATCTCGGCCGTGCCGAGACGCAGGGCGGCGGTCGGGTCGCGGAACGATACGCCGAGGCTGTCGGGCAGATCGCCGGCGACCGGCAGCTGGTGCGCGAAAGCGAAGAGCGTGTCGATCCACACCGCGACGGCGGCCGAAGGTGCGGGAAGCATCGCTGCCGAGCTGCGGATCGCCGTGCGGGGAACCTCCTCGCCCCGGTAAAACTCCGCTCCCACGCGGCCGTAGGTCAGGCCGTTCTGCGGCAGGCGGAGCGTCCCTTGCAGGTAGGTGCTGCCGGCGAGGGTGACGGCCGTGCGGTTGTCGGCGTAGAAGAGCGTCCGTGCGGGATCGGGCTCGGCGCCGACGATGCGGCTGCTCGCGACGAGCGAGTCGGCCGTCGTGATGCGCAGCAGTTCGTAGAGGCCCCACGGCTCGCGGCGCACGAAGATGCGCGACTGCGGCAGGGAGTCGTAGAGCAGATAACCTCCGGCAGCGGTCAGCGCCCGTTCGTCGGGATGCAGACGGTAGAGCAGGGCGGCCGATTCGACGTCGGCGCGCGCCTGCCGCATCCGCTGCGTGCGCGTGAAGAGCAGCGTCTCCTGCTCCCACAGCGCCAGCAGCCCCAGCGTCGCCGTGAGCATCACCAGCGCCGCGACTACGACCGTCGGCAGCACGGCCCCTGCGAGATATGACGTATGCAGCTTCATCTATTCGTCGCAGCGTTTTACGCCGCAGACCGTCCCTTCGCGTTCGAGGTAGAGCGAGTCGCGGTCGGCGCCCGTCAGGCGGAATCCTGCGGCCGTGTCGCGCAGACTCAGTTCGTACTGTCTGCCGCCGATCGTCAGGATGTGGAGCGCCTGCCCGCCGGCCGTCACCGTCGCCAGGTGCGAGAGCTGCACCCGCTCGCGGCGTTTCGGTTCGGCTTTTCCGGCAGGCGGCAGGCGGCGCACGACGGACCGTGCGGCAGGTGTCGGAGCGGCCACGCCTTTCAGGAAGGGGTCGGGATAGTCCAGCCGCAAGGTCTCGGCGACGATCTGCGGTACCGCCGGAGTGTCGGTCGCGGGTCGGACATCCGGCGCGGCGGGTCGTGCCGGCGCGAGGATCCGCCACGCCACGACGCCCCAGACCGCCACGACGGCTGCGAGCAGCAGACAGGTCGTCCAGCGCGATTTCACGGCAGCAGGGAGCTATCGGTTATCCCGATGCTGTTTTGTTTCGACGATTCGACAGCGCTCGGCGCTGTCGGCCGTTCGCCGCCGCCCCCTGCGGCGGACTGCAACTCGCCCGAGCTCGTGCAATACCTCCGCCGACGGCGAACAGCCTCCTCGGTCGAAATACCCGCCGGAAAGTGCGGAGCGTCTCTTTCTGTCGGCATTCCGGTAAAAGCAACCGTTTCGCCGGCAGGCTCTTCCGAATCGTCGTCCGGCGATTCGGGGTTCTCCGGCTCCTCGGGCGCGGGTTTCCCGACGACCGTGAGCCGCAACGCCGGAGAGGAGGTCTCGTAACCGGAGTTGAAGGCCGCGACCGTCCATTCGTAACGGCCCGCTTCGAGCGTCAGACGGCAGCCGTAGCTGCGTGCAAGGCCCAGCGTATCGGCCGCAAGGAGCGTGTCGGCGACGATCCGCCCCTCGGTAGCGACGCACAATTCGTAACCCGTCGCACGGTCGACGGCCCGCCAGCGGAACATCACGCTGCCGGCCGGCACCTCCGCGTCGTTCGCCGGGGCGATCGTCGTCACCGCACGGCCGGAAATATCCTCCTCGATGATTTCGCAGGAGACCATCAGGAATAGAAGCGGGAAATAGAACAGGTATCTTCTCATTTCGATTCGGTTATTAAGGTCAGTTGTTGGATGTGGAGCGTCAGTGTGAGCTGCGTGCGGCGGGTGCGGGGCTGCACGACGGTCTGCCACTCGGCCGACCGCATGCGGCAGGCGGGCAGATGCCGTTCGAGGGCGTCGACCGTGCGCAGCAGCTCGGCGAACGGCCCCGTGAGCGTCAGCTGCGCCGTGCGGATCTCGATCCCGTCCTGCCGCAACGTCGTCACCGGCACATAGCCTGTCGCGCGCACGCCGGCGGGAGCGAAGCGCCGCATAGAGTCGAGCAGCCCGCCCGAGAGGATCAGTTCGGGGGCTTCGACGGCAGCCGGCACGGCCGCTCCGGTCGCCGGTGTCGTCGGGGCGAGCGCATCCAGCCGCCGCTCCAGCCGGCCGCACTCCCGCCACGCGCCGAAGGTATCGCTCAGGGCGAAACGCCACGCCGCCCACGGCAATGCGAGGACGAGCAAGGCCAGCAGGCCGAGACCCCGGTATCTGTACGGCAGGTTCATAGTCCGATCTCGATGCGGAACACGAGCCGTTCGGCATCGCGTTCCCGTTCGACGTTCGTCAGTCGTACCGTGCGGCAGCACGCCGCCCCCGCGAGACACTCGACGAAGGTCGAGACGTCGTCCGCCGCCGGAGCCGTGCCCGCGACGACAGCCGTCCGCTCCTGCCGCTGCAAGGGCTTCCCCGCCTCGAAACGCATCGTGAGCGGTTCGACGGCGAGCCGCGTCAGTACGACCTGCGCCGGCACGGCCTTCGCGATGCGGTCGCACACGACGGCGCGGGATGCTGCGGGACGTGCGGAGAACTCCGCGAGCAGCGTCCGCTGCCGGTCGGTAGCATCGGCTGCGGTCGAAGCCGTGCGTTCGCGCGCCGAGAGCTCCTTTTGCAAAGTCCGGCGGCGAGTGTTCAGCGACGGGGCGACGGCGGCATTGGCAGCGAGCAGACAGAGGAAGAGCCCCAGCACCGGCAGTGCCGCCCGCCGCACGACGGCCTGCGCCAGCGACGAACCCTCGGCCGTGGGGCGGAGCAGCTGCCGCCAGCCGAGCACGGCGAAAAGCTCCTGCACGGCCGTCGCAGGAGGAACGCACACGTCGATGCGCTGCGGATGGATGCCGGCTCCCGCCAGTTCGGTCAGCACTCCTTGCAGCCGCTCGCGCCGCACGAAGGCGATCCGGCCGTCGTGTTCGCTCCACAGGAAGGTCGCCCTGTCGTCGCGCACCCGCGCGGCGAGCTGCGAGTCGGCGGGTTTCGCGACCGTGCCGTGGCCCGAGACCGTGACCGCGGCGACCCCTTTGGCCACCGCCGCCGCGTCGTACTCCGTCTGCTGCGGCTCGCCGCCCATCTTGCAGCGCCATACTGCGATCGTGTGGCCGTCGGGTGTCAGCGTGACATCCAGCACCCAAACGGGGCCGAGGATATAGGGGAAAAAGTTCATCGTTTTTTGTTTATTCTTTTATGTCTTTTTTGTTCCGGCAAAAAGGACGAAAACCGGCCGACAGATGCCTTCGGCATCGAATCGGTTTAAGGCCGATTACAGCGTAACCGTGCTGCATATCAATTTTTAATATTACTCTACGACCGTGGGTTTGATGAAGATATTGAGCGTACGCTCGACCTTGTTGCGCTTCTCCTTGCCGAAGAACCACTTGATGACGGGCACACGCGCCAGAAACGGCACACCGCGCGAGGAGCGCTCCATCGTGTTGCGATCCAGCCCGCCGAGAAGCACCATCTCCTCGTTCTGCACCTTGACGATCGACTTGAAGCTCCGCGTGGCCGTGCCGGGCGGAGCGTCCTCGGCAGTGCGGTCGGTGAACTCCGTCTGCTCGAACTCGATTTCGAGGGTGATCTGCCGATCTTCCGACACGTAGGGCGTGACCTTGATCGAGAGGTTCGCATCGACCGACTTCCACTGGTAGGACTCCGACGAGATGGGGTTCTGTGTACCGTAGTAGTTGTTCTGCACCTCCTTGTAGTACTGCGTCTCGCCGCTGGTGAGCGTCGCCTCGTGGCCGTTCAGGGTCGAGAGCTTCGGCGTGGAGAGCAGACGCACCACCCCGTCCTCCTCCAAGGCTTGCAGGCTCAGGTAGAAGTTCGGCGTCACGCGCCCCAAATTCACCGTGCCCCGGATGCGTCCGAGCAGATCGTTCACCGCATTCGCTCCGAAAGTCATGTCCACGCCCGGCGAGAGCGTTCCGGAGGTCTTCACCGCTTTGTCGCCCACGCCGGCCCCCACACCGATCTCGTGGATCTTGCTCTTCGTGACGTCGGCGATCAGGATCTCCATCGTCACCATCGGAACGGGTTTGTCCACCGAGCGCAGGAAGGTCTCCACACGCGCCACGTCGCGCCGGTCGCCCGACAGGATCAGGGCGTTCAGATCGGGGAAGGTCTTCACCGCGACGTTCTGTTTCAGCGCTTCGGGGATGATCTCCTCGACCTTCGACACGGAGCGGTAGACGAGCGGAAGTACCGTCGACGACGAGAGACCGTCCGACGCGGCCGCTCCGAAGATCCAGATGCCCCGTTCGGTGTAATAGCTGTACGGCGAACCTTTGAGCAGCACCGAGAGCAGCGTCTCGAAATCCGTCCCGTCCACCCAGACGCCCGCCGTGAGGTTCACCGGCGACTGGAAGTAGTAGTTCAACTCCAACTCGTCGCACAGGTCGAGAATCACGTCCTGCACGTTGCCCCGCGCGATGCGGGCCGTGATGCGCCCCAGCGAGTCCACACGCAGTTCGTTGGGCGTGAACTGCCGCCGGCGCATATAGGCGGGGCCTGCGGACATCTTGCCGCCCTGCGCGGCCGGCTCCTCGCGCCACAGCGTCCACACGTCCTGCGCATCCCGTTCGGCAAGCAGGCCGTTGACCGCGGCGAGCGTCCGCAGCGCCTCGTCGAAGGGCATGCGACGCACGTAGCCCGAGACCTTGCAGTCGTACAAAGGTTCGGGGACGATGACGTTGCGCGCAGAGAGACGTGCGATCTTCTTCGCCACGTCGATCAGACGTTCGCCGCGCAGGTCGTACGTGAGCGTCGTGTCGGCGGCCGCATAGGCGACGTCGGGATCGGGCGCCGGAGCCGTCGGCGTTGCCGCCGGAAAGATCGAGAGGATGTTGCCCGACGCGGCCGCGTCCAGCCGATACTCACGGCAGAGGAACCGCACCAGATCGTCCACACGGGCCCGGCGGAAGTTGCACGACACGGGGATGTTCTCCACGCCGCGCACCGACACGTTCACGCCGCTGGCGCGCGCGATATTGCGCAGCAGCTCCGACAGCGACAACCGACCCGACGTGACGTCCACCTCCCGCCGGAACGTCGAGTCGCGCCCGACGAGTGCCGCCAATTCCGAGTCGATACGCGACAGACGCAAAGAGTCGGGGTCGGACGGCGGATTCGGTGCAACCGTCCGATGGAGCGAATCCGAAGACGGATTCACACCAGCGGATATTTCGGTTCGCTGCGCCGGACAGAGAGCAGGCAGGATGCAAAGAAGCAGAAGCGTAAGCGTGTATCGTCGTTTCATAGGCTTGGATCAGTAGTTCAATAGAGGTATCACTTCGTCGAGAGAGGTCTCGCCGCGTCGGAAGAGGTCGACGACGGCATCGCGCAGCGACGGTATGCCGCGCTCGGCCAGCAGCGGTGCGACGTCGGCACGGCCGGAGCGTACGGCAGCCGCCAATTCGTCGTCCATCGGGATCACCTCGTAGACGGCCCGCCGACCCGCATAGCCCGTGTAGAAACAGCGTTCGCAGCCCACGGGCTCGCAGATGCGTTCGGGTGCGGCGCCGCAGAGCAGACGCCGCACCTCGTCCGACGCCTCCGCCTCGCGCTTGCAGTGCGGGCACAGGAGCCGCACGAGGCGCTGCGCGACGGTCATGACGAACGTGTCGGCCACCAAGTAGGGATGCACGCCCATGTCGGCGAGCCGCGCCACAGCGCCCCACGCCGTGTTGGTGTGGATCGTCGAGAAGAGTAGGTGACCCGTCAGCGACGACCGCACGGCCATCTCGGCCGTCGCCCCGTCGCGGATCTCGCCCAGCATGATGATGTCGGGGTCCTGCCGCAGGAAGGTACGCAGTGCGGCGGTGAACGTCAGGCCGATCTCCTCCTTGAGCTGCACTTGGTTGACCCCTTCGAGCGTGTACTCGATCGGATCCTCGATCGTGAGGATGTTGTCCGTCAGGGCGTTCAGCCGCCGCAGCGTGGCGTAGAGCGTCGTGCTCTTGCCCGAGCCCGTAGGGCCGCAGATCAGCACCATGCCGAAGGGCCGCGCGATGGCGCGGCAGTAGTCCTCGTACTGCCTTGCGGAGAAGCCGAGGTTGCGCAGTTCCAGCAGCTCGACGCGGCGGGTCAGCAGTCGCAGCACGACCTTCTCGCCGTAGATCGTCGGCAGCGTCGAGACGCGCACGTCGAACTTCGCGCCGTCGCGGTCGTAGCCGATGCGCCCGTCCTGCGGCAGCCGTTTCTCGGAGATGTCGAGCGAGGCGAGGATCTTGATCTGGTTTACAAGCGGCATGTACTGCGCCCGCTCGACGACGTAACGCTCGGTGAGCTTGCCGTCGATGCGCATACGGATGCGGCAGCGCTGTTCGTAGGGTTCGAGGTGGATGTCGCTGGCGTTGTCGCGCAGCGCCTCGCCCACCAGCGCGAAGAGGAACTGCCGCCCCTGTCCGATCTCGGCCGTGCGGCCTGCGGCGGCGCTTGCCGTCTGCGATCCGGGGCGGTAATGTTGCAGCAAAAGCCGTTGCAGGTCATCGGCGGCGATCGGCACGACTTCGACCTGCCAGCCGTAGAGCACCTCCAGCTCCTCGGCAGCGGCCGTGTAGTCATGTCCCGTCTCGCCGTAGCAGCGTATCCTGCCCGCCTCGCGTGCGAACGGCACAAGGCGGTACTCGGCGGCCTCCTGCGCCGTGAGCAGGCGGAGGATCTCCGTGGGGATATGTGTCGGGGTTACGGCCATAAGCGGAGGAATTGAAGGGCGGCCCAGCCGATGAGCACAATGCCGGCTGCGCCGACGAAGGGGATCGTGCGACGACGACGGCCGCAGCAGCCCCACCAGAGGAGGGCGACGACGCAGGCGGCGATCAGAAACCGCAGAAACTCCGTCGGTGCGAACAGGGGTGCGACGGCAAGCAGGAAGAGGACGTCGCCGGAGCCGACGGAGTGTCTGACCGCGAGCCGCCGCAGGCGGAGGTAGCCGAAGAGAGCCGTTCCCGATAAAAGGAGCAGCGCGGCATTGCCTGCCGTTTGCAGCAACATCGTCCGCCAACCGAGCGTGTGCCAGCTCACCCCGACAGAGACCGTCCCCAGCACCACCAGCCACGACGCGTCCACCCGCCGCGTGCGGAAATCGTCGCGGGCCAGTACAGCGGCAGGCACGAGCAGCAAAAGGTAGGGATAGGGAGCAGGGAACATCGGAGGGCCGTTAGAGGGTGTTCGGGATTCAGTTTTTCGAGATCGGCAATACGGGATAGCTGCGTAGGAAGGCGGGTGCAGGCAGATACCTTGCCCCGCGGCGGCCGGTCAATCCTCGACCGTTTCGCGCAGGTTCTTGTCTTGGTCGATCTCCCAGACATTATAAACTCCGTCACCGTCGAAATCCACGACGGCAGTCGCCGTGGCGCGGAATCCGTGCTCCGTCGCCTCGACGATCTCGACGAGGTAGTTGGCCTGACCGCCGTCGGTCACCAGCCGTGACTGCTCGAAGCCCAGCTCGTCCAACGATGACGAATAGCGCGAATACGTGTAGAAATTCGACCGCTGCAACGTATGCAGGTAGGTAAGCTGCTGCTGCGCTTCGGTGGCCTTGGCTCGCGAGATCAACGGCATCAGATTCGGCAGCGCGATCAGCACCAGAATACCGATGATGACCAGCACGACCAATAGTTCGGGTAGCGAAAAGCCGCGGAGACGGCGACACGGATAAAAAGACAGTGTTTGCATGGACGGTGTTCGTTTGCAAACAAAGGTAAGATGGCTTTTGATTGATTTTTCGAAAAACAAACCTTACATTTTAGGCTGCAAACACCTGCATATCAATATATTGCTTAAAAATAATCTATACATACGCCTTTCACTTGTTTTTACCTTGTTCTGCCTTGTGCATAATTCGGAAAAACCACCTCGGGAAATGATGACTGTCCGAGGAATAGCTGCCATGAAAAAGGACCTCTATATCGAGGTCCAAGACATAATGAAGGTATGGGACTATTGATGCGTTACGGCAAAGAAATTCTCAAAACCGGCTGCCGGCATACAGTGCCATGCACGTTATAATTCCGACGATCGATTCCGGTCGTGAACCGATATTTTAACATGATTTACTACGAGCAAACAATAATAGCATTGTGTGAGAAACGAGAGGCTGCAGACATACTGAACTCGATTTTGTCTCGGCTCTGTTTACAACAAAATAAAATACCCAAAAACACGACGACGGATTCTATTCGTGAATAGAATAGATGATACACGAAAGATTTATCGGTTGTTGACGCCGGATAAACCCGATCCGTCTTATTCGAAAATGATAAAAAGGCGATCTGACATATACCTCAGTCTCCGCCGGCAGATTTATTCTCATTCGCGATCTTCGCTCTTATCCGATGGTGTTTCACGTAGATCGATCCCACCTTTCCGACCCGGAAAATAACGCATAGCGCCCGATTCGAGAATCCCGATTCCATCAGACATAGAAATTCCTTTTCTGCCGGCGTCAAGCTGCTCCGGCAATGTCTCCGACGGACGGACGAACGCAACGAATCGTCTACGATATGATAGTTCGAAAGCTGCTTGACAGATGCGAGCTCCTTGCAACGTGTATGGAATGAAACAGGAGCATTGTTATATAAGTACAACAAATCCAGCCACTCCTCGATATAACGCAATCTGTTTCGTGCCAAGAGCTCGGCTTGCCGTCGTTGCTGCCATAAACGGTAAAGAATACCTGCCTGCAACAGAATTATGGCACACAATATGAAAATCATAGTGCATACAATTTGTCGTCTCGAAAAAGTATGCACGGTCTCTTTGTTTGCCCCAACTCCGGTGACCAAACCATATAGCAGCAAGCGAAGAGCCGTGCATAGCACGATTCCCTCGCTGTCTACCGCTATTAATGAAATTGGTCTTTGAGTTGTGAGCAGACAGAGAAAACCCGATAATAGTTATCGTCTATTTCAAAGATAGAAATTATTATACAATCCGACAAATTATTATCTGGAATTTTTATTTTTTTCCTACCTTATACGATCACTTGCATAAGCCGCTATTGCGACATTTCATTGTCCTTATGAAAATCGATCGAAGAGCTATTTCGGTCGATTTTTATCTATCGTATTATGCACCAGTCATTTATACGATTTACTCATCGCCAAACTACTATTGTACTCATTATCAATAGATTGCGATTTTATTCCCGAGATGAAATGCCGCCGATAAGATTATATTTTCGATTTCTATTGATAATCAGTAATCTAACAAGCGACGTGTAATATATACATTATGCCGTTTGGACAAACGGAGTCGAAATACGTGCTTTAACTTTGTTGCATCGGCATATACCGGCATTCCGAGCGGTTCGGACCGCCACGATCATATTTTCGAAAACTATCAAACACTAACTTATTATGAAAAGATCTTCTCTTTTATTTCGAACTTGTATTGGGTGGCTTTTGTTCGGAGTTTTATTTTTACAATCCAGCTATGCACAAGATTCTAACAGTACAAACTCGATTGCCATGCATGCCGTACTCAGTGACGGTTATTTCAAGCCGCAATCCCCTGATGTATGGAGCATGATTAAATATGGTGATGCGAATATCGATTATTACACGGGCACTTTGGGAGTAAGTATTCCAATTTATACTTATAAAGACAATAATTTTGAAATCCCTATTTCGATTGATTATGCATCGTCAGGTTTTCAACCTGGTTCTCCCAGTGGTTTAGTCGGTCAAGGTTGGTATCTGAACTTCGGAGGAGCAATTACGCGTGAGGTCAGAGGTATTCCTGATGATGCAATACAGGAAATGTATGATTGGCGGGAAAAAGCCGATCAAGAGATGAATAAGATTCCTTGGTGGGATGAATATACATTCCCCAATCAAGAGGCATATATTTACGGTCATTCGGTTAGAATAGACGGATACGCACAAAGCTATTTTAAAACAACGCCGACAGATTCACTTAATATCGTTTATACTGGTGCTGCGGGACAGGAATACATGCCTTATTGGAAAGATGAAACCAATAGTCGCCTCGGATTCGAAACAGAGCCGGATGTTTTTAATTTCAAGGTTCTGAATTACTCCGGCTCGTTTATTCTCCAACCTAATCATCAGATTAAGGTCTTTAATACGAATCAACCTGCAGGAGAATTTCATGTAGAGTTCTTAATGGAAAATTATGCACCTTTGTCAACGAGTAAATTCATCATCACAACTGGCGATAAGACAAAATACTATTTCGAGCACATAGAATCTTGCCGAACCGTAAGTGATCTTCTGGGTGGCGGAGATAATCCGCACAGGAATTACACATGGAAATTAACCCGTATCGAGGCACCGAACGGCAACAATGTCAGATTCTTTTATAACAAGGTCAAATACAATACTTACGAAACAATTACGCCGGTAGTCACGATCGATTACCTTTCCGACCGCAATCCGGATAATGATCCGACACCTGTATATACAGTCAGTAATTTTGTTAATGAATACCTTCTCGACAGCATTGTCGTCGAAAATAAAGCTCGTATAGAATTCGCTTATTCTTCGGGAAACCTGACATCGATAAATGTTTTTAATGATCGCGACAGGAATCCGATAAAGAGTTGTACGCTTGAATATTTTTTAAATGACAAGGGAAGTGGTTATGTTACTTTTCTGAAAAAGGTCACTTTATCCGGAGAAGGACAATATACGATGGACTATTATGATGAAACATCGGAATTCGCATACAATCATACTTTTAAGGTCGATCAACACGGATATTACAATGGACAGGATGCATACTCCAAACCTCCCTTTCCAGCAGATTTAAAGAAGTTGGCTGAAAAACTTCGTACGTGGCGTGCTCCAAACGAAACATGTACTCGCATGGGTATGCTGAAGACGATTCACTATCCTACGGGAGGATATTCAAATTTCGGCTATGAACAGAACGAAGCCTTCTACTTAGGACAAAATATTAAAGTCGGAGGGTTGCGTGTTAAACAGATCGATGTCTTCTCGCAAGACGGGAATCAGACACAGAATCGAATCTTCAAATACACCCAAAAAGAGAATGCGAATCGCAGTTCCGGGGCAATGATTCATATTCCATGCTATTATTGGGAATATTCAATCATTGCCGCCGGAGCGTCGTTTGAACGAGAGATTGTCTCTTCGCTTAACAATGTGGGATTTGCGAAAGATTCCTATTTCGAATATCTGCGTGTCATTGAAGAGGTACGTAAGAAATCAACGGACAGTTCTCCATTGTCGATCACCGAATACGAATTCTATTCAGCCAACGCCGACAACAACGGCGGAACCCCTAAAGAGATTTACGAACAAACTGAAAATTTGCGAGCTTCGGATGGATGGACCGTTGAAGTTACGTTACATTCCAGTGCAGAATTCAATACGAGTATGCTGCATACATCGACATTACGGGGCAGAAAGTTGCGTATGAAAACCGAATATGCGGGAGATATGGATCATCCGGTAAAACGGGAAGAATACGTCTACTCTGAATCCGATAACGATGAAATAGGTGTGAATACCGTATTCATGTGTATGGCCGCAAATCACATTTACAATCCGAACTCCATCGTTCTGCAACAAAAAATCGAAGAAAACTATAATAAGGATGCTGAACTAATCTACCGCAATGAAGATAATTACTCTGTAAATGATTTGGGCAGAGTAAATTCTGTAACGCGAACAGACAGCAAGGGAGATGATATTCGTGAAATGTATTCTTATTTGGATCGTGTACCGGCTTATCCTACGGAGATCATTAAAACCAATAAGGGAAATGTGGTTTCTGCGATGAAAATCGATTACGAACAGCAAAGTAATGCAGAGGACCATTACACTCCTTCGAAAGTTTGGAAAGGGACATTGGGAGTAACTCCTCCGAATATTGAATATCGCCCCGATTGTGTATACAGTCATTACGATGCACACGGCAATCCTCGTCAAGTAACCGATAAAAACGGTAAGACGACTTGCTATTTTTGGGGATACAATGGACGACATATCATCGCCAAGGTCGAAAATTCGACGTACAATATTTTGCTCGGATATGGTATCGGAACTACCTACTCCGAAGCGTTGCCTTCGGATGTCGAGGCTCAGCTGCGAAATGACGAGGAGGAGAATTTTATCGTTACTACCTACACTTACAAACCATTGGTCGGTGTAACGCGCATCACGGACCCGTCGGGCCATTCGGTCTGCTACGAATACGACGATAGCGGGAAATTGAAAATTATCCGCGATGACAAAGGCAAGGTATTGAAATCCTATGATTATCATATTGTAACCGACAATCAATAAACAGACGTATAGTATGAAAAAGATATATATGTTGCTGGTGCTGTCGTTCACCGGCCTGCAATCCGCATTTGCACAATTTATTTGGCATCCCGATCTGGGTACGCCTCACGTAGGGGCAGTCTCTCTGTCGTGGGATACACGCAGCTATCTGTTTCAAGTCGACGACGGCGAAGAATTCGGCAGCACAGGCGATATTTGGGACGCGCTCGATGCGCAGCTCCGGGCAGCCGGTATTACGTGGATCCGTGTGAATTCTGTCGAAAATCCATCAGACGGAACTTTCGAAGTATGGTTCGATTTGGATGAAAACAAAGATAACATGTCTCGTTCCATCCACATGGGTTACAGTTACAGTGCTTATTTTATCATTACGCAATTAAAGCAGGATCAAGAACACTTCGAGGGACTTGGCGCTGATCTGCCCGCGAATCGGAAGTTCGAGGTGCTGCCGGGCGAAGAAATATCGATCCAGCTGCATGGCCTGTCGGCCGGAACGTCATACGACGTATTCCAATATTATTCGGAGGATGATATGGACATCTTCGATACGTTCTTCAGCAACACGGGCGGAGATTATCTTTACACGTCGGTATTTCCGGAGGGTGATTTCGGATTCAGTTTCCCCAACAGTCAATTCAGCGTCGGTTACCCCGAAGCATATCGAAATTATTACTCCTTCGATACCCGAGCGTTGGAATTTCCTGAGAAGGGCGATGTCATGCGGGTCTATTTCGATTCCTATTCCAAATGGAACGGCACGAGAGTCTCGATCAACAGTCTTGCCGATCTGTCGTTTCTCGATCGAGTGGTGCAGGATCACAATACGGGCAAGATCGCATCTTGGAATCCCCGTATGCGATTGTCTTACGGGTACGATACGCAACTTCGACAAGCCTACTTCGAAATCGCTTGCCCTCCGAATCTGACAGACGAATTTATCCAAAGTACGTTGGGGATAATGAACGTTTCGGGATGGAACGCGACTGTTTCGCAAAATTTCGGAGGATCGGTTCGGACGGTTCCCGTATCATACGAATACGACAAAGCGACTTCCCAAATTATTGCGACAGTCGAATATACACAACCGTTCGTAACGTATACGCTTTATAGGGAAAACAGCAGCCTGCAAAGTCTTACAGGAAACGGCGGTTCGTTACGTCTGTCGACTCCTGCTGCATCGGGCTACTATCGCATTGTCGCTACCTACTCCGAGAGCGGGCTGAGCGACTCTGCCGAATTGGAGGGCATCCGCTACAACTCCGATATGCTCTCTCTCGATGACGATCGTAACTGGATTCTGACACGAACTTTCAACTGCGACAACCACGGAGACGCCGAGGAGGAGCAAATCACTTATGATGTCGGCTATTACGACGGACTGGGATATGCATCGCAAAACGTACAAATTTACGCCAGCGGCGACGGACGGGGAGATATTATACAACCGTTCGTCTACGACGGATTGTACCGCGAGGAGTTGCAGTACCTCCCTTATACACTGAATGCCAACCATGGGAAAAGCGACGATGCAGCATTTGCCAATCAAGAGGAATTTTATAAAGCCAAATACGATTTGGCGACCGATCCTCACGCTTATGTCCGCACCGAATACGAACCTTCGGCATTGAATCGGGTATTGAGCACACATAAACCCGGTGCGGAATACCAATCTGACACCCGTTCCATGCAGACTTCCTATATGGGGAATGCCGCATCGACGGTTCTTCGTCTGCGTGTCGATCCCGACGATCGTTCGCTGACAGCCGACGGGTACTATGCCGCCAATGTACTCGCCGGCACACGCTCTACGAACGAAGACGGCGCCGTCGTCATAACGTATACGGACAAAGACGACCGCACGGTCTATGAAAACCGGCAGCTGCGCAACGGGAGCGCCGTCGAGAACATAATCACCTACTATGCCTATGACGACTGCGGACGCCTTGCATGGGTCGTAACGCCCAAGGGCAGCGATCTGCTCTCCGCCGGATCGAGTTTCTCGCCGGAGAGCGACTTCGCAAAGCAAAACTGTTACGTCTATTTCTACGACGAGTGGGGACGGGTCTATGAAAAACGTTTCCCGGGACGCGAACCGATGTATGTCGTCTACAACCGGGGCGATCGGCCGATGATGACGCAGGACGGATTGATGCGAGAGAAACACCAGTGGCTGATCTATACTTATGATAACATGGGGCGTGTGACTGCACAGAAACTCGTTACCGATTCCGCACAGACACCGCAGACACGCGAGGCATTGCAGTCGGCATTCGATACGAATTCTTATCCGCAACTTTATTCTTCGCCCGCATCGCAGATCTTGACGCAGCATGTCTATGACCGGCATCCGACGACGATGCCCGCGGCTTTGGCTTTTGAAGAGATTCCCGACATGACCTGCGACCTGACGGGGTGCGATCCCGAAACACTGCTCGATACCTTGACGACAGGCCTTCCGACCTACGAGAAGCTTGCGGTGCTCAGCGACGGCGGGATCGGCGGCAGCCACGAGCGGGCGTTCTACTACGACTACCGTGGCCGTGAGATCCAGCGCGTCGAAAAGGATGCACAGGGCGGTGTCCTGCGCACGACCAGCCGCTACGATCTGATCGGAAACATGCTGGCGCAGCGCGAGAGTTACACCCGCGGGAGCAAGACCGACGTGCTCGACCGCACCTTCGAATACGATTCGCGCAGCCGCATGACCAAGGAGACCGCGCAGTTCAACGGCGGGGAGCAGGCCGTGGTCGCCTACGCCTACGACGAGCTGGGACAGCTTACCGGCAAGACCTACGGCACGGGCCAGCACGCCATCCACGAGACAATGGATTACAACATGCAGGGGTGGCTCACCGAGAAATCGAGCGAACTGTTCGACATGCAGCTGCGGTATTACGAGCCGTATCGAGACTGGCTCGAACCCTATTATTCGGGTAATATCGCTTCGTGGATATGGCAGCACAAACTCATCAACAACGTGAATGATGATGAAGAATACGCTTACGGATACCGCTACGATGACCTGTCGAGGTTGACAGCGGCCGAGCAATTTTATTGGGATATGGAAGGCCCGAACGACGATTGGACCGAAAATGGCATCACCTATGACAAAAACGGAAATATTATTACGCTGAACAGATCGAGTTTGTCGTCGGAAGACGCTCGAAGCTACCGTTTCAGCTATAATGGGAATCAGCGGGTTAAGGAGACGAACGGCAACTCGGCATACGGTTATGATGCGAATGGTAATATTTCGTCGGATGCGTTGAGTGGTTTGGAAATTACGTATAATCTTCTTAACTTGCCGTCAGAGTCTTACGGCGGGGGCGATTACTCGGACTATTATCATTACCTTGCCGATGGCACGAAGGTTCTGCATGAGTATTCCGACGGTCAGCAGGACGAATATCGCGGTTCTTTGGTATATTACAGCAACGGCGAGTTCAGTGTGCCCTTCGGCGGCGGACGGCTGGTATCGGAAGGCAATACGACCGCGGCGCATTACTTCCTGACGGATCATCTGGGCAGCACGCGCGTGGTCGCGAAGGTGACACCGGCAGGCAGGATCGATCTCGATCGCAAGGATTACTATCCCTTCGGTAAGGAATGGAAACAATCGGGCATGCCGACGAGCAGCAACACGTTCCTGTTCTCGGGCAAGGAGCGTCAGCACAGCGAGGGCTACGACGGAGCCATCACCTCGTTCTACGACTTCGGCGCACGGTTCTACGACTCCGACGGCGTTCACTTTTTGCAACAAGATCCATTATTGGAGAAATACTATTCTATAGGTTCATATAATTATTGTGCAGGCAACCCCATCGACAGAATTGATTTCAATGGCAATTTAATTATCTTCATCAATGGTTTTACTTTTAAGAAATCAGAGCAAGGGACTGCAAACTACTGGAAAAAAACAGATAAAAATGGAGATGTTGATTTTGCAACTTCTGTTCAAGCACAATTGAATGATGATAATGCAATGTTTCGTCATGGAGGGACATCCACAAGCGCAAATGCAAGGATACATGACGGTGAGGCACAAGCCGCTCAAGATTATCAGGAAATTATCAATACAATTCTTGGAACTGATGGCATCCCCAAAGAAACCATAAAAATCATTACCCATAGTATGGGTGCTGCATTCGGGAAAGGATATGTAAGGAAATTAAAGGAATTATTAGTAAAAAATGGGCATCCTGAGGTCTTAATATCCCTTATTGCCGATTTTGATCCTTACCAAGCAGCCAAATTATCTGCAGATTCTAATATATACACTTTGCAATTTACTCATCAAGGAATCATTGCCGATCAACGTCAAAATAACTTGCCGGATACGAATTATAGAGTAGATTCCCAACGAGATAGTCATAGTATATATAGTTTCTTCAACGATATCTCTAGACTACAAGAAGGAACATATGTTTATGATGGGAATAACTGGATCTTGCAAAACTAATGTATACACTAAATAATTATGGAACAAAATACACACAAAAAGATCTCTTACGGACTGGTTATCGCATCGTTTATAATATTCTTATTATATATATTATTAAACTGTATATTAGATTTTTCCGGCGGGCAAGGGTTGCTTCTATTTTTGATATTTCTATACACCGAAATTCCAATTGCAATTGGATTTGTTGTACACTCATGTTGGTATTGTTTTAAATTCGAAAAGCTAATAACGGCATGGTACATATATATAATCAATCTTATAATTATTATATGGCCGTTAATTTTCGCAAAATTGGCATTATTAATTGGATTCTGAAGATGTACCGTTGTTAAACATCATCTTTTAGATTTTGTTTCACGTATTTTAGCGATACTACAGAATCATCAAAGCAATACTGGTCTAAAAATGTTTTGTTATATTAAATTTTTCTTAACTCCCCATCGGTAACCTATATAGAAGGGAATAGGGGAGCTTTCGGATAGAACTAAAATGTGACTAGCTTCCTCTGCCGAAGATTATCTACTAATGAGATACGCAGGTTCTTTGGTATATTACAGCAACGGCGAGTTCAGTGCGCCCTTCGGCGGCGGACGGCTGGTATCGGAAGGCAATACGACCGCGGCGCATTACTTCCTGACGGATCATCTGGGCAGTACACGTGTGGTAGCGAAGGTAACGCCGACAGGTAGAATCGACCTCGACCGTAAGGATTACTATCCGTTCGGTAAAGAGTGGACGCAATCGAGTATGCCGACTTCCAGCAACCGATATACGTTCTCGGGCAAGGAGCGTCAGGACATCGAGAGCGACGACTGCATTACCACGCCGCTCTACGACTTCGGCGCACGCTTTTACGATCCTGACGGTGTCCATTTCTTGCAGCAGGATCCGATGGCCGAGAAATACTATCCGATTAGCCAATATAATTACTGTTTGGGTAATCCAATTCGCTTGATCGATCCCAACGGGATGGAGACAACCGACGCTCTCGAAGAATGGATTGAAGAGTTGGAAAAGGAAATAGACGACATGAGACGGAGAAACAATGCGGATATTGCAAGGTATGAAGCCGGCCGGACAGACAAAAACAGTAAAAGAACAGACCGCAAAATTAAAAAAGCAGAAGCAAGAAATGCGAGATTAGATCAGGTAACGAAAGAAATTGCGGCTTTGCGAGATTCAGACCAGCTATATGGGATTACCATATCAAACGGCAACGATGGGAACGGAGCTTTTGTGTATAACGAGGAAGCCGGAACAATGGATGTGCTGATCCCTGCTGATAGCCCCTTGGGATTGTTTGCTCACGAATTGAAACATGCATATCAATTTGAAAAAGGAGAACTAAGTGCAGGGCCGGTTCATGGCGGAATGGGAAATTTTTTATATGATTTTACGGATGAAAAAGCAGCTTATGAACGAGGCAAGATGTTTGGACATTATGTATCGGATTGGAAAGGTAGAAACTCCTATAAAGTTCTACCTCGCCAAAGTATAACGGCCTATTCGACAAAGGAATTCACGCCATTTTCCAACGAATATACATATCAACAAGCTGCGAATGTGTTCAATCAAGCATTTAGAATAAATAACAAAACCTATTTACCAAAAAAGAAATGATGAAAAGGATTTTTGGATTGTTGGTAGTTGGCAGTATGCTATGCTGTGCATGCTCGCCGATATTAAAATACGGGAAATACAGCTATAAATGTAGAGGTATTAGAGGCCCTTATGAATGTTCCTACATTACCATTAATCCGGACTCAACATACCATCTTTTTAGATGGTATGATGTAGGAGGTGGGCTTAATTGGACAGGTAAATGGTCTCGAATAGGGAATACATTATATACAGAACAGACTATAGATAGTCAATATAGTGACATTGTAGAATTAATTCTACCACCACCCGCGAGGGATACCTTTATAATTAAGAAAAATAGATTAATGTTAGAAACACAAAAGGTTAAATGGAAAAAAGGAGAATATATATATAAAAATTCGAAAACCAGATTTAAATACAAGTTCGTTCCAGCAGAAAATTGACGTAAGGCGCAGAGCCGTGAATATATTCGCGGCTCTGCGCCTTTATTATGATGTAGAAAATTCATATAATAGAGAGTTCTTAGATATGTAATGACAATACAAATGGAGGTATGTTATTTTCTGACCGATCATTATAGTTGTAAGTGTGTAATGGTAAAGGAAATGCCGATGAGCAGAATCTATCTCGACCGTAAGATTATTATCCCTTCGGCAAAACTTGTAAACAACCGCTGCACTTCTTCGGGGGAGGGAAAGACCGTGGTACCCTTGACCCGCTATGCCGATCTCGGGGCACGGTTCTGCAATCGATAATCTTCGCTCTCGTCGTCGCTATACTGCTCCGCCCGACTCTCGTCGTTCTCCATCCAGATAGCCCGCTGCCGTTCATAGTCGAGAGTCTTCCACCAAGCGTCGCAGGCATCGAGGAACGCTTGTCCCCCGTCATCCGCCGGATAATTCGCCGCAGACAATCCCGTAATCCGTTCCATTTTCGGGAAGTCCACTGCCAACCACCAGGCATCGAGATACCCTCCGAACTCTTCGAGCGAGCAAAACCATACGTGCTCCTGACACGCGTCGCACCATTGATCGTCAGCATCCGCGTCTATCGAGGATACATACTCCAACGTATTAGGATCGACCCACGCCATCATCTGTATTTCCCGCGAGCCGCATTCCTGACAAACAAGGACACTCGGCTCCTTAGAAGGGCATTCCTCGTCTTGTCCTCGAACAGCACACGCAATGTGTTCGATCAACAGCCACCGATTGCCCCTATCGAGAGCGACATAGAATCGTCGGGCTCCACCGCACAGGTCAGGTGCAATACTTCGGCACCACACTTTCCACACGTTCGCAGCCCGTGTGCCGAAGATCGTGCGGCATTCTTCTTCGCACCAGCTATCCCGCATATAGTCGAAATAGCGATCTATAATACTTTTATTTCGTTTCATCGGTTCGTTTTTATACGTCATTTATTAATCAAGATTCATTGTCAAATCAGAATCCGCATTTCACGTATGAATTTCCCAGCCGCGGATTCTCGGTTCGCAGTAACATCCCGAACGATCGGGTGTGCCGTGATAGACCAGTCCGCCGACAATGCCTGTACTGCCGTCGGTATAGCGCTGCCTGAAAAGAAAGGAATAAGGCGCGGAATCCTTATACAGTTCGATTTCACAAGGACAGTTCGGATTCCGCTCCCACCGTTTCAGATCGTTCAACCGTTCTTCCAATGTCTCGTCGCCGATTCGTTCGGCATAACGCATTACTTCGTCGTAGTGCTCCTGACACATAATTTTCATATTGAGTTTAATTACAGGGTGAATATTTGAAAATCCTATTTTAATTTTCCGTATCCGCACAGCGACGGGCTACGCGGAGACCTCGGCTCACGCCTTTGTAATGAATGGATTTGCGCTCGGGATAAATCGGCAATCCGTCTTTGCAGCGTGTCGAGCGTCCGGGGTGGATATCGATCCCATATTTGCCGCACAAGGCGATAAAGAGCTCCGTTTCGACGAATCCTCCCTCCCGAAAAGCAGCCTCGGCCCGTTTCAACGACGTTTTCAGCCGCGCTTCCTCTTGCCGCTGTCGTCGCTTTTCCCGTTCGATCCGCACTCGTTTCCGTCTTCGGTCTTCCGCAGCGTACAGTTCGCGCATACGGGCGCGATGCCCCTTTAACGGCCGGCATCCCAACTCCGTGCTTCGCAGGCTGCCATGTAAGACGACGGAATCGAGTCGACCTGCGGCCCGACGCAATAATTTGATTTGCATAGTCGTATCGAGGTTTTATAGGTTCGGCAATTCGACCGTCGAAGGTTCGAGATAGGTGGCCAAATGTCTGATAAACTCCCGTCGGAACGATACGTCCCGATCGCATCGTTTCCAGAGTTCGTAAACATCCATCCGCTCCTGCTCGATAGCGCGGGCGACGGCACGGCCGTGCCGCAGATCGTTCTGCCAGACCCCCAGAAAAAAGAGATAGAGGATTTCCTCCTCCAGGCGTTCGTAGCCCTCCTTGCGCAGCAGTGTGGTCAAAGGTCCGTATTCCTCCTCTTGGAAGACCTGCGGTTCGATATTGCCGGGCGCATGGCAGATGATCACGCGCCGGTCGGCGGTGACGAAGATGTTTTTGATGATTTCGTGGCTCATAATCGGTAAATTTCATGGTAAAACAAATGTGCCCCGTAATCAACGGCGATTACGGGGCAAACGGGTTGGAGTGATATTCAGAGGTCTTGCAGCATCATCCGCAAGACCTCGAAAAGCTGTCCGACTTCGAGGTCCTGCACCGGCACGCAGCGATCCCCTCCGTAGTCGTACGACAGGCAGGCATACAACACAGCATGTTTTATCTGGAAAGCTGTGACATAGCATTTATCCTGGCGTTCGTCCGATACCGGATATTCGTTGCCCGAATCGAGGCTTTGGCCCGTCATTTCGGAAACGATTCCTGTCATCAGATCGACGAGGCGCCGGCGGTGTATTCGGTCGATCGCCTCGTATCGTTCCAGTATCTTATCTCTTTCCGTCGCGATCCGGCTGTCGGAAAGTTTCGCATCCTCCGTTCGGAGGTTCTCGTTCGGGATTTCCTCTCCCGTGTAGGGATTGAACAGCGGGCCGTAGGCGAGCGGTTCGGCTTCGACAGCGAAGATTCCGCGCTCGGCGTCGCAGAAAATCTCCATCGGAACGGGCGTCGTCGCAACGACATGCCCGGCTTCGGATTCGGAAAGTCCGCTTCCCGTCAGCGAAGCGGCCCGGCGTCGAAAGGTTTCGGGCGTCGAAGACTCCGAGAGCTGCAAGTCGAACGTATCGCCCTCGGTTTCGGTAACGATCAGTGTGTCATCATTCATAGTGGTATCGGGATTTAATGGATATGAAGTGTGGGCGGAACGTAATAGACGATCCGTTCGCGCCGAAGATCGTCGTAGAGAATCTTCACGGGTTGCGAATCATCGTAGATGCGGTAATCGGCGATCGGCGCGTCGAGCGCATCCCACTGCTCCTGCGACAGGGGTCTCTCCGCATGGCAGTAGCACCAGACGACCAGCTGCCGGGGCGAACGTCCCGGAAATACGGTAGCTTTGTAGTCGTGCAGGAACGTCTGGAACGCTGCTTCGTCGCCGATCTCCCGGCCGTTCGTGCGGTAAAGATCGCTGCCGCACGGCCGTTCGATCCGATAGACATAGAGCCTGCGCCACGCCTCGGTCGTAAAGTCGCCATAGAGCGGATCGGGTTCGCGGTAGCTCCACCCCGCGACTTCGGCTTCGAAGCGGATCGACCCGTTGCCGCAAGGTCCGTCGTGACCCCAGATTTTGAAAGAACCCCGTCGGGGGCCCTCATAGCGGAATGCGGCAGCCGCGACATGGGTAAAGGGGCCTCCGCTGCTACAGCACTGTACGCCGTCTTTCGTCCGCGAGGCGAAGGGATCGTAAGGACAGATACAGACGGTGAGCATATCGTTTCTGTCGTAGGCGATCAATGCACTGCCGGCATAGTCGCCGTGGCGGGAAACGTATCGCACCCGATCGCCGCAATGCGGCCTGTCGGCGCTGCGTGTCGATTCGATGTATTTCTTCATGACATTGACCGCTTCGACGTCCTGCTGTGTCAGGCCGTGTTCGTGGTCGTAAAGCGGATTCAATGCCCGTAACGTGTCGAGGGTATAACAGCCCTTCGTCGGATCATGTGTCATGGTTCGTTATCGGTTTAGAGATTCGTAAATGAAAAGCGAAGACCGGAGCGTCGCGGAACAACCTCCATCGCCTCCGAATCTGTCGGGCAGACGATCTGTATTATCCCGGACGTACCGGTTGCCTCGGGAAGAACACCGGTGCGCGACGGCGGCGCAGCGACGGGGAAATACCGCAAGGCGGAGGTATGCCGACGCCGAGGATGATTTTCCCGTCCGCAGCCGACGAGGACGCGGCAGCGGCCGTGCGCGTGCCGAGCTTCCCCGCAGGCAACCGGAGGCGAAGGAAAATCGAAAATTACGTGTTCTTTTCGGTGTCTTATCGCTATATTTGCAGGCACCCGAAACAGAATCTCGCAATGGCACTCTACCGTTTGGAATCCGACCGTACGCAAATCGGAATCGATCTCGATACGAAAACGCGCGACAACGACCTGCGACACCCCGACTATGCCCGGCACGCGCAAATCATGCGTCTTGTTTATGTCCAGTCGCTGTTAAGCGGCCAAAGCATCCTGCAAACGATTCCCTCGCTTGCCGACCACTTTCCGCAGCTCGACCCTTTCAACCCGGAGCATCAGGCGTGCGTCTGCTGCATCTGGGATGCGGCATTCGATTTGCACCGTCCTCCGCACGTGCGTATCGGTCGCACCGACTGCGCCTATTTCTTCACGGAGAGAGCGTCCTGCGAATATTACAGGAATTACAGCGGCATGTCCTCGGCACAGCTATGCGAAGTGCAAGTCCTCGAAACGTATGACCGTTTTACAGGGGACATGCGCTGGCTCGACGCCATAGACGAGAGTACGGCCACGGCCCGTGACATAGCCGCCGCAGCCGTGCGCTACTGGGCCGGGGAGATGTCCGCCGATCCGCTCCCCGAGGTGCTGTTTCAAGGCCGGTACAGACTCACGCCTGTTCCGTAAAATGTAGAAGAATGGATAAAAAAACACTGCGAATCTTTCGTCCGGGCCTGTCTACTCCGTGCGAAGTTCCTCTGTCGGGCGGCACGGTCAGGGCGGGGTTCCCGTCGCCGGCGGACGACTTTTTGGACATGCCGCTCGACCTGAACCGTGAGCTGGTGCCGAATCCTGCCTCGACATTTTTCGTGCGTGTCGAGGGCGACAGCATGACGGGCGACGGTATCGGCGACGGCGACCTGCTGATCGTCGATCGTGCCGTCGAGCCTTACGACGGATGCATCGCCGTCTGTTACGTGGACGGGGAGTTCACCGTCAAACGGGTCAAGCTGGAAGCTGCGGGGGCCTGGCTCCTGCCGTCCAATCCCGCATATCCGCCCATTCGCGTCGATGCCGACAACGAATTCTCGATCTGGGGCGTGGTGCGTCACGTCGTCAAAACCTTCAAATAACACCTTCGATGTACGGCCTTTGCGACTGCAACAACTTCTACGCCTCCTGCCAGCGGGTCTTCCGTCCCGATCTTGTCGGGCGACCCGTGGTTGTGCTGTCGAACAACGACGGCTGCATCATCGCCCGCTCGAACGAAGCCAAAGCCCTCGGCATCGGCATGGGGCAGCCGCTCTATCAGGTACAGGGGCTTATCGACCGGCACGGCGTGGCCGTCTTTTCGGCCAACTTCGCCCTCTACGGCGATATGTCGCGCCGTGTGATGGCGACGCTCCGCACGCTCGTCCCCTCCGTCGAGGTGTACTCCATCGACGAGGCATTTTTCGACCTGCACGGCATCGCCGAGCCGTTAGACGACTACGGACGTCGCATCGGCCGCACGATACGCCGCAACACGGGCATTCCCGTGAGCATCGGCATCGCGCCGACCAAGACTCTGGCCAAGATCGCCTCGAAGCTGGCCAAGCGCTACCCGAAACTCGACGGCTGCTGTTACATGCATCGGCCCGAGGACATCGAAAAGGTACTTGCGACCTTTCCCCTGCACGAGGTCTGGGGTATCGGACGCCGCTACGGCAAGCTCTTCGATTCGATGCGCATCACGACCGCGCGGCAGTTCGTCGAGCTGCCCGAGGAGTGGATACACAGGCGCATGGGGATTACGGGTCTGCGGACGTGGCGCGAGTTACAGGGCATCGAGTGCATCGGCTTCGAACAGATGCCGCAGCAGAAGCAGCAGATCACCGTCTCGCGCAGTTTCCCCAAGGAGATCTACGAGCGGGAGGAGCTCGAACGCATCGTCGCGGAGTTCGCTTCGATGTGCGCCGAGAAGCTCCGCGCCCAGCGTGCTCTCTGCGGGCAGATACACGGATTCATTTTCACCAACCGCCACCGGGACGACCAGCCTCAGCGCTATGAAACGGCCGTGCTGACCTTACCCGAACCTACCGACAGCACGCTGGAGATCGTCCGGCAGGCCCGTGCAGCGCTGCGGCAAATTTATCGTCCAGGGTTCGGGTACAAAAAAGCCGGTGTGACACTCGCGCAGATCGTACCGGCAACGGGCGTGCAGGGCACTCTGTTCGCACCGCCCGACAAGGGGAAGCACGCACGACTGATGGAGGCTCTGGATCGGGTGAACAAGGTCTATGGCCGGGGCAGCATCGTCATCGCGGCACAGGGAACCGAGCCGTTCCGTATGAACCGCGAACATCTCTCGCCGCGCTATACGACCGACTGGCGGGAGCTGCTGACCGTAAAGACGAAATAGGATGGATCGCATCGAACGGGAAAAACGGACGGTAGAGCGGATGATACGCCTTTATTGCCGTCGCAAGGAGCACAACGCGGAGCTGTGCGAGGCGTGCCGCAGCCTGTTGTCCTACGCCTGCCGGCGGTTGGAAACCTGCCGCTACGGCCCTCTCAAAGGCTCCTGCAAACAGTGCACGGTTCATTGCTACGCTCCGGCACAGCGGGAAAAGATTCGGGCCGTGATGCGCTATGCCGGGCCCCGGATGCTGCTGTATCATCCCCTCGAAGCCCTGCGGCATCTGCTGCGGTAAGTGATCCGATCCGTCGTCGAAAGGCGATCGCCCGGATCACGTGTTCAAGGCGGGGTTCAGCCGCTCCTTGAGTTTGGTATTGCGTTTCAGCACGGCCTGATTCCGGATGGCGCAGGCAAGGGCTTTCGTCGCACCGATCAGAACGCAGATCTTCTTGGCCCGTGTGATACCCGTGTAGATCAGGTTGCGCTGGAGCATCACGTAATGGGTCATCAGCACCGGCAGGACCACGATCGGATACTCCGATCCCTGCGCCTTGTGGATCGTCGTGGCGTAGGCCAGCGTCAGCTCGTCGAGCTCCGTTACGTCGTACTCCACGCTGCGACCGTCGAAATCCACCGTCAGCGTCCGGTCTTCCGTATTCACGCTCTCGACATATCCCAGGTCGCCGTTGAAAACCTCCTTATCGTAGTTGTTGCGCACCTGCATCACCCGGTCTGCCTGGCGGTAGGTATAGCCTCCGCGATTCAGGCTCGGCCCCGAAGGGTTCAGGGCCTTCTGCAACGACAGGTTCAGGTTGGCGGCACCCACGATGCCCCGCTGCATCGGCGTGAGAACCTGAATCTTGTCCGGCCGCTGTCCATAGGCACGCGGCAGGCGCTCCTTCACCAGCCGAACGACCGTGGCTGCCACCTGTTCGGGGTCTTCCTCCTTCATAAAGAAGAAATCCGTATCGCGGCCGTTGCTCGTATCGGGAAAACGGCCCTGATTGATGGCGTGGGCGCTCATCACGATCCGGCTCTTCTGTGCCTGCCGGAAGATTCGCGTCAAGCGCACGACGGGAATCTTCTGCGAGTCGATGATGTCGCGGAGGACATTGCCCGCACCGACGCTCGGCAGCTGGTCGATGTCGCCCACGAGCACCAGACGCATCGTCACCGGAACGGCTTTCATCAGGTTGTTCATCAGCAGGATGTCGATCATCGAGCATTCGTCCACGATCAGGGCGTCGCCGTCCAGCGGATTTTCGTCGCCACGCTTATAGCCGTCCTGCGGATTGTATTCCAGCAGCCGGTGGATGGTCTTGGCATCCATCCCCGTCGCTTCGCTCATGCGTTTGGCCGCACGTCCCGTAGGCGCCGCCAGCAGAACGCGCAGCCCCGCCTTCTTTAACGCCGCGATGATGCCCTGCGTAGTGGTCGTCTTACCCGTGCCGGGGCCGCCCGTGAGCACAATGACCTTGGAGGTCACGGCCTGCCGGATCGCGGCGAGCTGCACGTCGTCGTAGTCGATGCCCGTTTCTGCGGTAAGAACGCCGGGGTCAAGCTCCGTAGTGAACAACGTGCGGCCCGCACTCTCCGCGAGCTCTTTCAGCCGCCGTGCCGCGCCGCACTCCGCATGATAGAACGCCGGCAGGTAGATCGCCTCCCGCTCCGTTATCAACTCCTCGGAGAGGATCATCCGCTCCAACGCTTCGCAGACGGGTGCCGCGTCGGCTTCGAGCAGCGTGCAGGCCGCTTGCACGAGTTGTTCCCGTTCGGCATAGACGTGTCCCTCGTCCGAGAGTTGGCCGAGCGTGTAAAGGATCCCGCTCCGGCACCGGCGGGCATCGTTCTTCCCGTAGCCCATCTTGCCGGCGATGCCGTCGGCGGTCTTGAAGCCGATGCCCCAGATGTCGTCGGCGAGGCGGTAAGGATTCTCCCGAACCTTGTCGATACTCTCCGAGCCGTACTCTCGGTAGATCTTGGCGGCATAGGCCGTGCTTACGCCGTAGCTTTGGAGAAACAGCATCACGTTCTTGATCTCCTTCTGCCGCTCCCAGCTCTCGCGGATCTTCTCCACGCGCTTGCGGCCGATCTGCGGCACCTCGTAGAGCCGTTCGATGTCGGTTTCGATCACTTCGATCGTCGCCGCACCGAATCGCTGGACGATCGCACGGGCAAAACGGGGGCCGATGCCTTTCACCAGTCCGCTGCCGAGGTATTTCTCGATGCCGTAAACCGTGGCGGGCATCGTCTCCTCCCACGTTGCGGCAACGAACTGGCTGCCGTAACGTTTGTCCACTTTCCACTCGCCCCGGCACAGCAGGACACTCCCCACGGGAACTTCCAGCAGGTTGCCCACGAGCGTAACCAGATCATCGTAGCCCTTTACTTTGACCTTCAATACCGAATACCCGTTTTCGGGATTCTGATAGATGATGCGTTCCACCACGCAGCGAAGAGTCGTCATAGGCGTCTTGCTTACATCATCGAACAATGCCAATACTCTGTAAAAATACGAAAAATCGCGGAAACGGCAATACCGCAACCGCTCCCGATCCCGACCTGAAATGCAGAACCGGGAGCGAGCGGCCTGCCGGAATGTTTCGCAATGGATGCTATCGTCGCTCCAGAACGACTATTTCGGCTATGACATTTGTCCGCGCGAACCGCTCCTGCATAGGTGTACGGTACAGAACCTTGAATTGCCGCAGCGTTTCCTGTATGCCCTTGGGGCGCTGTTTGTCGATGAAACCGTGCGGAAGCAGCAACACACTCCGGTCGCCCGGCTGTTGTACCTTCGCAAGCCACGAAAGAAAATCGACGACCTCCGTCGTTTCGAAAGGAGGGTTGGCAACGACGTTCTCGCAGCGGAAATCGATGTCCCGATATGGCCCGATCAGCGTTTGCGTCACAGGATACAGGCGTGCGTAAAAGTCCGCCAGCTCCCGGTCGACTTCCAATCCCACGATCTGCGAGGGATGCACGCCTTCGGCGATCAAGGCCCGGGTGAGTTGTCCCGTACCGCAGCAGACGTCCATGATACGGCTGTCATTCTCGAAATACCGCACGGCAAGGGCGGCGATCCGCCGGGCCGTAGCATCGGGCGTAAGGTACTGCGACAGGCGGACACCACGTCGCTTCTGCCGCTCGCACAGTGCGTCGTAGGACCAGTTATCCCCGTCGTAGCGGAACGGCAGTTCACCGTGTTGTTGCAGGTAATCGTGAATTTCGCAAAGCGTATCCGGCCAGATAAGCAGCCGGTTTTTGAAATAGCTGTTCGCAAGCGCATAGCGCTTAGTAATTTTTTCAAATCGTTTCATAGGTCTTAATTCAATTTAGCGTTTCGCTCTCCTCGATTTCGATCGCAGCGTCGTCGCACGCCGCAGCGTAAAGGGACCTGTGAGCGATCGCCGCAGCTTGCGCCTCCGCTGTCTCGATCGTTGCGGCCTCGATGGAAAAGTAGATGCGCTCCTATACCGAGACCTTCCTGTCCTCATAAAATCTGTATTTGGTCATAGATTAGTTCGTATTGATAATTTTAAGCCTTCCGCTCCGGCATCTCGATCGGTTCGACGTTTCCTATCCGTGTGTCGGGATGCGTAGGAAAGTCCCAATCCGGACACGTGAGCTCGTCGAGCGTCGTATGGATGTTGCCGCACGTCAGGCCGCATCGTCGTAAAACAAGCCGGGCGGCTTCCTTGTCGGAAACCGCCCGAACGGTGTAGGCTCCTTCGAACGTGTAGCGTACACCTACTCGAAAATTCCGTTTCATCCTATTAAAAGCTATTCCACATGCCGCTGTCGTAGATATGCGCTTCGAGGTATTGCATCCCCGGCTCACAGGAGACGATCTCGATATGAAGCGTCGGGTCCTTTTCCAACGTCTTCATCATCGCTGCGATCGCCTCCTCGGGATAGCACCATTTCGAGTCGAACTCCCCGCGCATCCAGTTGTCGCGGCCGTCGAGATCGTACAGGTCGAACCGATCGCCGAGGCCGTAGAGAATCTTTTCGTAGTTCGCTTCATTGTCCGTCGAACAATAGAAGCGGTTGATACATATATTCGCCATCGTAAAACAGGTTTGCGTTCCCGCCGCTTTCAGGCGGGAACAGGTTACAGTCGAATGTTATGCCACCGGCCGTCACAATAGACGTTCCCTTCCAGATAGAGCGTATAGAAGTCGGTGGAGATTATCCGCAGACACAGCGAGGAGTCCTTGCGAAAATCCTCGGTCAGCGTCATAAAGAGCAGGGGCGGGAACCGTTCCCGCGAAAGGTAGCGTCCCGTAGTTTCAGCATCCGCAGGGTGGTAGTCATAGACGTGGAAATGCAGAAACAGCCAGCGGACGATCCGGCGGCGCGTGTCAGCGCTCCGGCTCGACAGCCGGAAGCGATGGACATACAGGTTGCGTATGAAATATTCCGGAAAGGGTATCATTCCCGATTCGGAATCGTTTTGAAAAAGGTTCAGCATTTCGGTCTGTAGCGGTTATCTGAAAGAGCCAGGAAGTCGTCGAGCGTGCAGGGGCCGTAATCGAGCGATACCTTTTCCTGAATCGTGCCCGTTTCGTAGCGGAAACTGTAGCAGAGACCGTTACGCTCGATAGATCCTCTGTCCCGATCTTTGTTCCACTTAACATCCGGGAGTTTGTTCAACCGCGATCGATGGGCGGAGATATGGGCATTGCGTTCTCGATCGAGGTGTTCCAGGTCGTGCCAAATCTTAGTCAGGTAGTCCACCCAAATATTGACCTTACGCTCGGAAAGGACACCGATGCGGTGCGGTGCCGGATATTTATCCCGGATACGAGCCTGCATATGAAGATCTATGTGCTTGAAATTCGAGGTGTCGATGTCGATCGCATAGGTCGGTTTGGGAGAATACTGCTTATTGATCCGAAAGAGGATTCCGTTGCGTCGGAAACAGATACGGCTCTGTTCGAACGAGCAGTATTCCGTATTTTCATTATAGAAAACGCCGTACAACAGTTCCGCATCGGGAATAGTGGGCAAAACTTCCTCCAACAAGCCTTGTGTCCTCTGTATCTCCGAAGTAGTTCGATAGTCGGGAGTAAGCGTCAAGCGTGTAAAGCTCTTCTGGTCCATCCAGCATATCATCGCGCAGACACCCGCGTACGGCAGGATTCGATTTCCCGTACATGATCGTTCAGAGGAAGTGTTTCCATAACGCGACAGTTCTCGGCCGCTATGCCGAGCAGCACTGAGAGCTTCATACAGGCGGCAGCTTGTGTACGCGCCGCAACGCGGAAGAGATACATGGCGTAGCCTTCCGCCGAAATCCGATAGATGTTCATGGTTCGAAACAATTTGGTGAATATTCTTATTGTGTCGCCAGACCGAATGTCCTGCATGGTCGGACGACGGGGCGGAAACTGCGGCAGGCGCCCCGTGCGACTTTTCCGCGTGCGATACCGTTCGAAGAAGGGAAGATCGTGCGCGGAAAAGGCGATAAGGGTCTGTGAGCCTGCCGCTAACTTGCTCCGCGTCCGACCGGGACGATCCTGTATCATGCATAAAAAAGCGGGCAAAGATTCCGACAGCAGCCGATTTTGCCTATATTTGTTTCATAACGACCAAATATAAATCGATACCTTAGATTTGCGCAGTAAACAGGAGATGAGATAGAGTTGGTAATTTTGTAGAGAAGAGGTTAGCTAAAAGAAAG
>ENA-UERW01000254-UERW01000254.1-human-gut-metagenome-genome-assembly--contig:-NODE-254-length-51280-cov-7.799406_pt1 | contig 51280 bp, 29 predicted proteins | sample MGYA00242994_ERZ507995 | MGnify/ENA primary metagenome ERZ507995 (study PRJEB26167, sample SAMN06115492) | human gut metagenome | host: Homo sapiens | place: China:Chongqing | collected 2015-04-26...
TTTACAGCTAAATTGGCTGGTACAGAACGTGGTATCACTGAACCGACTCCGACATTCTCTGCTTGCTTCGGTGCTGCATTCTTATCATTGCACCCAACCAAATATGCAGAAGAATTGGTTAAGAAGATGGAAATGACCGGTGCTAAAGCATACTTGGTTAACACAGGATGGAACGGAAGCGGCAAGCGTATTTCTATCAAAGATACTCGTGGTATTATCGACGCTATCCTTGACGGTTCTATCGACAAAGCCCCGACTAAGGTTATTCCTTTCTTCGATTTTGTTGTTCCGACAGAACTTCCGGGTGTTGATCCGAAGATCCTTGATCCTCGCGATACTTATGCTGATTCAGCACAGTGGGACGAAAAAGCAAAAGATCTTGCAGGTCGTTTCATCAAGAACTTCGCTAAATTCACTGGAAACGAAGCTGGTAAGAAGTTGGTTGCTGCTGGACCGAAACTCTAATCAGACAAAGTTAACAACTTTAAATAATCGAAAGGCGACTCTGAAAAGGGTTGCCTTTCTTTTTTGTCCTGTACCGCACAAGAACCTGCCGACTAAGAAATCTCTTCTCAATTAACATTGTTAATGCCGCTTGCATATCACTTTCTTCCTTATATGCAAACAACAAGTCTTTTGCGTCTAAAAGATTTGTTACCTATTATCCAAACAGTTGTTTTAAAGCCATGTTAAAACGAGTATTTCAACAACAAAATCCATATTCTCCATCTTACTGATTTTCAATACATCAGATAAAGAAGAACCTCATTCCTGAAAGATATCATCCCTTGATTTTTCAAAGACATAACTATCATTCTGATAAGTACTCCCCGCTTCGAGATCGAAAAAGACATCAACCAAACGATAGAATCCCTCGGTATGGACACAAAATAAATCACACAAAGAATGAAACTTGCGTAAAGAATGGAATTATTTGATTTCCCAGAATGCAATCACCCTATTGGCAAAATCAACAACCTGATAAACGATATAATAAAAGAGTAATAAACGTTTCAACGGAAAAGTCGCCTAAGTTCTTTCAGTACTTTTACCATCTGTATTAGATTGATTATTAATGGTATACTAAGTGGAGTGTAAAACGGTGAAGATGCTTGGCCTAATATTATAATGCTTCTGAGTGGGAGGTATAATACCTATTTTCTACCTTATTCTTATGTATATACTTGGGATATAGTTGATTATCGTTTATAGGAAGAGTTGTAAACGCTATCCGCATGTTTCTTCTATCATATCAATGCTAACTGAATGAATGGAAATCTTAATATTATTAAATCTTTATCATATAAATTATGTTGGCATAAAAAAATATAGTAAAAAGTTGCAAGAGTATTAACTTCTTATTATCTTTGACCCCATAATAAATGCTAATAATTGCAAATGCAATGGTTAACTGGATTTGAGAGCTATCTATTGTTGTTTCGTGTGATTCCTAAGTACTGAAAGAACCTATCTTGATTTAGCTCTGTTTTTTCAGCCAACAATCAGCATAGTTCAGCAAGGTTACCGAACAGACTTAATATTATAAACCAAATGCTAATGCCTATGAGAACCTAAAAGAATCTTTTTGCACTGATATATATTAGACAGTCTAATATATATATCCCCAAATCACATTTTTATGTTTAACCGAATAATTTAATGTATGACAAAAAGAACTAACCTGTTTCCGAAGCTCACATGCCCTCGAGAAATGCACTTTTTGAAAATAGCAGGCATCAGTCTCCTGTTATTCTGCACGACATCACAAGTTGCCGTAGCAGACACTTATGAAACATATGCTGTCACAGCCACACAGCAGAGTAAAACGGAGAAACTCACAGGTAAAATAGTCGATGAAAACGGAGAAGCTATTATCGGTGCCTCTGTAAAAGTACAAGGAAGCACTATCGGCACCATTACCAACCTAGAAGGAGAATTCACTCTGTCCAATGCCCCCCGCAAGGCCGTACTTGAAATCAGCTATATTGGATATAAACCGTTGGAAATCGCTATTGGAAAGTCCAGAGATTTGCGTATCACCATGGAAGAAGACACCAAGACACTGGATGAAGTCATCGTGGTAGGTTATGGCACAACTTCCAAACGTAAAACCACTGCTGCCATTGCCAGTGTCAACACCGAAGACATCATCAAAGCACCAACGGCAAACATCACCCAAAGCCTGGCGGGACGTGCACCGGGTCTATTGGTTACGACCAGCGGTGGAGGTCTGAACAATTTCTCCAGTATCTCTATCCGCGGTGGCGGTACTCCTCTATATGTAATCGACGATGTTATCTCGGAAGAACGCGATTTTCGCAACCTGAATGCTGAGGATATCGAACAAATCACGATTTTGAAAGATGCCGCTTCTACCGCCGTTTACGGAGCACGTGCCGCTAATGGTATTGTAATGATAGTCACCAAGCAAGGTAAAGCAGGAAAAATGAGCGTCAACTATAACTTTAACTATAACTGGAGCCAACCTGCCAATATGCCCAATAAACTGGATGCTCACGATGCAGCCTTCTACAAAAACATGAGCATGACCAATGACGGATTGGCACCGGCTTATACGGATGCCGAGCTAGAATTGTTCCGTAACGGGTCAGATCCACGTAAGTACCCCAATACAGACTGGCAAGAACTCTGTTTGAAGAACTTCGCACCAGAAATGCAGCATACCCTGACCGTTACCGGTGGTAGTGAAAAGATAAAAGCATACACTTCACTGGGATTCTACGATCAGAAGTCACTCTATAAGTTCGACGTAAACAGCTTCAAACGCTATAACTTCCGTACAAACATTGTAGCGGACTTCAAAGAAATAGGTTTGAAAGTTACTTCCAGCATCGAAGCTTATAAGACGGACTTAAGATCGCCCAATGCCAAATCAGGAGACAGCTATTATCACACCTGGGGACATATCCAGAATAAAGCTCCCTGGGAAATAGCTTATAATCCGAACGGACAGATATTCAACACGCCGGACAACCCATTGCTGGAAATCTCCCCCGAAGCCGGATACACTAAGAACGAAAACCTCAGTGCCATAGCCAACCTCGCACTGGAATGGAGTGTACCTTATGTACCGGGCCTGCGATTAAAAGCACTGGGTAACTACCGCATTAACAACGACAAGTCAAAAAGCTGGAAAAAATCACCTTTAGCATATGACTGGGACGGCAATCCCAACGATCCGGGCAAGCCTTCACTGAGTAAGTCTTACTCAAACTGGTCATCGTACACCGTGCAAGGTTTTGCCAATTACGACCGCACTTTCAATCTGGTACACACAATCAGCGCCACAGCCGGTATCGAGGCTTACAAACTTTTCACTGACGACTCATCATTATCCCGCGAAGAGTATTTGCTGGATGTAGACCAAATTGGCGCAGGTCCTGTATCTACAGCCAAAAACAGTTCTTCGGAAGGTGAACAAGCACGTGCCGGTGTAGTAGCCCGACTGAAATACGACTATGCCAGCAAATATGTGGCCGAAGTTAGTCTCCGTTACGACGGTAGCGACAACTTCCCTCGAGGCAAACGCTGGGGAACATTCTATGCCGGATCTCTTGCATGGGTCATCTCGGAAGAAAGTTTCTGGAAGACATTAAAGGACCGCCATATCTTCGACCAGTTCAAAGTGAGAGCTTCTTATGGAGAGATCGGTTCAGACGCTATCGGACGCTATGCCTACCTCCAATCATACGGACTAAATGATCGTGGTTACCTGCTGAACGGAAGCTGGTATCCGGGATTTTCCGAAGGCGCTCTGGTCAGCAAAGATATTACGTGGTACACCACCCGTGACTTCAATATCGGCTTCGACTTCGGATCACTCAACAATCGTCTTTCTGGTTCTGTAGACTATTTCCGCAAAAGTACCAAAGGTTATCTGACCTCTCCGTCAGCAGTAGCTTATACTGACCCGTTGGGTATCGCATTACCCAAAGTAAAGTCAAACGGTGAATTCATCCGCCAAGGTGCTGAGTTTATTCTACAATGGAAAGAGAAGAGAGGTGATTTCGAATACACTCTTTCGGGTAACTTTACTTACTTCGATCAATACTGGAATATCAATCCGAATGAAGCGGAAACAGATACCAAAAACCCATACAAACGCACGACTCAAGCCAAAGGATATTGGGGTATCGGATACGACTGTCTGGGCTATTACCAGAACCAGGAAGATATAATGAACTCACCTAAAAGACAGAGTTCCACCAACCTGGGTGCAGGCGACCTGAAATACAATGACTTCAACGGTGACGGTATCATTGATGGTTCCGACCAACACCGCATCGGTAAAAACAGTATGCCTCGCGGTCAATATGGTTTCAGCGCCGACTTGAACTATAAGGGTTGGTTCATGAACATGCTGTGGCAGGGAGCCACTCCGGCCGATCTCTACATGGGTGGTATAATCCAGGGAAGTCAAAGTGGCAGCGGCTATCCTCCTGTTATCTATGACTTCCAGACCGATGTATGGACCCCGAATAATACGGGAGCCCGCTATCCACGTTTGAGAAGTACGGCAAGCTATAATGGCAATAACAACTACGGCAGTTCGGACTTCTGGCTGATCAACACAGGTTATCTTCGTCTGAAGACACTATCCATCGGTTACGATTTCAAACATAAACTACTGAAAAGGGTAGCATGGATGAATAAATGCAACGTTGCTCTGAATGGTTATAACTTATTGACTTTCAGCAAAGCGAATAAATTTGATATCGATCCGGAAATCGGCGATGGAAACCTTTATACCTATCCGGTTTCAAGAGTATATTCCATCAGTATCAATATAGGATTCTAATAGTATGAACTTAAAAAGAAGACAATATATGAAATTCATAAAACACATCACTCCCGCGCTCTTTTGCGCAGCACTGACACTCCAGAGCTGCGAACACTTCCTGGATACGAAGCCTATGGAATCTTATTCGGAAGACCTTGTCTGGAGTCTGAAATCAACAGCGGACGCTTTTGTATTGCAAACTTACAACAACGTCCTGCCATTCTATCACGATATCCGTACTGAAGAACAATGGACTCTAAACTCGGTCATGCGGCAAAATTGCCCGAATGAAGCCAGAGACCTCATGAACCGCGACTGGGAATGGGGATTCAACCAGTTTGGTACCATCCGCCGATGCAACCTGATCATCGAAAAATCGCAAGCATCTACGGGCTTGTCCGATGCTGATAAAAAAGCACTGGTAGCCGAAGGAAAGATGCTACGTGCCATGACCTATTATTACATTGCTAAACATTGCGGACGCGTAATCTGGGTTGACCATGTACTGAAAGAAACCGATGAATTCAATCTGCCTCTTACAGAATCTATCGATAAAACATACGATCTGATTCTGAAAGATATAGACGATGCCATCGCAGGATTACCCGAATCATCTTTACAGGGACGTATCAATGCCAATGCCGCGCGTGCGTTGAAATCAGAAGTCTGTTTAACGGCTGCTGCCTACAGCACAGACGACACACGTAAGAAATCACTCTTCGAGCAAAGTGTAGCCGCTGTAGACGGCATACAAGGGTACACATTGGACAGCAATTATGGTAGCATGTTCAATCAGGATGGCGCCAAAACTTCTCCTGAAATCATCCTGGCACGATATTACAGCAAAGATAACACAAACGGCTCAGGTACACTTATGCAGGAGATGCTGCCTAACCAAAGCAACAAGCGCTTGGAGGACTACGGAGGACGTCCGTTCTTTAATCAGGATCTGGTGTTTGAATGCTGGCTGGAACACTCACCTTCTCAAAACCTGGTAGACGATTATTTAGTGATTGACCAGACCACTAACCAAGGTGTGAAATGGAACAAGTCGACACAGTTTCTGAACAATACAACCGCATTATCCAATGCCGATGTAGCCGACATGGCTGTAGACCCCAAAGAACTGGACGCCAGCAGTCTGGCATACAAGACAAACAGCAGTGATCCCAATGTACAGATCAACGATTTTATCTACAAAAACCGTGACCAACGCTTCTACCACTCCATACAATATGATTCATGTATGTTCTACAATGAACTGATCACCCTTCACAAGGGTGGGAACCTACACAGAACAGCTGTAGACGGTAAAACACCGGGTAACGGGTATATCCCTATAACAAACTACATCTGGCGCAAATATATCTATATCAATGCCGAACGTATTTTCGTAAGCAATCCGACGGATTACCATTATGTCATCTTCCGCTATGGCCGCGCGTTGCTGAATAAAGCCGAAGCGTTGCTCGGACTAGCCAAATACGATGCATCGAAAGTGAGCAGTGCGGTAGCTACATTCAACCAAACGCGTACCACTCATGGCAATCTTCCTCCTTCTATTGCCACTTCACTGGCTGACGCATGGAACGATTACAAGATTGAACGTCATGTAGACTTAGCTTTGGAGGGTGATTATTACTGGAGCTTGTTGCGTTGGGGTATGTACGGAGGAGAAGCCAACCACGGAAAGCCTGCGGGAGACATCATTCCGGAACTGAGTTCACCGGCAACGTTTATTGAAATCAGCCAGGACAGACACCGCATGTTTGTAGGTACCATAGGTTACACCAACGCCGACCGTACATTCTCTAAGAAACGTTACCTGTTCCCGATTACACAAAGCATTATCAATGCCAACTCTGCCATTAATGACAGTGACCAGAACCCGGGATGGTAAATGTAGTATTTCATTAATAAACTAAAAAAAAGTAATATGAAGAGAATCAAATTATCAGATACGAAATGGCTCATGTTGCTGTTGATGTGTATGCCACTCATCGCTTCATGCAGTAAAGCAGACCTGCCCGCTTACGAAGAGGCGGAAATAACCAAAGTAGGTGCTTACCACCGCTTCTACTCCGGTGACAAGGATGCCCTCACCGGAGAAAACATTGTGGCTGAAAAGGAATTGGACCGTACGAACGACATTGACTCCGACAACGGAATCGCTACAGCCGTATTTACAATTCCTGCCGCAGGAGGCAAATTTACAGAGGCTGAACGCGCCAAGGTATCATTGAATAACCTCGTGGTTTACGTCAATATATCTACTGCTGCACGTGTCACCCCATTGGACGGTTCACCTAAGTTCGGTGTACCTGCCGATTGGACCCAAGAGCATAAATATAGCGTAATGGCTGCTGACGGTACAAAGAAAATCTGGACTATAAAAGTTAGTCTTAATAAATAGCCCGCATGATTATGGCTTATAAAAGTCACAGATTTCAATAGGTAAGTATTGCTTAATTTTAAAGCCGTTGGTGAACGCGTTTATGAGAATAAATCGTGATCCAACGGCTTTTATCTAACTCCTCACCGATCTCTAATTCAGAAAATTTATATACCTTTAGATCCCCCAATAGTTTCCGTCACTGATCTTATTAAATAATACATAAAACGAGAGATTAAATACCATGAAAAAGTATCTGCACATCTTATCCGCATTCCCTTTGCTTTGCGCTACCGCCTATGCGCAACAGAAAGATACCATCTACATCACCGATTTCGGAGCAACCCCGTACTCGTACGAAAACTGCGTTACGCAAATACAGGCAGCTATTGATGAATGTAAACGTACAGGAGCCAAGGTGCTTTCACTCCCCAACGGACGCTATGACATCTGGCCCGAAGGGGCTACCCGCAAAGAATACTTCATTTCAAATACATCGACAGAACAGGAATGCCCTTCGAAAGTAAAGACTGTGGGACTGATGCTGGACAAAATCAATGACCTGACCATCGAAGGAAACGGAGCCACACTAATGTATCATGGAAAGATGACAACCCTTGCTCTGGAGCATTGTAACCGCATAAGAATCAACAACCTGCATATCGACTTTGAACGGCCGGCAGGTTCTGAGGTTCAATATAAGAAAGTGACCGAAGGAGAAATAGAAGTATCCGTACACCCCGACACGCGCTATGAAATCGTAAATGGAAAAATCAACCTGTATGGCGAAGGATGGCGTTCAAACAAGAATCATTGCATCGAATACAACCCGGATACGGAATCTTTCACATACAGCCAAGGATGGAATATACTGGCAAACTCTGCCGCCCAAGAGATTTCTCCCGGAATCATTCGTTTTACAACCCCGGCAGGATTCACGCCTAAAGTGGGAAATACGCTGACCATTCGTGATATAATCCGTGACCAGGTAGGGCTTTTCATACTCGAAAGCAAAGACATTACACTAAGCAGAGTGCAAATGCATTATATGCATGGGTTAGGCATCGTCAGCCAGTATACCGAGAATGTAACGATGGACAGAGTCAGGTGTGCCCCCCGCCCGGGAAGCGGCAGGCTACTGGCAGCCTCAGCAGACATGATGCACTTTTCAGGATGCAAGGGAAAAATTCTTATAGATAGCTGTTATTTTGCCGGAGCGCAAGACGATCCGGTAAATGTGCACGGGACCAATCTGAGAGCCATTGAAAAAGTAGATGCGCAAACACTCAGATTACGATTTATGCACGGACAAAGCTATGGGTTCAACGCTTATTTCAAGGGAGATACAGTGGCTTTTGTCAGGGCGGCTACCATGGAACGCTTTGCCCAGGCAACAGTCCGGAATGTAGCACGAATATCAGACAGGATATTGGAAGTTCGCTTTGACCGGGATATACCGACAAGTATGGAACTCAACCATGATTGTATAGAAAACATGACTTGCACGCCGGAAGTGGAGATACGTAACAGTTACTTTACACGAACCAGTACAAGAGGTACTTTGGTTACTACTCCAAGAAAAGTAGTGATAGAGAACAATACGTACTACAAAACAGGAATGAGTGCTATCCTGATCGAAGCTGATGCCGAGGGATGGTATGAATCGGGACCGGTAAAAGATGTATGGATCAAAGGGAATACTTTCATAGACTGTGCCTACAACGGAGGTCCGGGGCATGCCGTCATCGCCATACATCCTTCCAACAAAATCGTTGATGCCTCGCATCCGGTTCATCAGAATATCCGTATCGAGAACAATACTTTCAAGACATTCGATTGTCCGGTACTCTATGCCAAAAGTACGGCAGGACTCTTATTCAGGAATAACACCATTACCCGTACACGAACCTTCCCCGCCACATCCGGCAACCCGTATACCTTCTATCTGAACGGCTGCAAAAATGCAGTGATAGAAAGCACCGTGTTCGAAGGAGAAGTGTTGGGGCGGAACATAAAAACAGAAAACATGAAAAGAAACCATCTGAAAACAACGCTTAAATAACCCACCCGACTTATGAACAAACCTTTATCGAACACCCCGCCCCGCTTGGCGTCACTGGACATTCTGCGAGGATTCGACCTCTTTCTACTCGTCTTTTTCCAACCGGTGTTATGGGCATTGGCACACCAACTCAACGCTCCCTGGCTGAACAGTATCCTTTCTCAGTTCGATCATGAAGTGTGGGAAGGGTTCCGCTTCTGGGATCTGGTGATGCCCCTTTTCCTCTTCATGACAGGAGCTTCCATGCCCTTCTCTTTCTCGAAGTTTAAAGACGATCCGGATAAGGGTCCCATCTACCGTAAAATCATCAGGCGTTTCATCCTGTTGTTTATTTTCGGAATGATTGTACAAGGCAATCTGTTGGGTCTCAACCCCAAATACTTGTATCTATATTCCAATACCCTGCAAGCCATTGCCACAGGCTATCTGATTGCAGCCATCATCCTGTTGCATTGCAGCTTCCGCCGGCAACTGATCGTTACTGCCCTGCTATTATTAATCTACTGGGCCCCAATGACCTTTCTGGGGGACTTTACACCGGAAGGAAACTTTGCCGAAAAGATAGACAAGCTGGTATTGGGACGTTTCCGTGACGGGGTATATTGGAATGAAGACGGTACCTGGAACTTCTCTCCGCATTATAACTACACCTGGATATGGAGCAGCCTCACCTTCGGAGCTACCGTAATGCTGGGTACTTTTGCCGGAAAGATAATGAAAGCCGGTAAAGATAACCGCCGGAAAGTAGTACGGACATTACTGGTGATCGGCATAGCCCTGGTGGCTTTCTCGCTGGTATGGAGTCTGCAAATGCCGATCATCAAACGGCTATGGACAAGCAGCATGACACTTTTCTCAGGAGGACTTTGCTTTCTGCTGATGGGTGCCTTCTATTACTGGATAGACTATAAAGGACACAGCCGCGGACTGAACTGGCTGAAAATATATGGAATGAACTCAATCACAGCCTATGTTTTAGGGGAGGTGGTCAACTTCCGCTGCATAGCAGCATCTGTCAGTTACGGATTAGAGCAATACCTGGGCGATTATTATCCGGTATGGCTCAGCTTTGCCAATTATCTGATTGTATTTCTCATTCTGAGGATCATGTATAAACAGAAGATATTCCTGAAGATCTAATCACATACAAGCAGACAGAGCGTTTAACAAACAATCTTTATAAGTATGAAAAGACATGTACTATCACTCGCACTCTTGTTATTTATGGCAGGAGGCACAGGGCTGATAAAAGCCCAAAAATCGCAGAACTATCTGTACGAAGTTCCTTCCCGCCCGTGGGAAGAGTCCTTCGGAAATCACCGGGCCGTACTGCAAATAGAAAAACCAGCACAAGTCGTGACTCTCGACTTTGAATGGCGGCGTCCGGATAAGGATGTGGACAACAAGCGGTTCCTGATTATCCATGCAGCAACCGGAGATACCGTCCGCAACATCCGCCGGATGGAAGTGAACAATGAACACTGCCGTCTGCAATTCGGTCCGGTAGAGAAAGAAGGTACTTACTACTTCTATTACTTGCCCTACCGGGTACAAACAGGATATGGGTTCTATGGCGGCGGATACCTTCCGAAAGAGAGTACACCGGACACAACCTGGCTGATCCAAGCCCAAACGACCCGGAGAAACCCGCAAGCCACAGTGGTAAAAGTTGAGGCACGACAGGCTTTCGACAGTTTTTACCCGATGGAAATAGCCTCCACGGCAAAAGAGAAAGAGAACTACATCAATCGGAACAAAGCTGCACTCTATCTGTTTGCAGAGGACCGCAGATATCCCATCCGGATGCGCAACGACCTCCCCACTAAATGGTTGACACATAAACAGGGGGAGCTGTTTCGAGGAGAAGCAGCTCCCAATGAATACTATACTTTCCAAATCGGAGTATGGGCTGCCAGAAACAAGGCCGACCGGATCGGTTATCAGGCTTCTTCCCTCCGGTGTGGCGAAGAAATAATTCCGGCAACCGCCATCACTTGTTTTAATGTGGAAGGTACAGACCCTTACGGAAAGGCCTTCAAGAAAGAAGTAAACGTAGCCGAAGGAAAAGTGCAGGCCCTTTGGTTTGGAATAGATATTCCCGGAGGACAGAAAGAAGGCGTTTACACGGGCACTATCACTATCAGCAATGCCGCCGGAGCGCAAGGTACAATCCCCGTAAGCATACGGATCACGGGGAATCCACTGCCCGACAGAGGGGACAGTGAATTGTGGAGATACAGCCGCCTGAGATGGTTGAATTCAACCTTGGGCATTGCCGACACCCCCACTGCTCCTTACACAGCTATGACGATGGAAGAAAACCGTATCGGATGTCTGGGACGCACCATAACGGTGGACGAAACCACAGGATTACCGGCACAAATACGTTCGTGGAATAACGATGTGCTGAGTAGTCCCGTACAGTTTGTGATACAAACGGACAGCGGAGTGAAAGAACTGAAAGCAGGCCCCCAACTGACGGAACAGACAGCAGGCCATGTCGCAGGAAGTTGGAGAGCCGAAGATGAAGATGTAGCCGTAGACTGCAAAGCAATCATGGAGTTCGACGGATGGATGAATTATATATATACCATTACCCCTAAAAAGCGAATAGAGGTGAAAGATATCCGTTTGGTATTGCCGGTCAGAAATGAAATAGGAACTTACTTCCTGGGCATGGGTCTTCCGGGACAAGCCACTCCTCAACAGTATGACGGAAAATGGGATGCCCCCGAGAAAACGGTGAATAATTTCGGAGTGTCTATCCCCACATCCAAAGAACAACAATGGTTATGGCCATTCGACAGTTTCTGGATCGGAAACGAACATGCAGGTATCCACTGTGAATTCAGAGGCAGCACCTACAGCGGTCCGCTGTTGAATCTGTATCGTCCGGCCTATCCGGAAAGCTGGTTTAACGGCGGTAAGGGCGGCTTCTCTATACGGAAAGAGGCTGATGGAGTGAAAGCCGTGGCATATAGCGGAGCACGTACACTGGAAACCGGCCAATCCATTACCTTCGACTTTGCCATGATTGTCACCCCGGTAAAACCACTGAATATGAAAAGTCAGTTCACGGACCGCTATTATCACAATGGTCCCAACCCCACACCAACACTGCCGGACATCGACGCAGGAGTACGCATCATCAACGTCCATCAGGGAAACGGCTACAACCCGTTTATCAACTATCCCTTCCTGACAGTCGATAAGATGAAAGAATTCACGAAAGAGTGGCATGCCCGGGGATGCAAAGTAAAGATATACTATACGCTGCGCGAACTAAGCAACGCTACCGCCGAGATATGGGCCATCCGCAGCTTGGGACATGAAATACTGAGAGGCGGAGACGGCGGAGGATTCCCTTGGTGCCGCGAACACTTCGTAACGGATTATACGCCGCAGTGGTACGAGCACTTTGACTATACCAACGAACAGGGTATCACGGCCGATGCATCCATACTAACAGCGGAAGGAGACTCCCGATGGTACAACTACTATATAGAAGGACTACGTTGGATGGTGCAGAACCTGGATATCGACGGTATCTATCTGGATGACGTTTCCTTCGACCGCCGTATCCTGAAACGAATGCGCCGGGCAATGGAAAGCGTAAAACAGGGATGCCTGATCGACTTGCATTCGAATACTGGATTTTCCAGGGGACCTGCCAATCAATATACAGAGTTCTTCCCGTATGTAGACAAACTATGGTTCGGCGAGAGCTTCCTTTATGATAAAATGACTCCGGCCAACTGGCTCGTAGAGTCATCAGGTATTCCGTTCGGACTAACAGGCGACATGCTGTACAGAGGAGGTAACGCATGGTTGGGAATGCAATATGGAATGACCGTTCGTTATCCATGGTATACGGAAGGAGTCAACTGCGATCCGCGACAGGTATGGAAGGTATGGGATTCATTCGGCATTGCAGATGCCGCCATGCTCGGATTCTGGGAAGAACACCCGGCCGTCTCCACATCCGACGAAGCTGTCAAAGTCACTGCCTACCGCAAGCCGGGAAAAGTCCTGTTATCCTTAGGTAATTATTCGGATGAAGTGAAGACCGTAAAGCTAAACATAGACTGGGAACAGACAGGGCTGGATCCACAACAGGTGAAACTCATGGCACCCGGGATTCCGGACATGCAACAAGCCACTGAATGGGACATTAACGCTCCGATTGTGACAGCTCCCCGAAAAGGTTGGCTGATCTATATAATCCCAAAGTAAACATTTTATAGTCTGCACAAGATTCAAGGTTTTTCTTTATCTTTGTGCAGACTATGATCAACCAATACTAACTAATCCTAATAACACCAAAAACATGAAGAAACTTTACTCACTTCTCTTCACTGCCTTGTTTGCCCTGCCGGCTGCACATGTCCATGCTACCGATTACACACAAGGACTCTCCATCTGGTTCGACACACCGAACACACTGCAAGGAAGAGCTATCTGGTACGGAAGCCGTCCCGACCTTTGGAAAGGCGAGAGCAAACCGGAAAGTGCAGGAGACACAGCCAGAAACCCGGATGCCAACTGGGAGTCACAATCTTTACCGATAGGAAACGGAAGCATCGGTGCCAACATCATGGGCTCGATAGAGGCAGAGCGCATCACTTTCAATGAGAAAACCCTCTGGAGAGGGGGACCTAACACCTCAAAAGGAGCAGAAGCCTACTGGAATGTGAACAAGCAATCGGCACACGTACTGGACGAAATACGCCAGGCCTTCAGCGAAGGAGACCAGAAGAAGGCTGCAATGCTGACACGTAAAAATTTCAATAGCGAAGTGCCTTACGAATCGAATCGTGAAAAGCCTTTCCGCTTTGGCAACTTTACCACTATGGGAGAATTTTACGTAGAAACCGGGCTGAGTGCTGTGAACATGAGCGGTTACAAACGTATTCTCTCACTGGACTCGGCACTGGCCGTAGTGCAATTCAAGAAAGATGACGTAGCCTACGAGCGCAGTTACTTCATTTCCTATCCGGCCAATGTGATGGCAATCCGTTTCAAGGCAGACCGTCCGGGCAAGCAAAACCTGACTTTCAGCTATGCTCCCAATCCGGTGTCAACGGGAAGTATGACAACCGATGGCAATAACGGGCTCACATACACCGCCCACCTCGACAATAACGGTATGCAGTATGTTGTACGCATCCATGCCACCACTAAAGGCGGAACATTGTCAAACGCAGACGGAAAAATAACCGTAAAGGACGCGGACGAAGTAGTATTCCTCGTCACTGCGGATACGGACTATAAAATAAACTTTGATCCGGACTTCAAGGATCCCAAAACATATGTAGGAGTAAACCCTGTCGAAACCACCCGCCAATGGATGGACAATGCCGTAAGCATGGGATATGATGTATTGTTCAAGCAACATTATGATGACTACGCTACCTTGTTCAACCGGGTGAAGTTGCAGTTGAATCCGGATCAGCAAAGTGCCAATCTGCCTACAGCCAAGCGTTTGCAAAACTACCGGAAAGGACAACCGGACTTTTATCTGGAAGAGCTCTATTATCAGTTCGGACGCTACTTACTTATCGCCAGTTCGAGACCGGGTAACATGCCTGCCAACCTGCAAGGTATCTGGCACAATAACGTAGATGGACCATGGAGAGTAGACTACCACAACAACATCAATATACAGATGAACTACTGGCCGGCTTGCCCGACTAACCTCAATGAATGTACACTCCCGTTGGTGGACTTTATCCGTACACTGGTAAAACCGGGACAGAAAACAGCACAGGCCTACTTCGGAACAAGAGGATGGACCGCATCCATTTCAGCCAATATCTTCGGATTTACCGCTCCGCTCGAAAGCGAAGATATGTCGTGGAACTTTAATCCGATGGCCGGCCCCTGGCTGGCAACACACATCTGGGAATATTATGATTATACCCGTGACAAGAAATTCTTAAAAGAAACCGGATACGATTTGATTAAGAGCAGTGCTCAATTTGCTACTGATTTCTTATGGCGTAAACCGGACGGAACCTATACGGCAGCTCCTTCCACTTCGCCCGAACACGGACCGATTGACGAAGGGACTACCTTTGTGCATGCCGTGATCCGCGAGATTTTGCTGGACGCCATCGAGGCAAGCAAAGTACTCGGAGTAGACAGCAAAGAACGCAAACAGTGGCAAGAGGTACTGGCACATCTGGCTCCATACAAGGTAGGACGTTACGGGCAGCTGATGGAATGGTCGAAAGACATCGATGATCCCAAAGACGAGCATCGTCATGTAAACCATCTCTTCGGACTGCATCCGGGACATACCCTCTCACCTATCACCACTCCCGACTTGGCTAAAGCCGCAAGAGTGGTACTTGAACATCGTGGTGACGGAGCAACCGGATGGAGCATGGGATGGAAACTCAATCAATGGGCACGTCTGCAAGATGGCAACCATGCTTACAAGCTTTTCGGTAACCTGCTGAAAAACGGTACACTGGATAATCTGTGGGATACTCACCCGCCTTTCCAGATCGACGGGAATTTCGGAGGTACCGCAGGTATCACAGAAATGCTGTTGCAGAGTCACATGGGATTCATCCAATTACTCCCTGCATTACCGGACGCTTGGAAGGACGGAAGTATAAGGGGAATTTGTGCAAAAGGGAACTTTGAGGTGGATATGTCATGGAAAAACGGACAACTTGCAGAAGCCACCGTTTTCTCGAAAGCCGGTGAACCATGTACAGTAAGATATGGCGATAAAACTCTTTCTTTCAAAACAAGTAAAGGCAAGGTTTATAAATTGGCAGTAGAAGCCGATCGCCTGATCGTCAAATAATACTTCATAGTAGGCTGATAAAATAATATCCCCGGAGGAAAGATATTTTTCCTTCGGGGATATTTTTATTTCGTCACATCTTTATTCCTATTTATAAAAGAAAGTCTTCACACAGTCCCCATACACACATGCCATTCAGGCAGTATCCAACTATTACTGTTGTTCTACCATATTTTTATAAAATCTGCAAAGTATCAAATTTAACATTTCCATTTTAGGGGAGCCTATCATTCCAATATATAAACGAATAATACCAAACAAGACAGAAAATCGGAAGAAAAAATAAAATCTCAATAAAAAGAATCAAGTAAACAAAAGAAAGTTTCTATAATTAAGAGAATCTCATTGCTAAAATAAAAAAAGAGAAGAAATTTAGTTCTCACGGAACTTATCACATTTAGGTCTTTTCTTCAAGTATGCTTTAATCTCCGCCCTATTCCCATTTAATATTTTTCGTTAACACAGGTTATCATGTGTTTATAAACTCACAGTATCTTTTGGCAAAGATGCGATAAGTTTTAATAATACGCAAGAAAACATAATAATATTTTTCATTATCTCTTTTTATAGTACTACCAATCTATTAAAAACAGATTAGCAATAAATAAAATATATCATCCTATAAGAAGACGGTAGAAAAGAAACTACTTTTTATTTGCGCAATGTTCATCATCAGAATAGCATAATTATGTGACCATTTAACATAATCAACTATCTAAACCCTCTGTAACCACTAATACAGCCCCCAATAATAAAGAAAAACAACAATAAACAAACACAAAAGATACCTGATGGCAAACTTATTACCTTTTTCCAAGTTCCGTGAGAACTTAACACAAAAAACAAACAGTTAAATCAATAGGGCAACATCGTTCAGAAAGGAATAGGAAAGAAATGACATACATACATTAACCTCTAATAATTACGCTTATGAAGTAGAAAAAACGAATCCTTTACAAACCTATTCCGGAAATACAATCGAATCCGGAATCCTAAAACAAACTATCAAATTAATGTTTAACCGAACAATTTAGTGTATGACAGAAAAAACTAACCTGTTTCCGAATCTAATCCGGTTTCGAGAAACAAATCGCCTGAAAATGGCAATCGCTGCTTCTATCATGCTATGGTGTGCAACACCTCAGCAAGCGGCAGCCGATACTTACGAAAAACACGAAATCACCACTGCACAACAGCAAAAAGTAAAAGCGACCGGTACCGTGGTTGATCAAAATGGGGAAGCCATGATTGGTGTATCCGTCAAAGTGAAAGACAATGCCACCATGGGAACTATCACCGACCTGAATGGTAAATTCTCTTTTGACGCACCTAAAGGCGCTACACTTGAAATTTCTTACATCGGCTACAAAACCGTAACTGTCAAAGCAGAAGGTACAGTCCTCAACATTACGATGAAAGAAGATGCAGAGGTATTGGATGAAGTCGTTATTGTGGGCTATGGTTCACAGAAGAAAGTGAACGTAACCGGTGCTGTCGGCATGGTCAATTCCGACGTACTTGAAGCCCGGCCGGTACAAAACGTATCGCAGGCTTTGCAAGGTGTAGTCCCGGGTCTGAACCTCTCAGTAGGCAACTCCGGAGGTGCACTGGACAGCTCGATGAGTATCAATATCCGTGGTGCCGGTACTATTGGTGATGGTTCAGGTTCTTCTCCTCTTATTTTGATCGATGGCATTGAAGGGGAATTGAACTCTGTTAACCCGAACGATATTGAAAGCGTATCGGTACTGAAAGATGCAGCTTCTGCCTCTATCTATGGTGCCCGTGCCGCATTCGGTGTAATACTTGTTACAACCAAGAGTGGCAAGAGTGGCAAAGCAAGAGTGAGCTACAATGGTAATGTACGTTTCTCTGATGCACTCTGTGTACCGGAAATGATGGACTCTTATCAATTCGCACAATACTTCAATCGTGCAGCCGAAAATGCAGGTGACTCAGGCCCATTCAGCCAAGAAGCACTCGACCGTATCCTTGCCTACCAAGCCGGAACCCTGAAAGAGACAATGACCATGAACGAACAAACCCGTAAATGGCAGGCTTATGGCGGTGCTAATGCCAATACCGACTGGTTCAAAGAATTCTATAATGACTGGGTTCCGTCACAAGAACACAGCCTGAGTATCAGCGGAGGTACAGAAAAGACACAATACACCATCAGCGGGAGCTTCCTTGACCAGAACGGTCTGCTCCGTCATGGTAGCGATAATTTTCAACGCTATACGATGAACGGTAAAATCACAAGCCAAGTTGCTGACTGGTTCACTGTCACTTACTCAACCAAATGGACACGCGAAGACTTTGACCGCCCGTCATATCTGACAGGTCTCTTCTTCCACAACATCGCCCGCCGCTGGCCGACTAACCCTGCCTACGACCCGAATGGGCATCCGGTAGATGGAATGGAAATTGCAGAACTTGAAACCGGAGGAAAACAAATCAACCAGAAAGACCTAAATACCCAACAGATACAATTCGTTTTTGAACCGATCAAAAACTGGCGTATTAATCTGGAAGGTAGTTTACGTACTACAAACACCAACGAACATTGGGATGTATTACCTATATATGCCTACAATGCAGATAACGACCCTTATCTGATTTCATGGGGAGGAAAAGCAAACGGAACTTCGGAAGTAAACGAATATTCATATAAAGAGAACTACTACACAACCAACATCTATTCAGACTACTTCAAACAGTTCGACAACGGACATTACTTCAAGGTGATGGCAGGTTTCAATAGCGAGTTATACAAAACCCGTTACCTGCAAGGGCAAAAAACAACCTTAATTTCAAATAGTGTCCCCACCATCAATACAGCTACCGACGACCCTAAGACATGGGGTGGATACGCTCACAATGCTGTCGCAGGTTTCTTCGGACGTATTAACTACAACTACAAGGACCGTTATATGATTGAGGCTAATGGACGTTACGACGGTTCATCACGCTTTATAGGCGACAAACGCTGGGGATTTTTCCCTTCATTCTCTGCCGGATGGAACGTTGCTCAGGAACCATTCTTCCAAAAAATCGCAGAAAAATGCGATATCGGTACACTGAAACTTCGTGCTTCTTGGGGACAATTAGGTAATACCAACACTAATGATGCATGGTATCCTTTCTATCAGACGATGCCTACAGGCTCTAACTACGGCTGGTTGCTTAACGGCGCATTACCTAACTATGCCAATAATCCGGGCATTGTGAGCATGAAGAAAACATGGGAAACCATTGAGACTTGGGACGTTGGTTTGGACTGGGGACTGTTCAATAACCGTTTAACAGGTTCGTTCGACTACTTCGTCCGCTATACTTACGACATGATCGGTCCGGCTCCAGAACTTTCTTCATCGTTAGGTACAGGCGTTCCGAAGATTAACAATGCTGACATGAAATCTTATGGTTTCGAACTTGAACTGGGATGGAGAGACCGTATCCGCGACTTCTCTTACGGTGTGAAATTCATTTTGTCTGATTCTCAGCAAAAGATTCTGAAATATCCGAACGAAGACTATAACATAGGTACTTACTATAAAGGGCAGAAACTCAACAACATCTGGGGATATAAGACGGTAGGTATCGCACAGAGCCAGGAAGAGATGGATGCTCATCTGGCAAAAGTAGACCAATCGGCCTTGGGTAGTAAATGGAGTGCAGGCGACATTATGTATGCCGACATCGACGGTGATGGCAAGATCAGCACAGGAAGCAATAAACTGGGAGATACAGGCGACCGCGTAATCCTGGGTAACAGTACCCCACGGTACAGCTACGGTCTGACTCTTGACGCAAGCTGGAAAGGAATTGACTTCCGCGCATTCTTCCAGGGCATTGGCAAACGTGACTATTGGCTGCAAGGCCCGTACTTCTGGGGATCAACCGGCCTTGGACAATGGCAGGCTGCCGGCTTCAAGGAACATTGGGATTTCTGGCGTCCGGAAGGTGACCCCTTGGGAGCAAACACCAATGCTTACTACCCACGTGTAGCAAGAAACGGTGGTAAGAATACGAATGTACAAAGCCGTTATTTGCAAAACGCAGCTTATTGCCGTCTGAAAAATATCCAGATAGGTTATACTTTGCCCAAAACATGGACAGAAAAGGCAGGTATGTCGTCTGTACGTGTCTATGTATCCGGAGACAACTTGCTTACTTTCTCCGATATCACAGGCATCTTCGACCCGGAAGCAATCGGAAGTACATATGATACGAACAACGGTAAACTGTATCCGTTGCAGAGAGTCATTTCAGTCGGTTTAAATGTTAACTTCTAAAAAACACCAAGAATATGAAAATTAAAATGAAATATATCGTGGCGCAGGCTTGCCTCGTAGCGGGAGCATCCATGGCTCTGACTTCGTGCAACGACTTTCTGGACAGAGAGCCGCTGGATCAAGTCACTCCGCAAGAGTATTTCCAAACTGCAGACCACCTGGCAGCATATACTATTTCAAAATACAACTCTATGTTCTCAACACATAGCGGATGGAATGCCGGTACGGTAAACAATGATGGCGGTACAGACAACATGGTAGTAGGTGGTTATAACTCTACCTACTATGAAAAAGGGATCTGGAAAGTACCTTCAAACAATGACAACTGGTCCAACGGATTGTCACTGGCCCGTTATTGCAACTACTTCTTCGAACAAGTATTACCTAAATACGAAGCCGGAAAGATCTCGGGATCAGAAGATGACCTCAAACACTACATCGGTGAAATGTATTTCATGCGTGCATTGGTATATTACAACCAGCTACGCAAATACGGAGATTACCCTATTATCACTGAGGTGCTTCCGGATGATGAAGCGATACTGATTGAAAAGAGTGTACGTCAGCCACGTAATAAAGTGGCCCGCTTCATTCTTGAAGATCTCGACAAAGCTATCGGGTTAATGAAAAACCAAGGCTTTATGAGCAACAATCGCCTGAACAAACAGTGTGCTTTGCTGATCAAATCACGTGTGGCATTATACGAAGCTACATTTGAGAAATATCATCAGGGAACGGGTCGCGTACCGGGTGACGAAACATGGCCGGGAAAGAGCGTACATCCGAATTTCTCACTTGATGTAGCAGCCGAAATCAACTTTTTCCTCGACCAGTGTATGGATGCAGCTTCACAAGTAGCGGACGCTATCACACTGACCGAAAATACAGGGGTATTCAATCCGCTTAGCGACAGCGAATATTCCGGTTGGAATCCCTACTTTGAGATGTTCTCTGCCGAAGATATGAGCGGTTATTCCGAAGTTCTCTTCTGGAAAGACTATCTTCGTTCGGGAAGTATCAACATCAGCCACGGTGCTCCCAACTATATTTATTCAGGCGGAAACAATGGAATGTTGAGAAGCTATGTACAGACCTTCCTGATGGAGAATGGATTGCCTTGGTATGCCAGCAACAGCGGATTTAAAGGTGACAGCAGGGTTCAGGAAGAAAAAGAAGGACGTGACCAGCGCTTACAACTTTTCTTATTCGGCGAGAAAGACAAACAGGCTCCGAGAGCCGATGGTGACGGCACTATGCCCGAGTTCGGCGAACCTGCTCTCTTTGAGCTGGAAGAAGTAAGAGATTTGACAGGATATCGCATCCGTAAATGCCTGACTTATAAAAAGGATCAGATTATCTCGGGTTCCGACCAGTCGACCACAGGATGCATCATCTATCGCGGTGTGGAAGCTTACCTCAACTATCTGGAAGCATATTATCTGAGAAATGGTAAGGTAGATGGAAAAGCAGCCCAATACTGGACCGCCATCCGCAAACGTGGTGGGGTGGACACAGATTACGAAAAGACCATTCGCAATACAGATATGAGCAAAGAAGTAGACTGGGCTAAATACTCCGGTTCTACATTGGTAGACGCAACTTTATTCAATATCCGCCGTGAACGTCGTTGCGAATTCATCGGTGAAGGTATGCGTTGGGATGACCTGATGCGCTGGAGAGCTATGGATCAATTGCTTACAACCAAATATGTTCCGGAAGGATTCAACTTCTGGGATGAAGCTTATGATGACTATGTGGCAATGAAGAACGACAAAGGCGAGCCTAAATATAAGATTGTATCAGACGGTAGTTCAACAGCCAATATGTCAGCAAAAGAATTAGGTAAGTATGTACGTCCATACTCAATCGTAAAAGCAAATAACGCTGTATTCGACGGTTACACATTCGCTAAGGCATACTACTTGTATCCGGTGCCGATACGGCAGATGGAGCTCCTGTCTCCGGATCGTTCAGTCAACAGTTCTGTACTTTACCAGAACCCATACTGGCCAAACAAAACAAGCGAGCCTGCTATCGAATAATAGTTTTCCAATAGGAAGCAAAATATAAAAAAGTATTGATTTTTAGTATATAATAAAGTTGTTGTGGTAAGAGATTTATAGCAACTACACAAATTTAAAAAAGGAAAATTGGAAAAAGGGCGTCCGTGAGGATGTCCTTTTTTATATTACATATTAGAAGAACGGTATATATAAACAAAAAGGCCGCGCAAAATTGCACAGCCTTTCATTATATAAATATCCGGAAATATCAGCTCTTGTTAGCGCGTTTACGTTCGTTTTCATCCAAAAGCACTTTACGCATACGCATAGCCTTCGGAGTAACCTCTACATATTCGTCTTCCTTGATGTACTCCAATGCCTCTTCAAGAGAGAACTGTACAGGAGGAATCAGACGGGTCTTCTCATCAGAACCGGAAGCACGCATATTGGTCAGTTTCTTCGACTTAGTCACATTTACAACCAGGTCTTTTTCGTGAGCATGTTCACCCACTACCTGCCCAGCGTATACCTCTTCCTGAGGGAAAATAAAGAATTTACCACGATCCTGCAGTTTATCGATTGCATAAGCAAATGCAGTACCACCTTCCATAGCGATAATCGAACCATTGGTACGACGTTCGATATCACCTTTGAACGGTTGATATTCTTTAAAACGGTGAGCCATGATGGCTTCACCTGCCGAAGCAGTCAGAACGTTCGTACGAAGACCGATGATACCGCGTGAAGGCATGTCAAACTCAAGGTTAATACGCTCACCGGTATTCTCCATCATGGTCATCTCACCCTTACGGCGAGTCACCATATCGATAATTTTACTTGAATACTCTTCCGGTACGTTGATTGTAAGTTCCTCGATCGGTTCACACTTCACTCCATCTATTTCTTTATAAATTACTTGCGGCTGTCCAACCTGTAACTCGTAACCTTCACGACGCATCGTTTCGATCAAAACAGAAAGGTGAAGCACACCACGACCCGATACAACCCATTTACCGTCTTCTTCACTCTTACGCACGCGCAATGCGAGGTTCTTATCCAACTCCTTGGTCAAACGATCATGGATATGACGTGAAGTTACAAATTTACCGTCCTTACCATAGAACGGAGAATCGTTGATGGCAAACAGCATGCTCATAGTCGGTTCATCAATAGCGATAGGCGGCAATGCTTCCGGATTTTCATAATCGCAGATCGTATCTCCAATCTCAAATCCGTCAATACCCACCAAAGCACAAATATCTCCTGAAGAAACCTCAGTCGTTTTCACACGGCCCAGCCCTTCAAAAACATGAACTTCCTTTATTTTAGATTTTACAATACTACCGTCGCGCTTAGCCAAAGACACATTCATACCCTCCTTGAGCGTACCGCGGTGAACACGTCCTACAGCGATACGGCCTGTATATGAAGAATAATCGAGTGAGGTGATCAGCATCTGCGGAGTACCTTCCAATTGTTCCGGAGCAGGAATGTTCTCGACAATACAATCCAGCAAAGGCACAATGCTGTCTGTCTGCTCTTTCCAGTCCGTACTCATCCAGTTGTTCTTAGCCGAACCATAGATTGTCGGGAAGTCAAGCTGCTCTTCAGTAGCATCGAGGCTGAACATCAGATCGAACACCATCTCATGTACTTCGTCCGGACGGCAGTTCGGCTTATCCACCTTATTAATAACAACAATCGGTTTCAATCCGATTTCCAAAGCTTTCTGTAATACGAAGCGCGTTTGCGGCATCGGACCTTCAAAAGCATCAACCAACAGAATACATCCATCGGCCATGTTGAGCACACGCTCTACTTCACCACCGAAGTCGCTGTGTCCCGGAGTATCAATAATATTAATCTTAGTTCCGTTGTAATTGATAGAAACGTTTTTAGAGAGAATCGTTATCCCTCGTTCACGCTCCAAGTCGTTGTTATCCAGAATTAATTCACCGCTTGTTTGGTTGCCGCGAAACAAGTTTCCGGCTAAAAGCATTTTATCGACGAGAGTCGTTTTCCCATGGTCAACATGGGCAATAATTGCAATGTTTCGAATATTTTGCATAGAATACCTATTATTTGGCGACAAAGGTACAAAAATTGGATTAGAAAAAAGGGATAGTATAGAAAATATTTCCTGCAATTCATTGTGGGATAAAAGATAATGCCTATCTTTGCACGCTCAAAGAAACATTTTATAGATCAATAATTTTATTAATTATGTATTTAGACGCTGCTAAAAAGCAAGAAATCTTCGGTAAGTACGGAAAGTCTAACACTGATACTGGCTCAGCTGAGGCCCAGATAGCTTTGTTTTCATACCGTATTACTCACCTGACTGAGCACATGAAGCTCAACAGAAAAGATTATAGTACAGAAAGAGCTTTGACTATGTTAGTAGGTAAACGTCGTGCTTTGCTCGACTACCTGAAAGCAAAAGATATCACCAGATATCGTGATATCATCAAAGAGCTTGGCTTGCGTAAGTAATCACTTACCGCGAACAAAATTTAAAAGCCGTTTCTTCCATCGGGAAGAAACGGCTTTTATTTTTTACCCTTCCCCTTGCTTGGATATAAAATTTCATTAATTTTGCAGCAAAACGAATTAAATTATAACCTTTTACCAGGAAAATACATTCAAACATTATGGATACAAGTAAAATCGTAGGAGAAAAGATAAAATCACTCCGTGAGAACAAAGGAATCTCAATAGAAGAACTTGCCGAACGCTCGGGACTGGCTATCGAACAGATAGAACGTATCGAAAACAATATTGACCTGCCGTCATTGGCACCGCTTATCAAAATAGCCCGTGTATTGGGCGTACGTCTGGGCACTTTCCTCGACGACCAGGATGAAACAGGCCCGGTTGTTTCGCGCAAAATGGAAGCAACAGACACGATCAGCTTTTCAAACAACGCCATCCATTCGCGCAAACACATGCAGTACCATTCACTGTCCAAGTCAAAAGCCGACCGCCACATGGAACCGTTCATTATCGATGTAGCCCCTACACAAGACAGTGATTTCGTGCTATCTTCCCATGAAGGAGAGGAATTCATCATGGTCATGGAAGGAGTCATGGAAATCAGTTACGGAAAGAGCACCTACTTGCTTGAGGAAGGCGATAGTATCTATTATGACTCCATCGTCCCTCATCACGTTCATGCCTACGAAGGACAGGCTGCCAAAATTCTGGCAGTGATCTATACACCGATTTAATGATCAACGATTATCGCCCACACATACTAAAAACATGCAACTATACGAAAAAACACTCGGTCAGTGGCTTGAACATTGGGCCGAAACAACACCCGACAAAGAATACATTGTATACTCCGACCGTAACCTGCGTTTCACCTGGAAGCAATTCAACAAACGGGTGGATGACATGGCGAAAGGACTGATTGCCATCGGAGTGGAAAGAGGTACCCATGTAGGCATCTGGGCGGCAAACGTACCGGACTGGCTGACTCTGCTATATGCCTGTGCAAAAATCGGTGCAGTCTACGTGACAGTAAACACCAACTATAAACAAGCTGAACTGGAATACTTGTGCGAGAACTCGGACATGCATACACTCTGCATTGTTAATGGAGAGAAGGACAGCGACTTTGTTCAGATGACCTACAATATGCTTCCGGAACTGAAAACCTGTGAACGCGGACATCTGAAGAGCGAACGTTTCCCCTATATGAAAAATGTGATCTATGTAGGACAAGAGAAGCACCGCGGGATGTACAATACACAGGAAATCCTGTTATTAGGCGATAATATAGAAGACACCAGACTCAATGAACTCAAAGCCGGCGTCGACTGTCACGACGTGGTAAATATGCAATATACCTCCGGAACAACCGGTTTTCCCAAAGGGGTCATGCTGACACATTACAATATAAGCAATAATGGTTTCCTGACCGGCGAGCATATGAAATTCACAGCCGACGATAAACTATGTTGCTGCGTACCTCTGTTCCATTGCTTCGGCGTAGTGTTAGCCACCATGAACTGCCTGACTCACGGCTGTACCCAGGTGATGGTTGAACGCTTTGACCCACTCATCGTACTGGCATCCATCCATAAAGAAAGATGTACCGCACTCTATGGAGTACCTACCATGTTTATCGCCGAACTAAATCATCCGATGTTCGATATGTTCGACATGTCGAGTCTTCGTACAGGCATCATGGCCGGCTCACTCTGCCCGGTAGAGTTGATGAAACAGGTGGAAGAAAAAATGTATATGAAGGTGACCAGCGTATACGGGCTGACTGAAGCAGCTCCGGGTATGACTGCCACCCGCATTGACGATCCATTTGACGTACGCTGCAACACTGTAGGACGTGACTTTGAGTTCACAGAAGTAAAAGTGCTTGATCCGGAAACAGGTGAAGAATGCCCGATCGGCGTACAGGGAGAAATGTGCAATCGCGGATATAACACCATGAAAGGATATTATAAGAACCCACAAGCTACAGCTGAAGTGATAGATAAAAACAATTTCCTGCACTCAGGAGACTTGGGAATCAAGGACGAAAATGGAAACTATCGCATCACGGGGCGCATCAAAGATATGATCATACGTGGAGGGGAGAATATCTATCCGCGTGAAATCGAAGAATTCCTCTATAAGTTTGAAGGAGTAAAAGACGTGCAGGTATCAGGCATTCCGTCTAAAAAGTATGGAGAAGCAGTAGGCGCCTTCATCATTCTGCACGAAGGGGTAACCATGCAGGCATCAGACGTGCAGGACTTCTGCCGTAATAAAATCTCCCGCTACAAAATACCCAAATATATTTTCTTTATTGATGAGTTCCCTATGACCGGAAGCGGAAAGATACAAAAATTCAAACTGAAGGATTTAGGATTGAAACTCTGCGAAGAACAAGGTATCCAGATTATATAAAAACAGACATGATAAGTGATTAACCGGAGAGAAATTCCAAACGTTAATCACTTATCATTATCGCTTCACTGGTAAAGTAAAATAAAAGACAGTTCCTTTGCCCTGTTTGGAACGTACCCAGATTCGTCCGCCCATCTTTTCGACAAGCATACGGCAAATAGTCAGTCCCAACCCTGTGCCTTGCACAAAATCATCTATCTTTCCAAAACGCTGGAAGATCGTAGCCACCCTTTCTGCAGGGATTCCTTTCCCTGTATCCGATACATAAAACTGCACCATATCGGCCTTCTCCTGAAATCCGAAATGAATTTCTCCGGCAGAAGTAAACTTAATGGCATTGGTGATCAAATTGACCAAAATCTGCGAAATACGCTCCCAATCTCCTTGTATGCATAGCTGCGGATCTACTTCGTCCAACATAAGCCGAACTTCCGGTTTAACCGATTTCACATACAATTCATGCAATTGCAGACAGATATCTTTCAACTTCACAGGATGAAAAGAAAGTTCCAAGGAACCGGCTTCAAGTGCAGAAAGATCGAGAATATCATTGAAGAGATTCAACAGAACAGACGAATTATGCTCTACGATATCGGCATATTGCCGCTTTTCGTATTCATCGTCCGCCTCGATAATCAGTTTGGAGAAACCTACAATCGCATTTAGCGGAGTGCGTATTTCGTGGCTCATATTTGCCAGAAACGAAGATTTCATCCGGTCGGCCTCTTCTGCCTTGATCCGGGCCGCTATCAACTCTTTTTCCGTCTTCTTTGTTTCGGTCACATCCCATGACACTCCAATGATATAAGGATACCGTCCTCCTGAAGGAACCACTGTTTTCATGGTGGTCACTGTACGGACTTCGCCACTCATAGTGGTATAAGTTTCCAGATACTCAATGCGTCCCAGCTCCATCGCTTTCAAATCATCTTGCCGGAGACGCTCCGCATCCTTTTTATCCGGAAATATCTCCGCATCTGTCCTCCCTACGGCCCTCTCGACAGAGATACCCGAATATTCGGCAAAAGCTTTATTCCAATAAAGATAACGAAAGTCGTTCCCTGTATCTTTCACAAACAAATAGACAGGAATATTATTCAGAATATCATTCATCAACGAATTGAGACGTACGATCTCACTTCGCTGAACCTCGTTGGTTCTTGCCATTTCGGTTTCCTGTGATACGTCACGGCACATACACAACAAATATTGATCATCCAACGGGAAAATACGATTTTCATAATGATGAAGAACGCCGTCCAGCGTTAACGAATGTTCGGCTATCGAACTCTTCCCGGTACGGATTACTTTATCCATGTTCTGACGAACACTTTCATAAGCCTCCTCAGGAACAATATCTTTTACATTTGAATTTATAATACTATCGGCTGTCGTACCTTCAACATGATTCGTAGTAGGTGATGAAGCTAACTCTACTATATTGGCATTATGATCAAAAACAGTAAGCATATCGGGCAAAGCATCCAAAATCCGGGTACTGTATCGCTCTCGGAACCGTCCTTTCCTGAGAGAGTCGAGTTCCGAAGAAAGCCTCTCCACTTTCTCCTCCAGTTTCTCTACAATTTCCAGTAGTTCTTCTTTTGTTTTATGCTCGTAGTATCCCATGGATTTCAGTCTGTTTTAATCTATATTGTTGTATATAGCATTTCATTACTTGCAAATATAATACATAAATCTGAAAAATATCCTACAAATCGAAGTTATTATTGATTAAAAAATCCGATAGCTTTTGCCCTACTATTCAGAATGTTCTATCTTTGCACCACTTTATATTTTAAACAATTTACATTTATGTCCACAGAATTATTCTCTACCCTGCCCTACAAAGTGGCAGACATCACACTTGCCGACTTTGGTCGCAAGGAAATCGACTTGGCAGAAAAAGAAATGCCCGGCCTTATGGCTCTTCGCGAAAAATATGGAGAATCCAAACCGTTGAAAGGTGCCCGTATCATGGGTTCGCTGCACATGACAATCCAGACTGCTGTCCTGATTGAAACGCTGGTAGCTTTGGGAGCTGAAGTCCGTTGGTGCTCTTGCAACATATATTCGACACAAGATCATGCAGCAGCAGCCATTGCAGCTTCAGGTGTTGCTGTATTTGCCTGGAAAGGTGAAACTTTGGCAGACTATTGGTGGTGTACCTTGCAGGCTCTGAACTTCGAAGGAGGTAAAGGGCCGACAGTGATTGTCGACGATGGCGGGGATGCCACAATGATGATCCATGTGGGCTATGAAGCAGAAAATAATGCTGCCGTATTGGACAAAGAGGTACATGCCGAAGATGAAATAGAACTGAACGCCATACTGAAAAAAGTGCTGGCAGAAGACAAAGAACGCTGGCACCGGGTAGCGGCTGAAGTGCGCGGAGTTTCGGAAGAGACAACGACCGGCGTGCATCGCCTATACCAGATGCAGGAAGAAGGCAAGTTGTTGTTCCCTGCCTTCAACGTAAACGACTCGGTTACCAAATCTAAATTCGACAACCTGTATGGTTGCCGCGAATCACTGGCAGACGGCATTAAACGTGCCACAGACGTAATGATTGCCGGTAAAGTAGTTGTAGTATGCGGTTATGGAGATGTAGGTAAAGGCTGCTCACACTCCATGCGCTCTTATGGGGCCCGCGTGTTAGTGACAGAAGTCGATCCCATCTGTGCACTTCAGGCCGCTATGGAAGGTTTTGAGGTAGTGACCATGGAGGACGCCTGCAAGGAAGGTAACATCTTTGTTACCACAACCGGTAACATCGACATCATCCGTATCGATCACATGGAACAGATGAAAGATCAGGCCATTGTTTGCAACATCGGTCACTTTGACAATGAAATTCAGGTAGATGCCCTGAAACATTACCCGGGTATCAAACGTGTCAATATCAAACCACAGGTAGACCGTTATTATTTCCCTGACGGACACAGCATCATTCTGCTGGCAGACGGCCGTTTGGTAAACCTGGGCTGCGCCACAGGACATCCCTCTTTCGTGATGAGCAACTCTTTCACTAACCAGACACTGGCACAGATCGAGCTGTTCAACAAGAAATACGACATCAACGTATATCGCTTGCCGAAACACCTGGATGAAGAAGTAGCCCGACTGCATCTTGAAAAGATCGGCGTAAAGCTGACCAAACTGACTCCTGAGCAGGCTGCCTATATCGGAGTTTCGGTTGACGGCCCATATAAAGCCGACCACTACAGATATTAAAAAGTTACGATTGGACGATTTACGAATAACGGTTAAGCCGGATTGTAAATCGTCTAATCCTACAGTCAAACCTCAATCATAAATTGTAAATCGTCTAATCGTAAATGAAAAAGTTTCTTCCAGACCTTATTGCCATTCTGGCATTCATAGTCATCTCTTTCATCTATTTCTTCCCGGCGATCACTGAAGACCGGATTCTCTTCCAGCACGACACCGTAGCCGGAGCCGGAGCCGGACAGGAAGCTAAAGAGTACTATGAAAAAACAGGTGAACGCACACGTTGGACAAACGCCCTTTTCGGAGGAATGCCCACCTACCAGATGTCCCCAAGTTACGACTCCACCGAGCCGCTGACATTCGTACAAAAAGTATATCATCTTTTTCTCCCGAACTACGTATGGCTCACATTTATCATGATGCTCGGATTCTATATCCTGCTAAGGGCATTCGGCATACCGGCATGGCTCTCGGGGTTAGGAGGAATTATCTGGGCCTTTTCGTCCTACTTCTTCATTTTAATTGCTGCCGGACATATCTGGAAATTCATCACCCTTGCCTATATACCACCTACAATAGCAGGTATTGTACTTGCCTACCGGAAAAAATATTTGTTAGGAGGGATTGTCACTGCTTTGTTCATGGCCATGCAGATTCTGTCCAACCATGTGCAAATGACCTACTATTTCCTGTTTGTCATTCTCTTCATGGTAGGTGCATTCTTCGAAGATGCCTGGCGCAAAAAAGAACTTCCCCAGTTCTTCAAAGCTACCGGTGTGCTGATTATCGCCGGATTAATCGGTGTATCCATCAATCTTTCGAGCCTATACCACACTTACGAGTATAGCAAAGAAACGATGCGTGGCAAAAGTGAGTTGAAATATGAAGGAGCTGCCGCAAAGCAGACAAGCAGCGGGCTCAATCGTGACTATATCACCCAATGGAGCTATGGCATCGGCGAAACATTCTCATTACTGGTCCCCAATGTCAAGGGAGGCGCCTCGGTGCCATTGTCACGAAGTAAAAAGGCAATGGAAAAAGCCAATCCGATGTACAGCAGCCTCTACTCACAACTGACCCAGTACTTCGGCGACCAACCCATGACAAGCGGTCCTGTCTACGTAGGTGCTTTTGTACTAATGCTTTTCATTCTGGGCTGTTTCATTGTAAAAGGTCCCATGAAATGGGCACTGTTAGGAGCCACTATTTTCTCTATCCTGCTTTCGTGGGGTAAAAATTTTATGGGGCTGACAGACTTCTTTATCGATTACATCCCGATGTATAATAAGTTCCGCGCCGTATCCTCCATTCTGGTAATTGCCGAGTTTACCATTCCCCTGCTCGCGATTCTCACCCTGAAAGAGATACTTACCAAGCCGGAGCTGCTGAAAGAGAAACTGAAATATATCTATATCAGTTTCGGACTGACCGGGGGACTTGCGCTACTTTTTGCCATTGCTCCCCGCCTATTCTTCCCGACTTATATTCCTGCTAACGAGATGGCAGCCCTACAGAATGCTCTGCCCGCCGATCAGTTATCGCCTATAGTGGCTAATCTTGAAGAGATGCGTGTGCACCTTTTCACTTCTGACGCTTGGCGCAGTTTCTTTATCGTTACTATCGGTACCCTGCTCTTACTGGCTTACAACGCAAAAAAACTGAAAGCGACCTGGACTGTTGCCGCTATTGCCCTGCTATGCCTGGGAGACATGTGGAGCGTAAACAAACGCTATTTGTACGACGAACAGTTCGTCCCGAAATCCGAACAGGCTGCAACGTTCCGGAAGAGTCAGACAGATGAACTGATCCTGCAAGATCAATCACCGGATTACCGTGTACTGAACTTCGCAGGCAATACATTCGAAGAAAACAATACTTCTTATTGGCACAAGAGCGTAGGTGGCTACCATGCTGCCAAACTCCGCCGTTATCAGGAAATGATAGACCATCATATTGCCAAAGAAATGCAGGCAGCCTATCAGGAAGTAGCAACAGCAGGCGGTCAAATGGACAGTGTGAACGCAGCTAAATTCCCTGTACTGAATATGCTGAATACAAAGTACTTCATATTCCCTGCCGGGCAACAAGGCCAAACAGTCCCCATTGAAAATCCATATGCTTTCGGCAATGCCTGGTTCGTAGATAAAGTACAGTACGTGAACAATGCGAACGAAGAAATTGATGCCATCGGGCAAGTCGACCTCCAACAAACCGCTATAGTAGACTCTAAGTTTAAAGAGGCCTTGAAAGGGGTGAACGAGGGCTACAAAGACTCACTGTCCACCATCCGGTTGACCGGCTATGAACCCAACCAATTAGTATACGAGACTTCCTCGCCCAAAGACGGTGTAGTTGTATTCTCGGAAATATATTATCCGGGATGGACGGCAACCATTGATGGCAAACCTGCCGATATTGCCCGTGCAGATTACATCTTACGTGCTATGAACGTACCGGCGGGTAAGCATACCATCGAAATGCGTTTTGATCCGCAAAGCCTGCACATCACAGAAGGTATTGCATATGGAGCGATGGCATTATTGCTGATAGGAGTAATTATTCTGGTATGGATCAACCGGAAAAAATATGGAGAAAGCATAAAAAAATAACCGTCTACAGAGAGCAGTTCATCATTTACAAACACGAACTCCTCAGACTACTTCTGTCTGAGGAGTTTGTGTTTTATTCTATACGTAATTTATTATTAATTCTTTCAGACTCTCTATAATTTCTTTTTCATTGATGGCATCTAAAAAAGAGTAGCCTCATCGAAAATGATAAATTCCGGATTCATATACACCGCTTGAGTTATTAAAACACATTATTTTTACCCAACACTTAAATCAAGACCTGCAATATCGCTTAGGAAGCTATTCTATAAATTCAGCAATGCGATCATAAGAACAGCCTGTATCAAATGTGCCATACCTCTTATGCCATTCATCTATATTCAACCGATTCATTGCCCCTAAATTCTTTGAATAAATCGTAGGATCAGCCACAGAGCTATTCAATGGGCGACACAAGGCTATAGAGAAATATCCAGACATCTTGTTCTATCTTAGAGGTTAAAACGCCAACTAATACAAAAAGGTTACAATAAAAATATATTCAAGTAAATAAATCCACGATAGCTTTTTGTCATTTTGTCTAAATGTATTCTAAAACTCTTCAGAATCGTTTTTTTGCACACCATAACAAAGAAAGAATAAAAAAACTCAGAAATAGCGTTGTTCTAAAAATCACATAGCCACCAAATACAGTGAAATACTATAAAAAAGATAATTAGCCGATCCCATTTACTATTCACAAGAAAGCCAGATAACAAACGAACGTTCAGAATGATATAAAAAAAAAGGCTTCTAAAACTTTATTATAGAAAAAAAAAGCCACTTTCTTCCCCTGAATTAAAGGCTTCTCCAAGAAAAAAAGCTCGTTTTCATCAGAAAACAAACTTCTTATTAATAAGAAGTTAACTTCCTACTCTCAGGAAATTAATTCTCTACCGGCAGGAAGTTAGTTATTTGCCGGCAGGAAGTTAACTTCGTGCCGGCACCTCTCACATTATTTCCCGGTAACAAGTGATCTAAAAAGAAATATCCGATGATTCCTCCTCTATTTCACAACATTTCGCCAAAGTGGATGTCAGCAAAAAAGTAGAATATCAAACATTTTGATACCGAACTACATTTTAAACCATCAAATAAAAAGCGCCATCCTTCCTCTGAATAGAGGATAAAGGATGACGCTTGATATAACTTCTTACTAAGAACCTTCTTACATCACGGCAGGTAACGTTACCTTGAAATTCGGACTTTCCGTATGTTGCCGGTGGATAATTCCAACCATTTTCTTCACAATATCCGGATTCTCGGCAGCTACATTATGGTCTTCATGGATATCTGTTGCCAAATTATAAAGGAAAGGAATACCTTTCTTAACAACCATTTTCCAATCTCCCATGCGTACGCCTATCTGGTTCGTTTCATTAAATTCCCAATAAAGAAAATCATGTTTCTTCTGGTTCTTCTTACCCAACAGAGTCCGGGCAAAAGAGATACCATCAAAATAATCGGATTCTTTCTTCTTATTCACATATTTTTTCGGGAAATTCTTCACACCCGTCAAATCACACAAGGTAGGCATGACGTCGTAAAAAGCACATTGGTGATCATTCACTGTTCCGGCAGCAACCTGACCGGGCCAACGGACAATAAACGGAACACGGATACCACCCTCGTAACACTGGCGTTTCAAGCCACGCAACTTCCCGTCACGTCCGAAGAAAGTGGGATCGGCCCCGCCTTCCTCGTGGGGACCATTATCACTGGTAAAGATGACAATCGTATTTTTATCCAATCCTTTCTCTTCTAACTTCTTCAGGACCTCACCCACATAATGGTCCAAACGGGTGATCATACCTGCAAACTGCGCATGTACATGGGTGATAGCGTTATATCGGGACCCCTTCTGACCACCAAAAGCTTTATCATCAGTAAACTGTGTCTTGTAATGGTTCAGAATAGAGTCTTCCGGCTGCACCAGTTCTGCGTGAGGCAAAGTATAGGTGAAAACACCGAAAAAAGGTTGATCTTCATTCTGTTTATCGATCCATTCCATCGCTTTCTGATGAATCAAATCGGCTGAGTATTGAGTACGTTTATGATAATCGGGACCGTACATCGGATATTTGATATTCTCTTCCATCACAACACGTACGACACCCGTATCGCCCAACGACTGGCTATAACGGTTCAGGAAATTGGGATAATAGAGGTGAGCCTGAAACTGACAGATATATCCGTAATATTCATCGATTCCCCTTTTATCCGGAGTGGACACAGAACCTTCGTACCCCCCTGCCCATTTGCCAAACATACCGGTAGTATATCCGTTATCTTTCATGATCTCAGGCAAAATGATATGTTCCGGATCATAAGGGTGTTGTCCGACAACCGAGAATTCTTTATTATCGCCATACATCACCGTAGATGCTTGAGTCCAATACTCTTTATTGCCACGTACTTCACAATGCCCGGTATGCTGTCCGGTCATCAACGACGCACGCGAAGGTGCGCTCACCGGACTTCCGGCATAGGCTTGCGTAAAGCGCATACCTTCACGGGCCATATTGTCAATGTTAGGCGTACTGATGTATGGCTGTCCGTAACAACCCAAATCTCCATACCCCATGTCATCGCACATGATAAAGATGATATTCGGTTTTTGAGGGTCATGTGCCTTCTCTTGATGGGCAAATGCTTGCGAGCTACCCAGCCCGACAAGCAATGCACTGCTATAAATGATTTTCTGGTTCATTCGTTGGGTTTATTTCGATTTCACCACAGATTACATGGATTTTCACAGATTAATAATTTATTTCACTGAGAGCTAAATTAAAGAATCTGTATTAATCTGTATAATCTGTGGTGAGTTTGATTCATTGTATATTCCGCTTCAGTTATTCCCATCCCGGATTGTTAGGTGCAAGTGCAGGATTCAGAATAATCTCCTGGCTGGGAACTTCATAAAGATAATATCTCTCCTGCCAGCCTTCGCCTGCTTTGATAGGATCGGGTTGCAGATAGATATATCCTTCTGTCATGGCTCCGTCGGCAGGATCCGGTCCGCCGGTCGTTTCATCCAGCAAGAACTGGGCACCATGTCTGAACTTATCTTTCGTCATCCACATTCCTTTGAGCTGACGATTAAGGAACCAGGGAGCCATTCTCCAACGACGGATATCATAGAATCCGAAGCCTTCACCCATTAACTCGATAATACGTTCACGACGGACTTCCCACAAAACAGGATCTACCAGAACACCTTGTTCATTACCTTTCGGGTAATAGCGGCCACGATTCGGGTCAAAGCTATCGTTGATTTCGGCAACCTTCATATCTGCCACACCGGCACGTTTACGCAGTTTATTGATAGACTCGTCGGCCACTGCCTGAGTGAACTGCCCTGTCTCGCACATGGCCTCAGCATAATTCAGCAATACCTCTTCGATTTTGAAGATAGGTTTATCCGATGTGTTCAGAGTGATACCTCCATTTCGGTTCGTTTCCCAGTTGCTCCAGTTCTTCCAGAAGTAATATCCCGAACGGCTTCTCACGAAACCTGTAGCTCCGATACCCCCCATAAAGTTGGGTGAAGAAGGAACCAGTGAGGCTGCCCAGTTCTGTCCGGGCAGACGTTTCATGCCGATACCGGGGTTATCACACGATTCGTTAGGTCCCATTATGTCAATGTATTCACGGTCGGCAGGATCATCGGTATAATCCCATGTTCTGGGATCATCTTTCGTCTTAGCCTTTGCTTTTACTTTATACGGAGGCATCACCACGTGATATAAACGCGGATCACGGTCGCGGAAAGTAGCGTATGGCGTTTTGTCTCCATGATAGTTCTCAGAAGTAGCAATCGGCTTACCGTCCTTACACAGATAAAGATCAACTGTGTGCTGGTTCATCTCCACATTATGGCTATCCATGTGTTCCAATGCACTGAAGTTGGCCATCTTGATGTCCTGAACAAACTCCATGTACAGGATGACTCCCGGCACTTTGCCCAAATCTTCTGTAGTCCACATCTCCCCATATCCGGCTGCAGGCTGACCGTCTGTTCCGTAGTAAAGAGTAGGATAATCATTCATCAACAGGCGAGACACCCGGATACATTCGTCAAAGAACTTCTGGGCACCCTCTATTCCGTGATATTTGCGCCAAGTGGCTTCACGCAACGTAAATCGTGAGATAGCTGCACGAATACAATCACGGTTGATGGTATTCGCACCGTCTTGTTTCTCAAAATCCCCGATATTCGCTTCAGCCCATTTCAAACGATTCAATACGGAGTCTGCTACAATCTCACGGTCAACACGGGGGCCGTAAGCCTCAGGAGAAGTTTCGTTAAGAGCTGTATTGACCCAAGGCACTGCCCCGAAACGGTTGATAAGCTCCATGTACCAATATGAGTGGAAGAAATATCCCACCGCACGCCAATGGTCTTTTTCAGCATCAGTCATTTCTGACTTATCGATATTGGCAAGCAAGATGTTAGCACGACGGAATGTGCCGGAAAATCCCCAGCCATTGCCCGAAGCCACACTCTGCACCCTTCCGAAAGCATAGTCATTACCTGACTCATTGGCACGACTCTCCAAGTATCCGGCATTCATATCACCTGCGTAGCAAGATCCTTGCCCGGTTCCGTTGATAGTATTGGCTATATTATTGTCTTTGAATATCTCATAGCAGGGCCATGCAAACGACTTAAAGTTATCGTAAGATTTAAAAGCATTATTCTCTGTCAGACTGGTGACAGGCGCATGCTCCAAAAAGCTGTCATTACATCCGGCCAGTCCGATTCCGGCTAAAATAGCCAATGATAGATATATCTTTTTCATTTTTAATTCTTGGTTATGCGTTTATAATGTAAAGTTGATACCGAACGAAACAGTACGGAATGCCGGATAGTTCCAGCTCAAGGTTTCAGGATCGATACCTGAAGGCAATGAAGAGAAAGTTGCCAGATTCTCTACACTGACAAAACCCTTCAACTGATTCAAGCCGATTCGGGATATCCATGTTTTAGGAACAGTATACGACAAAGTAACGTTCTTGATGCGGAAGTAAGCGGCGTTAGATAAGTATCTGTCTGTCTTACGTCCATAGTTGGAGCCGACTGTCGGATTCTGTCCGTACATACGTGGATATTTTGCATTCGGATTTACAGCAGTATAATCTCCATTGGCGGCATCTACCGGTTTCCAGTAGTCGGTCAGACCGTCAAATAACGGTTGGTACTTGATATCATTCACTGAGTAAATATACATCGGGAATACCAGGTTGTTGGCAATCCATGCATCACGTTGACCGGTACCCTGCATCATAATATTCAGGTCGAAACCTTTATAATTGGCACCGAGAGTAATACCATACAGGTATTTAGGCAGGCTATTACCTATTACTTTCTGGTCACCGGGGTTATCCAATGTACCGTCTCCGCTGTCGATCTGATTCGTACTCTTATCGTCATCACGGAGATTCTTGAATTTCAAGTCACCGGGACGCGGGCTGACACCTTTAATAGAGGCTACCCCGTCTTTAAGTTTCCAACTGTTGGTATCTACAAAATCATCTACTGTATAGAATCCGTCTACTTCATATCCCCAGATCTCACCCAGTCTTTGTCCCGGATAGAAATTACTCAGCAATTTAGAAGCAGCATTATCATCGTACTTAGTGATTTCAGAGTAGCTGTCAGAAAGATTGAATCCGACACGGTAGTTGAATTTACCGATGCGGTCTCTCCAGTTCACAGCCAGTTCCCAACCACGGGTACGCATATCAGCTGTATTCTGGAAAGGAGAACTTGCACCCACAACAGCAGGAAGCTGCATACCCGGTGCCAACATTCCTTTTGTGTCACGCTGATACCAATCGAACACGGCATTCAGACGATTGCCAAACATGTTCAGATCCAAACCGATATCAGTAGTCGCTACTTTCTCCCAGGTAAAGCTTGTACTTACCAGATTCGGCAAAGAGTTAATGGCAGTTACATAATCACCGCCTGACAACCAGCCGTTGTACTTGTTACTAACACTCATAGTCGGGAAATATGCATAGTTCACTACATTCTGGTTGCCGATCACACCATAAGATGCACGAATCTTCAGACCATCAATATAATTGCGTGTAACCTCCATAAACTTTTCCTGAGCCACGTTCCATCCCAAAGATACAGACGGGAAGAAACCGAAACGGGAATCTTTCGGGAATTTGGATGATCCGTCATAACGCCCGTTCACCTCCAGCAAATATTTATCCATGTAGTTATAATTAACCCGGAAGAATCCGCCACGAACAGAATATTCATTATAGCTGTCTGTCGCTTTCAGGTCACCAGTACCTGAACCTAAGGCCGGCACTTCGATAACAGCTTGATTGTAAGACAACACATTTACTCCTTCCGTATATTTAGACTCCTGGTTGAAACCGGCCATTACGCTAAAATGGTGGTCTTTCTTAATATCAAACTTATATGTACCATAAATATTGAAGGCATTGTAATCGGTGAACTGTTTTTCTTTCTGCAAATAGTCTTTTGCAGCATTCCAGATGTTGTTACCTCCCTGTATGTCTGTATACTGAGTTTTTCCGGTATAGAAATTATAGTCATACATGTTTTTGTCAAACGTGTATTCAAATACCCCTTCAAAGCCTTTGAATGGCTTCAAAATAGATTTCACGAAAACACGCGGATTGTCATACGACTTTTTCCATTTATTCGCCAACAACACCTGATTGCGCGGTGTATTGAAAGGCAAATCCTGAGAGATTGTAGAACAAACGTCCGCAGGCATATTACCTTCCGGTTGATAAGAAACCTGATTACTACCGAACATGCTTCCCAGACCGGAACTGGGTTGTGACTGATTGGTACGCGCATAGCTCATTGTCAGTTCCTGAGTAAACCATTTGGTAATATCAGCAGAGATATAAGAGTTGATATTCAGACGTTCATACGTATCTTTATCGGTAATCAAAACACCGTCCGTAGATACATATCCGGCTGACATACGGTAACGCAGCTTATCTGTACCGCCGGATACAGAAAGATTATGATTCATCTGGAAACTGGTCTCCATAAAATTCTTATATGGATCATGTTCGTTCAGATAATACAAGGCTCCGTCCGTATCGGCAAAAATACCATCACCTACAGTTTTGATAGATGAAGGATCCTGCCTGTACTGTGTCAGGTATTCCTTCCATTTTGAAACACTGGGTGAACCATAAGACCAATAAGCATCAGAATATCCTCCATCCTGATAAGCCTGCAGGTAATCCATTAACGATGCTTGCTTCGGCAGATTCATTGCAGTAGCAAAACCGAAATTATTGTTATAGTTCAGGCGGAAAGCCGTAGCTTCTTTCGGACGCTTAGTAGTCACCAGAACCACACCACCGGCCGCACGCGCACCATAAATAGCTGCCGAAGCAGCATCTTTCAGTACCGTCACCGTTTCGATATCTTCCGGATTCAACATGTCGAGGCTACCCTCTACGTTATCAATCAAGATAAGAGGCGCGACATTGGCACCATAGCTTCCGTCGCTATTCTTGATACCTACTGAATAGGCACCACGCAGTTGGAATGACTTTCCGCTACCCGGTGCATTCCCGCTATTAGATACCAGCAGTCCCGGAACCGTACCTTGCAATGCATCGGAAGCTGTCATAATAGGACGGTCCCCGATAATCTCATCCATTTTGATAGATGAAACAGCACCTGTCAGGTTTGCTTTCTTTTGTGAACCGAAACCGACTACCACTACTTCGTCTAAGGTACGAGAGTCATCTTTCAGCACTATCTTCAAAGGAACACCGGCCACGGCTTTCACTTCTTGTGTTACATAACCGATATAAGAGATAACGATAACAGCACCCGGATTTACCGACAAAGAGAAATTTCCCTCTACATTACTGATCGTACCATTCTGGGCATTGTTTTTTTCCATAATGGTAGCACCAATAATCGATTCTCCCAGGTTATCCCTGATATTACCTTTTACAACGATCTTATTACTCTGCTGTGGTGTGGAAACTACCTCCGGAGCACTCTTCAGAATAACTTCATTGCCCTTGATGACATAGCTGATACCACTGTCTTTAAACAGCACATTCAGTACCTCCTCTATGGAGCCTTCACAATTGATGTCACGGATCTTTGCATTACCCAAATCGGCTGCCTTGTAAAAGAACGTATATTTACTGTTCTTTTCAATAACCTGGATAGCCTGTTTAATGCTCATTGCCTTTCCCTGCACGGCTATCTGTCCCTGCACGGCAAAAACGGACATAGGATACAGGAGCATAAACATAATTACGCCTGCCAGAAAACGCCTGTTACAGACGCTAAAACATTGTCTCATGTCTTTCATTTTTTTGATTATACGATTAATTAGTGATTGATAAAAAAGCGATTATTTATAAATAATGATTCTCTGTGTTTCTTTTCTAAATTTCAAATTCATATTGATACAAATCTTCTCGATAACTTTAGATGCGGGGTCATCATAATGCATATAGCCTGTGAACAAGTCATTTCGGGATACTTTCTCATCGAGCTCTACCGGAATGTGGTAAATATCATGAATGGCTTCTACCAAATCATCCATACGCATGTCGACAAATTTGTAACGTCCCTCATCCCAACTGATATTACCTATATTCTTTAATATCACTTCATCCTTTTCGGGATGAAAAATAATCTGTTGCAAAGGTTTCATTTCAATCTTCCTCTGCGAAGCCTTAGCGTTGAAATCAACCTTTCCACTAAAAAGAGTCACTTCCGCACCATACTGTCGGGTGGACTGAACACGAAAAACCGTCCCTTTGACTTCTACAAATGCCTGATCAATATATACCTTAAAATTACGTCCCTTACGTTTGGTTACCTCAAAAGTAGACTCTCCCTCCAACCAGACTTCCCGTTTATCCATAAAATCCTGTGAAAAACGGATTCGACTTCCGGCTTGCATCCAAACCCTTGAACTGTCGGGGAGCACGTACAACCGACTATTTGAAGAAACAATCTCAGTATACTCAATGGCATGTTGGGAAGTGATAGGCTCCTCATTAAAAAAGAAGATACTTCCCCCAACAACCAATAACACTGTAATACATGCAGCGAGAGCAATCTTCAAGTACCTGAGCTGGAGCCGTTGCTTACGTTCAAAAGGAGTCTGACATTTGGAATCAATCTTATTCCAAATCCTACTTTCAACAGCAGTATCATCCACTATATTCCTTGCAGCATCAAATTGTTTTTTCATCTTTGTCTCCACAACATTCCAGTGCGCCAGCTCTTCTACTTCTCCCGGAGAAGACTTACCGGCAATCAATTTGCGGACAAGCCGATCGTATTTATTAGAAATCTTCATATTCTTTATATTTCTTTCCAAAAATCCAAGCTATATTTATAAATCTATTCATAAATACACAATTTATAAAATTCCCCCCTATATGTTTTCCACTTTTTTTCTGTTTTATAAATTGAGTATGCTATATTTGTAATCCAAACGTAACTCTTAATGAACGAAAAAGAAGCAATTATTAAACTGAAGACCCGCAATGATAAAGCTGCCTTTGCATTCCTGTACCACTCTTATTGGGCTAAGGTTTACAACTTTACGCGACTTTATGTCACTTCTTTGGTTGATGTGGAAGAAATCGTTCAAGAGGTTTTTATTAAAATCTGGGAGAGCAGAGAGTCTCTGGATGAAGAGCAAAACTTTGCAGGATATCTGTTCATCACCATGCGTAACCTTGTTTTTAACCGCTCCCGCAAGAATCTGAACGAGGCTTTCTACCAACTGTCAGTGATAGAAGCAGTAGAAGAGTCATATGATATAGAAGAAGAACTGGACGCAGCCAATCTACGGACACATATCGAATCACTTATTTCAATGTTACCACCCCGGCAACAGGAAGTGTTCCGTCTAAGCAGGGACGAAGAACTTTCTTATCGTGAAATTGCAGAGAAACTGCAAATATCAGAAAGAACAGTGGAACACCACATATCCGATGCTTTGAAGTTTCTAAGAAAAAACATCAAGCTTTACACATTATTCCTTTCATTATAAATGAAGTAGCGCTGCTCTTCCCCGTTGGGACAGAACAGCGCCGATCATCAGTTTTTTATGAAAAACGAAACTTTCTTTCATAGAGAGGTATTACACTTACATAACAATTCTCTCTTCGCAGAGATACTATTAACACTATATATAAACATGATGATTTTCATTAATAAATCAAAAATAAACATTTCTATAAAAATAAGAAATGGAAATCGACTAATAGAACAATTTAATCGATCAAAATGTTCTCTACATTTTCAGTAAACGTTTACTCAAATACCTTACCGGATACCAGACAGATAAAAATCCGACAGTAAATACGGTAATAAATATCACGATGACATCCCCAAAATGAACACTGACCGGATAGGAATCAACTACAAAATTACCTGCAGCACTACCTCCACCCAATGAAACTATCCCGTAGGCCATCTGAACCCAGCATAGAACCAAGCCGAGTACAATCCCGATTATAGCCCCATAAAAGGAAATCATGCATCCTTCGAAAAGGAAAATACGCGAAACAAGCCGATCGTCAGCTCCCAATTTACGAAGTGTATTCACATCTTCCTTTTTATCCAGAATAAGCATCGACAGCGAACCTATCACATTGAAACAGGCGATCACGAGAATAAAGGTAAGAAACAAATACGAAACCAATTTCTCTATCTCCATGATGCGAAACACATCCTCCTGCTGCTCGTAACGGTTACGAATAACAAAACCATCTCCTAACGCCTTCCCGATCTTTTCTTTCACTACAGAAATATTAGATCCCGGCTTTAGTTTCAATTCTATTGCAGACACTTCGGTAGTATAATCAAGCAAACGCCGGGCAAAATCCAACGAAGTGAGAATATACTGTCCGTCATACTTCTGCTGATTGACTACAAACACTACACCGGGCGAATACAAATAACCCATATTAAAGGAAGCAGCCGGATTTGCAAGATTAACCTTTCCATTCCTTTTAGGAATATATACCTGCAAAGGATCGACAAACCTGATTCCGGTCCCCAACGTAGAGACAAGCTCAATCCCCATCACTCCATAATCCACTACAGAATCGTTCAACAAAAACTCACCTGCTCCATAAAGGATACTATCTATCGCAGTCAACTGCTCAAAATTATCTTGTACCCCCTTTATAACAGCCATTGTTTGACGATCCTTATATTGCACCATCGCATTCTCTTCAAGTGTTTCAGTCAACACATCTACTTCCGGCATCTGCCGGATAGCCTGAATACGCGGGTCCTGTGCATCGAAAACTTTTCCTTCACCAATCGTCACTTTCAGTTCCGGATCAAACACAGTAAACAGATCGGCTACTGTATCCTGAAAACCATTGAATACGGAAAGTGTACACACCATTGCCATCGTAGCCAATGCTACTCCACACACGGAAATAGCCGAAATGATATTAATGGCATTGTGTTTCTTCTTTGAGAAAAGATATCGCCGGGCTATGTAGAAGGGAAGATTCACTTCAACAAGGCATCTATCTTTTCAATGTAGTCCAGCGAATCGTCCACAAAAAATTTCAATTCGGGGATAATGCGCAACTGATGACGAACACGGGTACCGAGTTCGAAACGGATGGACTTCATATTATTATTGATATTCTTTACCATTTCTTCGCTTTTATCAGAAGGGAAGACACTTAAATATACGCGGGCAATGCTCATATCAGGGCTGATACGTACAGCACTGACCGACACCAACACACCGGGCATGGCCTTGGTCTGCAACAGAAAAATCTCACTGAGTTCCTTCTGTAACAAACGGGCTATCTTATTCTGTCTCGTTGTTTCCATAAACTTTCTACGTAATTATTTTATCAAACAAGCAATTAGCACTTGTTACAATAGAACACAAAATTAGAGAAATATATCGTTTGACAGATAAAATATGTACTATTTTTAATCTTCATTATTGAATTATTCTTCCAATGCTAAAGAGTAATCAACTAATACACATCTCACTTTTTACGAATAATGGTCAGTCCATCACGCAAAGGGAGGATTACTTTCTCCACTCGTTCATCATGTGCCACCAATTCGTTGAAAGCCTTAATACCAATGGTTTGATAGTCGTTGTTATGTGGCTCTTCCAGCACATGGCCATCCCATAAAGTGTTATCGGCTATGATATATCCTCCGGGAGAAAGATGCGCAAGAGTCATCTCATAATATTCAATATACTTACGTTTATCGCCATCCACAAAAGCAAGGTCAAACGTAACTCCCAATGCAGGTATCAATTGGAGAGCATCTCCAATGTAGAATTTAATTTTATCAGCATAAGCTGAATTTTCGAGCCAGGGACGGGTAAAGTCTTCCTGTTCGTCATTTATCTCAAATGTGTGGAGCATTCCACCCTCCTCAAGTCCTTCGGCCAAGCAAAGGGCGGAATAGCCACTATAAGTTCCTATTTCTAATATCTGCCGAGGCCGTATCATACGAACAAACATCTTCAACATACGCCCCTGCAGGTGACCGGAAGCCATACGGGGACGCAGAAGCTTGACATGCGTATCCCGATAAAGAGCTTTCAGGTATTCACCTTCTTCATCGATATGCTTTAGGATATATTCGTCTAAAAGATCGGTCTCTTTCATCTCATCCTACAGATAACGGTTGCTGTTAGGCAATACACTGTCACCGGCATGCTTCAAAGCATCTTCCACGACATTGATCTCAAGGAAAGAGGTTTGTGTCCCGGCTTTACCGCTACTCAGATAACCCACCATATCAGTAGGATGTAAACGTCCTTCTTTCAATAAACGACGCAGAGCGGCAAAATAATACTCCTGTCCGTTGGCCAACTCAGGCATGTAGATCGCCTCCACTCCATAAGAGAGTGCCAGGTGACGCATAGTTTTCTCCTTATAACAAATGGCAAGCACCGGATATTTACCACGGAAAGCAGCCAGATTACGTGCAGTGCGCCCTTGATAGCTATCAGTAATGATAGCGCGTATTTTTAGTTTAGTAGTTGCTTTCACAGCCTGTTTGGCAAGGAAAGCAGTCACGTCATTACTATTCTCATCCAGAGGAATACGGATATCATTTTCTTCCAATTTGTCTTTTTCAGCCTGTGCAGCAATCTTAGTCATGGTTTTCACAGCCTCCACCGGATATTTACCATACGCGGTTTCACCACTCAACATCAGAGCATCCGTACGATAATAGATAGCATTCGCAATATCGGTTACTTCAGCACGAGTCGGACGCGGATTATTTATCATCGTATGTAACATCTGTGTAGCTACGATTACCGGCTTCTTGGCAAGAATACATTTACGTATCAATGTACGCTGAATTCCCGGAATGCGTTCCTGTGGAACTTCAATACCCAAGTCACCGCGAGCTACCATCACTCCATCAGCGACTTCCAGAATCTCATCTATATTATCTACACCTTCTTGATTCTCTATCTTAGCAATAATACGGATATCGCTGTTGTGTGCATCCAGAATTTCACGAATATCAAGCACATCCTGACGGTTACGTACAAAAGAATGTGCTATGAAATCGATATCTTTTTCTATCGCATAGAGAATGTTATTACGATCTTTTTCAGTCAGAGAAGGCAGGTTGATGCGGACCCCGGGAACATTTACACTCTTACGGCTCCCCAAGGTTGCTTCATTCTGCACCTCACAAAGTAAATATTCGGACGTTTTATCAATAACCCGCAACTCAAGATCACCATCGTCAATCAAGATAGTCCCACCTATATTCAGATCGTGTACGAAATTCGGATAAGAAACGGCAATACATTCACGGGTAGTCTCACGTTCGGGATCCCCCACAATTTTAACCTTCTCGCCAATCTGATAAAGTATTGGTTCCGCATTGGCAGTGGTACGTACCTCCGGACCTTTAGTATCCATAAGGATAGCGATGCGATTGGACACGGTACGAACATTGGCAATCAACGCTTCAAACCCTTCACGACTGGCGTGAGCTGTGTTCATACGAACCACATTCATCCCTGCATCAAACAACTCTTTTATAAAATCTACATCGCAACGTCTGTCTGAGATGGAAGCTACGATTTTAGTCTGTTTCAGCAACATAATCTATCTACCTATTTATATTTATACCTATTTATCTAATAAAGCCTCAAGTGCCAGACGATATGAGTTCAATCCAAATCCACAAATCACACCTTTACAGGCACAAGCAATCATAGAAACATGACGGAACGACTCGCGGGCATGAACATTGGAAATATGAACCTCAATCACAGGAGAGGGAACGGAACGGATGGCATCCTGCAAAGCAATGGAAGTGTGCGTATAAGCTCCTGCATTCAAAATGATTCCATCCACATCGAAACCGGTCTGCTGAATTTTATCTATCATTTCTCCTTCAACGTTCGACTGGAAATAACCCAACTCCACATCGGGATATTTTTTACGAAGCTCACCCAAATACTCTTCAAATGTAACGCTTCCATATATAGAAGGTTCACGCTTGCCCAAAAGATTAATATTGGGACCATTAATAATTTGTATCCTCATAACACAATCCTGCTATTTTTAATACCTTTGTCTTCGAGAACAATATTTCAAGATGCAAAGGTAGAAAAAAGAAATGAAATTAGACGAAAAAACAAAAAAGAAGGATGAGCAAGGGTTGATTATCAAAAAGTACCAACAGTATCTGAAACTGGAAAAGTCATTATCCAAAAACACATTGGATGCTTATTTGACGGATTTGGATAAGCTATTGAACTTTTTATCGGCCGAAGGTGTGGATATACTGGAAATCAGCCTGAAAGACCTTCAGCGTTTTGCAGCCGGACTGCATGATATCGGTATCCATGCCCGGTCACAGGCACGTATCATTTCCGGCATCAAGTCTTTCTTCCATTTTCTGATAATGGCCGATTATATAGAAGCTGATCCGAGTGAATTACTGGAAGGTCCCAAGATTGGTTTTAAACTACCGGAAGTATTGACTGTAGAGGAAATAGACCGTATTATCTCGACAGTAGATCTGAGCAAAAATGAGGGACAGCGAAATCGGGCAATATTGGAAACACTCTATAGCTGTGGTTTACGGGTTTCGGAATTAACCAACTTAAAACTATCAGATCTTTATTTTAATGAAGGATTCATTAAAGTAGAAGGAAAAGGTAGTAAACAACGATTGGTACCCATCTCCCCCAGAGCCATTCAGGAAATAAAATACTATTTCATGGATCGAAACCGGATTAACATAAAAAAAGATTATGAGGATTATCTGTTTTTAAGCAGACGGGGAACACACCTATCACGTATCATGATCTTTCATCTTATCAAAGAACTGGCCGATATGGCAGGTATCACCAAAAACATCAGTCCACCCACTTGCACAACAGATCAAAGTAGTTTTTCCAAAGCGTGCCGGATTCAATGAGTTCACTTTAGAATCTACCACATTAGTCATACGCTCCGTATCGAATTGTCCCCAACCTTCATTAAAAACGATCCACTGAACAATGCTGGGATGATTTTTCAAAGCATCTATGATAGATTTCGATTCCGACTCAAAATTTGCTTTTGCAAAATCTTCATGACCTTTGGGCAGATTCGGACTCGGCAAGTCCTGCCAAACCAAAATTCCCTCTTTATCGCAATGATAATACCAACGAGCTGGCTCGGTCTTGATATGTTTACGCACCATATTGAATCCCAATTCTTTCATCGTGCGGATATCGAATAATAATGCCTCATCACTGGGTGCAGTATATAATCCGTCAGGCCACCATCCTTGGTCAAGCGGTCCCATCTGAAAAATTTGCTTATCATTCAAGAATATACGAGGAATATCTCCGACTTTTTTAACCTCGATCTTACGGATTCCGCAATAACTTTTCACAGCATCCGTTTCTTTCCCGTTCTTGAGAAGAGAAATTTCAAGATCATATAAATAAGGATCTTCTACCGACCACGGATGTACCTCCCCATCGATCGTCATGCGGATAATACCGGCAGGATTTCCATTTTCCAATGTCGAAACGACATTTCCTTCTTTATCCTTTATTTTCGCATTGACCGTAACGCCCTCGGGCTCGCTCGGATTTACCATAAGCGACAACCACTTTTTATCTAAATTAGGCTCCATTGTAAATGACGCTATATGCACCGGATTCACCGGCTCTAACCATACAGTCTGCCAAATACCGCTCACTGCCGTGTACCAGCATATGGAAGGATTTCTGGATTGCTTCCCTGTCGGCTGTCCTTCCATACCTGTATTATCATAAATATATACAGCAATCTCCTGCTCTCCGCTACCTTTTAAGGCAGAAGTAATATCAAAATAGAAAGGATCATAACCTCCGGTATGCGTACCTACCTGAGTTCCGTTTACATAAACGACTGTTTTCCAATCGACAGCACCGAAATGGAGCAATATGTTTTTTCCTTTCATCGATTCGGGAATCACGACAGTTCTTCTATACCAATAACATTGTTCGTCGCTTTTCTCCATAACTCCCGATATAGCCGATTCCAAAGGAAACGGCACCAATATCTTTTTATCATAATCGAAATCTGCCGAATAGGCCTCGTCAATTACACCTTTCCTGAGATCCCACACTCCATTCAGATTCATCCAATCCGACCGAACCATTTGCGGCCTCGGATACTCGGGCAAAACATTATTCGGGTCTATCGTTTCAGACCACTTAGTCATCATGGGACCTTTTTTCATCTCCCACTCCGCTGCCTGAGAAATTGTCCCCGAAAACAACAAGAAACAAAGTAAAATAAATAAGCTCGTTCGAAAAGAATTCTGCTTCATGATATTAAAAAATTTAATCGTTAGAAAAATTATCATCCCAAAATTACCGTATATAGAATTAATTCAATAACACAAAACGGTCAATAAATAGAAAAAATAAGGCATTTATCTACACGATAAACGCCTTATTACAGATTAATCGCCTTCAACTACGACACGGTAATCTTAAGAGAGAAATTTTTTCCGTTTTCACCTGTAACTTTTACGACATAATTACCTGTCGGTACGGAAACTTCATTCCTTCCAAAAATATTTTGCCCGGAATGAACCAGTTTCCCATCCACATTATATATATCCAATCTTACCGGATTTTCAGCAATCACCACGATACGATGATCCCGAGAAAAAATCCGCACTCCTTCAAGTAATTCCGTATCAAGAGCATTGACATATCGAATAGGAACGACCTGTTGCAAACGAATATCTTCGGATGATGCTCCTACCAAAAATATATAATTTCCTTCAGGTGTGTAAAATTCAGAATTGTTCTCGCTCCATAAACGCAATTCTTTCTTAGGTATTCGCACCGTTATTTCCGTCTCTTGCCCTTTGGAGATATGCACACGCTTAAAACCTTTCAACTGCTTCAACGGCAAAATCGTTCCTTGATCAGGGAACTGAATATATACTTGAGCGACCTCATCACCGTCATAATTTCCCGTATTCGATACAAAGAACTTAACCGTTACATTTTCCTCATCTTGAGTTATATCCAACCCTCGATACGCAAAATCGGTATAACTCAATCCATACCCGAACGGATATAAATGTTTTCCTTCAAAATACATATAAGTACGATTATTCCTTACATTATAATCGTCAAAAGCCGGGAGATCTGACAAACTATTATAGAATGTCAAGGGAAGACGTCCTCCCGGATTATAATCTCCGAACAAAGCTTCAGCGACTGCTGTTCCGCCCTGCTCTCCGGGATACCAAGCATCCAATACTGCCGGAATATTTTGGTCGATCCAGTTAATAGCCAAAGAACTGCCGGCAACCAATACGACTACTGTATTCGGGTTAGCTTTATAGGCCTCTTCAATAAATATTTGCTGGTCTTCGGGCAATTCTATCGTCGATCGGTCTTGGCCTTCCCTTTCTATAGTGCGATCTATTCCCAAAACCGCAATAGTCAAATCACTCCCCCGAATAATTTCTCCTGCATCTCCATAAGCATCGAGCAAACTTTCAGAATCTGTACTTGGGGTTCTCCAAGCCAACTTTGCGATCGCTTCACCATCATTATCGAAATACTCGGCTACCAACTTATACGTCTTGCCCTTTTCTAAATAAACACTTGCATAATCGGTTTC
>ENA-UERW01000283-UERW01000283.1-human-gut-metagenome-genome-assembly--contig:-NODE-283-length-48577-cov-5.435340_pt1 | contig 48577 bp, 51 predicted proteins | sample MGYA00242994_ERZ507995 | MGnify/ENA primary metagenome ERZ507995 (study PRJEB26167, sample SAMN06115492) | human gut metagenome | host: Homo sapiens | place: China:Chongqing | collected 2015-04-26...
GGCAAGGAACTCTATGCCATGAGAAAAGAGACCATAGAGCGTGTTTTTGCTGATGCAAAAGAAAAGCACGCCATGCGGTATACGCACCACCGAGGTCTGGCCCGGGTTTCTGCTTGGGTGAGGCTTAAATATGCTGCCATGAATCTCAAAAAGATTGCTATTGGGAAGTGGAATGCTTCTAATTTTGCTTCCTATATCATGATTTTTGCCCCGTTTAATGATAAAACGCCAGTCCTCGTGTTTTGAGAACTGGCGTTCTTTGACAAGCTGAAACGGACCCGCCGCAAAGCGGCGGGTCCGTTTCAGGTCCGTATCTTGGCGACCTCCTCAGCCTGCGGAGGAACCCGCAGAGGAGCCCGACCCGGAAGCGCTGCTGTCCGGGGCCAGAGCCTCCAGCTCCTCCTGGACCGCGGCCCGCAGGGACTGGAGCTTTCCGTAGAACTCAGAGGGGGCGATCTTCTCCAGCTCCTCTGTGGGCTGGGGGGGATTGGCATCCAGCCACCCCTGCTGAAGCTGCGCCATCCGGTCGGCGATGTAATCCGTGCGGTAGTCGGAAGGGTTCAGGGGGAGGCGCAGGATGATGTGGTAGCCATAGACGCTCTCCACGATCCCGCTGATCTCCCCATCCTTCAGGGCAAGGGCGGCCTTCTCAAAAGGCTCCACCATCTGGCCCTTCACAGTGGTGTAGCCGTCGGGGCTGTTCACCGCGCCGGCGGCGTCCGTGTCCTCGCTGTGCTCTTCCATCAGACGGTCAAACAGGGCCTCCTTGTCCTCCGCGGCCTGGAGCTGGGACAGCAGATCCTCCGCCAGGGCCTTCTTCTCGGCCACCACGGCGTCGTCCAGCGCCTCATACTTCCCGGTCGGATTCCCATTCTCATCGGTGATGGGCTTGTCGGTGTCCACCGTCTTGAGCAGGATATGCTTGGCCCGGTAGACCCCCTTCTCGTCCTGGGCATAGGACAGGACCTGGGCGTCGCTGGGATAGCCCGCCGTCCCCTCGCCGTACAGCTTGTCCTGAAGCTGGCCGTTCATATCGTTCACCCGCATCATCTGCTTGAACAGATCCCGGGTCAGCGCGCTGCCCCACAGAGCGTGGTCCAGCATCTCCTCGCCGCCGCTGTCCTTCGCCATGGAGGCCAGGGCCTCCTCCGCCCGCTGGTCCACATCGGGGGAGGCCGCCGCACCCTCCTGCTCCGCCAGACCGGGCAGCAGGGCGTACAGGGCCGCAGTCTGGAGTGCGGAGTCCATCAGGGCGTCCTCCAGAGTCTTGCCGTCCACCTCAGTATCCCAGGGCATCTCGCCCATGCCGAACATACTATAATACTGGGCGGAGCCGTCGATGCCATAGGTCAGCCAGTACAGCATGCTGTCGGCGGTGATCTCCGCCTCTCCCGCCGTGGCCACCACCGTGTCACCGGCCAGACCGGCGGCGGCCAGATAGGGGTCTGTGACCCCGGTGAGGTCCATCGGCTCCACCTGGGTCACTGAGCTGGAGGAGGCGTCCGTCTGGCTGGAGCCGGAGGACTGCCCCTCATCATTCCCGCTCTTACAGCCGCTCAGGGCGGACAGCGCCAGCACTACGGACAGTGAGAGGGCGCCCAGTCGTTTCAAATTCATCATAAAACTTCGAGATCCTTTCCAGTAACAGATCACGGGCCCACGGGCCCGGGTCTTTCGTATCATAGCACAAACCGGGCTTTCGGGCAAGGGCGCGGTTCTAATCTCTGTTCTCTTTTGGGACGATCAGTTCTGATCTCACTGATTTCACGACGGATTGATTCAGATACAAAAATATGGTAGAGTAAATCCGAACTTGAATGATGGAGCGTGCTCAAATGAAAAATATGTTCAAAGCAGCAGTGGGACTTGGCCTAATATGCGCTTTATTTGTTGTTTTCCCCTATGTTCGTAATGAAATCGGTGTAACATCGGCCAACTTGGAAGCAGATATTCGCAGTTCGCAGAAGATACAAGACGATTGGGTCATTGACGGAAGTGTTTCTGATACGATGGCAGCCTACATTTCCTATCCTCAAGATATGAATGACCATACCTTTTCTGTCTATGTGAATCGCCCCAGACTCTCCTTTGGATATTTCTTTCGCGGTGGTGGAAGCCTTTCAGGAGTTGATAGGGGAATCACAGAGTTTACCGTAGAGGGGTGTAGCGAACGAGCTTTTATTTCTATGAATCAACAACAGGTGGCGCGGCTGGAAATAGATGACGGAAACTTGATACAAGTGATTGATATTGACAGCAAAAAACCATTTGCAATTGTACTCCCGATAAATTCAGGTATCATTACATTTTGTGATGTGAACGGAAGGCCAGTAGAATACTGGAATAATCCGCTTTAAAAATACCAGCTTATTGGGTGGTTCGCGTAAAGGAACCACTCCACTTCATCAAACTGAGGCCCGGACCGCAGCGTGGTCCGGGCCTCTTTTCTTCCTTTGTCCTTGATCCGGCCTGTCAGCCGTCAACGACCTCGCCGGTGAGCACCTCCCGGCTGTCCACCGTCAGCTCGCCGTCCCGGCACTCCACCGTGATGCGGGAGCCGGGCTCCACCTGGTCGGAGACGATCTTTCTGCTGATCAGCGTCTCCACCGTGTGCTGGAGATACCGGCGCAGGGGCCGCGCCCCGTAGATGGGGTCGTAGGCCGCTTCGATGATATGGTCCTTGGCCGCGGGCGTCAGCTCCACGGTGAGCTGCTTGTCCTCCAGGCGGCGGTTCAGATCGGTAACCATCAGGTCGATGATGTGGGTGACGTTCTCCCTGGTCAGCGGCTTGTAGAACACGATCTCGTCCAGCCGGTTGAGGAACTCCGGACGGAAGGACCGCTTGAGCAGCTCATTGACCTGGTCCCGGGCCTCCTGGCTGATCTCTCCGTCCGTCCCGATGCCGTCCAGCAGGAACTGGCTACCCAGGTTGGAGGTCAGGATGATCACGGTGTTCTTAAAGTCCACGGTGCGGCCCTGACTGTCAGTGATCCGCCCATCGTCCAGCACCTGGAGCAGGATATTGAACACATCCGGGTGGGCCTTCTCCACCTCGTCAAAGAGGATGACGGAGTAGGGCTTTCTCCGCACCGCCTCGGTGAGCTGTCCGCCCTCCTCATAGCCCACATATCCGGGAGGCGCTCCGATGAGGCGGGAGACGGAGAACTTCTCCATGTACTCGCTCATGTCGATGCGCACCAGATTTTTCTCGCTGTCAAACAGGGCCTCAGCCAGGGTCTTGGCCAGCTCGGTCTTGCCCACGCCGGTGGGGCCCAGGAACAGGAAGGAGCCGATGGGCTTCCCCGGGTCGGCGATGCCGGCGCGGCTTCTCAGGATGGCCTCGCTCACCAGACGCACCGCCTCGTCCTGGCCCACCACACGCCGGTGGAGGATGTCCTCCAGGTGGAGCAGCTTCTCCCGCTCCCCTTCCATCAGACGGGCCACAGGGATGCCGGTCCAGCGCTGGATGATCCGGGCGATCTCCTCCTCGGTGACCTTGTCCCGCAGCAGAGAGCGGGCCTTGCCCTCGTTGGCGATCCGCTCCTCCGCCTCCAGCTGCTTTTTCAGCTCGGGGATCCGGCCATACTGGAGCTCTGCGGCCCGGTTGAGGTCGTACTCCCGCTGGGCCTGCTCCAGCTGGGCGTTGGCCTCCTCCAGGTCGGAGCGCAGCTTCTGCACCTTCCCAATGGCGTTCTTCTCATTCTCCCACTGGGTCTTTTTGGCGTTGAACTCATCCCGCATCTCGGACAGTTCCTTCTGGATGTCCGCCAAATGCTCCTGGGACAGCTTATCCGTCTCCTTCTTCAGGGCGGCCTCCTCGATCTCATGCTGAATGATCCTGCGGCGGATCACATCCAGCTCGGTGGGCATGGAGTCGATCTCCGTGCGGATCATGGCGCAGGCCTCGTCCACCAGGTCGATGGCCTTATCAGGGAGGAAGCGGTCGGTGATATACCGGTTGCTCAGCGTGGCGGCGGCGATGATGGCCCCGTCGGTGATCTTCACCCCGTGGAACACCTCATACCGCTCCTTCAGGCCGCGGAGGATGGCGATGGCGTCCTCCACCGTTGGCTCGTTCACCATGACCGGCTGGAAGCGCCGCTCCAGCGCGGCGTCTTTTTCGATATACTGCCGGTACTCGTTCAGGGTGGTGGCCCCGATGCAGTGCAGCTCGCCCCGGGCCAGCATGGGCTTGAGCAGATTGCCCGCATCCATGGAGCCCTCAGTCTTGCCTGCCCCCACAATGGTGTGCAGCTCGTCGATGAATAGGATGATGCGGCCCTCGGACTTCTTGACCTCGTTGAGGACGGCCTTCAGACGCTCCTCAAACTCGCCCCGGTACTTGGCCCCCGCGATCAGGCTGCCCATATCCAGGGAAAAAATGGTCTTGTCCTTCAGGCTGCCGGGCACATCCCCCTTCACGATCCGCTGGGCAAGCCCCTCGGCGATGGCGGTTTTGCCCACGCCTGGCTCGCCGATCAGGACCGGGTTGTTCTTGCTCTTGCGGGACAGGATGCGGATGACATTGCGGATCTCGTCGTCCCGGCCGATGACCGGGTCCAGCTTATTCTGGCGGGCCCGCTCCACCAGGTCGGCGCCGTACTTTTTCAGGGCGTCATAGGTCTCCTCCGGGTTGTCCGAGGTGACCCGCTGGTTGCCCCGCACAGAGGCCAGAGCCTGCATGACCGCCTCCCGGTTCACCTGATAGGTGCGGAACAGTTCCTTCAAGCGGCTGTTGGCGCTGTCCAGAAGGCCCAGCAGGATGTGCTCCACTGAGATATACTCGTCCTTCATGGACTGGGCCGCGGACTCAGCGGCCTTGAGGGCCCGGTCCACATCCTGGGCCACATAGACCTTGTCCGCCTCCCGGCCCCCGCCCGACACCTTGGGCAGCTTCTCCACCTCCGCCTTGACTGCGGCGGCAAAGCTGGGCACCGTCATGCCCATGGCGGACAGCAGCTGGGGAATGAAGCCCTGCTCGTCGGTGAGAAGGGCCAGCATCAGGTGCTCCTGCTCGATCTGCTGGTTGCCGTGCTCCACGGCCAGCTCCTGCGCTCCCTGGATGGCAGCCAGGGACCGCTGGGTAAATTGATTCATATTCATGTCAGAAACCTCCTTTTTCGGCTTCAAATGTTCCGAGGATTTTAGCACTCGTTATTATTATGTGCTAACGTAACGATATACCCTTTCTCTCCCTTTTGCAAGAGAAAATTTGCGGTTTTCTAAAAATTTTTCTGTCCGGGGAAGCATCAAGCGGGCAGCCCCTACAGGACCTGCCCGCTGCTGTACTGGGATCCGATCACTGAATGGCGATCCTGCGGCTCTGGGGGACCGGCTCTCCCTGCTTGGGCAGGGTCAGCTTCAGCACACCGTCCTCAAAGGCGGCGGTGATGTCCTCCTCCCGGATGCCGCTGACGTCGAAAGCCCGGGCACAGCTGCCCATCCGGCGCTCCCGGCAGAGGTACTTGCCCTCCTTTTTCTCCTCCTGCTCCTCCTGGCGCTTGGCTGTAATGGTCAGCACGCCGTCCTGAAGGTGCAGGTCGATGTCCTCCTTCCGGAAGCCGGGCAGGTCGGCCTCCAGCAGGAAGTGGTCGCCCTCGTCCCGGATGTCTGTCCGGAAGGCAGGGAGCTCACCCCGGTCCGCGGGGAACATACGGCGCTCAAAATCATCAAACAGGTCGTTCCAGGAAGTGTTCATACGTCCAAAGGGGATCATGCTGTACATAAGTCAAAACTCCTTTCGGTCCACGGGGCACTGCCTCCAGCGCCCCCGGACCTCTCTTAAACTTTGGCTTTATTATACGGCCCGATTATGAACATTTCTCGCAAACAATATGTCCAAATTGTAAATTTTAGCACTCTCATATATCAAGTGCTAATTTATGCTTTCCATTCGTATGCTTGCGCCCTCCCGGCGGCTGTGCTACAATGGGAAGAAATCCGGCGGGCCCCTCCCGGTCCGCCGCTGAGGAGGTCTCTCACCATGAAAGTCCTGATCTGGGGCGGCGAGGCCCGCTACCGCGCCGATCTTCCCCATGCGGTACAGTCCCTGCCCCTGGAGCTGGTATTCTGCCCCCGGGAGCAGCCCCTGGAGTCCATGTTTCCCCAGCACGCCGACACCGTCTTTCTCTTTGTTGACGCCATCGCGCCGGTGGACGACGCCCTCATAGACCGGATGCCCGGTCTGCGGCTGATCCACTCCGAGGGGGTGGCCTATAACGCCATCGACCTGGATGCCGCCCGCCGCCGATCCATTTTCGTCTGCAACAACAAGGGGTGCAACTCCGCTCCCACTGCTGAGATGGCCGTGATGCTCATGCTCATGTCCCTGCGCTTCGGGATCCCGGGCGACCGGGCCGTTCGGGAGGGGCGGCAGATCCGGTTCAAGGAGGGGGTCATGGCCTCCGGCGGCCCGGAGCTGGGTGAGCGCACCGTGGGCCTGGTGGGCTTTGGGGACATCGCCCAGGCGGTGGCCCGCCGTCTGCGGCCCTTCGGCTGTTCCCTGTTCTACTACGCGCCCCACCGCCGGCCGCCGGAGGTGGAGGCCGGCTTTGGTATCTCCTATCTCCCTCTGGAGGCGCTGTTTGCCCGCTGCGACCTGATCTCCCTCCACTGCGCTGTGACCCATGAGACCCGAGGCATGGTAGACGCCGCCCTCTTGGAGCGGGTCCGGCCCGGGACCATCCTCATCAACACCGCCCGGGGCGATCTTCTGGACAACCTGGCGGTCCGTCAGGCGCTGATCGAAGGCCGGCTGGGGGGCGCGGGCTTCGACGTCCTCTCCCCAGAGCCCACCCCTGCCGACCACCCGCTGGTGGACCTCCCCCCGGAGGTGCGGGACCGGGTGGTCTACGCCCCCCATCTGGGCGGCATCACCTCCGCTTCCTTCCGCCGCTCCCACGCCTGGATGTGGGACTCGGTCCGCGCTATGCTGGAGGGAGGCCGTCCCAATAACGTGGTCAACGGGCTGTGACCCCATGCAATTTGGAACATGGAGCAGAAAACGCCGCCGACGCTGAATGCGTCGGCGGCGTTTTCGTTGGATCAGCGGCAGGCCGCGCCTCACTGGTCCGCCAGCAGGCGCTCCCCCGCCAGATAGATGTCCCCCGCACCCACGGTCAGGATCAGATCCCCCGGCTGGGCCAGCTGGGCCAGCCGTCTGGCGACCTCCTCCAAGGTGGGGCAGAACTCCGCGCCAGGGATGCGCTGGGCCAGATCCCGGGAGGAGATCCCCAGGGTGTCCGTCTCCCGGGCGGCGAAGATCTCCGCCAGAAGCACCTTGTCCGGCAGCTGGAGCACCTGGACGAACTGGTCAAACAGCTCCTTCGTCCGGGTGTAGGTGTGGGGCTGGAAGGCACAGATCACCCGCCGGTATCCCAGGCTCCGGGCCGTGGTCAGCAGGGCGCTCAGCTCGCCGGGGTGGTGGGCGTAGTCGTCGTACACCGCCGCGCCGTGGAACTCCCCCTTGTGCTCAAACCGTCGGCCCGCCCCGCGGAAGGCCCGCAGGCCGTCCCGGATTGCGGAGAAGGGCGCCCCCAGCTGAAGGGCCGCGCCGGCGGCGGCCAGAGCGTTGCGCACATTGTGGACGCCGGGGACACTGAGCTCGATGCGCCCCAGATCCTCGCCCCGGACGATCAGGTCAAAGGAAGGGAACCCACCCTCCCAGGTCAGCCCCTCACAGTGGATGTCACCCTGCTCCAGGCCAAAGGTGAGCATGGGCCGCTCCAGCCCCCGCAGGGCGTCCATGGTGTTGGCGTCGTCCCCGTCCGCCACCACGCAGCCCTCCTGAGGGACCAGCTCCGCAAAGCGGCGGAAGGAGTGCTTCACATCCTCCAGGTCCTTGAAGAAGTCCAGGTGGTCGGCGTCCACATTGAGGATCACCGCCACGGTGGGGAAGAAGGACAGGAAGGAGTTGCAGTACTCACAGGACTCCAGAATGATGGTATCCCCCTGCCCCACCCGGTGTCCCGCGCCAAGGGCGGGTAGCGTCCCGCCGATCATCACCGTGGGATCCCGCTGGGCGGCCAGGAAGATATGGGTACACATAGAGGTGGTGGTGGTCTTACCGTGGGTGCCGGCCACGCACAAAGCGTGCTCATAGCGGCGCATAATGGCCCCCCAGGCCTCCGCCCGCTCAAAAACCGGGATCCCGGCGGCTCGGGCGGCGGCGATCTCCGGGTTATCGTCGTGAACGGCGGCCGTGCGGATGACGCAGCCCGCCCCCTGGACGCTCTCCCCCCGGTGGCCGATGACCACCGGGATCCCCAGGGACCTCAGATGGGACACCGCGGCGCTCTCATGGAGGTCAGAGCCGCTGATGACCACCCCCGCATTGTGGAGCACCTCGGCCAGCGGGGACATGGACACGCCGCCGATCCCCACCAGATGGGCGTGGGCGCCGGGGCGGATATAAGAATGAATATCGGGCTTCATACAGACACACCTCGATCAAAAAATCGACCCGCCGGACGCGGGCCTCTGGTTTTCCTGACGTTCCGCATCCCTGCTCCGGCGGATCCGGGAGCGGATCCGGTCCCGCCCTATTATAGTACAGGCGCGGCCGGAGAACAAGCGGGCTTCCCTGTGCATCTTACCCAAAATTCAGGCGCTTCAACAGGCTTTTCCCGCCATCTCCTCAGAAGATCCCGCCATAATCAGCGGTCATAGCCGATGTACTTCTCCAGCACGTCCAGGGAGAGCGGCCCGATCTGTCCCTCCGCCGACTTGAGGAAGCCGTGCTTCTCATAAAACTGCCGGGCGGCTCCGTCGGGGGCGCACCGCAGGCGCAGGGAGGTCCGGCCCAGGCCCCGGTAAAAGGAGACCGCCTGGCCCAGCAGCTGTACGCCCAGGCCCCGGAACCGGAACGCGGGCGTCATGTAGTACAGGGAGAGAAAGCCCACCCCCTCCTCCCGGTCCCGCTGGGGGTCCAGCTGGAGCACCCCGGCGGGCTCCTGCCCCGCCATAGCCACAGTCAGCGCCATGGGGTCCTGGGCCATCGCCCGCTCCGCCCCCTCCCAGAACGCAGGACCGTCAAAGGGCAGGTCCGCCCCATAGGTGGAGATCCAGGCATCCCGGCGGGCGTCCAGATAGAAGTCCCGCTCTGATGCGGGGTCCAGGGGACGGTACCACAGGTTCACATCCTCCTTCTTCTGCGCCCCCTTCCGCCACCAGGTCTGCTGTGCCAGGGTGGAGATGGAGTCATCCAGATGGGAGTTGTCCCCCTCAAATACCACATGGAACACCTCTCCGTCCCAGGCCAGACAGGTCACGGAGGTGTTGTCCGCGTGTGGCATGGTGTGCCACTCTTCCGGCGGGATACCCTTGACATTGGCCAGGAACTGGCGGATAGCAGTGCCGTGGCTGAACACAGCCACGGTCTGGCCGGGGTATTTTCCGGCGATGCGCCGGATGGCGCGCTCTGCCCGGGCCCCCACGTCCCCCAGGCTCTCGCCGCCGGGGGCGACCCACGCGGGGTCGCTGTGGTTGAACTGGAGGAGCCGCTCCCCCTCTGTCTGGCGCACCTCGCCCCAGGTGCGGTCCTCCCAGCGTCCCATGTTGATCTCCCGCAGGTCGGGATCCGTGTGCAGCTCCATCCCCCTGGGCACATAGACCGCCCGGGCGGTGGCGCAGGTGCGGTACAGGTCGCTGGACCAGACCGCATCCACAGGCACGCCGGCAAACCGCGTCTCCAGCGCCTGGATCTGCTTCCAGCCGTTCTCCGTGACCAGTGCGTCATACCAGCCGTGGATCCGGCGGTAGAGATTTCCCTCCGCCTCCGCATGGCGGATCAGATAGATGGTAGTCATAGGGTCTTGTATTCCTCCTTCGGTCAGCGGTGGGACTTCATTTCAAAGTGGATCAGCAGGGAGAGCAGGGCCCGCAGCAGGACCACCGCCCCCAGCACCACCAGCTCATTCAGGTCCCGCACCAGGACCGTTTTCAGGATCTCCGCCGCCATTTTGAACTCCAGACTGGTGGCCAGACCGTTGGCCAGATCGAACTTCACATCCAGGGGCACATGGGTAACTAGACCCTTGCAGTAGTTCCAAAACGCCTGGAGGGCGGAGAGGGACACCACGAAAATACCCATCAGCTCACAGATGGAAATAATGGGGGGCAGGATCAGTCCGATCAATTCTTCCAGCATGACAGTTCCTCCTAGAACGCCGGGGCGCGGCCCCGGCAGGTTTACCAGGGGCACACGCCGCCGGTGAGCCCGGAGACAGCCTCCAGGCCCTGTCGGGCGGCGATGGCCTCCAAACCGTCCCGCACCTTAATCGGGGCGAAGGGGTCGGCAAACAGGGCGGTGCCCACCGCCACGGCGGAGGCTCCGGCCAGCATCAGCTGGGCCGCGTCCTCCCCTTTGCTGACGCCGCCCATGCCCAGCACGGGCACCTTGACCGCCTGGGACACCTCCCAAACCATCCGCACCGCCACGGGCAGCACGGCGGGGCCGGACAGGCCGCCGGTGTTCATCTTCAAAATGGGCCGGCGGGTGTTCACGTCAATGCGCATCCCCCGGATGGTATTGATGAGGGAGACCGCGTCCGCTCCCGCCGCCTCCACCGCCCGGGCGATCTCGGTGATGTCCGTGACGTTGGGGGACAGCTTTACCATCACCGGCACATTCCCCGCGTGGGATTTTGCCATCTCCGTCACCTCGGCGGCCAGCTCCGGCCGGGTGCCGTAGGCCAGCCCCCCCGCCTTCACATTGGGGCAGGAGATGTTCACCTCGATCATGTCCACCCCGGCCCCGGCCAGCTTTTCACACATGACGCCGTACTCCTCGGGGGTGTTGCCTGAGATATTGGCGATCACCTTCACATCATACTGCCGCAAAAAGGGCAGTTCTTCGGCGATGAAGGCGTCCACTCCGGGGTTTTGCAGCCCCACGGAGTTCAGGATGCCCATAGGAGTCTCCGCAATACGTGGGGCGGGGTTGCCCTCCCGGGGAAGCAGGGTCAGCCCCTTGGCGCAGATGCCGCCCAGCTCGCTGAGATCAAAAAATTGGCTGTACTCCCGGCCGAAGCCGAAGGTCCCGGAGGCCACCACCACCGGGTTTTTCATGGTCATCCCCGCCAGGGTGACGCGCATATCCACATTAGACATCCCAGTTCACCTCCCTGGAATCAAAGACCGGCCCGTCCTTGCATACGTGCTTCCGGCTGCCGTCGGCCATGTCGCAGGCGCACACCAGGCAGGCCCCCACGCCGCAGCCCATCCGCTCCTCCATGGACACCTGACAGGGGACGCCAAATTCCTCCGCCACTCTGGCCACATTCCGCAGCATGGGGCGGGGGCCGCAGGCCAGCACGGCATCGTAATTTTGATCCCCCTCAAGCTCCTGGCGGACCAGGGCGTCCACAAAGCCGTGATGGCCCAGAGAGCCGTCGTCGGTGGCGGTCAGCACTTTGGCGCACTCGTCCTGGAAGCAGTTTTGCAGGATGATCTTGTCTGCGGAGCGGCCGCCCAGGATGGCGGTGGACTTTCCCTGGGTGTACTGGGCGCAGCCCAGCATGGGAGGGATCCCGATGCCGCCGCCCACCAGCAGATAATGGCCCTCCGGCTTCATGGTAAAGCCGTTGCCCGCCAGGCCCAGCACATCCAGGCTGTGGCCCACGGGGCGGCGGGCCAGCCAGTCGGTGCCCTCACCCCGGACCTCAAATACGATAGTCAGAAGGTCGCTGGGCTCATCTGAATAACAGGTACACACGGAGATGGGCCGGCGCAGCAGCAGGCCCTCCCCACACTTCACATGAACAAACTGTCCCGGCGCTCGGAAGGAGGTGCGGACCATGTCCCCCGCCTCCAGCACCATATATACCGCGTCTCCCATCTGTTCCTTGGAGACGATCTTACACTTGCGTTCTACTTTCACGATCGATCACCGCTTTCTTTTGGCTCTGTCAGAGCAGAACCTTCTCAAACCGCCCCGGGAATCGCTCACTTCTCCCAGGGGACCTTCTTTTTCTGCCAGGGAAAGGTATGCTTTTCCTGTTCCGGCGCGTGGACGGGCTCCGGGCTCTGCTTCTGCTCAGGCCGGGCGGCGCGGGGCACGTATGCGGCCTGCACCGCACAGGTGGGGCAACCGCACAGGGCGCTGTGCCTGGTGCCGCACACCGGGCAGGTCACCTGGTCGTTCTGCTCCGTCCGGAGGGGTACTTCATGCTCGGCGGCATACAGCTCCACTCTGCGGCACTTGGCGCAGACATACAGGTCCACCTCAAACTGTTCCAGCCCAAGGGAAGTCAATCCCCCATAGCCGTCCGCGCCGATGGAGAAATTCCGCAGCCGGCGCTCCAGCATCCCGCCGCAGGCGGGACAGTGCCTTCCGGTGTTCAGGTCGGCCCGGATGCGCTCCCCGTCCTCCAGGTCCGGGGAGTCCAGCATCTGCCGGAACAGTTCCTCCCGCTCCTGGGGGGCTGCGCTGTCCAGCCGGGCGGTGCAGCCGATACATAACGTCTGTACCGTGCCGTGAAACATAAAGTTCTTCCGGTCCAGAAGCCCGACCTTCTGGCCGCACAGGATGCAGTTTGCCATCAAACTCCCTCCGTTCATTTTGAAAGCTCCCGCTATTTCTCCCAGGGGACCTTCTTTTTTTGCCAAGGAAAATGAAATCCCGAACTCTCCTCCGGCTGAACGCCGTCCTCCTGGGCAGCAGAGCTGCTTTGGGTTTGCTCAGCCCGCTCCAAATTCCGAAGATGCTCCTCCATCAACAGCCCCACCTGTCCGCAGACCGGGCAGAGCCGATCCTCCCGTTCCTCCTGACAGTGCTCACACCAGTAGGGTGCAGGCTCCGGCTCCGGGGAAAAGGCGGCGGTATACAGCTCGACCTTACCGCACGCAGGGCAAGCATACAAATCCACCTCATACTGGTCGGCCAGCAGGGTCAACAGACCGCCGCCGCCGTCGGCTCCAATGGAGAAATTTTGCAGTTTACATTCCATCGCCGCCCCACAGCTTGGACAGTTCCGGATGCGTGTCTCTTCCATATTGTCCTCCTTGCAGCTCACAGGGTTCGCCGGAACCAGCACACTTACTGGATGGTCACGAACCGGGCGATGTCCTCCTTCATGGCAATGGCGGCGTTTCTCGCAGCCTCCTGGAAGTCGTGTCCGTCGCCGCCGGTCTTTTTCCAGGCGCACATAATGCCCCGGGAGGAGTTGACGATGGCCCCGTGGCCCTTCTCGTTGAAGGCATACTTCACATCCTCCGCGGTGCCTCCCTGGGCCCCGTAGCCGGGCACCAGGAAGAACGTATGAGGAAGCCGGGCCCGCAGATCCTGGATCTGCTCCGGATAGGTGGCTCCGGTGACGGCCCCCGCCATGGTGAAGCCGTACTTTCCCTGGGTTCCGGCGGCGATGGACTCGTTGAGCTCGCCCATGGCCTCATAGATGGTGCGGCCGTCGGCGATCTTCAGGTCCTGCAGTTCCCCGGAGCCGGGATTGGAGGTCTTGACCAGCACAAAGGCGCACTTGTCCTCCCCTTTGGCGGCCTCCAGGAAGGGCTTGATGGAATCGGAGCCCATATAGCCGTTGAGGGTGACGCAGTCGGCGTCAAAGGACTTGAATACCTGCCCCTCAATGGGCGCGCCGGACAGCCAGCCCTCCGCATAGGCGGCGGCGGTGGAGCCGATGTCGCCCCGCTTGATGTCGGCGATGACAAACAGCCCCTTCTCCCTGGCATAGCGGATGGTGCGCTCCAGCATCTCCATCCCCTGCCAGCCCAGGTTCTCATAGTAGGCACTCTGGGGCTTGACGGCGGGCACCACGTCGCACAGCGCGTCGATCAGCCCCACGTTGAACTGCCAGATGGCCTCGCAGGCTCCCTTCAGCCCCACCCCGTACTGGGCAAAAGCGGCCTTTCGGATGTGCTCGGGCACATACTCGATGCGGGCGTCCAGCCCGGCCACGGTGGGGTTCTGCTTGGCAATGATCTTCTCCTGTAATACATCAAAAGACATGGGTCTCTTCCTCTCTTTCTCTCTCTTTGATCCTGCGTGGGCGGGGCACCGGACGGCGGCTGCCCTGCCGCCTCATGGATCTCACATATTATCCTGGTAAATGATATTCCCGGCCACAATGGTATACTTCACGCGGCCCTTTACTTTTCGGCCCGCAAACGGGGTGTTCCGGGCCTTGGAGGCAAACCGCTCCGGGTCGATGGTCCACTCCTCCTCCGGGTCGAAAATGGCGATGTCGGCGTCGCTGCCCAGGGACAGGCGGCCCTTGGTGCCCAAACGGAGGATGGCGGCGGGGTTATAGGTCATGCGGCGGATCAGGTCGGGCAGCTTCATCCGCCCGGTGTGGTACAGCTCCGTCAGAGCGATGGCCAAAGAGGTCTCCAGCCCGATCATCCCGCTGGGGGCCTTGGCCAGGGGACGGGCCTTCTCCTCAGCGGAGTGTGGGGCGTGGTCATTGGCGATGGCGTCGATGGTGCCGTCCTTCAGGCCCGCGATGATGCCCTTGATGTCCTTGGCGGTGCGCAGCGGGGGGTTGACCCGGGCCAGCGCCCCCCGGGTGAGGATCTCATCCTCGGTGAGGGTGAAGTACTGGGGGCAGGTCTCACAGGTGAGGGCCACCCCCCGCTTCTTCATCCGGCGGATGATGTCCACCGACTTGGCGGTGGACACATGGCAGATGTGGACGTGGGCGCCGGTCTCCTCCGCCAGCATGGCGTCCCGCATGACCACGATCTCCTCCGCGATGGCGGGGCGGCCCTCCATCCACAGCTGGCGGGAGACGCTCCCCTCATTCACCGCCCGGTTGCCCACCATGGAGGTGTCCTCACAGTGGCACAGAATGGGCAGTTCCACCCGCTTGGCGTGGATCAGGGCGTCCCGCATCAGGTTGGCGTTGTCCACATTGCAGCCGTCGTCGGACAGGGCGGCGGCCCCAGCCTTTTTCAGGGCGTCCGCGTCGGTGAGCTCCTCCCCCCGCAGGCCCCGGGAGACCGCGCCCACAGGGTAGACATGGACCCCGTTGGCCTGGCCGGCCTTCTCACGGATATACTGGATCTGCTCCGGGCTGTCCACCACCGGGTCGGTATTGGCCATACAGGCCATGGCGGTGACTCCTCCCCGGGCGGCGGCGGCCGTTCCGGTGAAAATATCCTCCTTATAGGTCAGGCCCGGGTCCCGGAGATGGACGTGCAGGTCCACCAGCCCGGGACAGACCACCAGCCCGGTGGCATCGATCACCCGGTCAGCCTCCGTCTGAATATCCTTCTCCAGCTGGAGCACCTTTCCATTCTCGACATACAGGTCCAGAATGGAGACTGTCCCATTCACCGGATCCACCACCCGGCCGTTCTGAATCAGAAGTTTCATAGCATGGTTCCTCCAAAAATAGGCAGGGCCGATTGGCCCGTTTGGTAAAACGAAAGGGCGGCCGCAAAAATGGGCAAACTCCGTTACGTTAAATTATAGCGGAACCAGCAGGATTTAGCAACGCATTTTTCCGCAGAAGGGGAAAGAATAAAAAGGAACCGGCTGTATCCCGCTCCTGGGGTTGGCCGGTGGAACAGACAAACAGCAGGACATGACGCAAAAAGGAGTGAGCAGAGCATGAACGGAACTGGATGCGGCTGCGGGCGGTTTTTCGCCGGGATGGCGGCCGGCCTGGCGGCGGGCACAGCTATCGGCATGACCATGGCCCCCTCCCGCCGGGAGATCAAGCGGGCCGCCCACCGTGCGGCCAAGTCGGTGTCTGACGCGGTGGAGACCCTGACCGACGCCATGGGGATGTGATCCCATGACCGGCCCCGGCGGCGCGGGTGGACCCGCCCCGCTGGGGCCGTGTTTTGTGGAAGCCGGGTTTCGATCCGAAATGGGGCAGATTCCACCCTTTTCCGGCGTCAGAAACAGCTTTCCAGAGATTTTTCTAGAAATTCAAAGCATTTTGTCCCCCAATGCAATCATTTTGTAACCACTTTTTCATTTCTATGTAATCGCTTTGACAAGAGAATAACAACCGGGCATGATATACTAAGTCCATACCAGATAGGAAAGGAGGGGCCTGCTGTGAAAAAGCTTCTGGCTTCCCTGACGATCCTGACCATCCTCGCTCTCCCGCTTGGGAGCGCCGCCTCCGCGGAGCAGCAGACGCCCCCCGCCGACCTCTCTGTGGAGGAAGTCCACGGCAACATCCCCGCCCAGGCCGACGCGGCCCAGACCATGTACCCTGCGGTCCACTCCCTGGTGCTGGCCATGACGGAGAACGACCTGGAGTACGCGCCGGAGGACAGCGAATTTCTGTGGACCAGCCTGTACTATATGCTCAGCCTGTACGGCCAGATGGATGAGCGGGCGGAGTTCACTGACGACACCCTGATCCTCCCCTCTGAGATGGTCCGGGACTACGCCGCGGCCCTCTACCCCCAGGTGGAGCAGCTGCCCGGCATCCCCTCCCCCATCTCCCAGCGGATCCGCTATCAGGCTTCTGACGACTCCTACCACCTGGCCCGCGGTGACGAGGGCCTGGCCGAGGTGGTCCTTCAGACCCCCATTACGCTGGCCAGCGGCGCCGTGATCCTCACCGGGCAGCTCAACGCCCTGGAGGACGGCAGCGTCCTGCGGGACTTCCAGGTCACCCTCAGCCCCCGGGACAGTATGTTCGGCTATGTGATCACCGACCTGACCTGATCCCACTTGACATTCTCGACATCCTCTTTTGATTTTTGACAGAAGGGCGCGCCGTAAGGTGCGCCCTTCTGTCTTTGTTTTCCTGCTGCCCTGTGGGATCTTTTCTCCGCTCCCTTCATAATTTGATCTGTGGTCCCCTCAGCAGACACGATTTTAGAAAACCTTAATCTTCTCTTCAGCGTTCTTTATACTCTGTCTGGTATCCTGAGCACAAAGAAAGGGGGCGTTTCGATGGTCAGCTTCGCTTCTGACACAGTGCAAGGCACACAGGACCACTCCATTTACATCCTTCTCACCCGCTCCGGGACCTGGTTCTCCCGGCTCATCCACCTGGTCACCTCCGACTGTTATACCCATGCCTCCATCGGCCTGGACGGCCCCTCCGGGCCCTTTTACAGCTTCGCCCGCAGATACGAGCACTTTGCCCTCCCCGCCGGCCTGGTGGAGGAGCGGCCGGGCGTCAGGAACCGGCAGATCCCCTGCTGTCTCTATGAACTGAAGGTCTCCGACCCGGTATACCGCCGCCTCCGGCGGCAGCTCTCCGGAATGTACCGCCAGCGGGAGCGCTATCACTACAATCTGCTGGGCGCGCTGTCCTGTTACTTCAACCACCCGCTCCGCCGGAAGAACCACTATTTCTGCTCCCAGTTTGTGGCCACGCTGCTGGAGGAGTGCGGCGCGGTGGAGCTCTGGAAAAATCCTGACCTGGTGCGCCCCGCCGACTTCTGCCGCCTGTCCGCCCTGCAAGCGGTCCACCAGGGCCCTCTGGACGGTCTGATGGCCGTCCCTACATAACACGCAGCCCCCTCCGGAGCATTTGATTTTGCACTCCGGAGGGGGCTGTATGCATTACCGTCTGTCCTCTCCCCCATCCGCGGCCCACTGCGGCCGGGTGAGGGCAAAAAAGTGGGTCAGCCGCCGCTCCCCCATGAGGGGCACGTCGGTCTCCCGGGAAAACTGATAGCGGAAACCGCACTTTTCAATGACCCGGCGGGATCTGGTGTTCCCGTCGTAGTGATTGCACCAGATGGTCTCAAGGCCCAGCTCCGTGAAGCCCCAGCGGATCAGGGCGCCGGAGGCCTCCGGGACCAGGCCCCGCCCCCAGAAGGCGGGGCTGAGGGCGTAGCCCAGCTCATCGTCCGGGCCGGGAAGCTCCTCCCGGTGCTCCCCCACAAAACCGGCAGAGCCGATCACCCGGCCGCTCTCCCGGTCCGCCACCGCAAACACGTTGTGGGCCGAGAACACGGTCCGGATGATCTCCCGGCTGTTTTCCACGCTGGTGTGGGGCGGCCACCCCGCGATGGGCCCCACCCGGGGATCCCGGGCATAGTCATACAGCTCCGCCGCGTCCCCCTCCTCAAAGGGGCGGAGCAGCAGGCGGGGCGTGGTCAGTATGGTCATAGGTCCTCCCTTCATAAAGGGGCGGCTTTTCAGCATGGATCCCCTCCACGCCAAAAAACCGCCCACTCCTAACTCCTAATTCCTAACTTTCCCAGGGCTCCCTGTGGGGCTGCCAGCCCTCCACCAGAGGGCCCAGCTGCCCGATGGTCCTGGGAGTGCAGACGGCCACCACATCGATGGTCTCTCCATATTCCACCTGCTCCACCTTGGCCTCCTGATACAGCCGGTCCAGCAGCCCACCCTTGTCATAGGGCAGGTGGATGGTCACCCGCTTCACTCCGCTGTCCAGCCGCTGTCCAATGGCCTCCAGCAGGGCGGGGAGCCCCTCTCCGGTACGGGCAGAGATGGAGACGATGTTCTCCCCATGGGGACGGATCTCCCCCGTCCACAGGTCACACTTGTTGAATACCTCCAGCCTGGGGGTCTGGTCGGCCCCCAGCTCGTGGATGAGCTGATCCACCACCGCCGCCTGCTCCCGCCACTCGGGGTTGGACGCGTCGATGACATGGAGCAGCAGGTCGGCAAAGGAGAGCTCCTCCAGAGTGGCCTTAAACGCCTCCACCAGATGGTGGGGCAGCTTGCGGATAAAGCCCACCGTGTCGGACAGGAGCACCGTACAGGTGTCCGAGATCTCCAGGGTCCGGGTGGTGGTGTCCAGGGTATCGAACAGGCGGTTGTTGGCCGGGATCTCCGCGCCGGTGAGCTTGTTCAGCAGGGTGGACTTGCCCGCGTTGGTATAGCCCACGATGGCTACCACCGGCACCTCGTTTTTGATCCGCCGCTCCCGCTGGGTGGCACGCACCCGGCGCACATCCCGCAGCTCGTCCTCCAGCTTGGCGATCTTTCTGTGGATGTGCCGCCGGTCGGTCTCCAGCTGGGTCTCGCCGGGGCCGCGGGTGCCGATGGCGCCCTCCTGCCGCTCCAGATGGGTCCACATTCCCAGCAGCCGGGGCAGCAGGTACTTGTACTGGGCCAGCTCCACCTGGAGCCGCCCCTCCCGGGTGCGGGCCCGCTGGGCAAAGATGTCCAGGATCAGGGCGGAGCGGTCCATCACAGCTACCTTCAATTCCTCGCTGAGCACCCGCTGCTGGGAGGGGGACAGGCTGTTGTCAAAAATCACCATATCCGCGTCCATTGCCCGGACCAGCTCCCGGACCTCCGCCACCTTGCCCTCGCCGATGAAGGTGCGGGGGTCGGGGCTGTCCTTGGACTGGAGGACGGTCCCCACGCACTCGCCTCCCGCCGTCTCCAGCAGGTCGGCCAGCTCATCCACGGTCTCCTCCGTGGCGTTCTCCTCCACAGACAGCCGGTGGGCCCACAGGCCCACCAGCACCGCCCGGTTCTTCTTCACTTGTAAATCGTTCTGGGTCATACATCCTCCCAAGGGATCTGATTTCTTTGCGGAGGGCAGCGTCCCTTCCCGTCCGCAGCCGCCCGTTACCTCTGGTACGCCTCCACGATCTCGCCCAGGTACAGGATGTGGTAGTCCTGTCCCGGATACCACTTCTCCTTCACGTCCTCGGGCATCCGGTCCGGATCCATAGGCTGGGCATACCGCTTGCGGCAGACCAGTACCAGCTGGGCCTGCTCAAAATAAGGCGCGCCGCACTCCGCCGTTTTGACGGTAAAGCCGCACTCCCGAACCTTATCCACCTCACGCCCGCTCTTGCTGCCGCACAGGGCCAGGGCTTTGCGGTGTTCCTCGTCAAAGAACGCCAGGGTAAAGTACTCCTCCCGGTCCACAAACTCCCGGGTATACCGCTGGGGACGGATATAGCAGGTGGCCATCGGCGCCCCCCAGAGCACCCCCAGCCCGCCCCAGGAGGCGGTCATGGTATTGCACTGCTCCGCCGTCCCGGCGGTAATGAGCATCCACTGGTCCCCAATAAGGGAAAATACGTTCTGTCCGATCTCTTTGGGATCGATCCGCTTCAGCATGGCAAATACCTCCTTCAAAATTCTCTCCAGCTTATTCCGAAAACTGCTCCGGCAGTCTAGAGAGGCAGAAAATGACAAAAAGCCGCACCGAAACCTCGGTGCGGCTTTTGAGACGCAATCTTACTTCTTGTCCAGGCCAAACTTCTTGTTGAAGCGGCTGACACGTCCGCCGGTATCCACCATCTTCTGCTTGCCGGTGTAGAAGGGGTGACACTTAGAGCACACTTCAACACGGATGTCCTGCTTGGTGGAACCAGTCTCGATCACGTTGCCGCAGGCGCACCGGATGGTGGTCTGCTGATAGTCGGGATGAATTCCTGCCTTCATTGTATCTTCACCTCTTTCTCCATGGAGGATCGTTTCGTAAACGCAACTGATATAATAGCACAGCTTCCTCAAAAATGCAAGTGGATTTTCTGATTTTTTTCAGTTTTTCAAATCCATAGAAAAACGTGGCCGCAAAGTAAACTTTACGGCCACGTGTCATGCTGTACCACTGTAGATTTTCGAGTTTTTCCTGAAAACACTGCACAGTTGGTATCGTCACGGTCAAGCGGTGCGGTTTAGGTTTCTTGCTTGTGCTCTTCAAGCTGCAGCAGCCTGTGATCCTCCGTCAGCACCTTCATCTGGCTGATGGCGATGGCGTTGAGCTTTGCCAGACGCTCCGCCTGCGGGATTCCTTCGTTGATGAACACCGCATTCAGGTTCTCCAGATTGGACAAGCACACAAGCTGCGAAACGTTGGCATAGTCGCGGATGTTTCCTTTGAGCTCCGGATGGGCATCGCGCCACTCTTTGGCCGTCATCCCGAACAGTGCCATATTCAAAACATCGGCTTCGTTGGCATAGACCAGAGAAATCTGCCGAGCAGACAGTTCAGGCGGGATCAGGTTTTCCTTGATGGCATCTGTGTGAATGCGGTAATTGATCTTGGCAAGGTTGCGCTTGATGTCCCAACCGAGTTGCTTCATCTCCTCGGTCTTGAGTCGCTCAAACTCTTTAATGAGGTAGATTTTGAATTCGGGGCTGATCCACATGCCGAACTCGAAGGCGATGTCCTTATATGCGTATGTCCCGCCGTACCGCCCAGCTTTGGCTCTGAGACCAATTGCATTAGTTTTTTCTACCCACTCTTTTACGCTGAGCTTGTAGCTGTTCAAGCCAGCCTGACTTCTAATTGTGGCGAATTCGCCATAATTAAAATCAGGGTTGTGTATCTGCTCCCAGATCCCAAGGAACTCAACGGTGTTCCGGTTTCTCAGCCAGTCGGAGATAAAAAAGTCACCGTCTTTGGCTTTGAGCATATCTGTCAAAGATATGTAATCCTTATCATCGATGGTAGTGACCGTGATCTCGGCACCGTTTACAATGATTTTCCCATTCATCCGCCCTCACCTCCGTTCAAACTTTATCGTGTGCCAACTCTTTCAGCAACCCCTGACACCCTTCCAGCACATCCCGCCAGGTCGCTTCGAAGTCCTCGGTATACCACGGGTCGGCAACATCGCGGGGATGGTCGGTGTAGTCCATCAGGAGGTGCAGCTTGCCGGCGAAGTCGCCGCCGCAGATGCGGTGCATATTCCGCAGGTTCGCACTGTCCATGCCGATCAGCAGGTCGTACTTGTCGTAATCCTGATTGGTGAGCTGCCGCGCCGCGTGGCCATCGCAGGAGATCCCGTGCTCCGCCAGCTTGCGCCGCGCCGGGGGATAAACCGGGTTGCCGATCTCCTCCCGACTGGTCGCCGCCGATTCGATATGGAACTCTGACGCCAGCCCCGCTTTTTTGACCAAGTCCTTCATCACGAACTCGGCCATGGGGCTGCGGCAAATGTTGCCGTGGCAGATAAACAGGATATTCTTCATACCGATTCTTCTCCGAAAACTCATCATTTTCTACAGTATAACAGGTATCCTCATTTTCGCCAAGAGCAATTTCCGAATGTTCGGCTCCCTCGATCATCCGCAGCAGTTCCGTTTTGGATAAGCCGCTTTCGGCGGTCTTCCGAATGTACCAGCACCTCTCGTCCATGGTCAATCCGGCCTCCATGATGACCACATTCTGCGTCCAGCTCAGACGCATTGCCTCCGCCAGCAATTCCGGCATGTTACCGTACATCCGGTAGAAGTCCCGCATACGGCGCAGGTTGCGGGGAGAAAAGCCCTCGGCTGCGGGATAGGTGGCTTGCAGGTATTCCGACGCCGCGACAGCCGCTCCTTTTTCGCTCCTGCCGCTGACCTGCCGACCGATCTCGCAGTACAATTCCATCTGCGGAAGCTGCGCCGCCATAAGCGCGTCCAGCGCGGCAAACAGGGTGCTGTAATCTGTGGGCTTGCGGATATTCATAGCTTCTCCTTTCCGGCGCGGTGCGCCTGATTAATGCTCAAAGCAGAGAAAAGCACGGCGGTGTCACCGTGTTTTTCTCTGCTTTGACCTGCTTCAGATGACTCGCACGATCTGCTCCCACAGCAGGATGTGCTTTTCATCGATGGCTCGGTTGTCGTGGTAGTGGCCGAACAGCCAGTAGTGGTATTTTGCTCTTTCCCGTACCTCTTGCAGGAAGTCCGTGAGCCGGTCCGCCTCGTTGTGGCGGCTTCCCATGAGGGCGATGCTGGTGGGAGCGCAGTGGGTGATGATGTAGTCCACCTGCCAGCCGACCGCGTCGAGGTTTCGCCGCGCCTCGGCGTATTCTTCGTCGGAGGGAAGCTCCTGCGCCCACCATGAGATATGGTTGATGCGGTATCTCGCTCTGGGCTTGCGCTGGAGCATCGTGAGCCTTCGCTCAAAATCCGGGGCGTCCGGCTCCAGAATCCCATCCCCGATGTCGTGGCTTTTTGCGCCGCCCATGGTGAAGAAGCGGTAACCCTCCAGCTCGAAGATCTGGCCGCGCATCAGGTGCAGCACATGAGGGCGAATGCGGTGTACCTTGCCGCCGTGCCACTCCGCCACTGGATATTGTTCCAGCGCGTCATAGTTTTCGTGGTTGCCGCAGACGAATGCAAGCGTGAAGGGCAGGCGTTCCAGCCAGTCCAGCGTTTCATCGTCGCGGCTGTCGCCAAACCACACGCCGCCGAAGTCGCCGGTGATGATGACTGTGTCATCCTTCGTCATGTTAGCTTGTTCCGGGAAGTGTTTTTGCTCAAACCTTGCAAAATTTCCGTGGCAATCGCCGGTCACAAATACCATTTTCCCATCTCCTACTTTTTAGTTTGATATGCTCTGGCGGATCTCAATGCCGCTCTTGAGCGTCACGCTGATCTCGTTCTTGGACAGCACCTTCACCTGTGCCACCAGCTGCCGGATGGCACTCTCGTCCCATTCCGTGATGTGGGGCACGGCGTTTTCCAGCATTCCCGCGGCATCCCTGATGCGCCGATCCGCTTCGGCGTGTTCTCTGCTCTCCGCAAGGATGGTTGCCCGCAGCTCCTTGAGCGCGGTCTGCTCCTCCAGTATCTCCTTGAACTGATCCCCATAGGCGATGGGATCATCCGCCGCCTTTTCCAGCAGCCTTTGGAACTGTGCCTCCAGCTCCGCCAGCCTGCGGTCGATGTCGCCAAGGCTCATGCCGCTGCCGGGGAACGGGATGACCTCCGCCTCTAACGCCTCCGTGATTTGACGGATGCGGCCATCCAAGTCCGGCAGGACGGTGTTGAGGGCGGCTATGATCGCCTGCTGGAGCGGTGCCTCGTCCAGCGTGGGCGAGCTGTGGCAGTATTTCTTGCCGTAGTCCAGGCGGCTCACACAGCGCCACACGACGCGCTTTCCATCGGGGCGCGTCCATGTGCAGCGGCGGTACAGCGTTCCGCACTCGCCGCACACCAGACGGTCCGAGAGGGCGTAGCGGCTGGTGTAGGCGGAAAGGCCGGTGGTGGCTCTTTTAGAAGGGCTTTTTGCCGCCTTGCGCCGCGCCATCTCCGCCTGCACCGCGTTGTACTTCTCGCGGCTGACGATACCCTCGTGGTGGTTCTCTATGAGGTACATGGGGAGCTGCCCCGTGTTTTTGATGACCTTGCGGTTGATGACATCCTGCTGAAAGGTTTTCTGCATCAGCACATCGCCACAGTATTTCTCGTTCCGCAGGATGCTCTTGATATGGGGCAGCGTCCATTGCGGTGACTTCTCGGAATATATCACGCCCTGCTCATGCAGCTCGTCCCGCAGCATCCGTGTGCTGGCCCCTGCGAGGTATCGCTCATAGATCCAGCGGACGACCTCGGCCTCCTCCGGGATGATCTCCGGCTTATCGTCCGCGCCCCTGCGGTAGCCGTAGAGGTATTTGTACTGGATGGTCGCCTTTCCGCTTTCCATGGCGCGGCGTTTGCCCCATGTGACATTGGCGGAGATGGATTCACTCTCGGACTGTGCGAAGGCGCCGGAGAGCGTGATGCGCAGCTCGCTGTCCTCCTCCAGCGAATTGATGTTCTCCTTTTCAAAGATGACGGCGATGCCCAGCTCCTTGAGTGCCCGTGTGTAGTAGAGGCAGTCCACCGTGTTGCGGGCAAAGCGGGAGACTGACTTGGTGAGGACGACATCTATCTTCCTTTGGCGGCAGTGGCGGATCATACGCATGAAGTCCTCCCGTTTTTTCACCGAGGTGCCGGTAATGCCCTTGTCGGCGAAGATACCCGCCATGGTCCACACGGGGTTGGACATGATCTTGTCGGTGTAGTATTCCTTTTGCGCCTCATAGCTGTTTGCCTGATCCTCCTCCTTGGTGGAGACCCGGCAGTAGGCGGCGACCCGGAGCTGTCTTTGCAGCTCCGCCTGCCGGACCGACTCCGGCTTTGCGGGGATCTTAATGACTCTTGGGGCGGTTTCGTTCACGGCTCATCTCTCCTCTCTATGACCTGTCCGTTCTTCAGCGTCACGGTCACGCATTTATTCGTCACGCGCACCTTTGACACCGCGCTTTGCAGCAGCTCCGCATCTGGCTCCGGCATGGGCATTCGGCCGGTGAGCAGCCGCCGCAGCCGCACGGTTTCGTATTCCGTGTTCCCAATGGCATCGTACTGCTCTGCTGCCAGTTGAAGGAGCAACGCTCTGGCGTTGTCCTCGTCGATGGGCTGCCGCTCCAGTGCGGAGGTCAGATTCTCCCGCGTTTTTCCGCAGGCAGCGGCCGCCTGGGATTCCGCTGCCTGGACACGGTCGGGGCAGCGTATGAGCTCGTTGAGCAGGTCGGTGACGAGCATCTCCACCCGCTCGGAGGGCGGTGTGCCGCAGAGCCGCCGCAGAGCCTTCTGCGCGGGTGTTTTCTGCGGTGGGCAGGCTCTTGCCGTCCTCTTTTCCGCCGCCGCGCGGAGCTGCTCCGGCTCGATGAGTGCCGGATAGCCTTTCTCTCCGATATATCTCTCATCTTCCAGTATACGGGAGACCATGTTCTTGTTCCATGACCGCCCCTCATAGTAGGGGATCTCCTGCCGGCAGAGTGCCTTGGTCAGCTCCCCCAGCGTAGCTCCCGCGCCGTAGCCTTGGAAGATAAACCGCACCAGCTCTGCCTCCTCCGGCAGGATCGTGATCTCACCCAGCGTCATACGGTAGCCAAAGGGCTGCTTTCGGTTTCCCATTATCTCACCGTCCTCTCAATGGATTCCCGCAGCTCCAGCCCGTTATGCAGGCGGAAGCGGAGGGTGTCGTTGCTCTCCACGATGATTTCCGCAACGAGTGCGCCGCACAGCTCTGTGTCGGGGCAGTCGAGGAGGTCCGGTCCATCCTCCAGCAGGGCTATCAGCTCCCGCGTCCGCTGGGCGGTGGCATCCCCCTCGGCATCCATCAGCTTCTCTTTGTCCAGCTTGGCCTGTCGAAGCTGGCGGGTCAGTTCGTTGCTTTTGGATATAAAAATGTCAGAATCTACGAGGCCGTTTTGCTTGAGGAAGGCCAGCGTTTGATTCTGACTGGAGAGTTCGGATATTTTTTTGTTGAGGGAAACGATGTCCTCGCTCCAGAGCAGTCTGCAATCACGGATCGTCTGGATGGTTTCCAGCATCTGCTCCAGAATGGGGAGGCTCTGATGCTTGAGCTTATAGTAGAGGCGGCGGAAGGCTTCATCCGTCTGCGCTTCCGGCACGGGCTTGATGGCGCAGTTGCCTTTTTCATCGTGTCGGCAGCAGCACCAGTACCATCTGCCATTGACCCGCTTTGCCCGGATACGGGAGCCGCAGGAGCAGCGCATCCGGACGCAGAGCCTTCCATGGGTGACAGCCTGCCCGACGCTGCGTCTTTGCCGCAGTTCTTTTGCGCGGTCGAATAGCTCCTGTGGAATAATGGCTTCGTTGCTATCCTCCACATAGTACATTTCGCGTTCCCCGTGGTTGATCTTCTGCTGCTTGGGGAGGGTGGCGGTCGTGTATCTCTTTTGCAGCAGGGCGTTGCCTGCATAACGCTCATTTTGCAGGATGTAATCCACAGTCTTATATTTCCATATCCGTCCCGATGTGTCCTCTGCGTTCAGGATTTCCGCGATTTCCCGCGGATTCCTGCCGGAGAGGTATTCGTGGAAGATACGCCGCACGATCTCAGCCTCCTCCTCGTGGACAGCAAGGCTTTTCCCGTCCAGCCGGAAGCCCCAGGGGGCGCGGCAGGTGTTGAACTCGCCGCTTTCCATCCTGCGCTGATAGCTCCAGCGCATATTGCCGGAGATGGATTCGCTCTCCTTTTGGGCGAAGGCGGCGTAGATGGCGGTGATGAGCTCGCTGCTCACATTGGCGGTGTCGATGCCCTCGCGCTCGAAGCGGACGTTGACGCCCAGCTCCTTCAGCTCCCGCACCGCCTCCAGACAGTCCTTTGTGTTCCGGGCGAAGCGGGAGATGGATTTGACGAGGATCTGGTCAATGAGCCCTCTGCGGCAGTCCGCCATCATACGCTGGAAATCCTCCCGCTTTGCGGCGGAGGTGCCGGTGATGCCCTCGTCGGCGTAGATATCCACCATGCGCCACTCGGCCTTGCCGGAGATCAGCTCGGCGTAGTAGCGGTTTTGCGCCGCGAAGGAGTTGAGCTGGTCATCGGAGTCCGAGCTGACGCGGGTATAGGCCGCTACCCGCAGCTGCGCATTCCGCGGCTTCTCCGCCGCCTCGATCTTGATGACGCGGGGCTGCGCTGCCAGCGCCGTTGTGCCGTCTGTCAGATGCTTTTCTGCCATGCCTGCTCACCTCCTGTTTTTGCAACACAAACACTACCACAACCCTGCTCAGAAAGCTACTGAAAGATGAAGAAAATCAGAGAGAAATCATAATGTCCGCGCCGCTGTCCGCGGCGATCCGCGCCGCCACCCTCCGCAGCTCCTTTTCGCTGAAGCTGCCGCTTTCCAAAAGCTGGCGCAGCAGAAGGATGATGCCGTAATAATTGACGTTCTGATCCATGTCAGCACCTCTTTTTCTGAATTTTGCCCTGCGGCACAAATATGAGGATCGTCCAGGGGATAAGGAGGGGGGGTGAATGCAGGCCGTTCAGAGGATTGAAAGAGAGAAGAGAATGGATGGCGGAAAAGAGAAAGAGGAGGTGGACGATCCCCATACTTCTGCCGCAAAGCGGAAAAGGCCGCTCCGTATCGGGGCGGAACTGCTCCCTGCGGAGCGGCCCTCTTGCTCTTGCGTTGCTGCCTGTATTCGACACTACTTCCCCAGGCAAGGGCGGCGGCTGGAACCGCGCTGGCGCGCGTCACGGGAGTTTCACCCCTCCGAGGTTCTCTCGAAGCTGCGTACAGGAGTATCATTGTAAGCTGACGGGGTCATGGCGAAGCAGCCTGCCAAAGCTGCATTTAACCTGGGTGGGTATCGCTCTGCACCTTCCATTGGCCGTCCTAATATGCGGAGAATGCTCCGCACAGGTGGTCCTCGCGCACCCGGTCTGACGCTCGCGCCGTCAGCAAAGGTATTCCAGTCACCGGATATGACCGCCTGGGCGGTGTTTTTCAAGGTTCAGAGGGATCATGAAAAAGATCCCCCTCATGTGGTAGGCAGCGAGAACGCGATTTTTTCAATCACTTTTGAAAAATTTTTCGTATTTTTTTAAGACGGCCAAAAATGTTCTGCGGGGAGCATCCCAAAACGGCTGCAATCTCCGTTTGAGAAAACCCATCCACTACAATGAGGGTCAAGAGCTCAAGGTCTGCCTTCCTCAATGCCTGAAGCTGCTTGTAGATCGACGGATCATCGACTTCTTCGATCCAGCCGTACCTTGACGCCGTCGTGTAATCGTCCCAGCGGCTGACCGATTCCAGAAACTTTTTCATCAATGCGGACTTGTCCTCCTGCTCGGCGGAAGGCTCGTCAAAGATACCGATGCCCAGGTCCTGCGTATGAAGGCGATAGATCCTCTCCTATTTGAATACCTCCCAATCGAAGTCATGCATCTTCTGGATGGCGGTATCGGACATCCCGGCCGCTCTATACTCACGCCGGAGTCTTGCCCACAGCGTTTCAAACTTCTTCTTTTCTGCCGCGTAATTAAAGCCCATATATGGTTCCTCCGTATTCTGAAATTTGGTTGGCTGCAAATCTCAGAAACGTGGGGCGGGCCGCGGCAGCGGGGTTGCGCACAGGGCGCAAAAAAGCCCACAGCGACACCGCTGTGGGCATAAGAGTATTTGAGGGTAACGATGGCGGACGGAGGCGGGGTATCCTCAAAAGGACGCAAAAAGTCAGGGCATCCGATGCCCGGCCATAGGTGAATGAAGGAAGGCTGCCATTCGGCAGCGGCGACAGTACCGCGGATGTGAGGATACCCCATAAAAACCGCCTGTCCTGGCATTGAGCCAATGTTTTTTCATTGCCGTGCAAGTGAGGCACCTGCGGATAAGCCGGGAGATCACGGCAGAAAAAAGGAGAGATTGCGATACAGCAATCTCTCCTGCTTTCGACATGGATGGCTGTTCAGAAGCTCTGAACAGGGGGAGGTATCAGATGGTGTGTTCTCAGTGGTTGAATGCCTGCTGGACCTTTCTTAGGCGGGTATAAAATGCTGCTTCAACTCCCATGTTCGTTGCCTCCCGATCGGCCTCTTGTTCCTACATTTTGCTGACAACAGCCCTGATATCTACCACTATAAAAGCTATCCCTCGCTTATTCATCTGCCTCCGATCATCCTTCTGGAAATCGCTCATTTGTGTACTTCCGTCGATAGCTGGACCATAGTTGAAGTCCCACTGGGGCAAACGGGCTGGTAACGTCACATAGCTGCCGTGTTCAGCCGGATGCATCTGTTCCTGTGTTCATTTTTGAAATGATGTCAGAGAGGAATCTGTCTGCGTTCCCGGCTCTCAGGTCCTTTTTCTGGAGCAGCAGCGCGCGTTCATCGTCGCAGACCACAAGCCACAAATGCAATGATTCAAAGGCGCTCTTTACCTGATGGTGCATCAGGGGCGGCCCGTGAGTCAGGAGGAGCTGATGGAGCACGTTTGGGACAACAGCGTGGACAGCTTCAGCAATTCCATTCGCGTCCACATCTCCGCCCTGCGCAAAAAGCTCCGCGCCACGCTGGGCTATGACCCCATCCGCAATCGTATCGGCGAGGGCTATCTGATGGGAGGGGATGAGGCATGAGAAAAATTCCCCTGCAATGGCGCATCACGCTGATGTCCGTCCTGCTCATCGGTGTCACCTGCGTGGCCATGAATCTGCTGCTCTGCTCGTCCGGTGTGTACTATATGGACACCATTGCGGACAGCTTACAGGGCGGCGGCACGGTGATCCTGAATGATGGCGGAACGGCGTGCTTTGACCCGCAGCTCATAGCGCCCAACGAGGAGTTGACCATCGTCGTCGATGGGGCGCAAGGGCGCTTTCGCACGACTAACTGGTATATCACGGCGGCGGTGACACTGCTCAGCAGCATCCTTGCCTACTTTGTCAGCGGACGCGCCCTCAAGCCCCTGCGCAGCTTTGCCTCGCAGGTCGAGCAGGTGCAGATGAATAACTTAGCAGACATGGAGGTCAGCGAGGACGTATTGCCGGAGTTCCGCCAGTTCAGCCATTCCTTCAATCAGATGCTGGAGCGGCTGAACAACGCCTTTGCCGCCCAGCGGCAGTTCACCGGGAACGCCGCCCACGAGCTGCGCACACCGCTGGCACTGATGCAGGCGCAGTTGGAACTGTTCTCCGCAGAGCATTCCGACGTACTGCCGGAGACGGCGGAGTTTCTTACCCTTCTGCGGGAGCAGACGGAGCGGCTGACGCAGATGACCAAGACGCTGCAGGAGATGAGTAATTTGCAGCAGGTGGCGCGGGACTTGGACTTTCTCTGGTGTGGGAGATCGCCGATCTCCACGGCGGCTCCGTTTGGGTGGAGGAAAGCTCGGACAAGGGCACGACCATCGCGGTCGAGCTGCCGGCAGGGGCAGAAAGCGATTCTCTCAGCGCGGATATCCCATAGCGGCCCTTGGCTGCTTCATGATGATCGTTTTTCAACCTCCACAACATTATCGCAGCAGCTCTCGATCAGCTCCCTGTCGTGGGTGATCACGAGAATGGTTCTGCCATGCCGCGCTTCGCTTTTCAACCTTTCCGCGATCAGGCGCATATTCTGCCCGTCAAGGCCGCTGGTGGGCTCATCGAGTATCAATATCCCGCGGCCGGAAAAGATGGCGCAGGCAATGGCAAGGCGCTGCTTCTGCCCACCGGACAGGGCGGACGGGTGCGCATCCTTGTACTCGTAAAGACCAAGCTCTTTCAGCAGGTTCCTTGCATTGCTCTTGTTTTCTTCCGTCAATTCAGTATTCAGCAGAAGCTCCTCCGATACGCTTGCCGTAAAGAACTGCGTTGACGTGTCGTTGCCGCAGTAATAGATCTCCCTGCGCCGGACTGCCGTTCTTGCTTTTTTCCCGTCTATCAGGATATGCCCCCTTGTCTGCCTTGCCAGCCCGCAGAGGATCTGCGCAAGGGTGGTTTTCCCCGCGCCGTTTTGCCCCGTTATGGCGGTCACGCCGCCCTCTGGAACGGACAGCGAAATATCCTCAAAAATAACTTCTTTGCGTATTCTTTTCGAGAGCCCTGCTGTCTTCAAGACGGCAGGGCTTTCGTCCGATACGGAGGGAGCGGGAAGGAACTTTCCCTCGTGCGGAGAGCGCAGACCCATGCCTAAGATGTCTGCTTCCGGCAGAAGGAGCAAATCCTCCGGTGTATACTCGGCCGCTATTCTACCGTCCCGCAGATATAAAAACCGGTCTGCGATCCCCATCAGCCAGTCGATCCTATGCTCCGCGATGAGTAGGGTAAAGCCCTGTGCCTTGAGCTGCCGAAGGGTCTGCGCAAGCTGCTTCGTCCCGGCGGCATCGAGGTTGGCCGTCGGCTCGTCGCACACAAAGACCTTTGGCTTCATGGCATATACGGACGCAATGGCCGCTCGCTGCTTTTCTCCGCTTGAGAGGACGTCAACTGCCCTGTCTTTCAAATGGGACAGCTTCAATGCCTCTATGGCGGCGTCCGTTCTCTCCCGTATCGCCCGGGCGGACAGGCCGTAATTCTCGCAGGGAAAGGCGACCTCTCCGGCAAGCTCAGAGGAAAAGAACTGGCTTTTGGGGTCCTGAAAAACGCTTCCCACCAAACGCCCGATCTCCCATGTGGAAAGCCTTGATATGTCCTTGCCGTCTATCCTCACGCTCCCGCTGAAAACTCCGGGATAGTAGGACGGCGCAAGCCCGTTGACAAGCCTTGTCACGGTGGTCTTGCCGCAGCCGGAAAGCCCCGTCAGCACGACGCATTCGCCGCTTTTTACCGAAAGGGAAAGGTCCTGTACGCCTCTGTCCGAGTTTTCGTACTGAAAGGAAGCGCGTGTCAGCTCGATCATGCCATGCTCCTTTCCAAAACCAAATAGGAAGCCGTGACTATCGCACATACTGCTGCCGCGACGCAATCGCGCGCTTTCACACGCTTCTCATAATAGCTGCCGCGCACGCCCGGACGCTCCGCGCCTCTTGCAACAGCGGAAACGGAAAGCTGATCGGCGAGCTGCAATACCCGAAGAAGAAACGGAACCAGCACATACTCCATGCTCTGCACGGGATGTGCGAGCAGCTGTCCCGCCGTGGTCAGCCCCCGGTTTTTCATGGACCTGCCCACACCCTTTAGCTCCGTCCGCATGGTAGGGAAGAAGCGAAAGACCACAAGAAGCCCGAGAATGAACGGGGTGGGCATACGGAGGCGAGATAAGAACGCGGAGAGCATTCCCGGCGGCGTGGTGATCAGATCCCATGACACCAGAAAGATTGGCGACAGATTCCAGAACATCAGAACATAAAATTCCGAAAAGACCGGCATGTGCAGCCCGTGGAAGCGGATGCCGTACAGCAGCAGCGCCAGCAACAGATAAAAGCAACCATAGGACGCGGCAAGGCGGAAGCTCCGCTGTAAGACGAGATAAAGAAGCGCGCCGCCGGTCAGGATGCAGGTGAGCAGCACATTCCCGCCGATAGTCACTCCAGCAAAGACGCACAGCAGCGCCCATAGCTTGACCGGCACCGCAAAGGATGCGTCCGCTCTCATAGAACGCCGGCCTTCTTAAAATGCCTGCGGATCAGCCGGCTGCCCACCATGCAGCCTAAAAAGCCCATCAGTGTCGTGAACAGCAGAATAAAGGCCAGCCAGCCGGGAGAGGTGTAGTAACGCACATAGGAATCGATGTAGCTCTGCTCCATGCCGCTTGCAAGCGCAAAATCGTAGTAGGTGTCCCAGAAGAACCAGATGGGGAGCAGATTGACCCCGTTGTACAGCAGGCTCGCCGCCGTCCAGGCGGCAGTCAGCCGTTTCGGCTTTTGGCAGGAGCCTTCCTTCCAGAGAATCGCCTCGCAGAGGATCCCCACAAGAACATAATAAGGAAGCAAGAACCAGTTTCCCATCAGCAGGAAAATCACGCCGAGGATCGTCATATAGATCAGCGTCACAAAACGCTTTCCGATCCGGCTGACCATGAGCATATAGACCGGCGCGCAGAGGAACATGGTGATCCCCACCGACAGCACCATGCTGACAAAGTCGTTGGCCATGCAGACCATATTGACGACGAACTGGATCACGATCAGCACTGCGGAGAGCAATACCGTTGTAATAACATCCTTAACCGTCCACTTTTTCTTTTCGTCCATAAATCCATTCCTCCGTTTTCTGTTAATTTATACTACTGTTAAGAATCCGAGCATCCACGCAGATATAATTTGCAATGCAAATAAAACAATCGTAAGTACCGATGCTCTATTTTTTCTCTTTACAACATAGCTGAATCCCGTGAAAATCCCGCAGATGGCCGCTGCAATTCCTATACCTGCTACTATGTTCAGCTCCGTCGAAATAATTGTGTAAAGAGAAAACCAATGAAGCATTCCGGCAATCCCTGCCACACCAAGAATGAGCCCACATATGGGAAGTATAATCCTTTGCCATTGAAAAGAGCTGCGTTTGCAAACGATCTTTGAGCTCAATACGATCAAAATGGCAAGCCACAGGACCGTCAGCAGGATATAACTTCCCAATGATAGAAAGCTGCCGGCAAAGCCGTTTAGAGGTCCCGCGGGAACATAGTCATGAGCCAGTCGGAACGTCATGCTCGTCACCCTACCGTCCGATACAGAGAAAGCAAGGCTTCTTTCCTCCGGTATCGCCTCGGCACAGTAGAACTGATATTCTCCCACAGGCTCGTACAGTAAATCCTTATCGGCAAGAGGCATTTTCAGCCGGAGATTTTCTTCTCCCTCTTTTGAGATTTGGATTATTTGCATTCGTGCTTGTATCTTGCCTGCATATGACCATGCGGATCGTGCCGGAAGATAGTCGCCAAATAGCATAGAGAAGTCACGTGACCCTACTTCCTGCTTCGGCGGTCGCGCATCCTGCTCGATGACTGCCTCCATGATGGCGGAGCAGTAATCCGTTTCCATCACATTGGTCAGGATTAGGATTGCACGTTCAGCTTCCGGTTCCACCCAAAACTGCGTCTTGAAGCCATAGGTTCCACCCTCATGCCCGAGTATTCCGGGATGATTCGCATACTGCCAGAAGCCATGAGAGAGTCCGGCGTTTGCCCCATAGGAACACCATGTCTCTTTAAACAACCGCTCCTTTGTTTCCGGGCTTTTGAAGAGTCGTATCTCCTCTCCTGGCGCTTTTGCCAGCCACTCGGCAAACAGAAGCAGGTCTGCGGCTGTGCCATTCATGGCTCCTGCAGGATACATGCGGAGGTGCATCTCATCCTCCCGCCGAAATCCTTTTCCGGTATAAGAATAACCCTTCGCCTTGTGATCAAGGAGTCCGCCCACATCCATCCAAAAGGGACCGACAGAGGTATGCGTCATACCCAGAGGCAAAAGAATATGTTCTTTGATATAATCCTTATAGCTTTGGCCGCTGGCTTCCTCCACGATCAACGCTGCAAGTGCCGCGCCGTAATTGGAATAGGCACTGACGGTTCCCGGCGGATAGACCTGCTTGGGCTGGTGCGCAGATAGTACTTCTTTGAAGGGGATTTCCTCACTCGCGCTGTAATAGCGCAAATCCAGCAATTCTTCCTCAAATCCTGCCGTATGGTTCATCAGGTGAATCAAAGTAACCGGCTCAGCGAATCGCAGATTTTTCAAAAAGCCGTCCGGCAGATAGGTGCGGATATCCGTTTCCAGATCGATTTTCCTATCCTCAACAAGCTGCATCACGCTGACCCACACGAAGGTCTTTGATATGGAACCCCATTCAAAAACCGTGGTCTCCGGATCCATGGCCGTATTGTTCTCTAAATCAGCAAAGCCATACCCCTTCGCAAATACCGTATTGTCATGCTCCGAAATTACGACACACGCGCCTGGAACCGTTTTGCCAATATACTTTTCGGAAACAGCGTTTGCGCTTGCCTCATATGTGTCCGGTGCACCGGATGCATATGCAGAAGGAGCGAGGAAGGCAATCATAACCAGCGCCGCAAGAAAGCATTGGAGGGTCTTGTATCTCATCAGTCTTTTCATAGGGTCATTACTCTATTGTCAGTCTGAAATCACAGCAGTCTCCGCCCTGTCCGAGCGTCTTTGTCCGTCCCCATTTGAGCTTTGGGTGCATATGTCCGTAGGCCTCGTCATCCGCGCGGCAAAAGCCGGCTACAATCTCCGGGCAGCCGTATTTCACACAGGTGTCCTGATAGGGGCAGGCCAGCATATCGAAGCACATTTCCTCTTGCTCCGTTCGTATCCAATTAGCCCGAAAACCGCAGTCCTCTCCAAAGGAGCTTTTTGTCATTTTGGCAAAGAACTTTGGAACCAGCTTATACAGACCCGGTATTCTCATTGCCCCTCGAATTTTTGAACCAACGCCTGCTGCGCGCTTTTCATAATATCTATTCAAAAAAGCCGCCGCTTCCTCGCGGGAGATTCCGTTGCCCGTCATGGCGTCAAAGGCGGCGATGGCAGGATAGATGCGTTTCCGCGTATGCATATACATCTTTTTCGGCTCGTCGGCGTTTTCATCCACGATTTCCGCATAACGCCTCCATGCATCTTCTATGATCGAGTCTGTCTTTTCCGCACCATACTGTTTTCCCATTGCAGATACCGCTCCGGCCAAGTATCTTTTGTCTAACCTTCTATCCATGTGCTTTCCCTCCTTTCAGCGTCCAGCCGATTGCCTGGCTGCGCATTCCCACAAAGCGCCTGTACAGGCCGTCTTCGCGCATCAGCTCCTTATGGTTTCCGCATTGAACGATCCTGCCGTTCTCCAGCACGATGATTTGATCTGCCGTGCGCACGGTGGACAGACGGTGGGCGATCATCAGGATCGTTTTGCCTTTTGTCAGCTCCCGGATGGCCTTTTGCAGCTCCTGCTCGTTTTCGGGATCCACGCTGGCTGTGGCTTCATCCAAAATGACGATGGGTGCGTCCTTCAGAATTGCCCTTGCAATGGAGATTCGCTGCTTTTCTCCACCGGAGAGGCTGGAGCCGCCTTCGCCGATCTTTGTCTGATAGCCATCGGGCAGCGTCATGATAAAGTCATGGCAGCAGGCTTTCTTTGCGACCGCTATGATTTCATCCTCGCTCGCGTCCGGCCTGCCAAACCGGATATTGTTCTCGACGGTGTCCTCAAAGAGATACACATTCTGAAATACGATGGCGAAATTCTTTAGAAGGCTGCCGCTGGTATATTCCCGCACATCCCGGTCGCCGAGCGTGATCTGTCCTTCCTTCACATCCCAGAAACGGGCAATCAGACCGACCAGCGTGGTTTTTCCGGCGCCGGAGGGACCAACAATGGCGCAGGAGCTTCCCTGGGGTACGCTTAAGCTGATTTGATGTAATACCTCCTTTTCCCCATATCCAAAGGACATGTTCTTCACTTCAATATTGAAATTTTCCGGCACAAGATCAGCCCCGTTTTCGTCCAGGGATGGAATGTCCATGATGTTATCCAGCCGATCCAGGGAAGCCTCCACCGCGCGGGCAATGGAGGACATACTGCCCGCCACCTCCACGGCGGCATAGATCATGAAGCTGGACACAAGAAGCAGCAGGCACTTCTCCGGCGTGATGCTTCCTCCTGCCAGAAGATAGGGCGCAAAAACCAGAATAGCCGCCCGTGCGAGCTTGAATACCGTCTGATAGAGCGCCGTCATTTTGGAAAACGCCTTTTCAAGCACGATATTTGCCTCTTTGCTTTCCTCAATTGCGGCGTCAACTGCTTTTCCGGTGCGCTCCGCCAGCCCAAACGCCTTGACTACGCCCATGCCCTGCACATATTCCAAAACGGCAGTGACCAGACCGGCTTGGGCAGCCTGACGGCGGGGCGCGTATTTCCTGCCGACCTTGCCGATAAACGAATAAACAATGAGCGCCACGGCAAGCCCGGCCAAAGAGATCAGCCCGATCCGCCACTCATAGATCATAAGCCAAACGCCAATCACGATGGCGTGGATAAACCCGCCCGCCACATTTTCCATAATGGTAACGGACATCTGCTCCAGATCGCCAAGGGTGGTCGTCACCGCCGCAGTGATATCCCCGAGCCTGTTTTCATTGAAATAACCCATAGGCGCCTTTTTCAGGCGTTCGCCGATCTCCATGCGCTTTTCCGACCCGAACGCGAAGCTGCCAAGAGTTCTGGCATTGGCAGAAAAATTGACAAATACAATTCGCCCTACAATGGAAACAATCATGATGCCGAGCGAAATCCAGATTGTGCTTTCAGGCATAACATCGCCGGAAAGCTGCTTCAGGATTCCTGTGAGCACCGTTAGAATGGCCATGATTGGGATCATCTCAAAGAATGAGCTGACAAGGTAAGCAAGGAAAGAGCGGATAAGACGCTTCTTCTGTAAGCCCGAGAACAACAAAAGCCTTTGAAATAACCCTATCATCACGCCACCTCCTCTGCGGTATCTTTGCCCTGCATATGGGCTTTCCACAATTCCTTGTATAGATTGCTTGTTTCAAGAAGCTCCTCATGAGTTCCTTCCGCAGCGACATTTCCTTTATCCATGACAAGGATCTTGTCTGCTTTTGTAATGGTAGACAGCCGGTGTGCAATGACAATTAAAGTTTTTCCTGCTACAAGCCCTGCAATGGATGCTTGAATAACGGCCTCATTTTCAGGATCGGTAAATGCTGTGGCCTCATCCAGCACCACGATCGGGCTGTTCTTTAGGATTGCCCTTGCAATGGCGATTCGTTGCCTTTCTCCGCCGGAGAGGTGGCTTCCCGCATCGCCCGCCAGCGTATCATAGCCCTCCGGCAGAGCGGCGATGAAATCGTGACAGCTCGCTTTTTTTGCCGCTGCCTCGATCTCTGCGTCTGTGGCCTCCGGTTTTCCGATGCGAATGTTTTCCCGGATAGGCAGATGGAACAGAAAGTTATCCTGTGATACATATGAGACAAGCTCCATTATCTGAGGAAGAGGAATGTTCCGCACGTCCACGCTGCCAATACGGACGTCGCCGCTCTCCGCCTCCCAGAAGGAGGCGATGAGCCGCGCAATGGTAGATTTACCGGAGCCGGAGGGACCCACAATGGCCGTCATACCGTTTTTTGCGCAGTCAAAGGAAATTCCATGCAAAACCTCCGTCTCTTTGTATCGGAAGGTAACATGATCAAAGGATACATCGGCGTCCGCAAGGACAGCTCTCTCGGTCGGCCGCACAAGCTCCGGCTCATCCAGAAGATTTCCTACCTCCTTTACGGTGGAATCCACCATGGCCAGGCTGTCGGTGTACTGCAATGCCTGAATCAGCGGTTTTACGAGTCCAAGGGCGAGAATGATGCAGGTGATCAGCGTACCCGCTTCGACCCTTCCGTTTATAAATAACCAGCTTCCCAAAGGCAGCACGCCCACAAGCGTTGCCGTCAGGATGGAAAGCCCCATCACGTAGTAGCCGTTGGTCTGCTTGAACCAGGTCACTTTGGCGGTCTCGTTTTCCGCCACGGCATCGGCGTATTTTTTATATGAGCGTTCACCCTGATTGAACGTCTTCACCACTTCGATGCCGCCGATGTATTCCACCGTTGCGGCATCCATGTTTTTCCCAGCGGCAAGTACTCTGGCATATCTCTTCTCGTAATCCTTCATCATCCCCATATAGCAGAAGGCGCCCACCGGAATCGTCACAAGAGAGATCAGCGCGAGTCTCCAATCAAGGCTAAAGAGGTAAACGAGCATTAGAATTGGGATTAGGATGTTGGCAGTGAGCTCCGGTACCATATGCGCCAGCGGAAGCTCCAGCTTTTCCACGGTGTCCACGATGATCGTTTTGAATTTCCCGGACGGCGTATCAAGGATCGTTCCCATGGGGACACGGGAGAGCTTCTCTGTTATCGCCATACGGATATTCCGCAGAATGATAAAGGCAGACTCATGGCTTTTCATTGTAGAAAAAGTTCCGAACCACACCTGCCCGAGATAGCCCGCAAAAGCAATCAATGCCAGAAACGCCAACTTGCTGAAAGCATAGTCTTCGTGGCAGATCATAATGATCCCGCGGGACACCGCGATGTAGGGGATCATGCCGCAAAGCGCCCCCAAAACCGCAAGTACAACGGAGCCGATCAGTTTCCCTTTGCACGGCTTCGCAAAATCCATCAGAATCGTCATCGCCGAGTTTTCTTTTCCCGCCATTATTCCTCACCTCGTAAAAGTCTTACAATCTTTTCTTTCTGCCCGCCGGAAAGGTCCTCTACGATTTCTCCGTCCCGGATGAACAGTATTCTTGTGCAAATCCGCATCATAAACTCAATATCATGTGTGATGATCAAAAGCACCTTGCCTTGCGTCGCAAGGCTTCGTGTCAAGGCGCCGACCTCTTCCATGCTTTTCAGGTCCAGTCCGCTGGTAGGTTCATCGAACACCAGCAGCTCCTTTCCACAGATATCGCTCACCACAACCGCAAGGCGCTGCATCTGCCCGCCGGAAAGAGACAAGGGATGCCGTTCCTTATACGCCAGCAGTTCCACCTTTTCTAATGTGCGGTCGATCTCGTCTTTGTTCGGAGCTTTTATGCCAAGCGCGCATTCCGCCGCCACGCTGTCGGTAAAGAGCTGGTGCCCCACATCCTGCATGACCATGTATGCCTTTTTTCGTCTCAACCGCCGGCTCATCGGTTTTCCAGCCCACAAAACAGTGCCGGAGCTGTTCTTTTGCAATCCGCAGAGCATTTTGGCGAGGGTCGATTTCCCGGCACCGTTGACACCCGCAATGGCGATGATTTCTCCGCGGCTTGCCTGAAAAGAGAGATTATTCAATACATTCCGGCCGCCGAGGCGGACACTGATTTTCTGAACGGAAAGCAATCCGTCGGCAGCGATTGTTTTCACACCGCCCGATTCGGATACCGACAGATCTCTGACACGCAGTCCCATTCTGCGAATATCTGCTTCAGGCAGCGCCTTGAACGCTGAAGCCTCCATGTCCGATGCAATCCGGCCATCCTGCATATAAACGACGCGATCCACAATGTCCATCAGATACCAGATGCGGTGCTCTGCGATCAGAATGGTCTTTCCTGATTTTTTCGCCTGTTGGATCAAATCAGCCAATTCTCCGATGGCCTTCATGTCGAGATTCGATGATGGCTCGTCAAACACAAGGACATCGGGAGCCGAAGCATACATGCTGGAAAACGCGATCTTCTGCTTCTCGCCGCCGGACAGTTCAAAGATATTTCGACCCCGGAGCTCGCTAAGATGCAGCTCCTCCGTAAGTTCATCTAATCGGGAGCGCAGAGCCTCTCGCGGAATGCCCCGATTTTCAAGCCCAAACACGATCTCGCTGTCTGTATCCGTATTGAAAAACTGCGTTCGAGGATTCTGAAAAACCGTCCCTACCGCATCCGATAGCGCAGCAATCTCTGTCTCCCGTGTATCCATACCGTTTACGCTCACCTGCCCCGAAAGATTGCCGTGGAAGAAATGGGGAATCAGTCCGTTTGCGAGCCGTGTAACCGTTGTTTTTCCACACCCGGACGGTCCGCAAAGCAGCACGCATTCGCCGGACCGAACAATAAGGTTCAAATCAAGGACTCCACCGTCCCCGCTCTCAGCGTATGTAAAAGAGACATTTTGGAACGATATCATAATCAAAACACCCCTTTCATGCCCGCGTATACCATGCCGGCAACGAGCGCCGCGTAAGCAATTACCACCATCAAATCAGCAAACGAAAACGCGATTTCCTCTATACAGCTTCTTTCACCTGTGTGCTCGATGCCTCTTGTAATCGCTGCCTGCGTAATCTCGTCCGAAATTCTGGAAGCAGAAACAAGCAGGGGAACATAGACATACTCCATCGTCTGTATAGGATGGCTAATCAGCCCAGCCGCGGACGCTGATATCCCTCGCAGCGCCATGGCATCCCGTATGGAGGCCCACTCTTCCCGCATGGTCGGGAAATAACGGAGCGTAATGGCAAGAGCAATCGTGAGTCCTTTCGACAATCGGAGCTTTGTGATAGCCGCAAGAAATTTACTTACGCTGGTCGTTGCAATCAGAAAGCTGCCCAGCATAAAACAGGGAAGAAGCTTGCGGATATACACTGCAAACATATAGACGATTCCGCCGAAAGTCACAGGCAGCCTCGGTACGATAAAAAGCTGGATCAGCAGAAGCGCGAGAAAAAATGCTGCGTATTTCAGCATCCTTTTCAGATTGCCGGAAACGCTCAGAAGTACAAGCGGAATCCCCACAAGCACACACTCCACCGCGATGCTTTTATTCATAAAAACGGAAACGCTTGTGACTGCGAGAATCAGAATCTTCGTCCGTGGGTCGAGTCTCATTTATACGACCCCTGCTTTTTCAAAGTGTTTTTTCATAAGCTTCTTTCCAATCAGTCCGCCGATGAGCGCGCAGACAAGTGTCCCGATAATCATTGCGGGGATCGCCCACCAGGTAGCCCCAATCGAATGAATCACTCCTTCAAAGGAGGCGAAGTCGCCTTTATTCTTCATAAAAGCATCAAACTGTGCGGGCATGACAACCATTGGAATATATGCCCCCATCGGCGCAAGCGCCATGACGCAGTAGGCAAGCAGGTTTTTCTTAAAGGATCTGAAATCAGCGGAAGCGCAGATAAAATCCGCGATCACGCCGAAAACCAGGAAAAATACGGACATCATCCAGAACATTCCCGTAACAAACAGCAAAATCGCCGCGATTACACCGAGAATGGAGAGAGCTCCCTTCTTCGGTATTTTTGCCACATAGAGCATGAAAACCGTCCCCGTAAAGAGCGCCACGATCATTGGCATAAACGGGAAGGTGACCGGCGTCATCTGCGCAACACCGCCAATCACAAACGCCACCACAGCATAGATGAGCGAAAAGATGCCCACCGATATAAAGTCCCTTGTTTCCAGCTTCTTCGAATCTGTTTTAAGCATAATAAACGACCTCCAATTTTATATTGTTCAGTTAGAGTACGCTAACTCGCGTGTAAAAAATTAAAGTTCCTGTGTGATTGTGCATTATTCCAGCCGGAGCAAGCCTTTCCAGCCAGAGTTGAAAAACCTTGCAAGCTCCTCAATATACCGCATAGCTTCTTCTTTGGGCATATCATGGGCAATTGTCTCACATACCGCAGTAAAATAGGCGCTGGTAATCATGTGGTGAAGCTGCTTTGTCATTTTCCCGGAGAGCTTTCCTCTTTTGCGGAGAAGTGCGTAGTATTCCTCTGAGCACTCTACCTCCAGTTCCACAAGCTCCTCCAAAAAGTTTGCATAGCGCGTACCTTCCGCCCGGCAGAGGATCAGCTTGAAGGCATCAAAATGGGCGTACATATATTCCACAAAGACGCGCAAATACTCATTGGACAGCTTCAGGCTGTCCTTTGTCTTTTCCTCGGAGACAAGATCGAAATGGGCGGCCTGTGCGGCTTTGAACTGCTCCAGCAGTCCCTTTGCTGCCTCATCCACAAGATCTTCAAAAAGCGCAGCCTTATCCGGGTAATAGCCGTAAAAGGCTCCCTTCGTGAAGCCGGCTTCCGCGACGATTCTATTCAGAGATGCGTCCTTGAAGCCCTTCTCCAAGAACTCTCTTTTCCCAATCTCAAGGATCTTCTTTTGAGTCTCTGTACGTTCCATTGGTGCCTCCTGATATACCGACAGTATATACTGCTGGTATATTATAACCGAACAGATTGAGCTTGTCAATGGGCTCTGCGAGTTTTCTGTTTGTCCAATTCAACACAGAGCCTCTCTGCTCACCTGTCTTGGGTGCTTGAGCATATTCTTTTTCAAAGCATCGCTATACAGCGCAAGGCAGGAACACCGCAAGAGGTGTCCCTGCCTTTTCGGATAGGCTGTTTGGCAAATGCAAACCGCGCAATCTGCCGCTAAAGTTACCGTCAGCGGCAGGCATCATTTTTCATTCCACCAACGCCTTACCCAAGGCGCGGCAGGCTTCAAGCGCCGCGTCGTCGGGCGTCTCCGTGCAGATCACACTTTCGCAAACGAGGTTCACTCCTGCGCTGTCGCAGTCGCTCTCCCAAGTACGCATCCACTCGCCATCACCCCAGCCGTAGGAGCCGAACAGTGCCACACGCTTGCCGCCGAGGCTGTGCTTGCAGGCATCGAACATCGGCTGGAACTCCATTTCCTCCAGCACCTCTGCGCCCATGGCGGGGCAGCCGAAGGCGATGGCGGCGTAGGCGTTCAGATCGCCGGGTGTGATCTCGGCGGGCGTGAGCAGCACAGCCTCTGCGCCCGCGGAGGTCATGCCCTCGGCAACAGCCCGCGCCATCGCCTCCGTATTGCCCGTACCGCTCCAATAAACAACAGCAGTTTTCATGTTTGTTAGTTCCTTTCTTTTAGTAATTTTATATGATCAAACCGCGACGGCAAGATGCTCAAGCTTCGAGCCGCTTTGCCAGAGTGCGCAGTAGATCTCCGTGCATTTTTTATATTTTGCGAACAGCGAGCGCGCCTTTTCCTCGTCGCCGTAGACCTTCCAGAGCCCCGCGCACTTAAAATTGTTCGCGCGGTGGTCAATGAAGCCCTTCACGTCCTCCGGCGGATAGCTGAGAAACAGCCCCACCTCATGGGGAAACTCTTTGCCATCACGGAAGCGGCAGGCAAGCCACGCCACGCAGTGCGCACAGCTCTCGTTGCTGTAGCCCGCCTGCCGCAGCAGCTCGGATGCCTGCGCATCCCGCAGATCCCGCCGCAGCTCGGTGGGGCGATAGAGGTAAAGGAGCGCCTGCCCCGGCAGAAAGCGGAGCGGCAGCAGGCAAAGCCCCTTGGGCGACAGCCGCCGATTCAGCTGCCGGATGTCGGCGAGCAGCGCCTCGCGATCCTCGCAGGGGCAGGGGAACAAGCTCCCCGTCTTGATGCCCGCCAGCGTCGGCGCGCCCTGACGGATGAGTATTTCTTCAGCCATTCGCTCTCGCCTCCTTTGAACGTTTATTGGTTAGCATACTCTAACCACATATCCCTTGAGAAGCCGCCCGAAGGCGGCTCTTCAAAGATTACCGACTACTTCTTCAAGAATGGGAACAGTGCCTTCTTTTCGCATATCTTCGTTTGGATATCCCCCGTGGTATAACAGGTGGCGTCAATGACAGCGCGGAAGGCGTTTTCATCCAGCGCTTCCTTGGAGAGGACCACCGCCTGTTGCCGCGCCCCGGCGTCATGGTTCTCTGCCGAGTAAGCCTCGGATGCAGACCAACATAGCTGATGTCATCGCCGCCTTACTTTCTTCCCACCAGCAATGTTGAGCCGCGAAGCATCAGGCGTTTGGCCTCCTTCGGCGTCATAAAGCTGCCGTCGGTTGTGTCGATCAGCTACGCGCTCATAGCCCATGTCCCTGAGCTTTTGGACAAATGCCTGCATATCGCCGTATCTACCGGGCGACATCAGGTCGTGGATGGCAAACGTTCCACCCTTTTTCAGCACCCGCAGTGTTTCCATCAGAAGCGCCTGCTTGTCTGCCCCTGTGATATTATGATAGACATAGTTGCTGGTCACCGCGTCGAAGCTCTCGTCGGGAAAATCCAGCTTCACGGCGTTCCTGCGCCTGAACGAAGCGTTCTTCACGCCCTCCGCAGCAGCGTTTTTTTCGCACAGCGGCAGACTGAAGGAGGCGTATTCCTTGCCCCAGCGGTCAATGCCGATCATTTTTCCCTGCGGATTACGCTTTGCGCAGGCAATGGCAAGCGCGCCGCTGCCGCAGCCGATATCCAGCCCCACGCCGCCATCCGGCAGCGTGATATGCTCCGCCGTGCCGTCAATGATCTGCTTTGAGAGCTTGCGCTCACCGTCATAGGAAAAGCTCCGATAGGCATACACACACCACTCTGTGTACTTTACACAGACGACAAAGGCGACGCCGAATACCACGCCCAGCACGACGCGCAGCTTTCCGCCCACACCGATGCCGAATATGCCGAAAGCAAGCAGCAGCGCAAGCGACAGCACCGTTCCCGCGATGAGCGAAAACAGCATTCCCTTGGGGATCCAGTTTTTGTAGTCAGGCTTCATTCTTGGGACTCCTTTCTTTTCTAACGGTCTTCATGCAAAAATCGCAGCGGTCGTCGCCGCGTCCCGGCGTTTTCGTCCGATGCCAGACGAGCTTCGGGTGCAGACCGTCATAGGTGATATCATAGCTGTCGCAAAAGCAACGGCACCTCCGTGCCTATCCCAGCGCCACATCCAGCGTCATCATGACGCTAAAGCCCGCGGCAAAGAAAATCGTGCCGATGTTGGAGTGCTTTCCCTGTGACATTTCTGGAATCAGCTCCTCCACCACCACATAGAGCATGGCGCCCGCGGCGAAGCTCAGAAAATACGGCAGCGCCGGGATCACCAGCTGCGCGGCGAGAAGCGTCAGCACCGCGCCGATGGGCTCCACCACACCGGAGAGTACGCCGCCGAAAAATGCCCTGCCCTTGCTCTCGCCCTCCGCCCGGAGGGGCATGGAGATGATCGCGCCCTCGGGGAAGTTCTGAATGGCGATGCCAAGGGACAGGACAAGCGCGCTTGCCGCCGTGATCTGCGCGTTCCCCGCAAGGAAGCCCGCGTACATCACGCCAACTGCCATGCCCTCCGGGATGTTATGCAGGGTCACTGCCAGCACCATCATGGTGGTGCGGCCAAGCCTGCTTTTCGGTCCCTCCGCCTGATTACTTCCCACATGAAGGTGGGGAATCAGATGATCGAGCAAAAGCAAAAACAGCACGCCGACCCAGAAGCCGATAAAGGCCGGGAGGAAGGACAGCTTGCCCATGCCCTCCGACTGCTCAATAGCGGGAATCAACAGGCTCCATATCGACGCCGCCACCATTACTCCGGCGGCAAAGCCTGCGAGCGAGCGCTGCACCAGATCGCCAAGGGATTTTTTCATAAAGAACACGCAGGCCGCGCCCAATGTTGTTCCCAAGAAAGGGATCATGGTTCCAAGAAAGGTTTCCATTTGTCTCACCGCCTTTGCGTGAATTGTTGCTTGTTTCGCCGAAATCCGGCTTCATCCCGATATTCGGGATGTTCTTTTACATACGGGTCCTGGTCGCCGCAGATGGTATAGTCGCACCGGCAGCCGTTCACGCAGGTGTTCATCCGTATAAGCCTTGCATGGAGCAGCTCCATAGACGCAAAGTCCACATTACACAGGGCGGGCATAATATCCGTAAGACCGTGCTTGATAGCAAACTCCGCTGCCGGACACGATGTAAACTCATAATAGATGGGCTTGCCGTTTTCATAAGGCGCAACCGCCATTTCGTAATCGTGCCATTTGTCGCAGCCGCTTTTCGCCCGTACAAACGCTCTGTACATCAGCTTCCTCCAGAGCGGCTTGTTGCAGTCCACAAACCGCAGCTTGCGGAAGGTCGGCAGGATCAGATTTTCCTCCATCTCTTCAATTTCACGGAATGAAGTAGCGGCTTTGCAGACCACATAATAGCTCATAATGGCGATGCAGTCGTAGGTGCCGCCTACGCCGTTGTGGAAGTTCTTTTTACCGCCCAAATCGGTGCGCCAGTCGGAGAGAAACTCCGCATACTGCCGCTGCACCTTTTCCCATATCGTCTCCCGCTCCGCTTCCGGGTAGTGGAGGGCGATTTTTGCCCGTATCTCCTTCTTGCAGGGCTTGGAATACAGCACATGGCATTTGCGGTCAAATAGGAGCTTCTTGTCCTTCATCTGTCTGCTTTTCCCTCATTTCCGCGCCGTGATACAGAGCCAGCTTTTCTTTTTGTGTATCTGCACCTCGTGAAAGCCCGCCTGCTCCAGATACGCCTTCAGCTGGGCGTCCTTGTAGATGGTCATGCCGCCGATGATCTCCGTCCACTTTTCGTCCTTGTTCGTGTCTCCGTTGCTTTCATTGCAGAGGAGAAATGTCCCGCCGGGCTTCAACACCCGATAAATCTCCCGGAAGCACCGGGGCAGGTCAGGCCAGAAATAGACGGTCTCAAAGGCCGTCACCGCATCGAACCAGTTATCGGCAAACATCATATCCGCCACGCTGCCTTGCAGAACGGCGCAGCGGCCCTCCGCTATGGCGGCCTCGTTGACCTTTTTGGATTTCTCCACACTGACGGGGGAATAGTCAATGCCCTTGACAATACCTTCCGGGCATTTTTTCAGAAGTCTCTTGATGTTCGCACCGCCGCCGCAGCCGCAGTCCAGCACCTTGGCGTCCGGCGTAAGCTCCAAAAATCGAAGCCCCCACTGCGCCACAGGGCTGTGACCCAGATTCATCATGGCAACCATGATTTTTCCACCAAGCCCTACAGGCTTTCTGGTGTTCTCAAAAAATGACATCTTATCACACCTCCGATTTCACGCATTCGGCATAGGTCAGCGGGAATGAGGCTTTCAGATCAGCGCCTTTCCGCACCGTCCAGCCGTTTTGCCGCAGGAAGCGCAGGTATTCCTCGCTCGTCCACCTGCTGTGGAGAGGAAAGCCTGCCAGCTTCATGAAAAATGCCCTGACCTTGCCGGAAAAGGAGTTTTCCGCGTGGGTGAAGGTGGGTGCGATCAACACGCCATCATCCTTCAGCACCCGGCGGATCTCGGCAAGGGCTTTCTCCGGCTGCGGCACGATGTGCAGCGCGTTGGACACGATCACCACGTCGAAGGACTTGTCCGCGTAGGGCAGGCGGAACATATCCTGCACGGAAAAGTGCAGCTTCGCAGATTGATTATCCTGCTTTGCTTCAAGAATCATCTCCGGGGAGGCATCCGTCGCCTCGATGTGTGCCGCCGCGTTCACGATATGCTTTGCGATCAGCCCCGTACCGGTCGCCAGCTCCAACACCGTTTTGGCTTTCACCACCGGCCGAATCAGCTCATACATCTCGTCATACGCCGCCCGATCCTTTCGCATAAAGCGGTCGTAGCGACCGGCATTCCTGTCCCAAAAATTCTTTCGTTCTTTCATAGCCGTTGCCCTTATCTCTTCTTTGTTTCTTTGCCGCCTTGTACCTCGTGGCAAAGACTCACAACGCCGCTAAATTTTCCCATGCGGGCAGCTGTCCCGCCGCTCTCTGGCGTATTCCAGCAGGGCGGCACACGCCGGGCAAAGCGCCCCGTCCCTTGGCCCATGCACGCCCCGGCAATACCGTCGCACCATGAGGGTAACGGTTTCGATCTCCTTTTCCTTGTTCAAGCTCCGAATTCCTTTCTGTTTTATATTCAGTTAGCCATCTCTAACTCTCTGACAGAAGAAAAAGCAGGCCACCTGTGTGCAGTCTGCCAGGACCTATACTTTTGCCCCTCATTATATCCATATCCTCTTTTTTGTCAACTGCCTTATTGTCTGTGATCGATGGTTTTGTCATTTTTTCGAGTTTCTATTGACAGTCCAAACTATATCTGATATAGTCACAGTATAAACTGTATCAGTAATGAACACAGTTGCATTGGAGGTTGATTATGCGTCAGATATTGCTTTTTGCGCTTCTTGCCGCCTCGCTCGCGCTGCTGAGCGGCTGCGCGCTGTCCAAGGCAAAAGCGGACACGGCGGAGGATATGCCCGACAAGGCGGCGTATCAGAAGATCAGCGCCGAGGAAGCCTATGAGATGATGGTCTCGCAGGAGGTCGTGGTGGTGGACGTCCGCACCCGGGAAGAATACGACGGCGGGCATATTGAAAACGCCGTCCTTGTGCCCAACGAGAGCATCGGGAGCGAAATGCCCGAGACGCTGCCCGCCAAGGGAGCCACGCT